>Ga0209630_10000084_pt1 | contig 105224 bp, 111 predicted proteins | sample COG_01_FD_184745 | JGI IMG/M metagenome (GOLD analysis project Ga0209630, IMG submission 184745) | Pelagic Microbial community sample from North Sea - COGITO 998_met_01 (SPAdes) (version 2) | ecosystem: Environmental > Aquatic > Marine > Neritic zone/Coastal water | place: Helgoland, sampling...
CCTTCCCCCGCGCCTCCAGCAGGAAGATCGGCCGTCCGGCCTTCTCGCCCAGCGCGATCGGATCGGCGCCCTTGCCGGCGGCGAGCAGGATGAAGTCGGTCGGCTTCGCCTGCGCGAGCGCCCAGCCGAGATCGCGGGGGCCGACGACGATGAGCCGCTGCGGCAGCGTCACATAGGCGAGCGGGTTGAAGGTGAACCCCCTGGGGTAGACGATGCGACCATCGGCGCCGCGGATGTCGAATGCCAGCGTATGAAACGGAACGACGCTGCGCACCCGCGACTGTGCGGCGGGCGCGAGGCTCGCCGCCTGCATGGCCGACCAGCGCGCGCGCGGCCCGAAGCGGTTTGCGATGTTCGTCGGCTGGCGTCCGGCGCGAACCTCGATCTCGGTCAGCGCATCGGGTTCGGCGATCGGCCAGGTGCGCCCGATCGTCGTGGTTTCGGCACGCGCGGCGGTGACGATCATGGCCGGCAGGGCGGTGAAGCCGATGAGCCCGAACGCCAGCAGTGTCGGTCTGACATCAGCGCGCATCGCGACGGCTCCATGGGCGTTCATGATCGGTGCCGTCGCCGAGCAGCGCGGCGACGCTGCAAAAGGTGGCGAGCAGCGTCAGGGCGAGGACGAGCGGCCATGCGGCGTCGACCACCAGGCCGCCGCGCAGGAGGAGCAGCGACTGGGTGAGCAACAAACCGTGTGCGCCGACCAGCAGGCGGATCGCGCCCTGCCCGGGACGGGCGGAAAGAATGCCGCTCATGGCCGCCACCATGCGCGAATGCGGGCACGGACATGGCTCGGGAAGAGGGAAGCAGGTCCCGTGACCAGCGCCGAACTGCCTGCGGCGAGCCCGGCGGTGACGCCGATGACGATCGCACCTGGAACGGTGTTGTCGAGCCCGATCGCCGCCGAGGTCGCCGAGGTGAATGCGAAGAGCATCGCGGCAGCGATGGTCGTGTGCAGTCGGGCCCGTGCGGCGCGTTGCTGCGCGTCGATGATGCCGGCAATCTCGCGGCCGAGCGCGGCGATGCCATAGACGTCGGCTTCCATCGCGGCGAGATCGTCGGCCAGTCGCCCGAGGGAGTCGTCGAGGGCTTGCCCGCTCATCGCGCCCTCCACCGGCGAAAGCGCGCGATCAGCAGGCTGCAGCCCGCCGACAATGCGATCAGCAGCAGCCCGCTGCCGAGGCACGCCCCGCCGACGAAGAGTGCCGCACGCAACACTCTGGCGACGGGCTGGCTGCTGGCGAAGCCGGTCGCGATTACGAGCGCCCCCATCATCACCGTCTCGATGCAGATGAGCCGGACGCGCCAGCGGATCGCCTCGCGCTCGGCACGGATCGCGACCCGCGCTGCGATGATGCGCTCCATCTGCGCGTCCTTGCTCCACTCGAACGGCAGCTGGTCGGGATGGGGTTTGCGGAACATCAGCGCGCCTCCATGGGATGAAAGGTCGCGTGGCCGGACCGGCCGAGGATCTCCGCCGGATCGACCCCGGCGAGTTCGCACACCGCCTCGAGCGGCGAGCGGCCGGCGCGGGTGAGCGCCTCGAAGGCGGCGACCTCGTCGGGGGCGGAGGTGTTGATCCAGTAGCTGAACGGATCGACCACCAGCCGTGCGACGCCGAGCCCGAGCGGGCTATCGATGAACACCTCGCTGTAATGCGGCTTGTGGTTGCGGACCGACTTCAGCAGGTCGAGGACGAACCCCGAATAGTCGATGACCTTGTTCTCGACCGCCTTGTCGTAGGTCGAGCCCTGCAGCAGGAAGCGTGTCGCCGCATTCTCGAGGATCACCTGTCCGGTGCCGCCGAACAGCATCAGGTCGTTGAGCGACTGGAGAACGACCCCGAAGCTGCCCTGATATTTGCGCGCGCGGCGATAGCCCTGCCCGAACGCCTCGGCGAGCCGGCTGAGGTCCTGCCCGTCGCTGCGCGTCATGAACTGCGCCGCCTCGTCGCACAGCACGAAGCGCGGCCGGTCGCGGGCGGACAGATAGAGTTCCTGCGTGACCGCGTTCACCACCACCATGACGATGACGTTGAACAGGTCGGGCATCGACTTCAGCCGCTCGAGTTCGAGTACGACGAATTCGTCGGCGGAGATGTCGAACGTCGAGGGGCCGTTGAAGAAATGGCCGTAGGCGCCGTCCGAGCCGAAATCGCGCAGGTTGAACGCGAGCTCGCGCGCGACCGGCACGAGATGATCGACCCGGTCGAGTTCGGAGCCGGCGAATTCGGGGTAGGCGCCGAGCCAGGCGCGCACCGCGTCGATGCCCTCCTCGGCATGGCCGCCGTCGATCGTCCACTGCACCGCCGATTTCAGCAGGTTCCACTCCGAGGTCGAGACGCCCTTGCGCGTCGCGGCGTTGGCCATCTCGGCGACGATCGCGACCGCCATCGCGATCGCGGACTGGCGATCGTCGCCGTCGAGTGCGAACCCCATGTCGAACGGGTTGAGGACGAGCCGTTCCTCGCCGATGTCGATGTACCGGCCCGAGCAAAGCGTGCAGAGCTTGCGGTACGACCCGCCGATATCGATGATCCGGACGAGCGCGCCTTGCGCATAATATTGCTGGCACAAGTTGTTGAGCAGGAAGCTCTTGCCCGCGCCGCTTTCGGCCGAGACGATGAAATTGTAGTTGTTGATGCGCGGATCGAACAGGTCGAGCGTGACGAGCTGGCCCTTGCGGCCCGCGTAAAGCAGGGCCGGTCGCCCGCCGCCGCGAAAGTCCGCCTGCACCGGCGCCATCAGCACCGCGGCCTTCGCCGGCATCTTCAGGTCGCGCTCCAGCAGGCGCAGCGTGCGCTTCTCGGGATAGAGCCCGAACGGCAGGCTCATCGGCAGCAGCACCGGATTGAGGTAGCTTTCCTCCTGCATCATCCACGGCAGCGGCTCCGACTCCCACAGCCGCTTCGCGCGTGCCGCCATCTCGCGCGCCTCGGCACGGGTGCGGCCGAACACCCACATCGTCGGGATGACCGAGACGAAGCGGCTGTTGCCGGCCTCGTCGAGCACCCAGCCGATCTCCTCGATCTGCTTGCCGACCTCGACCGCGAAGCTGCCCGCCGCCTTCTGTGCGGACAGGATCTGCGCGCGCTTGTGGATCTCGAACTGCGAATGGTCGAACAGGAGGTTGAGCGTCAGCAGGAAAGGTCCACCGATCTGGTCGCTGTCCTCCGACGAGCCGCGCATCCCGCCCATCAGCCGGTTGGCGCGCTCGGCGGTGATCCGCCGCGCCGGCGCCCGCGGCGTCAGGCAGCGCGCGACCTGGTTGCCGAGGAACACCTCCGGCCCATCGAAGCGAAGGTCGGGTCCGGCATCGATGATCTGCTTGCGGATCGGACGCGCATCGCCGTCACCCGCCGCGAACACCCCCGGTGCGGAGGTGAAGACGCCGTTGAAGATGCGCCGGTAGAAGGAAACCAGCGCGTCGGGCGCCATGCGGCGGATGCCGAGCCGGGCGAGCTGTTCCTCGATCTGGCGGCGCAGGTCCGCGCCGAGCGGCTCGCGGGTCTTGACCGACAGGAACAGGCGGAAGTTGCGGATCGGGATATGGTTGAGCGCGGGGAGGCCCGCCGTGCCCGCGCGCAGATAGTCGGCGGTCCGCCTGGCCGAGGCCTGGATCAGCGGATCCGGCCTCGTCTTGAGGTCGAGAAAGGCATCGAGCGCATCGTCGATCAGCGGATCGGCGAAGGCGTGGAGCTGCACCACCGTGCCGGGGCCGAAGGCGACGTTGAACAGGCCGACCAGTGCCTGATGGACGTGTGCGAACATATAGGCGGACGGGGTCAGTTCCCAGGCGTGGCCCCAGCCATCGTCGATGCATAGGAAGGCCTCGGTTTCCGGCTCCCACGCGACGAGCGGGAGGAAGTCGGAATAACGATCGCGCGCGACCGAGCGTCGAAGGCTGGTGAGGGTCAGCCCGCCGCCGGTGCGGGTGCCGGGCGCCTTCACTTGTCGTCCCCGGCGTTCGGCGCGACCGGTGCGGGCGCGGCATCGTCACCCGGCGTCTCGCGAACCTGGCTGAGCATCGGGCCGCGCGCGGCGGGACCGACCGGATTGACCAGATAGTCGCCGACCACCCATTGCGGCGCATCGAGCACCGAATAGACGTAGCGCGGCATGTAGAGCCGGTCCGGTCGCTCGCGGTCGGCATAGGGCAGGATCAGCGTGCGGACGGTGCGGCCGGTGCGCAGCATCGGCGTCACCGGCCGGTCGACCAGCCCCTGCAACTCGCGGTAGACGCTGTCGCGATAGCCCTGGTACGATGTCGCCTGCGTCGTTGCTGCCGCCTTTCGGCCGTGCTGACGGGCGGGTTTGACCGGCGCATCGCCGAGCAGCGCCTTGTCGCGGGTGACTGCGGGATCGGAGCGCGGGGCGCGGCCGGCGACGGCGTCGGCATAGGCCTTGTCGGGGGCGATGCACTGGCCGTGATCGCTGTTCTTGCACGAGAAGTTCTCGGCATAGGGCGAGAGCGTATGGCCGAGCGATGCACATCCCGAAAGCAGGATGAGGCCGGTGAGCGAGGCGAGGCGCGCGGGGCGCCCATGGGAGCGATGGATCATGGCCGGTTCCCTGTTGGTGAAAGGCGCGCGCATCAGAACTTGACCCCCGCGCCGGGCTTGATCTCGAGGGTCACGCCCTCCTGGATGACGACCACCACGTCCTTGGCGGCGCCGACCTCGACGATGGGGCCGGCCTGGCGCGCGAGGTCGAGGTAGAAGTCGGCGAGCTTGTCGGAGGATTTGCCCAGACCGCCGGCGATGCCGCTCCTTGCGGCGTCACCGGGATCGAGCGTGCGGACATTGCCGAGCGCCGAGGTGGCGGTGCTGCCGAACGTGCCTTCGATCGACTGGCTGATCCCGCTGATCGTGCCCGCGATGAAGGTGCGTGCGAGCGCGGCGCCGGCCCGCGTCACCACCTTGCCCGACAGGCCCTTCTTGCCGTCGGTGTCGACGAAGAAGCCCTTGATGGGCTGGTCGACCACCGAGCGTTCGTCGAAGTCGACGCAGCTGAGGGAGACGAGCTGGACCTCGACGCGCTCCTTGGCGAGACTGCCGGTGGCGTTGCCGACGACGAAGCACCCCGCGAGATTGGCCTTCACGTCATTGGGCAGCACGGCGGGCGCCTGGACGCGCGCGATCAGCGGCTCGGGGTTCGAGGTCGCGTCGCGGCTGGCCAGCGCGTCGATCCCGGTCAGCAGCCGCGCCTTCATGAAACCAGGCGGCAAATAGATCGTCCGGCTCTTTTTTTTGGCGTCGGGACCGGTGGCTCCGCCGGCCGCAGCGGCAAGCGGACCGGTCGCGCTGCCGATCCCGCCCACCGTCTTCTCGACCGGCGGGGGCGGCGGTGCGGCAGGCGCGAGCGTAGCCGACGGCGGGGGCGGCAGCGTGTCGCCCTGCGGCTCGACCGCCGAGGTGTCGGGCGCCGGTGGAAAGGCGGGTGCCGCGCCCGGCAGCGCCGGCGGCAGGTCGCCGTTCGCCGCGTCGTCCGCCAAGCCGGGCGGCAACCCGTTCAGCCCCGGTTTGCTGCCGGGCACGACGCGGCCTTCCTCGATCGCGGTGATCCGCTCGCCGAGCAGCGACTGGCCGTCGAGGATCTTCTTGACGTCGCCGCGCAGCTTCAGCTCGAGGCTGTCGCCGCGCAGGCCCGCGCCCATGTCCATCTTCGAGGCGGTCGGCGCATCGACGGGCTTGCCGTCCGAACCGTTCGACGCGGTATACAGGCCGTAGCCGAGCACCGCGACCGAGGCGGCGACGCCGAACTGCTTGGCGCGCAACCGCGCCTTCGCGTCCATCGTCGCCCAGCGCGACTTCAGGTCGAGCAGCGGCGCGCCGCGCTCTGCGGGTGCCGTCGCGGTGGCCGGCGCTTCGGCCGGGGCGGTGTCCTCGGCGCCACTCACCGGACGTCTCCACGGCGCACGACGATGACCCGCGCGATCTCGCCGGGGCGCAGCGTCAGCCGGTCGGCGCTGACCGCGAAGATGCGCGCGCCCAGCCGGCGGTCGAGCAGCACCCGCTCGTCGACGTCGGTCGCGGCGGTCGCGGCCATGATATATTCGGACGCCGACAGCCCGGCGCCGTCGATCTCGACACGGCGTCGTTCGCGCAACGTTGCACCCGGCAGGCCGGCAAGCCGGATATCGGCCGCTTCCGGCGCCACCGCGGTGAAGCTTGCCGGCACCCGGTCCTGCAGCATCGCCAGCGTCACCGAGACCGCGCGCTCTTCTTCGACCAGCGGCCCGAGCAGGTCCTGGTTGGCCCGCGCGCGCTGCGTCGCGCCCGGCACCAGCGTCACCGTCTGCGCGGGGATATCGGCGGGTTCGGCGTAGAGCGGGTAGATCGCGCCGTTGCACGAGACGAAGAATTCCGACGGCGCGGTCACATAGGCGCGGGTGACATGACCGGCGTCGTCGGTCTCGCGGACGAGGAACTTGATCCAGGCGTCCGATCCGGCCTTCTCGACCGCGAGGCCCTTCTCGGCGGAGAACTTCACGTCCTCGATCTCGCCGCCTTGGCAGATGACATGGTTGATGTCGCGGTTGGACAGCCGGATGGTGCTGCGCTGGTCGGGCAGCGCGGTGATCGATTGCGCCGGCGCGGGTGCGGCGGCGAACAGCAGGCTCAGTCCTGCGGCGGACATGGCGGCGCGACTACCGAAGCTCGGCATCGAAATTCTCCTCGGTGAGACCGGTCAGCCAGAAGCGGCCATTGTCGATCGTGAAGCGGATCCGCAGGCTTCCGCGGAACTTGCGCACCACCCCGCCGATCACGCGGACCTTCTCGACCGGCACGACGATGTCGTGGGGCGAGACGGTGACGGGCTGGTCGGGGCGGATATAGGTCGCGATCGAGAGCGTCGGGTTCTCGCCCAGCTCGTCGAGGATCGCGTTGAAACTGTCGCGTAAGGAATTGAAGGCGGACGGGTGCGCGATCCCGAGCAGCGCCTGGAACTGGGTGTCGGCGCTATAGGCCGAATAGGTGCCCGCGAGCGCGACGATGTTGCGCGTCATCGCCTTCAGGTAATCGGCCGACGGCGTCGAGCCGGTGACGTAGAGATCGCCGCCGCTCGCGAACGGCACGACGACGGTGCGGCGGTTCTGGTCGGCGCTGTAGACGACCGCGCCCAGCACCGCGGTGATCCCGAACAGGCCGGCAATCGCGAATTTCAGCAGCCGGTTCTCCTCGAACAGGTTCGAGGATCCCTGCAGGTAGCGGTGAATGCCGAAGCTGGCGGGCTTGCCCGTCAGCGGATCGGTGTCCGCGGTCTTGGGGTGGAAAATCGACATCGGCCGCTCACTCATGGAAGCGGGTCTGGGTCGGACCCGGATAATGGGGGAAGGAGACGAGGCCCCAGCGCCAGGCGAGGTGCGGCAGGAAACCGCGCGCCTTGCTGCGCTTCCAGGGGATGAAAAGGAGAAGGGCGAGGATGAGCGCCCAGCCGATCAGGCCGCCGACGATGACCGCGACGAAGATCGTCGAGACCACCACGAGGAATTCGTCGGCCCCGAACCACAGGATCTGGACCGGTCGGTGAAGGTATTGCGGCAGGCGTTCGTCCATCGCCCTTCTCCCCTGCTTCATCACCCCGTGCGCGGGGCGGTTTCCCGAAGCCGACCATCGGCCCCGAGCTTTGCGGGCAGGGCACCGGCCGGCGCCCTGCCGATGCGGATCAGACCACCATCCCGAAGGTCTGGAGGATGGTGTCGGACTTGATGAGGCAGACCGCCGCGACGATGGTCGGGATGCCGACCATGATGTTCGAGAACAGGCGGCTGACCCCGAACAGGAAGGCAGCGACCCCGGCGACGAAGCCGAGCGGGCCCTTGACGCCCTTGTTCACGACGATGTCGTAGATGTCGTAGCCGAGGTCACCCGCCGCGGGTGCGGTGAAGGCGTGCGCGGCGCCGACGCTGAGCGCGAGGCCGAGCGCCACGGGGACGCCGACATCGGCGTAGCTGACGAGGCGCGTGCCGATCTTTCGGATCATGATCTTGTACTCCTTGGAAACGGAGCCGCCCGGATGTGCCTGCCGACAGCGAGGAAGCTCGATGGGGGCGGGTTGGCGCGTCGGGCGGCTCCGAAAGCCCGCGCCCCCCGGCATTCCGTCCCGGCGGGCATGCGCCCGCCGGCCGCCACGAAAGGGTGAAAGGTCAGCGGGCACCGGCCGCTGCCTTCGCCAGGAAGGCGTCCAGTTCGTCCTGGCGGAAACCCGAGACGATGTGTCCGTCGACGATGATCGTCGGGGTGCCGCCGATGCCGACGCCTGCGACGAGCGCGGTATGCGCGGCGAGCTTGGCCTTGCCTGCCGCACAGGTGGTGAGCACCTTCGGTGCGGCACCGGCATAGACTCGCTCGAACGCTGCCGCCGGATCGGGCGAGCACAGGATGTGCTCCGCCTTGGCCGCCGCCTCCGGGTGGATGCCGGTGACGAAGAAGACCAGCCGCCGGACCGGCTTGCCTTCTGCCGCCTTCGTCGCCCAGAAGCGGTCGAGCGCGCGGCAATAGGGGCAGTCGGGGTCGGTGAATTCGATCACGGTCGGTGCAGTCGCGGGACCGATCGCCAATGCTTGGGTCGGATCGATCCGCTTCAGCCGCTTCGTGGCAGCGGCTTCCTGCGCGAGTGCGGTGAGGTTGACGCCGTTCTTGTCGTACACTGCTGCGAACAGCAGATGCTCGCTCTCGGGCGCATAATAGACGATGCGGCCGCCGGCATTGGCCTGGTAGATCGGTCCTTCGACCGGCGACGGCCCGAAATCCTCGAACGTCAGGTTGGTGAAGGTCTGCCGGAGCTGGCGCTGCGCGGCCTCTGCCTGCGCGCCGACCTCCGTCGACGCGGGCGGTGCGGGCGTGGATTGCGCGTTCAGCGGTACGGCGAGGCTGATGGCGGCGATCGCGGGCAGGGATGCTGCCAGCCGGCGAATGGCGCGGCGGCTCATCGTGTTGCTCCCCGCGCGTGCGGCGTGCCGGCCGCCAGCAGGGCCGGATCGATGCGAACGGTGCGGCCGATCTTCAGGCTTGTGGGTCTGATCGGCGCGGGAACGGGCGCAGCTTCCGGCACCGCTTTCGTCGCCGACACGATGACGAAGGCATCGTCACGCTGGACGATGGCGGCTTCGGGCAGCGGGGAAGCGGGCGGCACCGTCGCCGATCCGCACAGCGCGGCGGCTTGTGCGAGCAGAATGGTGACGGCGCCGGACAAGGCGAGCGGCATCGGGCAATACTCCTCCTGGCCGGAAAAGCGGCACCTCGGCGCGCTCCCGGTGGCTGGTTTGGTCAGGTCTGGTGCGGGAGCAGCGGCGTCTGTCGCCAGCTACGGACCCGTCATCGGAACGAGGCCGGGATGGCCGATCCGGCCGCGTTGATGCAATGGCGAGGGCATTGACGTTCCGGAACCGGAACATCGATGCCGAGACCGGAACGTCAGTTCCGGTTTGCGGATGAATCCCCGGCCGGCGGGTCACATCGGGATGATGACCGGCGTGCAAGGGCATGCGAAAAGAGCGAATCGGAGGGTGCGATGGCAGGTCGGGCTTCCAGGACCTACAAGCTTCAACTATCCGACGAAGGCATCGGTTACTTTATCGACTGTCACCGTCGTTTGGCCCGCGCAGTACGGGACCTGATCCCCTACGGTATGACACTTTACGTCGCGATGGCCCTGTTTGCGCGGCTCGATGCCAGCGAGCAGAGTGCTGATCTCGGTTCGCCCCAATGCGCCAGGCTGGCGGGACGCACGGTTCATTTCGTGGGGTTTTCCTACGAATTGCGGTCGCTCATCACTCGCATCCTGTCGGAGCTGGCCAGATCGGGTCAGGTTCCGGAACCTCCCAAGGTAAGCAGATTGTATGTCGCCGGAATGATGGCACTGGCCGGAGCGGAGGAACCCGAGTTGCTCAGGGCATATCGGCAAGCCTGCATTGTCTTGGCCACGCCAGAAATCAGGTGATCGGGCACGTCCCCGATTGGCAAACTCCCTTTCAGAATGGAGGCGATATACCTTGCTCGGCGTTGTCTGATACAACCACCTGTTTACTCCCGGAACATCATGACAGGAGCCTGGAAATGTCAGGAAGGTCCTGCGCATGCCGTTTCGAACCAGTATTCGTATCGGGAGTTCCGAAAACCTAGCCGAGATCAAAGCCATCTCCGGATGGGCTATCGAACGGCAGCGCATCCGGATTCGATTGAAGCAGGAGGATCTCGCATCGCGGACCAGCATCACGAGCAGGTGGATCCGTGAAATCGAGGGCGGAAACCCGAAATCCACGTTGGACGACCATCTGCGATGCGCTGCTGCGCTCGATCTTTCGATCGGATATCTGGCATTTCCGATGCTCTATGCCGAGCGTGGTGCTTCATTTCCGCGAGAACTTTTGATGAGCGATCTCAGGGCTATCGAGGATCACTGCATGGATGCTGTAGCTCAGTCGTTGCTTGGCAAGTTACGCAAAGATCTGGATAGGAGCGATGGGAATTTGTAACTGGCGGACACAGGGGGGCTGACACTAAAATCATATAAAGCATGTGGTAGGTTCCCGCCTCCCACATGCTTGGCACTATCAGAATGGAGGTTTTTCGAAGTGGGCTGCTTGCTAGCGCAAATGGTGATTCGTAAAGTAAAGCATATGAGAATTACTCTCATTTTGGGAGCTTATAAGCTTGGGGGTTCATGTGACAAGGCGTAACCTTCGTTCGCGGGTATCCGTAGGGGATCCTGCGATATGGAGGTCATCATGGATCATGTGAACGAGGCTGTCGTCGAAGAGATCGTCGATCTCGGCGACGCGCGCACCGAAACCAAAGGTGCGATCGGTGCCGGCAACGACTTCGTCGGCCTGCAACGGCAGCCCGGTTTGTCGGACGACTGACTGCGACCGAGCCGGTCGGGAAGCCGGCCGGCTCACCAAGAGAATCCTGCCAATGGGATATAAGCTTCGAAAAGGGGTGTCGTTCTGTCTCACGGATGACCACCTCATCTTTCTCGATCTGAAAACGGGCAGGTATTCAACGCTTTCACAGCGCGTAGCACATGCCTTCAAGTCGGCTCAGATCGGGAATTATACTGCTGAGATTAAAGCGACACTCAACAGACTGGCGGTTGCGGGATTGATCGAGCACGGAGAGACTGAGGGCCTGCTTGCACCGACAAGCCGGACGCCTGTGAGCAATAGCGTCCTGGACGCCCATTGGTGTATCGTTACACCGACGTCCCCGATTGTCTTACTTGCAATTATAAAAGGCGTGTTTCAGTGCAAAACGCAAAATCTGTCGGCCGTGTTGGGGCGCTTGAAAATACTGCGCTGTCATCTTGGTCGAACTGCGAATGTCACTGAAGAGACAGAGCAGTTGGCCCTGCAATTCGTCTCGGCCCGTGCTTTTTTACCGCTTAGAGATCGATGCCTCGCTGAGTCCACTGCTTTGGTAGCTTGTCTTGCCCACCGGCAGATCCATGCCAGCATTGTATTCGGTGTATCGGGTAGACCCTTTGCTGCCCATTGCTGGGTCGAGATCAATGGAACGGTCCTCAACGACTCTCTGGAGCACGTTAACTCATTTCAACCCATCTTGTACGCATGAGCCAGAACGGCTTCTTTATTGTTGCACTCAAACAAGATTATCTCGCAGCGTCCGGCATCGCCTTGGACTATGTGCATCGCGCGAGAGCACTCGGATATCATCTATCGTACCGTTCGCGTCGTGTCTTCTGTCTATCGAAACCGGAGATGGCTGTCACGGAGGCAGCGCCATTCGGTGCGACCATTGGAACCGTCTTTGGCAACCGGCACTCGCGTTATGGGGAAGCTCCGCCTGATTTGACCACGAAGCGGTCGACCGATGATTTTTTTCATGCGCTCAGAGAGGTGTGGGGTAGCTATGTTGCGATTTGGGATGACCCCAGAGATGAAGGTGCGTCGCTGTTCCGGGATCCGTCTGGATCACTTCCCTGTTATTATTATCATGCGAGTGATGGAACGACGCTCATATCGTCCAGGGCCGACCACATCCGCGATGTCTCGGCCATCAAACCTGATATCCGGTGGCACGTCATCCGCCGGATGGCCAGAAATCCTCACCTTCGGACGCATCAGACGGCGCTGGAAGGCGTCGAGGAATTACTCCCGGGCTATTCCTTGAAAATTGGCGCAAACAACGTCCGCGAAATTTGGTCGCCATGGCATTTTGCCGAACCGGCTTTGCGCATTCAGCGTGTGGAAGAAGCCACCACTCTGGTGCGCGAAACGATAGATCGCATCATGCAATGCTGGGCGTCACGGCTTGATCAGACGATAATCGGTTTGTCAGGCGGGTTGGACTCGTCGATTGTGGCGGCGTCGGCCGCCAAGACCTCGTTGCAAGCGATCTGCCTGACGATCACGTCAGGAACGGCGTCAGGAGACGAACGGTACTACGCCCGCGCTGCGGCCGCCGACCGCTTTCCGCTGATCGAGGAGGCATTGAGGATCGAGGACGTTAATATCCGGAGGAGTGGCGCGTCCCACTGCCCGCGACCACTTGGTCGATCTCTTGTTCAGGCCATCGACGCGGTCAATTTGCGTGTTGCGGCGCAAACCGGGGCGACCGCTTTCCTACACGGTGGAGGCGGCGACAATGTTTTTTGTCATCTCCAGTCGGTAGCTCCTATTATCGATCGTTTATACTGCGACGGCATTGGTCGGCCGCTTACGGCCACTCTTTTTGACACGTGTCGCGCTGGCGACACCGATATATGGACAGCTATCGGTCTCTGCGCCCGGCGTCTGATAGCTCGACGGCGCGAGTATCGTTGGCCCGACGATCTGCGCTTTCTCGATGATGGCGTGAGGCGGGAAGATGTGCCCGTTGTTGATCATTCCTGGCTGCGCTCACCGCGGCACGCGCTTCCAGGATCGGCGTCTCATATCGCCTACATCTTGGCCATTCAAACCTATATCGAGGGCTCAGATCGGGAACTTGTCGCCCCGGTGGTTGCACCATTGCTGGCGCAGCCTCTCGTCGAATTGTGTCTGCGAATCCCGAGTTGGATGTGGGTCAGCGGAGGGATCAACAGATCAGTCGCGAGAAGAGCCTTTGAAAAGGACCTTCCTGCTACGATCATCCGTCGTCGATCGAAAGGGGTGCCCGACGGATTTGCCATTCAGATTTTCGAGGCCAATAAATCGACCATCCGAGAAATGCTTTGTGAGGGTGAATTGTGGAAGCATGGAATCATAGATCGCAACGCCGTTCTTGATGCCTTCTTGGATCGCGGACCCGTGCGCAATGCCGACTATATCCGATTGCTAGCTCTTTGCGATATGGAAGCCTGGCTAGACTCATGGAACTGATACCATCTGCTGAGTAAATTTCGTGAAAAGGTGGAGATTATGATCTTAAATGCGATAAGAACCATGTGATATTGCGTCGATATATAGCTAGTCTGTGAGATGGTTGAGCGATATAGTGATGTTCGTCGGGAAAAATATACAGATGGGTCCGTCCATGGGTCATGTCGAGTGCTTCAAATGACTCAATTGCCAGAGTGAATTCGTCACTTGGAACCTGAATAAGCATCGGAACGGAAACAGAGGATGCGTTCATTGCTAGTGATATGGGTTGCCAAAAAGAAGGAGAGTGCCCGGCGATCGGTGGATATCCGTATTGTAGGAATTGCCGGGAAAGGGCGGGACCACCCAGTAAGAGAAATGACTTCGGATCGATACAGCACGATCCGATCGAGGCGGCGGCGAACCTCGAATTGTTATTGAGCGCGAACCAGGCGCTGACTGCGCCCTCGCTCGTCCCGGAAATGCCAACCTTCGATGGGTCCGCAACACCGAGCGAGACGACCTTTTCAACCCCGGTCAGGATCGTCGAAAGGACGTTGCGGCGGTCTATCCAGTCCTTCGTATTGTCGCGCTCGAATTCGTCCGAGGAGCGCCGGTCACCGGGACCGGCTTTCCATTCGGCGAATCCTGGTGGCCGCTCGACGCTCAGTACCGCGAACCCGGATGCCGCGAAGCTCTGGATTGGATAAAGGTCGCCAACCGCTCCTCGCAGGAAACCCTTGGTCCGGTACTGAACGACGATCAGCGGATGCCGCTGTCCCGACCGATGGTCAGGTGGCAACACAAGGTCGCCAAAACTCTCCACGCCGTTGGCGTTTCGCCACTGTAACCGCCGAACGCTACCGAGCTTCAGCCGAGCAAATTCGGGGTTCGGATCGAAGATCGTCCGGAAATTTCCTGATACGGGATCGAGAAGCACTATGCGGCGCGGTTGCAACGAGGCATCCCGATCGCAGACGAGATATGTCCGCCACTCTTTACAGTTGGAATAAACATCCTCCGTGACGAAGGCACGGCGCGGCGTCTTCTCTCCAGGCCGCCAGCGGTAAAGGGCGAACTGGCTCTTCCCCCATCCCTCACGACGGAAGTATCGTATCTCCCCGCCGTTGGGTGACCACCAAACGCCGGTGAGCGATCCGCGGCATCGCGCGTCGTTACAGCGCAGAACCTCCGTACCGCTTTCCATGAAAATGCCGCTTTCCGAGAGATAGCGTCCAAGCTCGACCGGAGCGATCCATGCCCGCCGACCTGCAAGGCTCGCCGCGACAAAGCTTGCGTTTCGAGGCCGATCAGTTGCTCGTGGGGTCGGGACCGGCGAGACGGAGCCAGAGATCAGATCGACCTGGAAATACTCCCGCGGTATCGATCCGGGCGGAAACGGCCGGTAGCCGGCAGCCGGCATAAAACGACGATCATAGCGATAGCCGCTCAGACCTTCCCGCTCGATATCTGCGTTTGCCCGAGCAAGCGCGGGACGTGAGACGACGATCAGCGCGGCGCCATCCGGAGTCCAGTCCACCTCCTCGATATCGATCGCAGACTGTGTGGCTTGTCGCGGATGCCCATTCGCTATCGGCACGACCCATGCCTGGGTGATGCCGGCGAGCCGCTTCAGATAGGCTACCGTGCGCCCATCGGGCGACCATTTGGGAGTGTTGATTGCCGGGATGCCAGATGGGAATGTCATGCCGCGTAGATTGTCGATCACGTAGCTGATGAACTCGCCGCCCCCATCGATCTGACGTGGATGCGAGGTGGGACGAATGTCGGTGACATACAGCCCATGACAGTAGTTGTTCGCTACCGGATCCGCCCGTCGCAATACGAAGGCGATCCGTTTTCCATCAGGCGAGATCGAGAACGGCGCCTTATCGGGCAGGGAGTCGTCGGGCATCCCGAGATCGCGCAGCCGTACAAGGTCGTCCGGCGTGACCGTTCGAGCGGAAGCGTTCCCAACGACGGCTTCGGAAGGCAGCAGGGGTGTGCAGTCCTTCGCGACCGGCCCAGCATCGGCACGCGCGCCTATCACCGATACCGACAGGACAACTGCGCCGACAATCAGCCCCGGCAGTTTCGTCATCACCATCTGCTCACCAGCGCTTGCTGATAGAGGCGCTGACGAAGCGGCCGACGGGCGAGTAGTTCGTGGAATCGTAGGGTGTCAGGTAGGATGCCGATGTACGAATGATGTCGGGCTTGTCGTTGAAGACGTTCTGGATCGACAACAGCAGTTCGAACCCGCTCAGGGAGTTGGTGACCCTCGCCAGGTCGAGCCGCCCTGCAAGATCGAGAGTCGTCATCGATGCCACGTGCGTGCGCGTCGCTCCCCGGTCGTCCGTTACCGATCCGATCCGATTGACGAACGTCGTGAGCGAATTGCCATCGTCGCTCCAACCAAGGCCCGCCCGCCCGCGGAAACGCGGCGGATTGAAGATGATGCCCGAAAGCCGGACATCAGGCTGACCGGTGGACAGCGCCTGCGAACTGTCGAGATAGGTGGCGTTCACGCTCGCGGTCATCGAACCCACACCGGTCACGACGGCTGAGTAGCTGACCAAGGCGTCGGCACCGCGCACCGTCTGGCGGCTCACGTTGCGGTAGCGGTTGTCGACGATCGATACGACATTGCCTGCGCTGAAGGGGGCATCCGTATAGTTGAAGAAGATGAAAGGATTATCGATGACGCTGCCGATCTGCGACGCTGTGGGACTGGTGTCGACGAGCGAGGCGTAGGCCGGATTGGCCATGCTTGCCGCCAGCGAGGGTATCGGTGTGGCGACCCGATTGCGGTAATCTATATCGAAATAGCCGATCTCGGCGCGCAGGCCGGTGATCGCCGGTGGCTCTATGACCGCCGTCATCGACCATGTCGTGGCTCGCTCGGCTTTCAGATCGGGGTTGGCGCCTTCGAGCAGGATGGCCGTCGACGCGGGACCGGTGCCGGCACCGCCCAGCACGGTGACGGGATAGAGCGAGGCGTATCGTTCGGAAAATTGCTGATAAAGCGTGGGTGCCTTGAACGATTTCCCCCACGACGCCTTGATCTCGAGTCCGGGCAGCGGCGAGTAGATCGCGCCGAGCTTCGGCGTGGCGAGCCGATCGATGTCTGCATAATCTTCGTAGCGGATCGCGGCATTGAACGTCAGGCGATCCACACCCGCGATGTGCTGGGAGGGACCGAAGATCGGTAGATTGAGTTCCGCGAAACCGTAATAGACCCGTTGCCGGGCCTTGATATCCTGCGGGCTGCCGACAGTCCGGAATGCATGAAGCCGGTTCGCGCGATACCCACCGCCCAAGGCAAGGCGGGCGCTTCCTCCCGGGAGGGTTACAACCGGACCTTCTCCGCTCAACTCCACGCTGTCGAAGCTGTTGCAGTAACAGCCTCGCGTCGGAGACACGATCGTGCCGGACACATAGAAGTCCGAGCCGTAGCGCGTCCGGTCCTGACTGTAGACGCCTGCCAATGTGGCGTTCCAGTCGGACGGGAGGGCTACCCTCATCGATGGCGCTACTGAAAAGGTCGTCGTGTCCGACGTGCCGTAGATGCCAATGCTTCGGTAGTCCGCCGTCGAAGAAACCGGCAGGTTATAATTCGTCCAACGCTTGTTGAAGACGGCATCGACGGCGAATGTGACGTCGGGGGCGATTTCCTGATGGGCCGAGATCAGCCCGTCATGGTGTTTTTGAAAGCGCAGGAGGGTGGCGTCAGGGAATAGCGCGCTTGCATAGGACCTTTGCCGAGCCACGATCGGCGTATCGCGTTCGAAATCGTAAGTCGCGATGACGCCGCCGGTCGACCAGCGGTGGCCACCCACTGCAGTATATTGTTGCTGTCGATTGCCGCCATCTGTTGATCCTCCGTACCGCGCGCTGGTCCAAAAGCCCTCGAAATCCCGCTTGAGAATGATGTTGGCGACGCCTCCGACCGCATCGGACCCGTAGAGTGCCGAAGCGCCATCGGCGACGATCTCGATACGATCGATCGCCATGAGCGGAATCGCGGAAGCATCGACGCCTTGCGAGGCGACGTTGTAGGCAACGCGGTGCCCGTTCAGCAGGGTAAGCGTGGCATCCTGGCCGAGCCCCCGAAGATTGATCGTCGACCCCGACCCGACATTCTCGTTCGCCGGCGAGCCCCCGGCACCGATGCCTACACCGGGGTTCTGCCCACCATTGAAGCTCTGCGGCAGGCTCCGGATAGCATCTCCGAGACTGTTCTGGCCCGCCTCTCTGATCTGATCGGATCGCAGTGTAAGCGTCGTCGAGGACGTATTTGCGCCCTTAATGCGTGTTCCGGTTACAAGGATATCCCCGTCGTTTACGTCCAAGCGGGGCTGAAAGCCTGTTGCGCCTTCTCGGAGGTCCGTCGACCGCTTTATGACGACGATCTCGGGTCTGAATTCTGCTATCAGTTCGGTGTTGGCAAGAAGCATCGCAATCGCCTGATCCGCCGTTCCTCTTACGGACACGGCTCGGGCCTTTATGCCCTGCACAATAGTGGCGGGATAGATAATCTGACGGCCCGACAGACGTGCCACCGTGCGCAACGCCGAATCCATACGTTGTTCGGGTAGATGGAATTCATGGGTGACAGGCGTCTGGGCACTTGCCGGCGAGCAGGCGCAGGCGAGCGTCAGCGCGCCGGAAGCGCCCGATAGATGCCGGATCGAAAAAAGTCCCATTCGCTGCCCCCCGCCGCACCGCAACGGTGCCTTCGGGAGCAATGATGCGGATCAGGGTCGCATCACGGGGGCAGTTGATCGAATTTTATTCCGGTGCGGATTATCAACGGCGAAGGACGATTCGATCCCGCATGGAACGATCTATCCTCATTCCGAACATGGTACCGAGCCATTCGGCCAGGGTGGCGGGATCGCGGAGCTTGAACGTTCCGCCGATGTCCGATCGCAGAACGTCGTCGTCTTCCACGACGAGACGAGGTTCCGTGGGGTAGGCGGCATTGGCTTTCGCGACCAGTTCGCCGACCGTGAGCGCACGATCGGCTTCGTTCTCAATTGCGGCGATCTCCGACCGTGCATGGTTTTCATCGGATCGAGCCGCGGCCTGCTGATAAAAAGTCACGCGTTCCCCCGGGCGCAGTCGGCGAACATCCCTAATTCCATGCGGTTCGCGGCCTTCCATTGGCAACATGACATCGACGGCACCCCTGACGAGATCGACCTCGACTTTCCGGTTGTCCCGGTAGCGAACCGCGAAGATCGTGCCGCGGGCAGTTACGGTGCCGCCGCCCGCAGACACGGTGAAGGGCCTTTTCTCATGCGCCACCTCGAACCGCGCGCTGCCGCGCGTCAGGGTGAGCATTCGCTGCCGCGCGTCGAAGGCGACGGTCAGTTCGCTCGCTGCCGCGAGCATGACCACGGACCCGTCGTCGAGGGCGATCTGCTCCGGTCGCGTGTCCGCCGTTCTGAAGGTTCGATCCTGCGACCTCGCGTCAGGTGCTGCGACGTCCTTCGCAGGAGATCCAACCGGCCAGGGCATGCGATCGACGCCCAGAATGAGAAGTCCTGCGACGGCACCTGCAAGCGCAACGCCGAACGTCCGTTTATTGCGGCTACCGCCGTGCGGAGCAGGCTTCGCTGCTTCGGAAGCATCTGTTCGGCGTCGTGCCACCGCGCCTGCGATAAGATAGACCTCCTCGACCTGATTATAGGCTTCGAGGTTGCGCGGATCGGACTTGAGCCATTCGTCGAACTCGGCGCGCAGTGAGGTCGCCTCGTCGCCATGCATACGGGCGCACCATCGGGCTGCCTCGCGCTCACGCCGGTCGCGCTCGTGGTGAGTGGATTCCTGTGTCATTCCTCGTCTATTATACGGCGAATGCGGAAAAGCGCTTCGGCGATATGCCATTCAACCGTTCGCACGCCGATCCCGAGACGTGCGGCGATCTGCTTGTAACTGAGTTCGTCGCGGCGATGAAGCAGGAAGACTTCCCGCGTTCGTGGTGGAAGCTGCGCGAGAGCGTTGTCATAGGCATCCATCATCTCCGCCGCCTCGATCTCTCGCTCCTGCGAGGGCGGGACGGATATTTCGAAGTCCGGCGGCAGCGGGCATTCCCGCGCTCCACCGTTCGCCTTGCGCCTGCGCGCACGTTCGAACAGAAGGTTCCTTGCGATGCGATGCAGATAGCCGGCCGGATTGCCCGGAAGGCCATGGCGAGATCGACCGAGGAAGCGCAGGAAGGCTTCCTGGACCAGATCGAGGGGATCGTCGGTGCCGCTGATTTTGTGCCGGAAATAACGTGCCAGCCGGGGAGCTTCCGTACGGAACATCGTGTCGATGCAGGGCGATGTGTGGGGCGCCGGCGAGCCGGTTTGTGAAATCTCGTCATGGAGGCGATCATCGGTCATTGTTCCGACTTCGCCGCAGGGAAGGGAGCGTGGGTGTGGCGTGATCCGGGCAAGCAGGGTTTCGCTCCACGCGCCTGCCTCAGCGCTTTCCTGGCATGGACGCGGGCGCTCTCAATATTCGAGGCAGTCTGGTTTCGGCCCTCCCCGATCCGGTCGAAAATCGCGAGAGCGGCGTCGAGATGCAGGATCGCCTGCATCCATGCACGGTGCTTTTCGCGGTCAAGGCAGACACCGACTGACCGGACACGGGTATGCAGGCCGGCGTCGCTTGCGCTTGGTGGATCTGATGGCATCGCTCCAGGCATCTCCGCGTCCCGCATATGATCGAGAGAGACGGGCCGGGAAGATAGCGCCGATACTCCCGCGCTCGTCGCGCGGGAGCCGGGGCTGGTAACATGCGAACACACATGCGCCTGCGCTTTTAGCCGCAAGCGACCTGGACATATGCACAGGCACCCCGGCGGATCGCTCCACCGAGTGCTGTGTGTTCGCGGGATTACCAGTCCCGGCGCCGCGCACGTCGCAACGCTTGATCAGGCTAGCATGGGACATGTCCATCGCCAAGCCGAGGCGCGGATAACGACGACGTCGCGAGGGCAGGCGATACGCTGCAGGTGACGCCAGGTGCGGTGTTGACATTTCGCGAGAGATCACGACATGTGTCGTCATGGAAATGACAGATGGCGCGGCAATGGATAATGGCGAAGCTGCGGTTCTGCGTGCAGCGGATCTTCTGGGTGGACGCACCACGTTCAAGCGATCGCTTGCCACGGCGCTCGATGCGCATGAGGTGATCCTGTCGGGTTTTCCCGGCAATGCGCTCGTGCATCTCGCATCGAACGTCGCCTTCATCCGCCGCCCTGAATCATTCGAGAAGGCGACCGGGATCAGCCTGCGAACCTTTCAGCGCCGCAAGAAGGAAACCGTACCGAAGCGACTCAGCCAGGAGCAGAGCGGGCGGGCATGGAAGTTCGCCGAGATCGTCGGCATGGCGACCGACATTCTGGGGTCGCAGGAGGAAGCCGAACGCTTCCTCGAAAGCCCGGCGATCGGTCTCGATCAGCGTCGGCCTATCGATCTTCTCTCGACCCCCGCAGGCGTGGAACTGGTCGAGGAGCATCTCGAGCGGATCAGGTACGGCGTCTACGCGTGAATCCACTGCCGCCACCGCTCGGCGAGGGGGGAATCCTTGCCTGGCGTCTCGACCATCGTGACTTCGCCCCCACCTGGGACAGCGGGGAGGGGGCTTTCCGCGTCGGCGGTCGCTGGAACGGCAAGGGCGTTCGCGCGGTATATTGCGCGCTGGACCCCGCGACCGCGATCCTCGAAGTGGCCGTCCACAAGACGTTCCGGGTGCTCGATACGACGCCGCATGTCCTGACCTCGCTGGAAGTGCTTGCACCGGACACGATACATGTCGTCCAGCCGGAAGACGTGCCCAACCCCGCGTGGCTTCGGCCCGGCATTCCGGGCGCCGGGCAACAGACATTCGGGAACGAGTTGATATCGCGGCATGACTTCGTCCTGCTGCCGAGCGCGGTATCCAGGCACAGCTGGAACCTGCTCTTCGATCCGGTCAGGGCAGCAGGCGGCTACAGACTGACCGTGCAGGAACCATTCGCTCTCGATACCCGGCTTCATCCGCCGACATAGCGTACGGGGAGCGGGTCCGGGGGGACGATCTTCCGACCGGCTTCCCCGTGTCATGAAATTTGTCCGGAGCGAGGAGGGGGAAGAGCAGGGTGCGATCCGGTTGGCGATCGCGCTTCCGGAGAAGAGCCGTGTTCACCTCCTGCATGCTGTTGCGCGAAACGCTGGCCCTTTTCAGGGACGCCCCGGATATTGTTGCCGGGCCTGAACACCAGACGGCGAGAGATGCGCTGGTCCTGCGGATCGAGACGTGCCTGGCAGACTCAGAGGCGCGATCGGCCCACCCGGCGATCGCGCTGGCGCGCGAACGCTGGAACGCGGTGTCGTTTCTGCGGGTCGATCCTGAAGAGCGCCGGATCGAAGTGGTAGCGGATGGCGTCTGGGTCCGGGGCTGGATCAAGGTCGACTACCCCGCGACCGATGACATGCGACACCAGATCACCGAACGCTACGAGCGCGCCATTGCGGCTCTGCCAACCCTTACCGGTCAGATCTTCATCGCCCACCGTATCGACGGCCTGGACTATGCCGCCGTCGGCGACCGTTTCGGCCTTTCGGAAGGCGAGATCGAACGACGGATCGTCGATGCGCTGACGGCTATCGCCAAGGCAGTTCGCGATCAGTAATCGACCATGCCGCTGTCCTGCGCGAGACATGGTCAGGGCGAGTAGGATCGCGTTCACTCGCCCGGGGGCGGCTGATCATGCTGCCGGGGTGGCCAGCCGACATCCGCAATCTGCTTCACGATCGCTTCGAGCTTGGCGGCTCCCATTGCTGTCAGTTCGACTTCGACGCGACGACGGTCCTTCATATCTTCATGACGCAATATCCATCCATTGTCGGCAAGTTCGCGGAGCTTGCGGTGAGCTGTCGAATATGGGGCGTTGGCGGCGGCGCATAACGACCACGCGAAGACCTGACGGCGTTCGCACCGGGCAAGATACAATTCCAGCAGCATGTCCCAGTTCGCATTCTCGACCAAAGAGAAGTCGAGCACGGTCCCGATAACACGACGGTGACGGATCAGCACGTTGCAGATGCTGATCTCCCAATTCTCGCTATCGCGCGCCGGACGGTCGGAGACCATGATCACCGCCGCCCTTTACCGTCGCGATCGCCAGGCGATGCCCTGTTCGTGCGCCGATGCTTCGGGGATGTCGCGGGGGTAGGGGGCAGCGGCAAACGGCACCGCGTCTCCCGTACTACTTTCCCGGAGATCCGTTCTTCCGATCGAGGAACAATCGCCTCGAACCGTTGCGTACGACGGGATCGGCATCGCGCGGCAGCCACCATATGCCCACTGTCACCGCGCCCAGGACGAGATAGGCGTAGATACCCAAACCGGTATGGAACGCGAAAAGCTGTATCCGGGGGAAAAGCGCACCTGCCAGACTGACAAGCAGATTGGAAAGGGCGAATCCGGTTGCCCAGATCGGCCAGAAACGGATCGTCGTAGTGGCCAGCCAGAAAAAGATCCCGATGACCACCAGGTCGATCGCCAACACCGAGATAGCTGCCGGTAGCCAAGCCGATGGAAAAAGCAGCCGGACACCAGCAGTTGCAAGCGATGCAAGGAGACTGGTCCCCGCACCGATCCGTTCGGGGCGACCGCCCCGAACTACCGCGTATCCGCAGACGACGATCAACGTGAGGCCAAACATATTGGCAAGAATGAAGGGCATGCTCATCGATCGGCATATACATGATAATCAGCCTCTTCCTCGACCAGATCACGCAACGAGCTCACCGTGAGGCTCGATGGCATTGGGAGCCGGCTTGGGCAGCAATTCTCCCCAGTTCGTTTCTTCGAGACCGAGTTGGCGGCCGACCCGCTCGACCGACGGATGCGCGCGCATCGCCATCCGGGACTGGCCCTCCACGAGGGCGGTCAGCGCATCGACGGTGGCCTTGACGGTGCGATGGGACATGGCGGCCGAAAGGCCGTGCGCTTCGGTGGCGTCGAGCGTCGTCACGAGAAACTGGGCCGTATCGCGCGCGGCCAGGTTGATCGATCGTTCGGCCCGCCGAAGTTCGTCGGCGATGATATGGGCGGTATTCGACAGTGCTTGCATCGGGCGCTCCTTCGGCGCCGCAGCGCCAGTTATTGCAGGTTTCCGCCGCACAGGAACATCAGGACGAGGAGCAGCATGGCGGCGATGCTGAGACCGAGCGGGACCACCAGCGAGATGATCACGCCCCAGATCAGCACCGGACGCCAGACGAGCCAGTTATCCGGCACGCTTCTGGTCGGCACCGGCAGGAGAAGCGGCTGAAGGAAGGTCTGGGAAGGGAGGCTGTTTGCAGGGTAGGAAGATTCTACCCCTGCCTCGAACTCGGCGAACCAAACCGCGGCCTGAAAGCGATTGTTTGCGCCGAGAATATCCTTGGCCAATCTCAATTGCTTATCGACGATACGTTCGCTGACATTCTCCAGATGTGCGATTTCCTTGGTTTTGCGATGCCGGAGGACATGACGAAGGTAGACGCGTTGGCGCTCATTCAGTTTCGCGCACCGTGCCGCAAGCGAATCGTCGCCGACAGGAAATTTTTCCAGAATCATTGGGTCCTCTATGCAGCTCGGGAGATGGGTTGCGGCAATTCGCGCCGCTCGGATGCCGGGTTCCTGAGAGCCGCCGGAGGCTTGGTGGCGTTGCGACTTCCGGAACACATACGGCAGTCAGGCACCGGTGGCCCTCGACTACGGGTACGAACGATGGTCCTGATTATCTTTCCGCTGGATATCGAACGACTGCGGCACACACCCGACGAAGGCGGCCTCAATGTTTTGGCGGCTCGTGGTGTCGCTGTCGCGAACCGGGAATGGTACTTTTTTCTTGTGGCTCTCGTGTCAAGGATCGTCATGTCTGCGCTGTGGCCGTGAAGCACCATTGGAAAGCGATGCTCACCCGGTTTCCACTCGCCCCGGCGTGATCGACCAATCACCTCGATGGCCGCCGCGACTTTCTGGCCCATGCGACGGGATAGTGGACGATGAAGGTCACCTGCCTTTGCGGAGGCTTCGTCGTACCTCCCCGATCGACACGGGCCGCGCGGTCTCGGTCCGGATTGCATCGCAGGCTGCTGCGACCGGTCCAAGCAACCACGTTTCGACGGCTCGCTCCCGTTCCAGGAGTGCGCGCAAACCCTCGCGGATGACCTCGCTTTCGCTGGCGTATTCACCGGACTCCACGCGGGCCCTGACGGCATCGGCCATCGCATACGGCAAAGTTACGCTCATTTGGCGGGTGGAACGCATGGCCAAGCCTCCAGATAGAATAGGATAGAAACGTATCCTCCGCAGGTCTACGCGAATTATGGCCGTACTGACCGTAACCGATGCAAAGACAAAATTCAGTGCGCAGCTTGCTCGATCGTCGTGGCGATCACAGCCACCGACCCCACCCCTGTTGCCACCGCCTCGAACGCGATGAGTATGCATCGCCTGTCGAAAGTACGCTGGAAATGCCAATGCCCGTAGCCAATGACGTTGCAATTGAAACTGCGGGCGCAAATGTCGTCCGTCGCCTTGGCGGGATCTGGCAAGGCAATCGGGGCATATGCCTGTGTCCTGCACATGCCGATCGCAATCCCAGCCTGTCGGTGCGGGTCGGCCATTCGCGTCTGTTGTTCCATTGTTTCGCCGGTTGTGAAACGCGCGACGTCATGCGCGCGGTCGCACGCCTCCACCCGTCAGCGCTGGGCCAGAGCAACACGGAGCAGCGACCACGGCATGACGGCTGGGACTGGCGTCGTCGCCGCCTGCCCGACCTTTGGGAGACCGCCGGTTCGGTCGCGGACACCCTCGCTGGTCGCTATCTCGCGCGCCGCGCGATCGACGTCGCGCCGCCGTCGTTGCGGTTCCACCCGCGTACGCCGCTCGGCAGCGGGCGGGCGTTGCGCTTTCGTCCGGCGCTGCTCGCCGCCGTCACGGACGATGCGCGTCTCGTGGCAATCCAGCGCACCTTCCTCGATCCGCCGGGCATGCGCGCGCGCGACCTCGACAGCCCGCGCCGCCTGCTCGGCCATCCCGGCATCGGGGCTGTCCGGCTGGCGGCTGCGAACGACGATCTTGCGCTGGCCGAAGGTGTCGAGACCGCGGTGTCGGCGATGATCCTGCTTGGCCTGCCGGTCTGGGCGGTGCTCGGCAGCCGGCGGATGGCGCAGGTCGCGATCCCCGACACCGTGCGTCGCCTCGTCCTGTTGCCCGACAACGATCCTGCCGGTCGGCGCGGTGCCGCGACGGCTGCGATCGCGCATGCGGCGCCCGGGCGTACGATCGAGACGCTCTGGCCCTGGCATGGCCTGAACGACTGGAACGACGTGGCTCGTGCCCGGAGAAGAGGGGGCGGGGAAGGGCAGCGACAGGCGGCCTGACGGTCAGGTCCGCCGCGCGACGGAGATACGCCCCATGTCCCAACTTCCCATCCTCGTCCCCGCCTCGCGGTTGCTGATCGACCCCAGGAATGTCCGCAAGGCCCGCAGCGCCGCCTTCCAGGCGCAGATGAAGTCGAGCATCGCGGCCAAGGGCATCATCCAGAACCTCGTCGGCCGGCCGGTGCCGCGCAGGAAGGGGTGGTACTATGTCTCCGCCGGCGGCAGCCGCCTCGATGCGGTGAACGCCAATATCACCGACGGCATTTTCGCTGCCGACTATCCGGTGCCGCTGCTGGTCCGGGACGGCAAGGATGCCAGCGAGACGAGCCTGATCGAGAACGTCCTGCGTGCCGACCTGACGCCGACCGAGGAATGCCGCGGCTATCAGGACGTCGTCCGGATCGAGGGCGTGACGCCTGCCGAACTCGCCAGGCGGCTGCACCGCACCGAGCGCTACGTCCTCGGACGCCTCCGCCTCGCCGATCTCGCCGAGCCGGTGTTCGACGCGCTGGACGCGGGCGAGATCTCGCTGGAAGTCGCCGAAGCCTATGGCTCGACCGCCGACACGGCGCGGCAGGCGGCGGTCTACGACCTGCTGCGTGACGGTCACAGCCGCGGCAACGTCAACGAGATCCGGCGGCAGATCGCATCGTACAGTTACCCCGCCGACGACGCCCGCTCCCGGCTGGTCGGTCGCGATGCCTATCTTGCCGCGGGCGGCCGGTTCGACAGCGACCTGTTCACCGATGCCGGGAGCGAGCGCTGGCTCGACACCCATGTCGTCGACCGCCTCGCCGGGGAGACGCTGCTGAAGGCGGCCGAAGAGGTCCAGGCGCGCGAAGGCTATGCCGAGGTCCGCGCCGTCGTCGGCGCGCATGTGCCGTACATGGAGACGTACAGCCTCGAGCCGATTCCCGGCGAGCAGCCGCCGTTGACACCCGGGGACGAGCAGCGGCTGGAAGCGATCGCCGCCAAGATCGGGGAGATCGAGGCGGCGTCCGAAGATCCGGATTATGAACCGGAAGACGATGACGACGCCCGCATCGCGGCGTTGCAGGCCGAATATGCCTCGATTGAGACGCGTCCGGCGATGCTCGACGACGCGCAGCGCGCGCATGCCCGCGCCTATCTGGTCATCGGCGCCGACGGGCAACCGCGGCTCCATCACGAGGTTTTCGCGGTGCCTGCACAAAGACATCCGGCCACCGATGGCGTGAACGATGGCGATGGCGATGGCGATACGGATACCGATGCCTGCCTCGAAGCGGCCGATGCGACCGGGGCGACGGATGTCGCTGCGGACCATCCGGCGATGAGCCAGGTCCAGATCGACCGGCTGGCGACGATGAAGACCGAACTGCTCGCGGTCCATGTCGCGAGCGATCCGGCCTTCGCCCTCGATCTGGCGACCTTCATCATGGCCGAGCGGGCTACGCAGACCTTTGGCGGTGGCGACATCCCGAGCGAATTGCGCGCCGACGCAGGTCCGACGCGCGTCCGCGACTTCGAGAGCGGCACCGCCGCCGCGGCGGAATGGAGGAAACTCGACGCCGCACTCGACCGCAACTGGGTCGATCTGTCGACGCTTGGCGATCGCTACGACGCCTTCTGCGCGCTACCGGACGAGGCGCGGGCGGCGTGGCTCGGCTGGGCGGTCGCGCGCTCCCTTCACGCGGTCCCCGGTGATGGCGCCGGAACCGCGCTGCTCGACCGCCTCGGGCAGAAACTCGACATCGATGTCGCGGCATGGTGGCGACCGACCGCACGCAACTTCTTCGACAAGCAGCCGGTGAAGCCGATCCTGGCGCTGTTCGAGGAAATCGGCGGCCCCGAGTTCCGCGCCCGCTACGGCGCGTCGAAGAAGCACGACCTTGCCGTCTCGGCGGAACGGCTGTTCGCCGGGGATACGATCGTCGAGGCCGAGATCAAGGCACGCGCGCTCGCCTGGGTGCCCGATGCGATGCGGTTCGGGTTGCCACCGGCCGGAACCGATACCGATACCGGCGATGCCGATGGCGGCCAGGCTGATGAAGGCGTCGATACCCCAGCCGACGATGTGGCCGATCCGCAGTTCGGCGAGGCCGCCTGACCTGTCCGCGGGGGCGGCGTCCTGCCGGCCCCGCTTTCCTCCAGTCCGGAGTAATTCCATGACCCAGCCGATGCTGGCGCTCGCCACCCATGGTGGCGAGCCCGACCGATGCGTGCGCCTGTTCGCCGTGGCGCAGGCGATCGCCCGATCGTTCGAACGCGGTGAGACCGTGACGCGTCAAACCCTCAAACGCCTGATACAGGAAGGCGTCGGCGGTGCCGATGCCGATGGCGCGTGGTCGATGCGCGAGGCCTATGACGCGCTGGAAACCGCGCAGGTGCTCCTGCAACGCCGAGCAGCCTGGCCGTGCGATCCGCGCACCGACCGCGAGGCGGTCTTCGCCGCGCTGCGGCGCTTCGAGCGGGCGCTGCCGACGCAGACCTACCGCTCGGAGGGGCAGGTCGAGATGCAGCAATTCTCGACGCCGGTCAGCCTCGCTTGGCTGGTCGGTCAGGCGGCGATGATCCGCGCGGGCGACCATGTCCTCGAACCGTCGGCTGGGACCGGCATGCTGGCGGTCCATGCGGTTCGCGCCGGCGCGGCGCTGACGCTCAACGAACGCGATCCGGCCCGCGCCCGATTGCTCGCACTGGCGCTTGGTCGCCCCGTCTCCACCCACGATGCCGAGCATGTCGACGATCTGCTACCGCCATCGGTCCGGCCGACCGTCGTCCTCGTCAATCCTCCCTTCAGCCGCAGCGAGGCCCGCGGGCAGGATCGTCATGCCGGCGCGCGGCATCTGCGCTCCGCGCTCGAGCGCCTCGCACCGGGCGGGCGCTGCGTCGCGATCATGCCGCCCTCGTTCATGGCCGATGGTCCCGGCGCTGCGGGCTACGCCAGCGTCGCGGAGGTCGTGCGTCCGCGCGTCGAGATCACGATCGGGGGCAATCCTTACGCCAAACACGGCACGTCGATCGCGGTGCGGCTGATCGTGTTCGACAAGGGCTGGCTGGGCACCACCGAACACCATGTCGCCGCGACGATCGAGGCGGCACTGGCAACGGTCCTCGCCATCCCCGACCGGCTCGATCCCGACGACCAGCCACCGCCCGCCGCGCCGCCCGCCGCCCCGGTCATGCTCCGTCCCGCCGTCCGGCCATCGACACCGCGCGGGCTACTCGGTGGTGTCTGCGCCCGCCGGCTCCAGGCGCCGATCGCGGCCCCGGCGATCGAGCAGGAGGTGCCGCTGCTTTCCTACCGGTTGCGCGACACGCCGCGCGCCGTGGGCGCGGCGGTCGGCATCTACGCGCCGTGGCGGCTGGCCCGTATCGACATCCCGGGCGCGACGCCGCATCCCGATGACCTGGTGGAGTCGCTGGCGATGGCGTCGGTGATGCCGCCGCCGGTCGGCTACCGGCCGCGACTGCCCGCGCGGACCGTCGCGGCGCTGTCGGACGCGCAGCTCGAAACGGTGATCCTCGCCGGCGCCGCGTTCGAGCGCGACCTGTCCGGGCGCTTCCTGCCCAACAAAGCCGGTGACCTGCTGGTCGAGCATGCCGATGGCCATGCCTATCGCATGGGCTTCTTCATCGGCGACGGCACCGGGGTCGGCAAGGGACGCGAGGCGGCGGCGTGCATCATGGACCGCTGGTGCCGGGGCGATCGCCGCCACGTGTGGATCTCGAAGAGCGGCGCACTGATCGAGGATGCCCGCCGCGACTGGAGCGCGCTCGGCGGTCTGGCGGTCGACATTCAGGGGCTGGATGCCTTTCCGATCGGTGCGCCCATCGCGATGACCGGCGGCATCCTGTTCCTGACCTATGCGACATTGCGCTCGCAGCGCGGCGAGGATGCGTCGCGGCTCCAGCAGATTCTCGCGTTCCTCGGCGACGACTTCGATGGCGTGATCGTGTTCGACGAAGCGCACGGCATGGCCAACGCCGCCGGCACCGAGAGCGAGTTCGGCAGCGCCAAGGGTTCGGAACAAGGGCTGGCGGGCGTCCGGCTCCAGAATGCGGTGCCGCGGGCCTGCATCCTCTATGTCTCGGCGACCGGTGCGACCGACCCCTCCAACCTCTGCTATGCGGGCCGGCTCGGGCTGTGGGGACCGGGCACCGCGTTCGACAACCGCTCCGCGTTTCTGGCTGCGATGGAAGCGGGCGGGATCGCCGCGATGGAGGTGGTCGCGCGCGACCTGAAGGCGATGGGCCGCTATACCGCGCGGGCGCTCAGCTTCGCGGGCGTCGAGTACGACCCGCTCGAACACTGGCTGACCGCCGATCAGATCGCGATCTACGACGCCTATGCCGATGCCTGGGCGATCGTCCATCGCGGGCTCGACGCGGTGTTCAGGGCGAGCGGCATCACCGACCGGATGAGCGGCGCGACGCTCAACGCACAGGCCCGCGGTGCCGCGCTGTCGCGGTTCGAGAGCGCCAAGCAGCGCTTCTTCTCGCAACTGCTGATCGCGATGAAGATGCCCTCCGTCCTCGCCGCGATCGAGCGCGAGGTCGAGGCGGGGCATTCGGCGGTGATCCAGCTCGTGTCCACCGCCGAAGCGGTGCTCGACCGTAGGCTTGCGGCGCTGTCTCCGCAGGAGCGCGCCGAACCCGATCTGGATTTGTCGCCGTCGCAGATTCTGGTCGACTATCTCACCGCCGCCTTCCCGACCCGGCAGATGCGCATCTACCGCGATGCCGGTGGCACCACCCGTTCCGAGCCGATGACCGACGCCGACGGTAATCCCGTCCAATGCAAGGCGGCGATCCGCGCGCGCGATGCGCTGATCGAGGAACTGTGCGCGATGCCGCCGGTGCCCGCCGCGCTCGACGAACTGGTCCGCCACTTCGGCACCGAACGCTTCGCCGAGGTGACGGGCCGCAGCCGCCGCATCGTCGTCGACCCCGCCGGCCGGCAGCAGGTCGAGCGGCGCGGCGCGCGCGCCAACCTCGCCGAGACCGATGCGTTCATGGCGGGGCGCAAACACATTCTCGCCTTCAGCGAGGCGGGCGGCACCGGTCGTTCCTATCACAGCGACCGTGCGTCGAAGAGCGCCGGTCGCCGCCGCATCCATTTCCTGCTCGAACCCGGCTGGCGCGCCGCCAATGCGGTGCAGGGACTGGGGCGCACCCACCGCACCAACCAGACGGCGCCGCCGGTCTTCCGCCCGGTCACCACCGACTGCCGCGGCGAGCGCCGGTTCATCTCGACGATCGCGCGGCGGCTCGATGCACTGGGGGCATTGACCCGTGGCCAGCGCCAGACCGGCAGCCAGAACCTGTTCGACCCGGCCGACAATCTCGAAAGCGACTTCGCGAAGGAGGCGCTGGTGCAATGGTATCACCTGCTCCATGCGGGAAAGCTCGCGAGCATCGACCTGGCCGCCTTCGAGCGGATGACCGGTCTCGCGCTCATCGAGACCGACAGCGGCGTGCTCAAGGAACGGCTGCCGCCGATCCAGCGCTGGCTCAATCGCATCCTCGCGCTCAGGATCGCGGTGCAGAACGCGATCTTCGACGAGTATCTCGGGCTGATCGAGGCGCGGGTCGATGCCGCGCGCGCCGCCGGCACGCTCGATATCGGCGTCGAGACGATCCTCGCCGAGCGGATTGAGATACTCGACGACCGGCTGCTGCGCCGCGATCCCGATACCGGGGCGGAGACGCGGCTGCAGCGGCTCGAGCTGCATATTCGCCGCCATGCGACCGGTTTCGCACAGCTGATGGAGCTGTGGCGCGGCACCGGCGACATCGCGTTTCTCCACAATCGCAAATCGGACCGCGTCGCGCTGCGGGTGCCGTCCTGGTCGATCACCGACGAGGAGGGGCGGCCGATCGCGATGTGCCGGCTGGTGCGGCCGACCGGATCGACGCGCGTCGTGCTCGACCAGCTTCGCCAGAGCCATTGGCACCCGATCGACGAGGCGGACTTCCGCGCCCGTTGGGAGGCCGAGGCGGCCGAGGCGCGGGATCGCCTCGATTGCGAGACGATCACGATCGCGACCGGGTTGCTGCTGCCGGTATGGGACAAACTGCCCGACGATGACGTGCGGGTCTGGCGGATCGCCGACGCGCACGGGCATTCGCGCCTCGGTCGCATCGTGCCGGCGCGTGCGCTGGGTCGGCTGGCCGAAGACTTCGGTGCCGACGCGGTGCCGCGGCTCACCGTCGCGGAGACGATCGCCGCGGCCGGTGTCGCCGAAGGCGTGCCGCTGCCCGCGCTCGGCAAGGCGCGGCTGCACCGGGCGCTGGTCAACGGCGCTGCCCGGCTCGAAATCCGGGAATATCCATCGGAACGACGCGCGTGGCTGAAGTCGCTCGGCTGCTTCACCGAGATCATCCAGTACCGCACGCGCCTGTTCGTGCCGGTCGACCGGGCGGCGGCGATCCTCGACCTGATCGATGCCGGTCGATGACGAACGGGGCAGGGGGCACCCGGATGCCGATCCCGCCGTTCGTCGATCCTGCGTTCCTGCGGAAGGATGACATCATGGCCGTCCATCATGACCGCGAACCCGCATCTGGTGCGAGGCGGCACCATGTTCACGTCTACACTGCGATCCGCATTGCGGTCGCGGTTTCCGCCGACGATCATCGCTCCGCCATGGAAGCGGCCGACAGGCTGTTGTTCGACGGAGGCTTGCCGGTCAGGCTGGTGCCGACGGACGGCTGTATCGAGAGCGCCGGGCATGCCGAGGAAGTGTTCGGCTACCTGGTCGACGAAGCCGGCGGCGACGAACATCGCCGTTCGCGATCCTACGGTCCCGACCGCCGGCCCGATCCGCGCTGAAGAGCCGGCCGCTCGCAGCGACCGGCCTTGCCGGACCGGTCAGCCGGCAAGTTTGTCTTTCACCGCCTTGGCCGGCTGGAAGGTGAGCTTGCGCGAGGCCTTGATGGTGATCTTCTCGCCGGTGGCGGGATTGCGACCTTCGCGCTCGGGGCTGTCCTTGACCTTGAACTTGCCGAAGCCGTTGATCGCAACCTCCTCGCCGCGCGCGGCGGCATCGGCGATGGCGGCGAAAATGCCGTCTACCAGCGTCTTCGCATCGGCCTTGGCCAGACCGTGATCGGTAACGACCTTCTCAACGAGATCGGCATTGTTCATGAGGTGACTGTCCTTTGCACGTGTCGGATCCTGACTAGCGCCGTCGGATCGGGGTGCGCAACATGCATCGGGGAAACCACGCCGTCATGCATTCCTGCCCCGTGGCTGGCGGTGTCGACGATGCGTCAGCGCCATGTCCCTTTGGTCTGCGTCGCGCTCCAGATGCTCGATTTGTTTGCATCGATACTGAACTGACGCGCTTGCGGGCCCAGCAGGACGAGCGTCTTGTCGAGATTGCGCTTCGTCGGGCCGCTGCCCCGCTGTTCCCATCGATCGAACCAGGGGCGATCGCGGTCTTCGAGATCATGTCGCAACCGTGCGATGTCGGTTTGCGACGGCACCGCGCCGGCGCGCGCGATGCGCGGGATCGCGCGTTCGAGTTCCCCGAAGAATCGCGACGGGATGAGTGCCTCGCCGCTTCGCCCGTCGATGAAGAGCAGATCGCGCAGTTCGCCGTACCTCTCCCCCAGATAGGTGTCGATCCGGTAACCGGGATGGACGTCGAACCGGAAGAACGCCGGGGTCTGACTGCGCGAGGTGAGCGTGAGCACGAAGGGCGTTTCACGAACCGCGAACAGGCATGCGAAATCGACCGCACCGGTGTGGAAGCGGAACTGCTGGATGTCGGTGGGCAGACGGCGCATGCTCGCGTGCAGCGTACGCAGTCCGCTCATTTCCATCATCGATCGTCTTACCTTCTTCCTGGCGTTCGATCGATATGGGTCGTCGCCTGCGGGAGTTCGAGAGTGACCGGCGGACGGTCCACTATTGCCGGTCGGGTTTGCCTACCGCACCGTCGTCGGATCATGCAGGAGCACATGCGTTGCCCATTCACGCCAGCCTCCCTTCGCCGGGGCCGCTCAGCCGGGAGACGTGCTCCGGCTGGCCTCGGATGCGGCCGCCGATGGCGTCGTGCAGGAGGTCGTCATCGATGGCGGCGTCTCGAGCTGCCGGTATTTTCCGGTCAGTACAGCGTATCGGCCAGACGTCGGGGCAGCGCCCGGTCATAGGCGTCGCCGTCGATCTCCGCACCGGACAGCGTGCGAAGGATCGCTCCTGCGCTGGGCAGCGTCTCGCGAGCGACCCTACCTTCCTGATTCCACAAGCCGGCCCTAATTACCGCCCGGCTGCACTGGAAGAACACGTCGTCCACCGTGATGCGCAGCACCGATTTCGGCGGTTGCCCGGCCATGGCGAAGCGCGCCAGATACCCGGGTCCGGTCAGGATTTCCGCGGTCCCGTTGATCCGCAACGTCTCGCCGATGCCGGGAATGAGGAACAGCAGCGCCACGCGCGGATCGGCGATGATGTTGCGCAGACTGTCGATCCGGTTGTTGCCGCGCCGGTCGGGCAGGATCAGCGTCTTTTCGTCCTCGATATGAACGAAGCCCGCCGGATCGCCGCGCGGGGTCGCGTCCAGTCCTCCCGGTCCCGCCGTGGCCAGGACGACGAAGGGCGAGGCTTCGATAAAGGGCCGGTAGACCGCATGGATGTGATCCACCTCCTTGATGATGGAGGGCGGCGCCACGGCACCGTAATGCGCCTCGAGCGCCTCCATCGTTTCGCCGCGGGCGTCCGGATCGGCTTCCGTCATTGTCCTCGTCCTGTCATCCTGCGGGCTTTTTGCAGCGAACGCGCGTCAGATACAATGTCGACCGGCGGCTATATCCGGGTCCCTGCTAGCCGCTCGACGAGGAAATCGACGAGCGGCCTGACGCGCAGGCATGCTCGACCCGCCGACGAACAGGACGTGCGCGGGTTGGCGATCCTGCGTATCATAGTCTTCCAGCAGCGGCACGGTCGCCCCGAGGCAAGATCGCCCTGCACTGCGAACGTCCCGATCCGCACGACCCCGACGCCGGCACGGGTACGCTGCGCGAGGGACTCGCCGTTATTGGCTTCGATCGAGCCGGTCACGTTCAGCGCCAGATCGATCCCGCCGCGCCGGAACGGCCCGCCCGGCTCGGCACGGCGGAAACTGAAGCTCAGGCAGTTATGGGCGAACGGGTCCTCCAGCACGTACGGCGTGCCGAACCGCCGCAGATAGTCGGGCGACCACAACGATGCGCCCGTCTCGCCCAGAATCGCGATTAAGCGATGGGAACGCTGTAGATTGAGGACGTCCGTATCAGGCTGCCTGATGGCGAGCCTCGTTCGTCGGTCGACCGGTGCATTTCGCGAATAGCGCGATTGCCTGATCGCAGACGAGGCAATGGCCTTCGCAGCAATCGTGCATCAGGAAGGCCACGAGATCGGACAGCGCCGGGAAGATCGCGCTATAGATGATCGACCGTCCCTCGCGACGGCTCACGACCAAACCGGCCTGTTCGAGCTGGCTGAGGTGGAAGGACAGGCGCGAGGGCGGCGTGCCGCCCAGCTCCTCGCCGATCGCACCGGCGGAGCGACCATCTGCGCCTGCCACGACCAATAGCCGGACGATGCGAAGCCGGGTCGCGTTCGAAATGGCGGCGAACGCTGTCAGCGCTTGATTCTCGTCCATGGCAGGTCCAATAGTTCAACAACACTTGAAATATAGTCGTCCTGTTGGACGGCATAAAGAGGCGATCGATGAACCTTAACCGGGTCGCCGCGAACGGGCCAGCCATCGGTCCCGTATCGCGGCCGTGCAATGCGAACCCTGCCGACGGGATGCTAATGCTAATCAGTCACCGCGTTTCGATTGGGGCGCTTATCGCACTGCTCGTTGCAATCATGCTGCTTTCTCCGGCCAGCGCCCAGACGACCGCACCGGTACAAACGGCATGGCGGCTGCTCGATTACGTCGCGGTGGACTATCCCGAAGCGGTCAAGGGCGGCCAGATCGTCAGCCCGACCGAATATGCCGAGATGACGGAGTTTTCCGCCTCGGCGCGCGAGCGGATTTCCGGTCTGGCGTCCTCGTCGGCCAAGGCCGACCTGATCCGCCGGGCGACGGCACTGGAGCGGCTGATCGCCGTCAAGGCCCCGGCCGACACAGTGGGAAAGGCAGCACGCAGCCTCGCGGCGGACCTCATCGCCGCTTATCCCGTGCCGCTCGCCCCGGCCGTCGCGCCCGATTTCGCGCGCGGGCAAGCGCTATTCGAGCAGCACTGTGGGAGCTGCCACGGCATGAGCGGGGACGGCAAGGGGCCGCAATCGGTCGGCCTCGATCCCCCGCCCATCGCGTTCATCGACAAGGCCCGCGCCCGCGAGCGCAGCATTTTCGCATTCTATCAGGTGCTGGAACAGGGGATCGACGGGACAAGCATGGTGAGCTTCGCCGATCGTCCGCCACAGGATCGATGGGACCTCGCGCTCTACGCTGGCTCCTTTGCTTTCCCGGCGAGCAAGGTAGCGGAAGGGGAGCGCATCTGGAACAGCGACGCTGCGCTACGCGGTCGGATCAACATGGAAAAGCTGGTCGGCATGACGCCGGCCGCGCTTGCCGCTGACATCGGTGAAGAACGTGCCGATGCCGTGATCGCCTATCTGCGCCGCAACCCATCCGTGGTGATTCCACAGGTCGCCGGCATACTCACGCTTGCCCGCGCCCGTCTCGACGAGGCCGTCACCGCCTATGCAAGCGGCGACCGCAAGGGTGCGACCAATCTGGCGCTGTCCGCCTATCTCGACGGGTTCGAGCCGGTCGAACCGATGCTGTCGGCGCGCGACAACGCGTTGATGGTCCGGATCGAAGGCGCGATGGGCGCGCTGCGCGCCGCTATCGCCAATGGCACGCCGCCAACGAAAGTGCGCGATCAGGCGCGCGCGCTCGATACCTTGTTCGGTGAGGCCGAAGCCGCACTGGCGCCCGAGCAGGCATCGAGCGCATCGAGCTTTTTCGGTGCTTTCACCATCCTGCTGCGCGAGGGACTGGAGGCGCTGCTGATCGTCATCGCCATGCTCGCCTTCCTGCGCAAGGCGGAACGCCGCGACGTGATGCCCTATGTCCATGGTGGCTGGGTCGCGGCGCTGGTCGCCGGTGCCGCGACGTGGGCGGTCGCCACCTATGCCGTCGAAATCAGCGGCGCGAGCCGCGAGCTGACCGAAGGGTTCGGCTCGGTGTTCGCCGCGCTGGTGCTGCTATGGGTCGGCATCTGGATGCACGGCAAGAGCAACGCCGACGCATGGCAACGCTACATCCGCGATAAGCTGACCACCGCGCTCAATGCGCGGTCGGCGTGGTTCCTGTTCGGCCTGTCGTTCATCGTCGTCTATCGCGAGGTATTCGAGACGATCCAGTTCTACGCGGCGATCTGGACGCAGGGGAACGGCGGTGCCGTCCTTGCCGGCGCGGGATCGGCCATCGCGATTCTCGCCGTCATCGCCTGGGTGATGATGCGCTACAGCCGCACGCTGCCGATCGGGAAGTTCTTCGCCTACAGCGCGGCGCTCATGGCGCTGTTGGCGGTGGTGCTGATCGGCAAGGGCGTCTCGGCACTACAGGAAGCCGGCTATCTGCCGGTCAATCCGCTGGACGGGTTCCCCCGCATCGAGATCCTCGGCCTCTATCCGACGACCGAAGGCATCGCCGCGCAGGCAGTGATGATCGCGCTGCTGGCGCTCGGCTTCGGCTTCAATCGGCGAGCCGCCGACAAGGGAGCGAAGGCATGAACCCCGCGACGCTGCGCGACCGTCTCGAAGGCGGACAGATCGCCATCTACTTCGCCGCCGTCGTGTTCGGCGCGATCATCGCGCTCGTCGTGCCCGGTACGGCATCGTGGGAAGTCGCGATCAACCCGGCGCTGGCGCTGATGCTATTCGTCACCTTCCTGCAAGTGCCGATCGCCGAACTCGGCCGCGCGTTCGGCAAGGTCCGCTTCCTCGCCGCGCTGCTGGCGACCAATTTCATCGTCGTGCCGCTGCTGGTGGCGGTGCTGATCCCGTTCGCGCCGGCCGACCCGATGGTGCGGCTCGGCATCCTGCTGGTGCTGCTATGCCCGTGCATCGACTACGTCGTCACCTTCGCGCACCTCGGCCGCGCCGACGCGAAACTGCTGCTGGCCTCGACGCCGATCCTGCTCGTCGTCCAGATGCTGCTACTGCCGCTCTATCTGCGCCTGTTCCTCGGCGCAGACGCTTCGCGCCTCGTCCAGCCCGGCCCGTTCCTGCACGCCTTCCTCTGGCTGATCGTGATCCCGCTCGCACTGGCGATCGTGGTTCAGCTCCGGGCGCGACGCGGCGGAGCGGGCGAGCGCGCATCGACGTTTCTGGGGCTGCTGCCGGTGCCGGCAACGGCACTGGTGCTGCTGATCGTGATCGCCGCGGTGATGCCACAGCTCGGACAGGCGCTGCCGGCCGCGCTCGGCGTGATGCCGATCTATGTCGCCTTCGCCATCGCCGCCCCGCTGCTGGGCTGGGCGGTGTCGCGGGTGGCGAAGCTGGACGCGGAAGCGGGTCGAGCGCTGGCGTTCTGCGCCGCGACCCGCAACTCGCTGGTGGTGTTGCCGCTGGCGTTGGCAGTGCCGGGCGCGGTGCCTTTGCTGCCGGCGATCATCGTCGCGCAGACGCTGGTCGAGCTGGTGGCCGAACTGGTGTTCATCCGCGTGCTGCCCCGGCTCGGTTCGACCGCGCCCATCACAGTCCGATAGCGCGCGCTGGCCTCATCTGCCCTTCCCGATCGGGATCGAGACCGTCCGAAAACTCTGGCAGCGCCAGGTTGTACTGACGATTTAATCATTTGAGCCAAAGCGTGATGCTGGCGAGCTTGTCGTATCGGGTCGCGATCCGCCGCCATTGTTTGAGGCGGGCGAAGAAGCCTTCAATGCCCACCGTTGCGTGTAGGCGATGCGGTCGTAATGTCGCTGGCGCTTGCGGTGTCGACGTGGCGGTATGGCGGGTCCGCCGCCCTGCTTGCGGATCAGATCGCACAGGCTGTCGGCGTCATAAGCACGGTCGGCCAGAACCTGACCTGCCGATAGATCGCGCACCAGATCGCAGGCAGGTGCCATATCATTCTGCTGTCCGGGACCGCAGCGCGCACCGCGCCGCCGTGACGCTCAACGTGCATTATCTCGTCTTTGGCGGCGACGCGCGCGATGCGATCGACTGGACACCCGATTGGACTCGCCGCGCGCGGGGCTACGCAGTTTACGCTGCCTTACGCGAACTGGCGCGCGACGGGTTCGGTAAAACGTCGCCTGCGACGGCCGGACGTTCCGGGTAGATAATGTCGGCCGCCGTCACGCGCCATCGATCACGCGCCAGAAGCCGGCCTTGCGACCATGATCGGCGCGGAGCGACGCGAGGTAGCGATCATGGTCGGGCAGGGGGCCATAGTCCGCGATGCGCCGTGCCATGCCGCCGCAGTCGGCGAGATGGCGGGCGGCGTGGCGGTAGCGCGACGACCGTACCTTCCGCAGGGTGAAATCGATCATGGCGCGGCGCAGGATGGTGGCGGCGAGCGGATATCCCGGTTCCAGCGCCTCGGCGGCCGGGGTGAGCAGTTCGTAGAGATTGCCGTCGATCGCGGCCGCGCGCTCGACGACGAGCGCGGCGGCACGGTCGAGCGCGGGCCAGCCGGTGAGGAAGGCGAGCGCGCGGTGCACGTCCGGGAAGGCACGCGCGTGGGCGAGCGCGCGCTGCTCGGCGTCGAAATCCTCGAAATCGGGCAGCCGCCCGAGCCAGGCGCGCAGGTGTGCGGGATCGAGACCGGTCTCGAACCGCTCCCGGCGGAAGGCCTGCGCGTCGTCGTGGCGACCGAGCGCCTCCAGCACCGCGAGGCGGGCCTGTTCCCATTCCGGTGGTATCCAACCGCCGCGTCCCGCCTCGCTCGCTTCGATCGCCGCCCATGCCTCGCCGGCGCGACCGGCGGCGAGCAGCCGTTCGGCGATCCGCGCCGCGATCGCGGGGACGCGGCGCGCCTGCGCATCATATTGCGCGATCCAGGCATCGACGTCGCCGCAGGCGTCGGCGACGTCCTTGAGCAACTGTGCCGAGGCATGCGTGCGATGGCTCGCCTCGATCTGGTCGGCGTACAGGACGCCGCCGCTGCCCCAGCCGATCACCTCGCGCTCCTTATCCGGCGGGATGACGACCGGTTCGGCCTGCCACGCGCGCGCAAGGTCGCGCAGGCGATCGAGCCCCGCCGTGCCGAGCGCGGGGGCGAGTGCGGGCACCAGCCGGTCGTACACGCCATATGCGTCGTCGCGCACCGCCTCGAACGCCTGTTCGGCAAGCGCAAGGGGATCGGCGCGCGCGGCGATCGCGATCGCGCCGATATCCTCGGCGGCCCCGCGAAAGATCTCGCCCAGCCGCCCGCTGCCGTCGTCGCTGCGCGCGAACACGGACTGCCCGCACGCCGCGAAGCGCCACAGCAGGTCGAGCGCGGCCCGCGGATCGCGCGGGGCGACCAGTTCCAAGATAGCGCGGTGCTGCGCCTCCAGATCGGTGGCGAGCGGCTTGACCTTGTGCCACTCGATGAAACTGCGCGCGCGCGCGATCGTGGCCAGCCGCTTGCCCACCTCCCGCGCTGCATCCGCCGGGCTGGCCTCGCCCGCCAGCGCCAGCCGCAGCCGCCGCTTGATCGCGGCGTCGCCGGTGGCGACCTCGATCAGCAAGGAAGCGAGACGCTCGGCGCCGAGCGCCTCGAGGTTCTTCGCGTTCAGCGTCTTCGTCGAAGCCATGGCCGGGCGATCGCCGTCAGCCGGCGTCCGGTGCCACTGCCTTGCGGCGGCGTGGCTTCGGGGCAGGTGCGGTTTCGGACGCCTCGGCTGCGGGTTCCGTGCTTGCGGGGGCGGGCGACGGCGCCTGTGCCGGCTTGCGGCCCAATCCCAGCCGCTTGGCCACGGCGCGACGTTCCTCGGAATAGCCTGGCGCAACCATCGGATAGTCGGCGGGCAACTTGTAGCGTGCGCGGTATTCGGCCGGGGTCAAACCGTTGGCGGAGAGATGACGCTTGAGGCTGCGATAGTTCCTGCCGTCGATCATGCTGGCGATATGATCGGGTGAGGAAAGGCTTTTCCTGACGGAGACGGCCGGAACGAATGTTTGCTCCGGCGCATCCTCCATGTCTGCCGACCCATCCCGCTTTGCCAGCGTGGCCCGCGTCTGCTCGATCAGGCCCGGCAGTTGATCGATCGGCACCGTGTTGTTCGAAACATAGGCGGTGAGCAACTGGACGGTCAGGGTCGTGTAGTCGGGCTGTTCGGCATCGGCCATCGCGTACATCTTTCGCTGAACTTCTGGTGGCCGTCATCTGGGCAACGATCTGCCGTGCTGTCCAGTACGAATCGGATCATGTGCGGTCCGACCGGTCGGCGGGAGTGAAGAGGGAAAGGACGGGCGAGCACGATCATGTGCTCGATCAACCCGGAGACCTGCCATGGCGGACCGCGTATCGGCCCGGATCACGATCGGCGGCGTCTTGCCGCGATCGCTGCTGGATGAACTGACGAGACTGATCGGGGACGAAGACCTGCGCCTCGACTGGGACGGCGAACCCTTTGCGCGGGACGCGATCCCGGACGACGGGCCGGTCGAACTGATGGCGCATGAAGTCGCGTGGGGCCATTTCGAACATCTCGAACGATTCTGCGAGGACCACACGCTCGCCTATGTCCGTTGGTCGGGCGGATGCGCGGGCAGCTTCGGTCCCGAGCGTGTCGTCTTCACCGGCGCGGGCTCATGCGTCAGCTACGCCGTCACCGACGACGACGATGTGGTGTTCGATCTCGAGACGATCCACCGCCTCGGCAGCATCGCCGCGATCGAGGCCTATGCCGCAGAAGCGGATTTCGCTCCTCCTGCGCTGGCGATCGTCGAGGACATCCCCGGTGGGTTCGGCGAGGCGGGTCATGGCTGAGTTCCGGACGCAAGCGAGCTTCGCGTTCCGCTGTTCGAACGCGGAGATGGCGCTGCTCGAAGAAGCCTTCCTCGCTGCGGCCAACCTCGCCTACGGGTGCGCGCCCGACCCGCCGAGCCCGGAGCTTCTCGCCATCTTCCCGCCCACCGGCGACGATGTGTGGAGCAGGTTGCGCGGCGTCTTCGCCGATCCCGCGTTTCCGATCCTCGGCGTCGATCTTGAGGGCAGCAATACGCTTCACGATCCGACGCGCTGCGCCGTCAACGTGTACGGCACGACCGACGTCGATCCCGGTGCGGTTGCGCTGCTGATACAGCGTTGCTGCCCTGAGAGCCTCGAACAGGCCCCGGTCGGCTTCGGATATTGCTGGTCGTGCTCGAAGCCGCGGGTCGGCGCGTTCGGCGGCGGCTGGTGGGTCATCCACCCCGATCGCATCGACAGCGGCACCACCGGCGAGGCGCTCGCCGCCGCCCTGCGCGGCTGATTCCCTACCAGATCCGTGCGTCGCAACCCGCCATGTCGGCGGGAACGACGACGCGCGCCCTTCTCCCATCCAATCGAAGGGCGCGCGCCCTTCTCCCATCCAATCGAAGGACATGCATCATGACCGACGACACCACGACCGCCCGGCCGTTGCGTCTCTACAGCCAGACACCGACCGACGATCGCGGCAACTTCCACTATCAGGGCGATCTCCATCGTGCCGGCGAGGCGCTCGCCGATCTTTGCCGCCGGATCGAGCGCCACCTTGCCACGACCTTTGACGACAGCCGCTTCAGCTTGCGCAGCGAAACCTTTGCCGGTGGGCGCAAGATCACCGTCGAACTGGTCGATCACCCGGCCGACCTGACGGCGGAGGCCGATCGCCGCGCCTTCGAAGTGACGGTGGACGACCAGATCGAGCGGTTCGGCTTCACCCGCTCCAACTTCTATCAGGATTATCTGTCCTGCGCCTTTTACAGCGAGGTGAGGATCGGCGAAGCCTATTGGGCGGCGCTGGCGGCGCGGCGTGGCGCCGGGCATCCCGTCGAACGGAAGCTGACGCTTGCCGCCTTCAGGAAGACGATCAAGCCCGGTGACACGATGACGCTGGTCCACGCGCCGTTCGCGACCCGCAACCTCGGCGTCGCACGCACGGTCGAGAAGGTCCGCTCGGTCGATCTCGTGATCGGCGGCAGCCATCTGGGCTACCCCCGCGCGACCGGCTTCGCCTGCGATGGCCGGATGGTGCGCATCGCGATGGGCAGCGAGCGCGATCCCGATGCCCACCTGCTGTACGAGTGGGACCGCAAGGCGGCCTGACAGGAGCGCAGGCGAGCGGGAGCGGGTATCCCTCCATGGAGGATGCTCTTCTGGCATCGGCGGCTCGGCAAGCCGACCAGCGCAGGACCCGCGGCAATCCGATCGCCCCATCACCGCGCCCATCCTCTTCCACAAGGGAGCACCTTGCGATGATCGATGCCATCTTTCACCAGACCGCCGCGGACGCGGGCTGGAACGACGCCGCGCAAGTCGGTGTCCTTCTGCGTTACGCCGCGCACGCCGGATCGACTGCGACGCTGCGCATCTTCCTCGACCGTGAACGCCTCGCTGCGGATGATACCGATCCGTTCACCGACGCCGTCATCGCCGCGCTGGGCGATCCCGGACTGGCGCTCGACCATTCCTTCCGCCGCTACTGCGCGGGCTGCCGGGATCTGCTCACGGTGCGTCAGGCCGCCGAGCGCTGGTGCTGCTGGCGCGCCGGCTGATTGCCCACGCTTCAGCGACGATCTTCACTCCTTGCCACCGGAGATCCGATATGGATGAACCGATCGACCTCCCCGCGCGCCGCGTGGCGCTACGGATCGCCGCATTGCCCGAGATGTGCGCGACGACGCTGCCGAGTACCCATGAGGCGATCGTCATCAAGCGTGGGGAGGCGGGTCACTGGCCGATCCCCGACGACATGACGATCGAGCGGGTCAACGCCCTGTTCGGCGCGACGCCGGCGCATGTCGCGGCAATGCTCGTCGGCTCGATGTTCGGCTGGAACGTGCCCGGTGCCGATCCCGGCCGCTACGATGCCGATGGACGGCCCCGCCGGACCTGAGCCGTGACGATCGAGATCATCGTCGGCCTCCCCCATCTGTCGAAGGGGCCGCTGCTCGATCGCGCCCGTGCCATGCAGGTGCCGGCGCTCGTTTCCGCCAATGCCTTTTCGCGTTGGAGGCGCCGCGACGGCTGGCGCGAATGGTGCGGCTGGCGGACCGGCACCCTCGCCAATGCCTATGGTCTCGCGTCGATCGACCTCGACAGTGCCGGCTTCGTACTCGCGGTGAAGGAACGCGGCATCCCGTGGAGCATCGACGATTATATCCGTCTCGCAGGGTCCTACCCCTTCCGGCGGTTCGCCAGCCTCGACCTGTGCTGCGAGGCGGAGATCGCCCATGACCGGGACGAAGTTCTCGACCGGATAGCACGGACGATCCGGCTCAACCGCGCCTGCCATGTGCGGGCAGTGGATGCCGGTATCGCCGACGCCTTCATGCCCGTCCTGCAGGGCAGGCGACCTGCGGACTATCTGCGTTCATGGGACGGGATCGGGCATCTGGTCCGGTCGGGACAGGTGGTCGGCGTGGGCAGCCTGTGCCGCCGGCATGTCGGCGGTCCGGAGGGGCTCGTCGCCGTGATCGACCGGCTCGACCGGGCGCTGCCTCGCGATGTCCGGCTGCACGGCTTCGGGGTCAAGGGCACCGCCGTCTCGCTGCTCGCCGGCTTCGGCGACCGGGTCGCGAGCATCGACAGCCAGGCCTATGGCATAGCCGCGCGCCGCGAAGCCCATGCCGCCGGCCGGCCGAAGACCGGGCATATGGTCGCGGCGCACATGCGGCGCTGGACCGAACGGCAGATGGCGCGGGCCGGGAAGAGCGTGCCTTCCCAGATCATGTTCGATCTCGAGACGCCCGAACCCCGGGCTCTCGATCCCTGGAGCTGCGCGCTGGCCGAGGCTTGCGAGGAAATCCGCGCGATGATCGCCGATGGCGAGATCGCGTACGACCAGATCACCAGCGGCTGGATCGAACAATGGGCAGCCGACACGATGGCGGGTTGATGCGCGCCGCCGTTTGCGAAATGAACGGTAGGACATGCTGCACATGCCACCGATCGCCGTCCTTGCTCCCGCCTCGCCGTGCCGGTCGGCCACGGTGCGCGCAGTTGCTGCCTGCGCCTTTCTTCTCGGCATCGCGATGCCGGCGGCAGCGTTGGCCGATCCGTGCACCGGCGCGCTGCCGGGGTCAGGCTCCCGTTTCACGGGCGTCGTCCGCCACGTGATCGACGGCGATGGCTTGTGCGTCGGTCCGACCGGGCGCCCGGATCGCTGGATCGAGGTCCGCCTTGCCGACTTCCATGCGCCTGAACTGAGGGAAGCCGGTGGCGTTCGCGCCAGCGCCCGGCTGGCTGCGTTGACGAAAGGTCGCACGATCAGCTGCATCGCCGGTCATCGCAGCTACGATCGCATCGTTGCGACCTGCACGATCGATGGCCGCTCCATCGGCGCGCGCCTGCGGGAACGCGGCGGACGGGAGGGCGGTCGCGGCTTTCGCCGCTGACTGCCAGCTTGTATCGATGCGGCAACCTGACGGCCGAAGAGCAGGCCTGCTATCGGAGTTGTCTGAAGGTTCTGGAAGGAATCAATGCGGCGGAGACGCTGCAGCACCTGTTCGGTGGTATCCGGGCGGGGTAGGTAGTTCGGCCACGGCCTTATGCGAACCTCAACGTTCATGGGGAAGACCTGCTGATGTCCGGGGCGGCGGTCTTTTATCGCGTCCGTCCGTCTTGCGACGCGATAATCGCTACGGCGTAGCGACGGCGAATGTCAGTCGCCGGCTTCGTCGATGAGCTTCTGGATGCGCGCGATCGGGGTGTCATCGATCGGCCGGATCGTTTCTCCGCATCGCGGGCATTCGATGGTCCGTTCGAGACGCAGCGTCCTGTACGGGATGTTCAACGTGCGGCCGCAGACGGGACATTCCGTCTGCGCGGCAATATCGTCCAGCTCGTGCGCCATGTCGCCCTTCCAATCGCAGGATGGATATTTCCGAAAAAGAAAGCAGGAAAGCAATAGCTGCCGGGTCAGGGCAGGTTCGATGCGTGCCGCAGGATTTTCACGACCATATAGGCGCTCGATGACGGTTCGGCGTGGCGGCCCTTACCGCCGGGAACCGGAGAAGGACGGCGAAGTGGTCGAGGTGTTCGTCTCCGGCGGCTGATCCTCGACGACGATCGCCTGATCGGCGACGCCGCCGTGCTGAAGAAGGTTCAGGGGGGCGTAGCGTAGATGCAGTTCCCGTCCGGGTCCGGCTGCCCCTGAAGGACGAAATGCCGCGCTGCCGCGTTGCCGGTCCGTCGCGCATCGCACCGTCTGGTGCGCGAACCGGTCTTGCCCATCGCCGAGGGGGGAAGGGGGATGGGATGAGGCGGCGGATCGGAATCCGGTCCGCGCCACGTCCCATCAGGAGAAACAGCCATGGCGAGCCTCGCTCCCGTCACCGACCGTCCGCCGGTCGGCGGTGCCTACCGCGTCGACATCTCGCGCGGTCGTAACGTCGATCGCGTGTCGTCGGAATGGTTCTCGCGTCCCGACGACGAGCGATATCTGTCGCTGACCGATCTATATGCCAGCGTCCGCGGTCGGGCCGAGCGCGCGACGACGCGCGTCGTCGAGAGCGCCGCGATCCGCGTCGAGGCGCGCGGTGCCGATCGCGAGCAACTGGCGCTGCTGGTGCCGGACGGGGCGGGTCCGGTCGCGCCGACCAACTGGTCGTTCGGCCAGCTGTGCAGCCTAGTCGGCGCGCCGGCTTCGTACCTGCGCCAGCTTCCCGCCGTGCTGGCCGGGATCAACATGCAGCACGGGCTGCTCCATCACCGCGCCGAGCAGGTGAAGCTGCTCGAGGCCGGGGATGGACGCACCGAACTGCGCGCGGTCACCGGTCCCGACTATGGCCGCATCTGGGATCACGAACTGGTCGCGGCGGTGATGAAGATCGCCGGCAACGGCACCGGCGATACCAGATGGAAGGTGCCGGGCGTGCTCGACTGGAGTTCGATGCGCTACAACCCGTATGTCGACGTCAGCCGCGAGACGACGACGCTGTACGCGTCCGATCGCGACGTCTTCCTGTTCCTGGTCGACGACACGCATCCGATCGAGGCCGGCAAGCTGCCCAATGGCGATCCGGATCTCTACTTCCGCGGCTTCTACTGCTGGAACAGCGAGGTCGGCGCGAAGGCGCTCGGGATCGCGACCTTCTACCTGCGCGCGGTATGCCAGAACCGGAACCTGTGGGGCGTCGAGAATTTCGAGGAGATCAACATCCGCCACTCGAAGTTCGCCGCCGCCCGCTTCGCGCATCAGGCGTCGCCGGCGCTGGAACGCTTCGCCGACAGTTCGCCGCGCCATTTCGTCGAGGGCATCCGCTCGGCGCGCGACCGCATCGTGGCGCGCACCGACGAGGATCGCGCCGATTTCCTGCGCAAGCGCGGCTTCTCGAAGACCGAGACGTGCCGCGTGATCGGGATGGTGCTGGCCGAGGAGGGGCATCCACCCGCGTCGGTCTATGATTTCGTGCAAGGCATCACCGCACTGGCGCGCGGCAAGCCGCATCAGGACAGCCGGCTCGATCTCGAGGGCAAGGCGAGGAAGCTGCTCGAACAGGTGCGCTGACCCCCGTTCATCACGCGCCATCCGTCCATCGGACGCCCCGGTCCCGGCCGGGGCGTGCATCTGCGCGAACAGGCGATGCGGTCGTCACCGCCGCCGATCCGCGTCCGCCCCTCCTGTCAGGAGATCATGCCTTGACCGCACCCACTGTCATCGGCGCGACCACGTTGCCGCTCTCGACGATCATCAAGGGGAACAACCCGCGCCGCTATTTCGACCGCGCGAAGCATGACGAACTGGTCGTGTCCGTTCGCCTGCGCGGCCTTCTCCAGCCGATCGTGGTTCGCCCCGTCGCCGGCGGCCTGTTCGCCATCGTCGCCGGCGAACGTCGCTACAGGGCCGCGCTGGAGGTCTATGGCTCCGACGGAGAAGTCCCCGTCGCCATCCGCGAGATGACCGACGAGGAAGCGCTCGAAGCTGCGATCGACGAGAACGACGTGCGCGACGATGCGTCGGAGACCGAACAGGCCGATGCCGCCGCCCGCCGCCTGGCCGCATGCGGCAACGACCGCGCCGAAGCCGCGCGCCGCCTCGGCTGGTCGCGGGCGAAGCTCGACCGGCGGCTGGCACTCGCGGACCTCACCGAGACGGTGAAGAGCGCGCTCGACGAGCGCCGGATCAAGGTCGGGCATGCCGAACTGCTCGCGGTGATCCCGGGCGACAAGCAGGGCAAGGCGCTCGACACCATCCTGACCGCCGGCCTCGACGTCGCGAAGACCCGCGACCTGCTCATGCGCGTCACGCAGGCTCTGGGCAGCGCCTGCTTCGACAAGAGCGAATGCACGGCCTGCCCGTTCAACTCGGCGGCGCAGGCGGTGCTCTTCGAGACCCATGTCGAGGATGGGCATTGCACCAATCCTGCGTGCTTCGAACTGAAGACGCAAACCGCCGAAGCGATCCGCTTCGAGGCGCAGCAGCAAGCCGAGCGAGCAGCGGCGCATCCCGTTCCCGGGCATGTCGATGACGACGACACCGATGAGGGCGATATCGATGACGCCGCCGCGGTCGAGCCTGGGAACCCGTCGGTCGATCCGGTCGCACCCGCCGCTCGAAACCGGGCGGTCGCGTCCGTCAAGCCACCCGTGGCTGCTGCCGGGAGCCCGACGTCGGCAGGCGCCGTACCGAAGGTCACCGCCGCGTCGATCGCCGGCCGTACCAGCGAGTGGCGCGAGGCGGCGTGGCGGACCGCACTCGCTCGCGCACTGGCGGCGGATCCAATCCATGCCCGCACCACGATCTTGGTCGCCGCGCTGTCGGGCACGCTGTCCCAGATCAAGGCCGCGACGCTGACATCGCGCGCCGGCCTGCTGGTCGGCGCGACCTTCCCGACCCTCGACTATCACGGCAAGATCGCTGCGATACGCGCGCTTGCCGATGCGCAGGCGGCCAACGTGCTGGCCGTCATCGGCGCGGCCTATGCGAAGGACGTCGACAGCTTCGGGCATGTCGCGGACCTGGCGCGCGCCTTCGATGTCGACCTGCGTGACAGCTGGCAGGTCGATCGGGCGTTTCTCGAACGCTACACGAAGGACGAATTGAGCTTCGTCGCCCTCGAATGCGGGCTGGTCGCGCACATCGGCGCGAAGGCGTTCGCGAAGCTGTTGGCGGGAAAGAAAACCGATCTCGTCACCGCCATGCTCCATCGATCCGGGTTCGACTGGGCCGGGCGCCTGCCGGGCGCGATGACACTCGACGGTGCCTACGGCCCGCCGCCCGTTCGTCTACCCCCATCGGTGCCGGTCACCGCCATAGCCGCCTGAACCAGCTCCCCATCTTCCTGCACGAAGGACCGTTCGCCATGCTGATCGCAACCCTCATGCCGCTGCTGCGCCGCTACTCGCTCGGCTTCGATCTCGTCGCCGGCCCCGACGACACCGTCACCCTGACGATCATTCCCCGAAGGGCCGAAGGCGCAGGCAGCGCCCCGGAAACCGGCGAAACCCGGCCGATCGCGATCACCGCGCGGGCGGCCGAGATCGATACCGAACTCGCCCGCGGGACGGACGGTGCGCTCGGCCAGTTGATCGCGGCGCGCCGGGGACTTGCCGACCAGATCGCCGAGCAGCGGCAGGCGGCCGACGCGGCCAGGCAGGCCGCCGCGGAGGCAGCGAAGGCGAAAGCCGCGTCGGCGGCGCCCAGGGCGGCCGTGTCCGCGAGCGTGGCGCAACCCGCCCCGACCAGTCCGCCGGCCGACGCCAGGCCCGGCGAACCCGCCAGTCTCTTCTGACGGGCCTCGAAAACGCACCCACCACGACCGGCCCACAGGAGCCCCCCATGCAGATCCGCCAACTGACCCGAAGCTATCGCTATGACGGCATCGATCTGCCGGTGCCGCCGCATCTCGCCGACGATCCGGCGGCCCTGCGCGGCTATCACGCCACGCTCTATCCGGCGATCCTCAACGCCGAGGCGATCGATGCCGGCGTGTCGGGGACCACGCATGTCGTCGAATATCGCCGTGCTATCGGCACCAAGGGCTGAGCGGTGCCGCGCCGTCGAAGCGAGGCCATTGCGCCCGCGCCCCGCAAATCCCTCCTCGAATGGACCACGTGCAGTGATGGCGACACATCCGGCCCGGTCGTGCCGGCCTGTGGCAGGCAGGACCGTATCCTTCACGCGCGGATCGTTGCCGATCCGCAAGGAGGCGACCGTCACGAACCGCTGCCGCCGCCCCCCGGATTGCGGCTCGCGCCACTCGGCTGATCTCGCCGGGCGAGCGGTCGCGCTCTCGGCCGACATCCCCGTCATCTTCGATGCGCCGCTGGCCGCGCATCACCGGCTGATCGGCGGCTGGATCGCCGCGCGGGAGCGGTCGGCGAAGCGATACACGCGCGTCGCCGCCCGCCGCCATATCGAACGGACCTTCGATCTTGCGGTGCGTGCCATTCTCGCGCCGGTCGATCTTGTCGATCTGACGGTCACGGTCCTGTCCGGCGCGAAAGAGCGGCCACCGGCCATCGCGATCGGCTGCCGGGACGTGGGTCAGCTCGATCTCGGCTGGATCGAGACCGGCGATGCCCCGATGCCCTGGCGCGCCGCCGCGTACACGACGATCGAGCGCATGCTGGGGCGGGTGCTTCCGGTCTTCGGCTATCAGGATCTCTTCGACGAGATCGCGATGTATTACTGGGATGGTGAGATCGATGACGAAGCCGCGCGCCGGGCGCTGATCGACTATCACGGTGTCGACGAGCAGGAGCTCGATGGTATGGCGCTGCCTTCCACGATGGACGCGCGCCGCCCCGGATGGATGATCGCGGCGAATGCGGAACCCCTGGCGCGGCTCCCGGGCGGTCTGCGCCGATTGCTGGAACGGCTCCACCTCGCGCATGTCGCCTTGGCTAGCCTCCCGCCCGAACGCGCTGCCTGGCACTACGATCACGAACAGGCCTGCGAGTACATTCCCGATCTCGAGGAATGCTCGCATCTGCCGCCGCTGACGCTCGTGCCGTTCGCGCAGTTCGCCTGCGAACTGGACGACGTCGCGCGGCACGGCATGGAGACCGGCTTCATGGACATCGCCGGCCTCTGTCCGCTCCCCGATGCGGCCCGGATCGATGACTCGCTCGTGTCGCTGCGCCTCGGCGCGGCATTCCTCTGCGCGGTTCAGGACCTGATCCGCTTCGACCCCGCCCAGTCATGAGGTTTCCGATGCCCGACCATCGCATCCATTTCGCCGCCGCCGGGGGCGGGCTGACCCTGACGAATGCCATCCTGCTCTACCGCAGCGGCACACCGCGGCAGTCCGATCCATACGTAACACCGGCACAGGATACGGCCGCCTTCGCCAGCATTCATGCCGTCGAGCATGACGAAGACGGGTGCCCGACGATCGCGGCGGGCGTGCCGCTGTCGCGCGCGCACCTGCGGCAATGGACCGAGGCGCTCGGGCGGACCGCATCCCCCGAACTGCTGCCCGCCAACATACTGGTGGCGCATGCCGACATGCTCGCCTGGTGGACGCCGGCGCAGGTGCGGCCCGGCTATTTCGCGCTGTCGTCCCCGCCCATTGGCCTTCGCATCCTGTCCGCACGCACGATCGTGCCCGTCCCGTATCCGGCGCACCTGTTCGTCGCGACCCGATCGGGTCTGGGCGTCTATGCCCTGCCGACGAACGAGCGGCCGGTCGCCGATACCGAACTGCGTCACTCACCCATCCTCAACGTCTTCGCCGATGGCCGGCTGTGCTGGGGTGACATCGCGCGGCCGAAAACGCTCGGTATCGCCGCGATCGCCGACTTCGAGCGCGCGGTGTTCGACAGCTGGTCGACCCACCCCAATCCGGGGCAGGACCGGACCATCACCGGCAAGGGCGGACTCGTCCGGCTGTGGGACGATCTCGCCGCGCGGAAGGCGGGACGCTTCCCGGTGCGGCGGCTCAGGCCCTTCCAGCCCGGTGCCGGACGGCAAGCCCGTCAACGATCGGGCAGCGAAGCCGGGCGGTGACGGTCGGGACACTCGTCGCGAGGGGCGGGCGATGACGCTGCCGGCCGAGGATCCGACCGCGGCGGCGGTCCTCGCCGCCATGCCCTGCCATCCGGTGCCGCCGACCGGACGTTCGCCGGTGATCGACATGCTACGCGGCGCACGCGCCGGTCACGGCTTCGCGATTGGCCATGACGGCGTCATGCTGATCCTGCGCCGGCCATGGCTGGCGCTCGACCTTCCGGTGACCCCGCCGATCCCGGCCTGGCTGCCCTATGGCAGTATCGGGGCGATGAAGGCGGAGCTGCGCTGCGGGCTGATCCCGCACAGGCATCTCGTATCGATCCTCGACCATTTCCGTGCCGCACTGCCCAACGAGGCGGCCGCGTTTGTCCTCTGGAATGAGAGCACACAGGAATTCGACGTGCAGTTTCCGGTCATCGACGACGCCACGCCGTCGCGTCTCGTCTATCGCTCCCCCGTCCTGCCGCCCGGCTGCCATCTGGTCTGCGACGTCCACAGCCACGGCACGGCGCCTGCCTTCTTCAGTGCCACCGACGATGCCGACGACCTGCATGGGACTAAGATCGCGACCGTCGTCGGCCATCTCGACCGTCCGGCCGGGCCGGTCATGGTGTCACGACTGTGCGCCGGCGGCGTGTTCCTGTCCCTGCCGCACGATCCATTCTCCGGATGTTCCGATGTCGCCTGACGATCACGCGCGTCATTATCTGCCCGCCATATTTGACCGTCGCACGATCAGGGTCCTGCTGGTGGGCTGCGGCGGCAACGGCGCCCAGATGCTGATGGGCCTCGCCAGCCTCGATACGGCGCTCCGCGCGATCTCCGCACGATCGCTGCACGTCACTGTGGTCGACGACGATATCGTCACCGAGGCTAACCTCGGTCGCCAGCCCTTCTACCGGTGCGATCTCGGCCATTCCAAGGCGCGCACGCTGACCGAACGGATCAGTATCGCCCACGGTCTCGCCTGGACCGCGGTGCATGGCCGCGCACCGGCGGCGATCGGGATCGATGGCGCGGATATCCTCATCAGCTGCGTCGATACCGCCGCCGCGCGTCGCGCGCTGGGGGCGGCACTTGCGGGCGCGACGCGGATACCGGCCTATTGGCTGGATCTCGGCAACCGCGCGACCGACGGGCAGTATCTGCTCGGCTGCCCGGCCCGTGCGGACGACGAAGGGCACAGCCGGTTGCCGACCGTACTCGACGCCTTCCCCGAACTTGGCGACGACACCGTGCCGGAGGACGATGCGCCGTCCTGTTCGGTCGCCGAGGCGCTCGACCGGCAATCGCTGTTCGTGAACCGCGTCGTCGCGAGCCACGCGCTCGCGCTGCTGTTCGACCTGCTGGGCCGTGGCTCGATCGGTCACGCCGGCGGCTTCGTCAATCTCGCCAGTGGGCAGGTCGTGCCGATCCCGCTTCCGCGCGACAAGCGATAGCCGCGGTCGTGAAGGGGAGTGGGGGGAGGGGATGGCGATACGTCGGGAGATCGTCATGCACACCATCCGTTCGCAGCGCTGGCGCGACCGTCGCGCGCGCTGGGTGCCGGCCGCGAGCGAGATCGACCCGCGGCGCCTTGCCGTCGACGTGATCGACAGCCGCAGGGTCGCGGCACCCTTCGTGCGGGCGCACCATTATGCCGCGTCGATGCCGGTGACGCGGCTGTCGGTCGGGCTGTTCGCGGATGGCGCGGGCGGCAGGCCGCAGCTGGTCGGCGTCTGCGTCTTCTCGCATCCGGTCAACGATGCCAGCGTGCCGAAGAACGCCGGTCTGAAGAACCCGCGCGCCGCCTGCGACCTCGGGCGGCTGGTCGTGCTCGACTGCCAGGGTGGCAATGCCGAGAGCTTCCTGGTCGCGCGTGCCTTCCGCCTGCTCCGCCGCGAGAAACCGGAGATCCTGTCGGTCATCTCCTATGCCGACCCGGTGCGCCGCAGCGACGGACAGGGCCGCGTGTTCATGCCCGGCCATGTCGGCGGGCTCTATGCGGTGATGGCGGCGCGCTATGTCGGGCGGTCGAGTCCGCGCACCGACCTGCTCCTGCCCGATGGCCGTCCGGTGTCCTCCCGCGCGCTGTCGAAGATCCGCAACGCCGAGTGCGGCCAGCGCTATGCGATCGACCACCTGCTGCGCGCCGGGGCGCCGCCGCCGCGGCACGGCGAGGACCGGGCCGCGTGGCTGACAGGACTGGAGCGCACGGGCTTCCTGCGCCGCCGCCGTCATCCCGGCTGCCACGCCTACGTCTTTCCGCTGACCCGCGCGGCGCGACACGCCGCCGCCCGGGTGCCGGACCAGCCTTATCCGATACTCGACCGCAGCCTGACCGATGGCGACGTGACCGCGCTGCCGCTGCTGCGACGAGCCGCATGATCCTTCCTGCCCCCGGAGAATCTTCGATGACGGACCTGACCCGTCGTGCATGCCGCGACCTGCTGATCCGCGCCCGCGCCGCGCTGGAGACGCCTGATGACGTCGACGAGATGGCCCGCGCCTCGCTGATCGAGGATCTGGCGGTGGCCGTGACGATGGCGGTTTCCGACCAGGTCCTCGTAGAGGTCGCGGTGATCGACTCCGGTGACGGCATCCGCTGCTTCGTCGCGATGAGCGACGCCGCGCTGATCCGTGAACTCGCCGCGTGGTGTCGGCCCCGCTGGGACCGCACCGGCGACCCGCGCGATCATGCCGCGCTCGGTGATGACGACATCGTCCGCGCATATTTCGCCGGCGGTATCAGCGAGTATTTCGCGATCGGGAGCGCGCGGATCGCTTCCCACGCCCCCGGACCCGAGCAGGGACGCTACTGCGTCCTGTCGACCGCGCATCTGTCGCATGCCACCTCGGAATGGCTGGAGCGCTGGTCGCTCGGACCCCCACCGCCGCCGCCGGTCGCCATCGCCACGACCTTCCATGGCTGGTTCGTATCGACCCGCGAGCCCGAGATGCCGGCGGAACCGCTGCCGCCGGATCTCCTCGCCGCGATGCGTTTCGGCTGGGCGTGGGGCTTCGACCACCTTCTGTTCGACAGCGATGCCGGGCGGATCGAGGGGCTCGACGTCCATGACTGGTGAGCTGTCCGGCGGATCCCGGCCGGGTGCGATCGTGCGGGCGGCGAACGATTCATTTCGCAGATGGGAAGGTGGGACGATGACGAACACACTCTGGATCGAAAAGCTGGATATGCTGCCGGTGGAGGGGCGCGGTCGCATCCGCCGCTACATCGAGGAAGGCTATGGCGCGTCGCTCAGCACCTTCTATCGCTGCCTGCTGTCGAACGACCTGATCGGCGCCATACAGGGAGCCGACGAGGAGAACCGCGCCGCACTTCCGGCCTATGTCGAGTATCTGACCGCCTATGCGCCGGCGGGCTGCTATGGCAGCGCCGCGAACCGGCAAGGCTGGCGCGGCCTGTCCGGCGAGGAGCGCTGACGAGGTCGATGTGCTCGCCTCCGGCTGTACACGCGGTCGGCAGCGTCCTCGCGTCGCAGAGCATCTACGAAGGTGGCGACGGCATCAGTCTGGACGACCGGGCGCTGCAAGCCGCGCGGAAGCGGCCTCTGCGATACGGGCCGCGACATGACTGCCCTTGCCACGCAGGATCTCCGCAAGGTCGCGCAGCATTGCGGCGAGGTCCGCGTCCGACACGCCGGCATCGAGTGTCGCCAGGATGGCGCGTTCGTCGTCGTCCAGTTCGCGCATGGTCCACCTCATCGATCCGTCGCCGACTGGTACGCGCCCGCAGTCGTCCCGGCCGGATAACATATCTTTCCGTCAGTTTCACTGAGGCCGGCTCTTCAGATTGTGGTTCCAGTCGATCCGCCTCGACGTTGCAACTGGGACTGACCCAGGTCGATATTTCCTGCTGGGGGGTTCGATTCCTGTTCGACCGATCTACGTACGGTCCCACCAATCGGACCGCCTTCACGCTTTCCCGTTTCCCCATGCCCGACCGACCATTTCGGGAAACGGCAATCGGGAACAGATTTCGAGAAAATTGCTTCGCTGGGCGCTTAGACGTTGCCGAGTAAGCCTCACGATCTCGCTACGGGTTCCCAATCGGGAATGCGTGCGCTGCATATCAGGGATGTCGCGTCGACCGTGCAGCCCAGAACAGGAAGGCGGCGGAGAGGGCCGCAGCGATGGCGAAATGGCCCGTACCGGCTTCCGGCGACCAGCGGCTCGTCCACAGGCTACGGTCGAAGGCTATGCCGCCAACGGCGTTCACCAGCCCATGCAGCCAGATGCAGGGGATCAGGCTGCCACGGCCGGTCAGCCATACGCGCGACATCACGAAGGACAGGCCGATGACGCCGAGTGTGTAGAGAGGGAGATAGGCGACGAAGGGAACGCCGCTTCGCCAATCGGCGAACATCGCCATGATCGGCAGATGCCAGAGCGCCCAGACGATACCGATGATGAGAGAGGCGCGAACCTCGCCGCCCTGCTCCAGCAGTCGAGGCAACAGATAGCCGCGCCACCCGCCTTCCTCTCCTAACGGACCGGCACCCATGATTGCGGTCGCCACACCGTTGAAGATCGAAACCGGGAACACCGTCAGGTATAGGAGGAGCGGTGCCTGACCGTGCAGCCCTTCAAGCCGGGGGGCATAGCCGAGGGCGATCGTCAGAAGGAGCAGCGCCAACGGGAATGGCAGCAGCGCGGCGGCATAGGCGCGCCATCCACAGCGAAAACGTATGAACCCGCGCAGCCACTCCTTGAGCGAACCGGGGCGTGAAATCGCAGACAGAACGGCCGCAGCCACACCCGGCCCGAACGAACCGGCATAGATTGCCGCCATCATGGCTCCTGGGCCGTGAAACGTAGTCGGCCGTCCGGTTGCCAGCCATGTCGCGATCCAGATCGACCAGCTCAACGCCACAGTCAGCAGGACGAACGCCATCGCACCCGGTCGCGCGCGACCGGCTGTGTTGTCAGCCATCTTGATTTCCTTGTTATACGAGGTTTTTAGGCAAAAGTTCAGCGTCGCTGTCGGAGAGCCCGAAGTCCCTTTGTCAGGGCGACGTAGAGCAGCGCCGCCAGCAGCACCGCGATCGGGATCGACCACCAGCCCAGCAGTTCGCGAGCGCCGTCAGATTGTGCGACGATGCCGGCGCTGATCGTGCCGTCCGCATAACGGAACACACCGACATGCTCACCCCAGAGCGGCTTGAGCAGCGCCATGCCGGTGAAGATGGCGAGCAGTAGATAACCAAGGCCGAACGCGAGACCGATTACGGCCCGGCGTGATCCGGCCATGACGGCATAGGAAAGCCCCCGTGCGATCGTGATCGGACTGTAGGTTTGGGTGCCCCGCTCGATCAGCTCGTCGGCGAGCAGTGGGCGCAAATAGTCGACAGGACGGCCGAGACGCGACAGGGCGGCGTCGAGTCGCTCCCCTTCGCTTCCCCTCGATTCAGCAGCCATGCTGTCAACGGCATGGGCTTCCAGATCGTCGCGCAGTTCGGCCACGTCCGCATCGGCGCGCGCGAGCAGGCGATCGATCTCGGAGAAATAGGCATCCCAGCGACGGCGCGCGGCAGGATCGGTGAAAGGGGGGATCATGCGGAAGCTCCTGGCAACAGGCTATCGACGGAGGATGCGAGCTTCGACCATGACGGGATCATGTCCCGCAGAAGCTCCCGGCCTTGGGATGTCAGGGTGTAGTATTTGCGGGGTGCGCCACCATCGCCATCAGCGAGGCGGGACGAGATCAGCCCGTCCTTCGCCAGACGCAGCATCAGTGGATAAAGCGTCCCTTCCGGCACGTCGATCGCGGCGCGCTTGGCGATGCCTGAGATCAGCTCGAAGCCATATTGCTCGCGGTCGCTGAGCGACAACAGGATGACGAACTCCAGAACGCCTTTGCGAAGCTGGACCTCCCACCTGCCAATCGTTTCCTGCGAATCATCAGATTGCCTTGTCATGCAAGGGTATTGGATGAAACTAACTTGCTATGCAAGGCAATCGTGCCGGACAGCGTTTCGCCGTCACCGATTGTTTTTCGCTTTGCCTATCAAGCGGGTTTTGAGAAGACTCCCAGATTCCCAATTTACCATCTCAATGGGAATGCCGCGAGCGTCTTGCGGGCGGCTTCTCCGTAGGAAGGGGTAGCGAGCAAACCATCGAGGCCGCCTGCGCCGTTGGCAGACGTAAGCGCTTCGACACACAAAGGCCACCGTACTATTATGGTATTCTACGAACATAGAAGGTGGTCGAAGTCTTCTTTTGGAGGGTTACCGCGGTTGCGCGGATGGTATTTTTATCAGGCATAAGCTGCAGTGTCAGGACGGCATCACGTCTACCCTTTGCCGACAAGTCAGTTTCAACGATTGTGTCGGGCCGTGGCCGTGTAATCTGTGCCAGCGCGCCAGAATTGTCGCCGTCTATCTTGACCGATTTGCCCCCGATGGTGGCATTGTAGCCGGTCCCAACATCTGTTCGCCAACTGAACCGGTTGCCGTCCAACTTAATTATCCAGTCGTTGTTGGAGTCGACTGTCACACTGACGCGCTCCCATCTACCAGTGATCAGGTGAGCGCCCTTCGTCGGTGGACCGATGCGGCGCATCACGGTTTCACTGGTAACGGCTTGGCCACTCGGACTTGTGAAACTGGCTACGTGCCATGTCAGAGTGTTTCCATCGGAAGAAACGACATACTCGACGGTGTATGCTAGTTGCGCACGGACCTTGTCGACCTCCTTGATGACGTGGTCGTTTTCGATGGATATTGACTGTTCATCGACGTACCCGCTTCCGGATACACGATACAATTGACCATCTGCCTTCACAGCCTCATTGCCGTCACGTTTGAAGTTCCCACCGGTCACTACAAATGTGGTCGGCGGAACGTTACCTTTGAGTGATACGGTGTCTATACGCCACCGCCCATTGAACGAGCGCTCTGGTGTGGCTGCAGTACCACCCGTACAAACGAAAACGACTGCAAATGCATTAAGAACTGCTCCGTTCGTCAGCAAAGTATGAGTACGCTTCCTCACTTGCCTTCCCCTCTCAAGAATTAACATCAAGCTGCTGAAATCCGACATGACGTATTTACAATGCTGTGCAGGTAGGACCGGCAATTGCAGCAAGTCGCCTTCGTGAAATATCTAGATCGGTCCATTCAGGACTTCTGCTTGTCCCCGATCTCGCGCACGTCGATGATCCTCAGGCTGTAGCGTCCAGGCGGCAGCATCAGGGCAACGTTTTCACCGGGGCGGATTGCGACACGATCAACCGGGACCGAAGTAACGGCCTCGCCGACAGGTCGGGCTTCAATCACACGCCACCCCTTTGCTGGACGTAATGTACGAGGAATATCGATGGCCTGATCGCCCTTCTCTTGGCGCCATGCCGGCCGGCCGCGCGTGAACCGTTCGCGGGGATGATCGACGACCAGATCGAAGGCCCCGGCGGGCTGATCCGACGGTAAGGCCGAGAGGTGAATGGTGCCGCTACCTCCGCGGCACGTCGTCTGAGAAATGGTCAACGGGTCGACGCCGGTCTTCTCCTTGAGCCGTGCCGCCATCCACACGCTGCCGTCAGCCCGCTGAACTTCTGCCGCATGCGAAAAGCCGACATAGACGAGGAGCTTGGTTGTCGGACGTGTCTTCAGGAAGGAAGTGAGGTTGCCGGCCTGGGCCTCCTCGCGGAGCGCAATTTGCTGAGCGGGACTGACCGGCTTGGCCTGCTCGTTATGCGTATTGTCCTCATAGCGCAGCAGACGATACCCAAGCGCCTTGGCTTGTCGCCCAAGCCGCCCATAACCAGCCTCGGACAAATATTGGCCATCATTGTCTTCGAGGTAGGGCAGATCCGGGTGGGTGATAAATCCGGGCAGATATTGAGCCGGCACATCAGCGGGCGGGTTCGACAGTGTCTCCAGCGCTAGCGTATCGTAGCCGAGCGGGCGTAGGCGTTGCGCCACGTCCGCCGCAAAGCCACGATGTTGTGATCGTTCGTGGCTTTCGTTGATGACGACGATGGAAGTCTGGCGTGCGCGGCGCACGATCTCGGCCATCACCGACGTTGCTAATGGCAGCGGTGCGCAGCCAGTTGACTTGTAATCGTCGCTGGACGCGGCGATCAGATCCTCGCGCCCGAACATGCTCAGCGTTTGTGTGTCGCTATCCGGCGCAACAGGATGTTTTGGGTCGATGCGCCCCAATGCTTCGAGCTTGAATTCCATCCCGCTAGGGGTGCTGCCCTCGGGCAGGACTTCATATGGTGCTACCAGCGTTACCTGCGGGTTTCCGGTGCCAGGCTTGCTTGTGGTGCACGCACTGAGAGAATGTATTAGGATCGTCGTGATGAGGCTTTGCTGAAATATCTTTGATCGCATAAATTAGCCCCATGACAAGGTTTTCAGTTGAAGAAGCGAAATTTAATCGGCAAGTGCTCTATGATTGCTCAGTTGGACTTGAATGGCCCAATCTGCGTTTTGCCGTTCTTAATCGAAAATATAGGTATCGAGGCCTTGGTGCACGGAACGCTACCGGTGTTACTGCATGTGTAGCTCGGGCCTAGTCGACTTTGCAGGTCATTGACTACGGGGACGCTGGCCTCATCCCGGAGAGATTTTGGGATTCTATATTTTTCATCGGCACTACGCCTGCCACAAACCACGATCTCGGACTTTGATGATCCATTGCAACCATCACGGTTGGAAGTAAGATGCGTGTCTACCTTACTCTTTACGGGTATCTGGTAAGTGACCTGACCATATGCCCCGCTGGGAAAGAAGATCTGCAAGGCGAAGGTGCAATGCAAAATACTTGAATATCTCTGTACGAGAAAGGCTCGCGGAGCATAAGGCATATCCACCGCTCCAGATCAAAACTGTTTACGCACACCGAGACGTACAGATCGACCGATGGGATCGATGTACGCCGCCTGAAATCGGTTAGGTGTCACCCCTGTCCGATCGCGCACGTTGATCCGGTCGTTGAGTAGATTCTCGATCGTAAATTGCAGCGACATCTTCTTACCCCACGGCTCGTTCACGATCTGCTCGACGTCGAAAGTGGCGTAAGGCACGAGCCAGGTACGCCCGGAGAAATACAGATCCGAGGTAGGCAGATCGCTGGCGATGCGGGTGGGTCCTTGCAGCCGCCCATATAGGCCGACATTTGCAGGCCCGATGGTTCCACGAAAATCCACCTCCGTTTCCCATCTGGGCCGCCCGCCGGTGCCAGTCAGCGTCGCGCCACTTAACAGATCTAGCGAGGGCATGCCCTCACGCAGCGTTAGGCGGTCATCGATCCGCCAAGTCGTTGCAATGGTGAGATTTACTGTTGGCCGCGGCTTAACGGGTGGGCTTGTTAGCTGGGTGCCCGTCGGATTGGGCGGCGGTTTGCGTCCGATAGAGGTTGAAAAGTTAAGCGTCGTGCGTAGCTTACGCTCGCGTTCGTTCGCGACGTTTATGGGCCTGAGATCTACGCTTATCAGCTCGCCAGCTGGACCCCGAATAAACGAGCCGGGGTAGGCCGCCTGGAAGGCGGATGTCGCACTCCCCAGGGTCGTGGTCTGGTTTTCGATGCGGGTGTTGAGGTAGTCGAAAGTAAGGCGCAGTTCCTTGCCCTTGATCGGCTGCACTGCAGCGCTGAGCATCATGATACGGCGTCGTTCGGGGGCAAGGGCGGGGTTACCGCCGGCGATCGTCGTCACCAGCACGCTTGTTCCAGTCGTGAAATCGAAGAACGGTGTGTTGGGCGTCGTTACGATAGGGTTGGTTAGCAGCGCGATGGCTGGGGCGGCTCGTGCATCGTTGATGGACGCGGTGAGCTGGATCGGTCTCACCGGACTCCAGTTCACGCCGTAGTTCGAACTGGTGAGACGACCATAATTCGAGACGTCGGACACGCCGACTGTTGCGTTGAGCGACAGACGCCCCAGGAACGGCAAGACGCCTTGCTGTGCGGATGCGATGGGAAGATTCGCACTTACGCTGCCGCCTGCGATTGTCCGGGTAAGATCAAGCGATTGGAGGTCCAGGCCCGTTAGCCTGACGGAGCTGTTGGAACGGGCATAATCCGCAGAAACCGTCACTTGCGCATCACCGGCTGGCAGCCGGATCAGTGGGCCGTTTGCCACGGCCTTGGCCACGAGCGTCCCTGTCACCGTTCTGCTCCGATCGGTCAGCCGCAAGGCAGCAATGGACAGCGGAACTGCCGCGAGCGGGTCGCCACCGTTATCGATGCTGGCCTGAAGGAGTTCGAGTGGAACACCCTGTTCGGCTCGCGTGACGCCGCGTGTGCGATCATAGCTGGTTGTCAGGTTCCATGACCACCGACGGAACCCGCCCTGAAGCGTCCCGGCAGCATGGAGATTGAGACTGTTATTGCTTTGTCGCAGGACCGCGTTTGGCAGATAGCGATACAGGATTACATCATCGGCAAACGGGAATGAGCCGTTGTCGGCTGGAACGGTCAGCAGCGCTGATGCGAGCCCGTTGAGTCCGGTCACGCGCTGCGCTTCCAATGCGAGATTGATGGATCCATCTACCGCTTTGCCGATAGGCGAAGCTATCGTGCCATCGACGCGGATCATGTCGGTGCGCTGCAGCAGCGATCTGTAGCGGCCTATGTTCGATACTGCCGGGACGTTGGCGCTCGCCGCATAGCCAGCCAGGGAACGTCGAAGCGCATCATTCACAGGCACAGCGGCAACGGTGACCGGCGTTCCTGCAAGGCTATCGAGAGCGGCATCGATACTGCCGCCTCCCACCCCCGCTATAGTACCGCCGATTGCGTACAAGGCATTGGGATCAGGAATGATATCGCGTTCGCTCTGGAGAACGGGATTCTGGCGGAAGTGGGATACGCTTAGCGAGGCGCGTCGTGGCCCGTCGATCCTTGCCGCACTCACCTCCGCATAGTTGGTCTGACCGCCTCCTTCGCTGGTCACCCCCGCCAGTTCCTGCAGTGTCGTTGCTCGAAACCGTTTTTTCGTGATGAAATTCATCACCCTGACGGTCGGCGGGAAGCCAAACCGCGCGGCTTCCTGTTCCGGTAGTATTTCGGTACGCTCCATCGCCTCAGGTGGCAGGCTTTGAATCTCGCCCATGCCGGACATGCGCCGACCGTTCAGCAGTATCACGGGATCGCCGCCACTTGCGGACGTGGACAGCGGCTTCAAGCGCTCGAGGAGGGCTTTGATACTGGTGGCCCCTATTGATCGGATCGCGTCTTGATCGAGGACCGCGATAGGATCGACATCACTGATTACACTGCCGGGGACACGTCGCCCGGTAATAACAATATCCTTGTCGGTACCAGGCTCGTCATGATCGCTACGGGATACCGCGTCGCCTATCGCAGGAGGGCTAACAGAAGATTGTTCCGCCGACACCGCTGCGGGAATCATGAGCCCACCGACGATGGAAATCAGTGCGCGCGCGTGCAATGAGTACTGGAGGCCGCGTTTAACGCTATCTGTCAGGTTGTATGGTCGCCCTGACAGAAACGAGGGGGCCGGCAATGTGCGCCACGTGCGCCACATGGAAGCGCCGAGACTTAATCGAGGCGTCCTAATACGATGAGCAAGAAGCTCCTGAGCTTCGTATGCCCATGACGATCCAGCATAGCTTGGCTGTAACAAGGTCAAGTCCTCGTGCGCATTGGCATTGCCATTGGAGTCAGGACGTGAGGGCGGGACCGTTGCCGCAAGTAAGCCGAATTGCTTGCGCACTTTTGTCGAAGACGATTGACGAACAATGCCGTAGCTGATCAGCGCCGAGCGAGATCGTATCGTGTCGCATATCGCGGCTCTTGCCTTTGGCGGTAACGATGACCTCGTCGGGATCGGTGACGACCGCAGGCGCATCGCCGTCGTGGATGGCGCCGGTGGTCCCGAAATCACCGGTACGGGCACCGAGGCGATCGATCGACAGCGAGCCAAGTACGAAAGGCTGATCCAGTCTCAGGTCTCGCACCGGGCGTTCGACACCGAAGAAGATTTCGGTCGGCAGAGCCGGGCCCGACAGCATACCTCCGTAAGCCTTAGCAAGACGCACCGCTGCACCTGCGGTCGCCAGCGATCGTGAATGGTAAGGGTCGAAGCGAACGCGCATCGGTGCACCGCCAACGTCGATTATACCGATTGATGGGATCCAGCCGCCACCAAACAGCGTCATCGGAAAGCCAAGCTTTTCCATTCGCATCGTAATGGTCGTTTCACCCGGCCGAGCCGGTCGGAGGACGAAACGGACGACCGGCTCAGGCAAGCCGCCCGGGCCAATCGAACCATCGGCCGCGACGGCGAAAGCTCGCTGTGTCCAGCCCACCCGCTGTTTTTGCGGTTTGATACCGTAGGCGACGCGAATGACCTGCGTCTTCGACATCACGGTCATGGGACCAACGGAAAAGCCGAAGCCTATCCCCAAGGAACCGCCCATTTTGAAGCCACGCTCATCTGCCACAGCATCCGCCATCAACGGCATACCCGGTGCGGCGGGATCGATGCGCAAACGGGCAGGCTTACCGTTCAATCGGACGTCGACGATGCCGTCACCGGAAACCACTCGCTCTGCCGGGGGGTTTGCAGATCCTACGAGCAGGAGGGCGGCCGTAATCATAGTCACACGCTGCGTCATCATGCCCTCCCAGGATGTCTCAGAAGAGCTACGGATCGTGTCATTTCGGTGGCGCGAGTGTGTCTGATGTCAGCCGCACAAATATGCGCACACATTCCCGATCAAAGATTTTTGAAAGGAGCAATGGCCATTCGGCAGCTCCGACTGATAGCATCCCCCGCGTCAACATTTCCGGCAACGCTGGGCGGACTGGCCGACACGAAGGATATCCGATGATTTTTGCGGCACTTGTCCTTGCCCTGATGCCCGCTGATGACGCCGGTCAGTGCCAGTATGATCGATCTTCCTTACTGGCGCTCGACCTTCAGGCGTTCGATCAGGATATGAACGGCGGATGGCGGATGCTAGAAACTAAAGGTTGCGCCGTCGAAGCTGCCGATTTGATCCGAGATTGGCGAGAGGCGCATGGAAGCATGGGGGCTGCGGACACCCTTCTTTCATGGCATGAAGGACAGCTGCGAGCCGACGCAGGTCAGTATGCCGATGCCATCAGGCTCTTTCATGCAGGAAGGCACCCCGCTACCGAGGATGTGAAGTGGGGCTGGAACCTGTACGTGGACGGCAGCGTCGCCTTTCTTCGCGGTGATCGCCGCAATCTGGAAGCGGCGCGCGCCAAACTCGCGGCTTTGCCTCGCCCTCCCGAACTCAAGGACACAATCGGCCCGGACGGTAAACCGAAGGCAGTTCGTTGGCCGATGAACATTCGCGTTCTCGACAATTTTCTTCGCTGTTGGGAGCAGAGCTACAAAGCTGCGTACCGCTGTCCTCCGCCGGGCAGCTAGGATTGGGAGCGCCGATACTGGCGTCGCTTACCTTCCCAAAATTAAATCGAACTGGGTATAGGGAAGGTCGTTACATTCCCGAAATTCGATGGTTGACTGGGAAAGCGAACGCATTCCCGAAACCCGTCTCAATCGGTGAAAACGGGAAAGGATTGATAAATTGGCGGTGTCACCCTCGTTCGGTTTTGACATCGAGGCGTATGCGCAGTCCGTGGGTTACGGGATGACACAAACGGCAATGTACTATTTCGGTTTGAAATATTATTGTTCATGGCTCACCCCCAAATGGTAGGCAACGGCTTACTTTCCAATTCTGGCAAGCATCCTCTTTCGACTTTCAGTTTTAAATGCTTCGTTCATAGCGTTATCAAGATTCCAGAGACTTATATGCTCGTCACGTGAATCAACAAAGATCTTGGTAATTCGTCTACTCGCTTCGTCGTCCCTCCCAAACGCGTTAAAATAATCCGCGATTTTGGTGAGGTCGAATTCGGATCGAAGGAGACGCGTGCGGCCAACAATATTCTGATGTGGAGCGGCCGATCCGAGTCGGGCGGAAACGATCTCATATATATGAAGGTCGCGACTGTCGCTCGGTTGATTTATGTACTCGCCATAGACGATGTTCCCAACGTTGGACCTTCCAAACGCGTATTGCCTCTTAGGCTCGGGGCCGCCAACCCCTCCGAAGATGAGGTAGTAATTGTCGGGCGGTGGACCTTTGACCGATCGGCTCGCCCGATCGTAGCGTAGCGTCGGGTCAACATTTGGATGAATGATCACCGCGCCGGGCCGCTGCAACGGCGGTATCCCCAGCAAATCCTGCTGGGCGATGAACCGGTCCCGAAGCTCTTTGTAACTCGCCATTCCCGGTATCCTTGCTTGAGAGTGTGGCGCGCGTGAGCTGGACGCAACCACGTGCGATGCTGTCGAGCGCACCCGGTAGTCATTGACCGCCGCTTCGTTCTTCATTGCGTCAGCCCTTCTGGAACTGTCGTCGGTGCACCCGCCTGCTAGTACGAAGCTCATCATCGCCGCCATGTTGGCTGTGGTATAACGCTTCATTACCCCTGCCTCCGGCACCTCGCAAAAACGCGACTATAGGTCTGGTAGGTTAACGCCCCTCACCGCTTAGGTGAAAGCGGACGAGCCGACTTTCCCAAAAACGAACGGCGATCGAGAAGGCCGGAGCGTTCTCGGAATCGATGGTTGATCGGGAAAGCGCCAGCACGGTCATGGATGTGGGAGAGGTATGCCGTGGCGTTCGGATAACGCGTCAAGTATCGCATCTTTGCCTTCTACGAACAGGCGTCCACCGTAGTTCCCGGTCGCTAGTCCTGCATTAGCATCATCAGCAAAGACAAGCACCGGGAGCGATTGGTTCTCGGCCCCGATCAGCTCGACAACCTCATTCCGAGGCCGGGGCCACGCGATCCGCAGCACGTCAATCTTCTCGGCCAGTTCGGGAAAGCTCGCGATCACGCCCTCCATCAAAGCGCAATGCCAGCAGTAGAACCGAGTGCCCGGAAACGCTGGATCGGCGAAATCAGGTTTGAGGATGACAAGCGTGTCGCGTTTCATTCAAGCCTCCGGCGCTCTTGCACCCTTCTGATAGGCGGTCCTCACCTTCCCAAAAAGGATCCAGACCGTGTGAAAAGTTGCGTCTGCGATTCCGCCGGGCCGCGGATCGGCGTATGGTACGGGCATGGGGTATATCGAGGGTCACGCGCGCGACCAGGCGCTGCTGTTGCCGGCATCGGTCGAGGATTACGTATCGACAGACAACCCGGTGCGCTTCATCGATGCCTTCGTCGACGATCTCGATCTCGGCGAGGCCGGTTTCCATCGCTCGCAGCCGGAGGCCACCGGACGGCCGGGCTATGACCCGGGCGATATGCTAAAGCTGTACCTGTACGGCTATCTCAACCGAACGCGGTCGAGCCGGCGCCTGGAGGCGAAAGCAACGCGCAATCTCGAACTGATCTGGCTGCTGCGCGGGCTGCGGCCCGACTTCAAGGCGATCGCCGACTTCCGCCGCGACAACCGCTCCGCGTTCAAGGCGGTGTTCCGCGCGTTCGTGGTGCTGTGTCGCAAGCTCGACCTGTTCGGGCGCGAGCTGCTGGCGGTGGACGGCACGCGGCTGAAGGCGGTGAACAGCCGCGAGCGTAACTTCACGAAGGCCAAGCTCGACAAGTACATCAAGTCCGCCGACGAGCGGCTGGAGAAGTACCTTGCGCAGCTCGATGATGCCGACCGTGGCGAGGACGCCGGCACGACCAGACGGAGCGAGGCGCTGGCCGCGAAGATCGCAAAGGTACGCGAGCAGCGCCAGGTGAGCGAGGCGATGCTGGAGCAGTTGAAGGCCGGCGGCGAGAGCCAGATTTCGCTCACCGACCCGGACGCCCGCGCGATGGCGGCGCATCCCAAGGTCGGCGTCGGCTACAACGCTCAGGTCGCGGTCGATGCGAAGCACAAGCTGATCGTCGAACAGCACGTCACCAATGCGGGCAGCGATCTTGGTTTTCTGGCTGAAACCGCTGGTGCAGCCAAGGACCTTCTCGGCGTCGACCGGATCGATGTGGTCGCCGACATGGGGTATTACATGGGCGAGGATATCGCCGCGTGCGAGCGAGCCGGCATCACGCCCTATGTCGCCCGCCCCCGGCGCGGCACGGCCGTTGGCGACGGGCGCTTTCCCAAGGAGCGGTTCCGCTGCGATGAAGCCGCGGATTGCTACCACTGCCCCGGTGAGAAACGGCTCGATACACGCTACCGCTGGCTTCAGGGCGGTCACATCATCGTGCAATATTCAAACCCGCGCGCCTGTGACGGATGCGAACTCAAGCCGCAGTGCGCCCGCGGAAACTTCCGCCGCATCACGCGGTGGGAAGGCGAGGCGGTGCTCGACCGCATGGCGATACGCCTCGCCGCCCGGCCCGACATTCTCGACATCCGGCGCGAGACGGTCGAGCACCCCTTCGGTTCGATCAAGCAATGGATGAACCAGGGCGCTTTCCTGATGCGCGGTCTCGAAAAGGTGCGGGCCGAGTTCAGCCTGACCGCGCTCGCCTATAACCTCAGGCGGGCGATAAACCTCGTCGGCGTACCGGAACTGATCCGGGCAGTGCAGGCCTGACCCAACGCTAAAATCCCCCCAACCCGGCCGGGCATCGCGGCAGATGGCGCTCTACCGTTGGCCCCGTGCACCGTGTGATACTCAGCCAATATCCTGGTCCTCATCCCGCGCATTCCCAGGCGCAGCATCAGCAAACGGCGAGTTTCCGCACGGTCTGGATCCAAATCAGGAAGGATCGGTGGGGCGGGCATCACTCCAAAAACATGTGTTCCGGTCTGTTCCAGTATGTCCCGATTGCTGTCTTTGAAATTTGGTTCGACTATGCTGCGCCTATGATTCCCGATCTTCCTGTGGGAAGGGCGTTACGCCGCTTCCGTCGCCTCAACGGCATAAAGCAAGGCCATGTCGCCGAATTGCTTGGCGTGTCGCAGGGCAGCGTATCGCGATGGGAGAGCGGGGCACACGAACCCGAAACGCACCACCGCGACCATATTGTCGCGATGATCGCGGCGAAGGCAAACAACGATGCCGACGCGGCGCTGAGGCGTCTGGTGTCCAGCTCAACTCTCGCCGTGCATCTGGTGTGCGATGCGACGCACCGGTTATTGGCCGCATCTCCATCCCGCGTGGCGAGCTGGGCGACGAGCGAGGATAAGTATCTTGGCCAATCGCTATGGCGCTTTGCCAGTCCGGAGATCGTAGCAGCGGAGGCGGGGCTTCGAGATCACGGTTGGTTCGAGCGGCCTTGCCAGCGCCTCCGCTTTGAGACCGGCTCCAACAATAGCGACATCCTGATTGTGCGTCCCAGCCTTATGCAGTGGGAAACGGTGCCGCTGGCGGATGGTCGTATCGGACGGCTCACCACCACGATCGACTGACGCATCTTTTTTTCGTGGGTGAACGTTGCCGGAGTTTCTAGGCCGGCCGTCATGCAAAGACGTTGGCCTGCGATCCTGTTCCTCTGGCTTATCGGTGTACTTGCCGCCGCACAGCTGGCAAAATTTTCGACGATCGCGCCGTTATTGCGCGATCGCTTCGGCTTATCGCTGCCCGAAACGGGGTTGCTGATCTCACTGCTAGAAGTGGGTGGAGGGTTGTTCGGCTTCGTCGCCGGGCTGGCGCTTGGCTGGATAACGTGTCGACGGTCCCTGATTGCGGGAATGGTGATTCTGGCGTCCACGAGCCTCGCGGAAGCGCTGGCGACAGGCCCGACCATGCTCTTCGCTGCGCGCGCGGCAGAAGGTGTCGGCTATCTGCTCGTCGTTATCGCCGCGCCGACCGCCATCGCCGCAGTAGCCGATGATCGCGCCCGTTCACGCGCGCTGGCCCTGTGGAGCAGCTTCGTGCCGGTAGGGATCGCGATGGGCAGCGCCATCACCGGTTTCGGGGTGACAACCTTTGGCGTGCAGGGCATTCTGCTCTTGTGGGCGGGCCTGTTGGCATTGGCGATCGTTCCGGTGCTGCGTTGGCCGGTGGTCGATGGCGACAGTCGGCGGATCGTGCTGCCTGCCCCAGCGGCGTGGTTCTCGACCTTCACGTTCGGCATCTACACACTGTTCCTCTGTGCGCTGACCATGCTGCTGCCGACGTTCCTGATCGGGGAGCGCGGTGCGGCGGTGAACGAAGCCAGTCTGGTCGCATCGCTTGCATCGCTCTGTGCGCTGCCGGCATCCGGCATTGCCATCTTGCTGATCCGTCAGGGAGTATTGTCGGCCCGACGCCTTTTGACGATTGCCGTGCCCGCGCTCACTGCGACGGCGCTGCTCGTCCCCCTGGCCTTTGGCCGCGCGGCCGACATGAACACGACCAGCGTTGTTGTCGTGATCGCTGTCCTGTTGAGCGGTCTCGTGTCGCCGCTGATGTTCGCGCGGCTCCCCATACTGGCGGGAGCCGAAAGCCCTCATGATCCGCGCATCGCGACCGCCAACGGCCTGCTTACGCAGTTTGGCGCTGGGGGCGCACTCATCGGTCCGCCGCTGGGTGGCCTGATCGCGGAGGAATGGGGCTGGAACGCATTGGGCATCACCATCGCGATCCTGGCGCTCTTCATGCTCGCAGGGGTGGCGTTTGCAGAATGGACTGGCGCAAAATCCCGGCCCGGACGCACTTGAGGGTAAACGCCCAAGTCGTGCCGCTGGGCTGCGGCGTATGCTTGCCCGATGGCAAACATTGCGAGACGATGCGCTGACACATAAGCAGTAGATCGTAGTGGCGAAGCGTTTTATCGTTGAAGTTCCCGGCGTGCCATCATCGCCCTCTCCCATATCCAATGCAGTCGTTTGTGGAGACATTTGCTACATATCCGGCCAGTTGGCAGTCTATGACGATGGCTACCGGCAAGGGACATCGGGGGAAGAGGCCCGGCGTGCCTTCGAACTTGTATTCCTGATTGCAAAGGAAGCAGGATTTGGCCGTGACGACATTGTTTATGTCGATATCGCGTTCCAGAATCTGCAACGGGACATTGCCGAGGTGAACTGCCTCTATGGAGAACTGTTTGATCCTAGGCCGGCTCGTACCATTTATGAAGCAGCCGCCTTGCCCTTTGGTGCGAAGATAAAAGTCCAGGCCATCGCCCAGCGGGGCTAATCGACTTTCCCATTTCCCGATCCCAACGGGAAAGAAAAGTCGGAAGCGCGAACGCTTACTTCATCCGTCCAGTGCTGCTGCCAGAGACGAAATCTCGGCATGCGAAAATACGGTAATCCCGTGCTGACGAAGGAGAGCGGCAGTCACGCCCTCACCATTAATGCGACGGCCCTTGAAAGTGCCGTCATAGATAAAGCTGCCTCCGCATGACGGGCTTCCATCCGTCAGGAGCGCGTATCTGCAACCGTGCCGGGCAGCATGTTCAAGGGTGATCCGCGCCCCGGCGAGGTAGGTTTCCGTCACGTCGTTGCCATCCGCCTCGACGATGCGGCCGTCCCGTTGAATTACGGCCGCTCCGCTCTCCCCATTCGCAATCTCCGCTGGCGGTCGGGGCGTAGGTAATCCAGCCATCACCTCCGGGCAGACCGACACGACACGGCCTTCACTGATCCAGCGGTCTAGCAGCGCGTCCTGAAGGGTCTTCGCCGAGCCGTTGTATCGTACCGGCCTGCCGAGGAGGCAGGCACTGACCAGCACCTTGGCCAGCGTCATGCGTTCACCGCGAGCGCAGAAAACAGGGGCAGCACATGTTCCCTCGTCAGCGGTGCAAGCGGCATTGCCTCAGCCATCGCCGGGTCCGCCCAAACGGCTTCTTCGATTTCAAGGCTGGGTTCCGGATCATGTGCGATACGGACATGAAATAGTTCCGCCTGAACCGATCGCCCTGGTTCGTTCGCGGCCGGCGCGGTGAAGCAGCCCAGATACCGGGCCGGCGCGTGGTCGATGGAGAAGCCAATTTCTTCGTGCAATTCGCGGCAGAGGGCTTCGAGCGGACTTTCCCCCGCCTCGATCTTTCCGCCTGCCTGCATGAACCATCTGGTGCCGGCCTTTCGGACCAGAAGCGTTCGCCCTTGGCCGTCATCGATCAAGGCGGCAGCTATTCGGATGGTCTTGGCGTCGGGCATGGACCATTCATTGCGCTGGCGGACCGAAACGGCAAGCGTCGAGGACACGCCGGCATTCCCGTTTCTGCATCCTTTTCGGAACGCCTCAGCCATCTCGATCGCCGTTCCCGATCGGGAAGGTCGTCAGGATGAGAGGAATGCTGCCAGTGACGCTGCGTCCGTAGCGCAGTGCCCGCCATAGAGCGGGTGCCATTCCGTCTTGACGCCGCGCTTGCGCGCCATGTCGGCAAGCCGCTGCGTGCCCTCGAAATTGCCGTAAACGTCATACAGGCCGTTCGACAGGTAGAGCGCCGGATAGGCCGGCCCCGCCCGCTCGATCAGGGCGAGCGGCGAAACGCGCTGCCACTGGGCATCGTTCGCCGCATATTTCCGCGCCATCATCCATACGCCGAAGATGATCTCGGGGTTCGCACCCGTGCGCTGCATCGTCGCGCGGATCGTGGACAGCGATGCGAACGGCGAGGTCGAATAGACGCCGGGGCATAGCGCCGCGATCTTGGCGAACCGCGACGGATAGGACAGGCCGGCGATCAGGACGTTGAGGCCGCCCATCGACTCTCCCATCAGGAGGCGGCGACGCGGACGCCCGATCTTCGTTTCGATCGCCGGCAGGCGGGCCATCAGATCATCCAGCAGTCCGCTGTCGGATTTCGTTCCTTTCGGGGTCAGCAGCCAGGTCGAACCATAGGATATTGTCACGACGGTGGGCGGCAGCCCGGGGCGGCGCTGCCATTCCGACTGGATCAGCGCGGTGAGATAGGTGTCGTCGTTCCAGATGCGCTCGTCGAGGTTGCGACCATGCATATGATAGACGACATCGCCGTTCGTCCCCCGCCGATCGCGATAGACGCAGTAGCGCAGCGACCCGGACGTACCGCACGCTTCCTCCGCCGGGCGGAACGACACCTTTTGAGCGCCCCGCGTCTGCGTGATCTCTCCCCATGCGTAGTAGATCAGGGCGGCAATGAGTGCCGCGACAAGCCAGTATCGATAGGGGCGCGTCAGCATCGACCTTGCCCCGCGACGGAGCCTGCCGCCAGCAGAAGACCCGGACACGCGCTCAGGCCAGTGCGACGAGCAGATGCCGGTCGGACGACGATCCATCCGTTGTGCCGGACGTTCCGGAACCGACCGCGGCGGGGACTCCTGCCAGTTTCGGCAGCGCCAGGAGGCTCAACGCATAGCCGATGATGGCGCTGCCGCCATAACCGACGATCGGCGTGGGGTAGTTACCAAGCGCGGCCGCCATGATCGCGGCGAACCAGACTGCGCCGAAAGCGGCGTAGGTCGCGCGGTTTTCGGCATCGCGATTCCAACCGACGATCGCCGGGACCAGGAGCAGCGCCAAGCCCCCCCACACTGCCAGACCGGCACCGGCGTGAACGTCGAAGGACGAGTAGAGAATTTGATCGACATAGGGGACCGCCGGCAGTGTATCGGCACGAACCAGCGTTGCCGCGAAGCCGGCGACGCTGGCGGCGAGCGCCACGACGACATGCCTGTCGCGACGTATGACCAGCACGGCAGCGAGGCATAATACGAGCATCCCCGCCATCGCCCGGTCGGGTTGAAGCGCCATTGCGGCAGCGCCAGCGATGATGCCGGCGGTCGCCATTACGCTGCGAGTTCGGCAGAAGGCGACGAGCATCACCGGTAACAGGATCAGGCTCGGTTGGATGGCCAGTCCGCCGAGGCTCACCCAGCGCGCCGCGCCTTCGACCTCGGAGCCGAGCAGCGCGGTCGCGAGCAGCGCGCCCGCCATCGCGATGATCGCACCGCCCGTCCATCGTTGACCCGCGGCGACTGTGCGGCCGAGCAGCGCCAGCATCGTCAGGCCGATCACCAATGCGCCGGCGTTGATCCCAAGATAGCGCATCGGCGCACCGGCGATCGCCATATAGGCAACACCAAGCACCACGGCACCAATCGCGCAGGCGATGCCGAGGGCGCGAGGGCGACGCATCGTTGCGTCCAGGATGTGCATGGTGGTCGATCCTTTGGAGAACGGAGCGCCGTCGCCGGTCAGCGAGGCGAAGGGTTGAAGAAGATGCGACGCGACCGCCCGCGGCATCAGCCCGCACAGGCTATCGAGCGTGAACAGGAGCGCTTTGGTATCGTCCGGGATGCTGGCCGCCTCGCAGCGAACCGCCCATCCCCACGCTTGCAACGGGGGCGGCAGCACCGCTTGCAGTGCGCGGCAGGCCAGGTCGGTAAGACCCCGGCGAAGGCCGGCGCTCATATGGTCGCCCCCCGGCGTGGCACGGCAGATGTCGCCGTCTGTCCCGGGGGATTGGCCCGGGCGAGCTGCACGCCGCTCGCCGTCAGCCGGTAGGCATGTCGCGGCGGCCGCCCTCCTTCAACCGGCTGCTGCCATTCGGCTTCGAGATAGCCTTGCGCTTCCAGGCGGATCAGGAGCGGATAGAGGGTGCCGGATTTCACATCGGCGAGCCGTGCCAGTTCATAGCCGTGAGACCATCGGCTTCCGGCATCGAGCAGGACGGCGAGAACCATCCGGGCATGGGGTGAGAGCGCACGTGTTCGAGACATGTACAATAAATCTACCTAGGTCGACTTAACGTCAAGCGGTGATTTCGCTTCAGCTCCCAGCCGGGGTAACCGGTCAAATTTCACGTCCGCGACTTCTGGCGGTTGTCAGGAAGCGACTGGCACGATCATGTTCGTCGACCGAAAACCATTGTAAAGTCCGTCGTTGCCGCGTGGCAAAGCTGACCGGTCAGCAGATTCTCTACCCACAGTTCGACGCTGACATTGATTGCGTTGCGTCCGGTGCGGGAGATCGCCGGGACCAATTCGATCATCTCGCCGGTTTTGATGGGAGACCTAAAATCGATGCGATCGGAGGCCGCCATCACGATGACTGCACGGCTGCAGCGCGTCGCGGCGACGAACGCGGCCTTGCCCATCATCTTGAGCGCGTCGCCGCCATATAGCGTGCCGTAGTGATTGGTCTGTGGTGGAAAGATCATGTCGACCATCCGAAGCTTGTTGTCCTGCGACGCGCCGGCCGACACGCGCGCCGGCAGCGGCAGACGCGTGTCAGGCCCCTTTACCGCAACGAGGGTAAACCGCCCCTGCGTGCAGAGCCGGCGTTCCGCACTGGTCATGCCGTCGGCGACGAGTTCAACCGCTACGTCCAGTGAGCTACGCCCCACCCTCGTAACGCATGCGGTCGCGATGATGAGATCGCCGATCCGCGCAGGCGAGGTAAAATCGATCTTCTCCGAGGATGCCGTGACGAACGGCGCCCGGGTCGAGCAAACAAGCTTCGGTAAGCGTGGCACGCGCAGGCGTCGTATCAAGATATAAAGATATCTTTATATGCCGGTTGACAGCACCCATCGTGATGGTGTTGAACCGCCGTGTCGAGGTTCCTCACCCCAGGCATGGCGATGAGGCTAAGACGGGAAGCCGGTGATGTCCTTCGGGGCAGAATCCGGCGCTGCCCCCGCAACTGTAAGCGGCGAGCGGCGGTTCCTTTTTGTGTCACTGGGCTCCCGCAACGAGCCCGGGAAGGCCGGAACCACCGCGTTGACCCGTGAGCCAGGAGACCTGCCTCCGACGCGATAACGTTCCTCGGACGGGGGTTCCTCCGGTGGATCGCGCTTGACGCAAGGCCCGTGGTTTACGCCATCCCGGCCTGTCTATGCCTTGCGCGCTCTTCCTGCCCCCTGCCCGCAAAAGCAGGTGAGTCATGACGAATAGCGGGTTCACGTTCACGATCAGCAGCATCCCGTTCGATGAGGAGTATCGTCCTGCCGACGACACGCGCATCACCACGAATTTCGCAAATCTCGCTCGCGGAAAGAGTCGTCGGGAGAATCTGCGCAACACGCTGGCGATGATCGACCATCGCTTCAACGCGCTGATGCACTGGGACAATCCTGCCGGTGATCGCTACAGGGTGGAGCTGAAGATCGTCTCGGCAGCGCTCGGGATCGAGGCCGGCGACAGCAATGCAGCGTTTCCGCTGATCGAAATCCTGCACACTACGGTCACCGACAAGATCAGCGGCGCGCGCACTGACGGGATGGTCGGCAACAATTTCTCTTCCTACATACGGGATTACGACTTCAGTGTCGTTCTGCCGGGCCATCTGGAAAAGACTGCGAACGGCATGCCACCGGAAGGCTTCGGTGATCTCCACGGCAATTTGTTCAAGCAATTCCTCCATTCCGGCGCCTACCGCGAAAATTTCCGGAAGCCGCCGGTCATTTGCCTGAGCATCTCAAGCAAGGAGGTCTACCACCGGACGGCGAACGTGCATCCCATGCTCGGGGTGGAATACAGGAACGACAGGTTCTCACCCACCGATCGGTATTTTGCGAAGATGGGGATGAAGGTGCGGTACTTCATGCCGCCGCACGGCGTCGCCCCGCTGGCCTTCTACCATATCGGCGATCTGGTCAGCGACTATACCAATTTCGAACTGGCCAGCACGATCAGCACGATGGAAACCTTCCAGAAGATCTACCGCCCGGAGATCTATAACGCCAATTCCGTGGCGGCAGAACATTACCAGCCCAGCCTGCAGTCTCACGACTATTCGCTGACCCGCATCGTCTACGATCGCGAAGAACGCAGCAGGCTTGCCGCCGAGCAGGGCAGGTTCGCCGAAGAGCATTTCATCAAACCGCATGGCGCCGCGCTTCAGCGCTGGTCCGCGACCTGCGGCCTTTGATCCTCACGCACACGACGGGGTATTCCATCATGACGACATTGTTGCCGACGACGACCGCGGGCAGCCTGCCCAAGCCCTCCTGGCTTGCTCAACCCGAAACGCTGTGGTCGCCGTGGAAACTGGAAGGAGAGGATCTAATCGCGGGCAAGCAGGACGCCCTGCGCCTGGCGGTCGACGATCAGCGGCAGGCGGGCATCGATATCCTCGGGGACGGCGAACAGACGCGCCAGCATTTCGTCACGACGTTCATCGAGCATCTGGACGGCGTCGATTTCGACAAACGCCAGGTCGTCCGCATCCGCAACCGCTATGATGCCAGCGTGCCGACCGTTGTCGGCGCCGTCTCACGCCCCGGATCCGTCTTCGTCGACGATGCGCGGTTCCTGCGTGCGCAGACCAGTCAGCCGATCAAGTGGACGCTGCCGGGACCGATGACGATGATCGATACGCTCTACGACGCCCACTACGGGAGCCGCGAGAAGCTGGCATGGGAGTTTGCCCGCATCCTCAACGAGGAAGCCCGCGAGCTGGAAGCAGCGGGCGTCGACATCATCCAGTTCGACGAGCCTGCGTTCAACGTTTTCTTCGACGAGGCCAACGACTGGGGAATCGCCACGCTGGAACGCGCGGCCGAAGGGCTGAAGGCCGAGACCGCCGTGCACATCTGCTACGGCTACGGCATCAAGGCGAATACCGACTGGAAGAAGACGCTGGGCTCCGAATGGCGGCAGTATGAGGAGACCTTCCCCAATCTGCGAAAATCGAAGATCGATATCATCTCGCTGGAATGCCAGAACTCGCGCGTGCCCATGGACCTGATCGAACTCGTCCGCGGCAAGAAGGTGATGGTCGGCGCGATCGACGTCGCGACCGACACCGTCGAGACGCCGGAACAGGTCGCCGATACCCTGCGTAACGCGCTCCGGTTCGTCGATGCGGACAAGCTCTACCCCGCCACGAACTGCGGGATGGCGCCCCTTTCGCGCAAGGTCGCGCAGGGCAAGCTGCGGGCCTTGGCTGCGGGTGCAGACATCGTCCGGAAAGAGCTTTAAACGGATGGGCGAGCTTTTGGCGGTTTGCTGACGAATTAGCGGACGGCTCGGATTGAAGTACCAGCCCCGAAGTCCGGTTTTATCAGGAAGTTGGATGCCAACTGGAAACGCGGGTTCTACCGCAAGCGATAGATGCGAGAAGCGTTGTACCCACATCGCAATTCGATGATCGCCAGCTTTATCACGAGGCTGGCGATCATCTCATATTGTTAAGAAATTCACCCGCCCACCTGGACTAGACAGGTCAGGACATGATCGTCTCGGCTACCCGAACGACCTGATCACCCAACCAGTGTGCAGGGAATCGTACTGCTGCCGTTCGTGCCAGATCATTTTCGTTACGATCCGGGCGACGAAAGCGGCGTGGGGAGGCAGTAGACCGGTGAGGTCGCCGCGAACCTTCGCGCCAGCCACTCGGGCAGCGAGATGAGCATGTCGCTCTCGGCGACGATCGCAACGGCGGCATTGAACCGGCACTCGCGCTGTGATCCGCCGGTTCAGCGCTGCCCTGACCAGTGCGGCATCGACGGCGCTCTCGCCCATACCGGACGGTGACATCGGATATCGCTGCGAAGCTGGAAGGTTTCAGCGACTGGTCGAGAGCCGGGTGATCACGCTGGCAGCGATGGCGAACTGAGTCAATCCGGGGGCAACGGGGAGTTCGATGGACTGGAACGAACGCCCGAGGAAGCGGGGTGTCTCGTTCGCCTGACCTCGCCGACGTCAACGCACCGTGACGGGCGGATCGTCTGACCGGACGGAAGGAGAGGGGGGTGGGCAGACGGATCGATCCGGGGAGCCCTACCGATGAGACACGACACGCTTTATCGCCACCAGCAGGCGCTCGATCCGAGCGCGCTGACGATCATCGTCGCAGGCGTCCACGCGGTCGTCGCCGCGATCGACGACTGCCGCAATGCAGACCGGGATCCCGACACCGATCCCGCGATCATCCTGCTCGCACGGCATCTCGGCCGCATCGCGGAGACTCTGCCGATCGGTGACGACGTGCTGCGCCGCATGTGCGCCGAGCGGATCGCGATCATTGGCGGGCAACTGCCTGTCCCGGAACAGAATCCGATCCGGATATCGGCTCGACCGGAAGAACAACGGCTCGCCGCCTGACGGAGGCTTCCATGCAGGACACCGCCTTCGACCCTGCCGATGCCGCCTGCTGGATCGCGCATGGCCACCGCCCCGACCATGCGGCGCTGATCGCCGCCGCCTGGCGCGACTTCCCCGACCTGCCGCCGTCCGCGCCGCTCGCCGACCGCATGGCACGCTCGCGCGAACGCATCGTGGCAATGCGGCCCGTGCATGAGCAAATGCGTCTCGACTGCGCCCGCGAGCAGGAGGCGACCAACTTCGCCTTCACCGAAGGACAGGTTCGCGCGGGGCGAGGATCGTCACAGGATGCCGCGATCCTCGCCGGTCACGCGCGCTACGGCTACGACTGGCTGCGCTCGGTCGGCTACGGTTGGGGCTGGTATGCCGCGCAGGCCGGCGGGGACTTCCATCCGCCGGGCGCGGACCTGCGCGGCATCGTGTGCGAGGCTGCACGAACGGCCTATACGCAAGGGTTCGCCGATGGCGGCGGACGCCGCGACGACCTGTTCGACACCACCCGCCGCCGGTTCGCCGCTGCCGGGCGGAGCGTGGCACCTGCACCGGTTGCCGCAACGCCGGCGCGGCCGCTACCGAGCGACTGGCCGCAGCCGGGCGACGCCCATCGTTCGGCCGCATGGTCACGCCGCCTGCTGATCCTGGCCACCACCGATGTGCGGATGGAGGGCCCGCCCGCGCCGGCGATCGAACTGCTCGAGGATCCGATCGCCGCCGCGATCCGGGCGACGCCCGGCGCGACGGGCGCCCGCATCGTCCTGCTCTCCGCGGCCCACGGGTTCATCGACGCGGCGGCGGTCCGCGCGCCGTGGATCGAGGCGATGACCCCGGCGCGTGCTGACGAACTTGTCACCTCGGTCGCGACCCGCGCGCAACTCGCGGCGCTGATACCCGGCGAGATCGACGATATCCTGGTCGCCGCGCAGGGCGACTATCTGCGTGTCGTCGACGCTCATGCCCGCATCCTGCCGCTCTGCCGGGTGATGGAGCGCACCCGCAACACCCCGCTCCAGCAGCGGGCGCATTGCCGGACCTGGCTCGCCCGCGGGCGCGACGCCGGCGAGAATGTCGGGGCCGGGCATATTCGCTGGAGCAAGGTCATCCACGGCCTGACCGGCAAGCTCGGCGAATTCACCGCGCGCTACGGCGGCAAGGCGACGCCACGCGGGCACCGGATCGTGATCGAGATCGCGCCGGGTGTTGCCGCGACCGGCTATGTCGACGCGGCCGGCATCCCGCTCGCGCCGGTGGTGGTCATCTCCAACAAGACGCATTTGAGAGTCGAGATGGCGAGAGCACTGCGATCCTTCGCTGCGGCAACGCGGCTTGCGATCGCGGCCTGAGCGATGGCGAATGGTCCAGACGGGGTAGCCGGACCTGTTTGCCACTACCAGGCCCGATGCCGAACCCGGGGATCGATGAGCGGGAGCGGAGACGGGGGCAGGGGGTGACCGGATGGTCCGGTCGTCGAGGAGAAGCGCCCATGTCCCTGTCCGCCACCACCATTTTCGCCGATGCGCCGCTCGGCGCGATCATCTGCTGGCGCGACGGATCGCCGCGTCCGCCGGTCCGTCATGTCCGCAAGGTGCGCGACTGGGAGCATCGCAACGGTGAAGGTCGGCTCGTCGAACGCCATGCCGCCTCCGGGCAGCCTACACTCGACAGCTTCACCGTCCACGAGGGCGACTTCGGCGAGGGCGGCGTGATCGTCCTGCGCGTCCGGCGTGTCTTCGGCGCCGATAGCCCGCTGGCATTCGACATCGTGTCGGTCCCGCAGCCGGGCGGGGCGCTGGTCATCACCTCCTTTGCCGGCCGCGACGAACTTCAGCATGTCGCGCCATCGCGCGAGGCGGCAGAACGCTGGCAGGCGCACCACGGCTACCGCGATGCCCGGATCGACATCGTCCCGCCAGCGCCGGTGCTCGCCGCCTGATCGTCGCCGGCGACACGCCGCCGCGCCGACCTGTGGTCGTAGCGACTTCCCCGACGGCCATAACCTCGACAACCCTGCCGGCTCCGCGGGGTTCACCGTCGCATGGACCGAGCCGCCCGCCGGCTGAACCCGTCCCGCCTTTCCGCACCGACCCCTGCACAGGAGATGCCCATGCGCCGTTTCCACACCTGCGTCTGCTCGACCCTGCACCTGCCCGTCGAGGAGCGCCGCTTCATCGAGGACCTGATCGCCGACAGCCGCGCGGGACGATCGGTCGTCGTGCGTACCGACCTGTCGATCGTGGCGCTTCACGACGGCTATATGATCCATGTCGGTGTCGTCGTCGATCACATCGATCGTCTCGCCAAGGTGCCCGCGACGCTGTGGATGTTGTTGGGTCGCGCCTGCGATGAGGGCGCGACGTGGCTCGAATTCGATCGCGAGGAACTGCCGCGCGCCGATCTGCCGGTCTATTCCGATGATCCGCCGCCCGATGCTACGGATCCGGCGATCGCGATCCGTTGCGGCATGTGCGGCAGCGCCGACGTCATGCGCGACGCGTGGGCGCGCTGGGACGCGGGCACGCAGGCGTGGACGCTCGGCTCGATCTTCGACGCGGCCTTCTGCAACGCCTGCGAGGCCGATGCCACTCTGGTCCAGACGTCGCTTGCCGCGTCCGCGCCGGAGGCAGCCGCATGATGCGCGCCCTCCGGACTGCCGATGCCGTGTCCGCGATCCATGTCGCGCTCGCGATGCTCGTTGCCGACGAGGCGGCAGGCGGCGACCTCGCGATCGTAAGCCGGATGCTCGATGCGGCGGAACATTCAGGGTGGCGGACGCTGGCTGCTGCGTCGAAAGTGTCTTCTTCGCGGCAGGCGGCGTGAAGTCCCGTCACGCCCGTGACACGAAGCATAGGAGATCGCGACACGCCGCCATGACGTCCGCCCTCGCCGACGAACGTGCCGTCCGTGCTGCCGAAGGGTGGCACCCCGTCACCCTCGGCGACATCGAACGACGCTTGCGCGATCTCGGTTACGCGCTCGACCGCAGCCTCGATTGTCGCGGGATGGCGCTGGATCATGACCGGCCCGCACGCCGGACGAAGCTACCCCTGCCTGTCGACCGGCATCATGGAAGCCGATACCGGCCGCAGCGCCTTCCACGGCGAGGCCCGGCGCGACGCGAAGTTCCGGAGGCTGCAAGCACTTCGTTTCGACGTCGGCCTCTACGCAGTGGTCGGAGGCACGATCATGGATCTCTGATCCCGGATCGGTCGGGCTCGCACACCGTGGCAGGCAGCACCGGCGATGACCACCCCATTTCATCGATCAGGAGGAAGCATGACGTGTCTCCACGAACCCGATGCGCTGTCGCCGTTACGGGCGCGACTGGCCTCGTTCGATCACGCCCATGTCGTGGCGCTACGCCTGCGCCGCGCCACCGGTCGGCTCCATTATGTGGTCCGGACCCACGATCCGCTCCAGCCCTTTCGCGTCACCGACCGGCAACCGCCGCGACCCGATCGCACGCTGGCGATGATCGCATGACCCGAAAAAGACCGCCGGTGGTCGCGGCGTGGGGTGCCGGCGCCAACTCGACCGCGATGATCGTCGAACTGGTCCGCCGCGGCGAAGTGCCCGACATGGTGTTGCTCGCCGCGATGCCCGAGCAGCCGCACACCCGCGCGCTGATCCCGCTGTTCCGCGACTGGATGGACGCACACGGTGTGCCCAACGCGATCGTCGAGTACCGGGTGACGCATTGCAAGCGCTGGCCGCCATACAACGACTTGCTCGAGGCCTGTCTGACCAACGGCACCTTGCCCTCGATAGCCTTCGGGCTGCATTCCTGCTCGGCGCGGCACAAGATCTCGCCGCAGGATAAATGGGTCAAGGCGTGGCCACCGGCGCAGCATGTCTGGGCGAATGGCGGCAAGGTCGTCCGCCTGATCGGCTACGACTGTTCGCCGCGCGATGGTCAGCGCTACGCGCATCGCGAAGGTCATGTTTCCGAACTATATGACTATCGCTATCCCTTGCGCGAATGGGGCTGGGATCGCGACGACTGCGACCGCTGCATCGCCGAAGCGGGGCTACCGTTGTTCCCGAAAAGTTCCTGTTTTTTCTGCACGGGAATGCAAGTTTCGGAGGTCCGGGCACTGCCGCGCGAGGAACTACGGCTTATCGTGTTGATGGAGGCGCGCGCGGCGCCGCGGCTGCGCACGGTCGAGGGACTGTGGCGACGATCGACCCGCACGCGGCCCGGCTCGATGACTGCCTTCATCCGGCAGGAGGGCCTGCTCGATCCCGTGGAGATCGATGCGATCATCGCCGAAGCGCCCGCCGACCTGATCGACTTCCAGCGGGTCGCCGCCGCCATTCCGCTGGCGGAGCGTCCGACGATGGGCGACTGGCTAACGCGCTTTCGGGCCGGTTTCGATCGGCTGACGGCCTGAGCCGACCCACGTCAGCGGTCTGATTACGGCTGGCGTGCTCTGCGGTCGATCGCCAAGATACATCTCGGCAAGGACCATATCGTTGCATCAAGAATCGGCCTTCTGCCACGAGTAACCAACGGCGGGATTCGTTAGATAAAACGGATGCAGTGGCTCGAACTCTACATCGCAATATGTGGTCCGCCCTGTCTCGCGACGCATTGTGCCCTTGTTCCAGGCAGGATGCCGAACCCGGAAACGCTTGCTTGCAGGGCGAAAGAAGGTGCGGCATCATGCATTGCGGAAGCCGACGACGACAATTCCTTCAGTTAATCGAAGATTTCGAGATCAGACGTGATCCTGCTCATCGGTTCAGTTCGGAACGACGAGAAAAATTTTTCCGGATCGAGGGAATCGTCTCAAGATGATGAACACGCTGGCGTTGAATTTGGTCGCGAGCGTGATGCGCTGGGACAACGAGACGGCCACCGAGGAGTACGCGTGGCTGCGGCTAATGTCTTCGATGAAGTACGACGGCTATTCCGACTTCCGGGCCGGCGTGCGTTTTCTGGAAAGCTTGGTCTCGTGGCTCAGGCATTTCAATGAGGCGGATCGGCCTGTGGCATACGCGTTCGTGAAGACCCGTCTCGTCTACATTTCGACCTTGGAGATGCAGCGCCTTATCGAGACGTTCGTCCCGGAGATCGTGACGCCGTACCTCCGTCGGTCGGTGGCCGCCGATCTCGCGATCAAGCCGTACGAAGTATGGAGAACAGCAGTCTCCGCCAAGGCGTTCAGCCGACGTCTGCGCCGGTGTCTGTTCGTCGGCATGAGTGACGGCAGCCGGATCGACGTTCTGAGACGCGTGAATGCGGGCCGGCTGTCGCAGGAACAGGTCATCCCGATGATGAACGTCGACGACGAGAAGTGGAAGAGTCTCGCCGACGACCTGCGGAAGGAGCAGGGCGCGGACGCCGCGTTCGACGACGTGTACCTCATCGACGACTTCACGGCTTCGGGCACGACCTTCATCCGCTTCCCCGATGGCCAGCCGAAGGGTAAGCTCGCGAAGTTTGAACGGATCGTCCAGGAGGCACGTAGACGACTGGACCGTGATTTCCCCCTGTCGCCAAGCTACAAGCTCCACATCCACCACTACGTTTCCACTACGCAGGCGCATGACGCGCTGGAGGAGCGCGTGGCGGAGGCGCAGGAGAAGCTGGTGGACAGGAGTTACGGCGCTGCGATCGTGACGGAGGGCATGCGATTGCCGTCGGCTCTCAAGATCGGCTCGATCGCCGCCGATGCGGAGACGTTCGTCCCCACGGCGATCCGGGACGAAGCCATCGTCGACCTATGCGGTCGCTACTACGACCATGATCTATACAAGCGGCTCGAGAAGCACTGCCGGGAGGCCAATCAGACCGACATGAAGTACGGCTATGCGAACTGCGCGCTGCCGCTCGTTCTCGAGCACAACACCCCGAACAACGCCATACCGCTCCTATGGGCGGAGACGGACGGCAGGCAGGGGGTGAGCATGCAGCCGCTCTTCTTCCGTCGCGACCGTCACGGCTGATCCTCGATGGCCAATCCATTCCTCCGTCGCGCGACCGAGTATGTCAGGGAGGACGAGTCCTTCCTGTCTATCGTCAGCCCGACGCCGCTCACCACGTTCCTCGCAACGAACAAGCATCGCGACGACATGTTCGAGGTCCCGGTCCGGATCATCGGCGCGCCGGGTAGCGGCAAGACAATGCTTGCGACGCTCGCCGAGTTCCGGATCGTGGAGACGATCCTAAAGGACGAGACAAATGCGACGAATCGGACGCTGGCCGACGCCTTGGCGCAGGCCGGATTCCTGCAGAACGGCCGTCCCCACGTCGCCGCCGTCCGGGTGCCCATGGAGTCGGAGTACCGCGATTTCTGGGAGTTGCCATATGAGCCGCTCGTGAAGACGAAGCTCGCCTTCTGGCTGGTGCAGGCGAGGGCGATGCTGGGGCTGATCCGCAACCTGACGGCGAACCGGACCCGTGACATCGAAGGCATCGAGTTCATTCCGCGCGCGAACTACGAGGCGCACCTCGAGCAGATCGGCGGGCTTGCGGCCTCGGGCATTCGCGATCGCGCGCTGGCGGTCCAGCGCGCGATCTACTCGGTGGGCGCGGGCCTGCGCGCACCTAGCCTAGAGAACCTGCCGCTTGATGCGACGGCGCCATATGCACCGTTCGACTCGATCAGCCGCATCCGGGTCATCTGGAAGGGCGAGCCGATCGAGATGACGCCGCTCGTGATGCTCGACGACGTCCATGCCCTGCATCACGATCAGCTCGAGGCCATGTTCGAGATGCTCTCCCACCGGGAGATGAAGTTCGGACGGTGGATGATGATGAGGCTGGACGCCCTCAGCCCAGGGGCCGTCCTGCGTTCCCCCGCCAACCAGCCGACCCACAATCGCGCGACCGGACGCGACTTCGTGGACATCCGCATGCAGGGTGACGAGAAGAAGGACGCGTCGCGACGGCAATTCCGGACCATGGCCCGCGACATGGCCAAGCGCTATCTTCCGATGGTCGAGGGACTGCGGAACCGGAACGCCACGGACATCGATCGTCTTGTGCCCAGTGAACCTCCGACGATGTCGGCAGGCCAGCTCAAGGATCTCGCGAGCCGGGTTGATAAGGATCAGGCGAAGCTCGGGATCAGCATCGGACGACGGCGGGAGGTCGACCAAATCGTCGAGGATTTCCTATCGCGCACAAAGTCTTACGACGACGGCCCTGAGGTGGCGCTCGCCATGAAGCGGATCCTGTTGCATCGCTACGCGATCCGCATCGCACGTTCGACGCCATCGCTGTTCGAGGAATTCGATCCCGATCCCAAGACGCCGTTGAAGGCCGACTCTGACGTTGCGCACGGAGCCCGGCTGTACCTGCACCACGAGCATGGACGTGCGCTGCACTACGGCATCGACGACGTCTGCGATGCGAGCAACGAAAACGCCGAAGTCTTCCTGCAATTCGCGGGGGCACTCGTCGCTAACGTCGAGACGCGTGCCATCCGCAACAATCCGCTCGCCCTTCCGGCCAAGGAGCAGCAGTCTATTCTGATAGACAAGGCGGCATCGATCATGGACGCGTGGGCGTTTCCGCATGCTCAGCGCGTTCGCGACATGGTCGATGCGATCGGTCGGGATTGCCGCGATGAGTCGCTGCTGCCCAACGCGCCGCTGGGCGCCGGCGCCAATGCCATAGCCATACTCGAAGAGGAGATGGAGGCGCTCACGTTCGACGACGAGCTTGGATCGATCCTGAAGCATGCCATCGCGAACGGTGCCATCACGATCGAGCGGAGTTATGGTCAGGGGGGCAAGCTCTGGGCATTGATCGAGCTCAGCGGGACCGTCGGCCTCGTGTACGGCCTGACCTTTAACCGCGGTGGTTTCCTGCCGAAGAAGGTCGACTACCTGCGTCAGGTCACGGGCTTGACCGATGCGTAGGCACTGGGAGAACTGCATCACCAACTTCGATAAGGAGATCGACGAATTCGTGGCGGACTACTTCGCTGACGAGACCCGTCGGGCGCTCCTCGTCGCGGCCGCGGGCTTCGATCCCAGATCCCGGCGGGTATCCCAGATGCTCGCCGCTACGCTGGGTGACCGGCTCTCCGCCATCTACATCCGCGAGGAGAGACCCGGCGCTTCCGAGGTGCTGCTCCGACGCGGCGACGCGAACGAAGCCGCCCTGAAGGCGATCGTGCCCCAGTCCACGATCATGAACATCGAGGTGTTCGCCGACGATGGAGCACCGGTCGGCGGTTCTCGCATCGTGTCCGCGCTGGGACGCCATCCGGTTCCGGCCGACGTGACCGATGTCATCCTCGATATCAGTGCGCTGTCGATCGGGATCGGCTTTCCGGCCGCGCGCCTGCTCCTGGAGGATTGTGAGGAAGACGACAGGCGGGCCTTTCACATCATGATCGTGTCGAACCCGGAGTTGGACGGCAGGATCTCGAGCGTGCCGTCCAGCAGCCCCGGCGCGGTGAAGGGCTTTTCGCCTCTGGTAGAGCAGGAGGATGACGGCGTCGCGCAGGTCTGGATACCTCAGCTCGCTCCCGGTCGCACGACCTCCCTCACGAAGATCGGAGCGGCGATCGGCCGGTGCTACAAGATCTGCCCTTTGCTGCCGTTTCCGTCCCGTGACCCGCGTCGAGCCGACGACCTCATCTCGGAGTACCGGACCGCGCTTGTCGACGAATGGGAGGTCGATCCGCGCGATGTGGTGTACGCCTCGGAACGCAATCCTCTCGACAGCTACCGGACCCTGTCGACGCTCAAGACGCGGTTCGACCGTACCATGATGGGGACCTACGAGCCGAGGATGGTACTGTCTCCGATCGGCAGCAAGGTGCTCGCGGCGGGTGCCCTGATGGCGGCGATCGAACACGACATGGCGGTTCAGTACCTGGAGACGGAGAGCTATGTCTTCGATGGTGCTGAGGACCAGTCGCGCGACGCGGACGACATGGTGGTGCATCTCGTGCTGTCCGGCCCCCTCTACAGCAGTTATCTGGAAGCGGAAGGCACATGATGAATCCTGTGTTCTCGGCGAAGCTGGACGCGCTTCCTTCGACCCTCGACCTGCTGCGGACCTACGATCCGGCCAGATTGTCCGCCGCTCTCGCTGGTAGCGGACCGCGGCATGTGCTGGCGATCGGGTCTGGCGGTTCGGCGATATCGGCGGAATACCTGGCTCGCTGCAGGGATAGCTTGGGGCTGGGACCCACCAGGGTGCAAACGCCTATGCAGATCGTTCTGGACCATGGCGACCTCACCGGCTCGGAAGTCTGGCTGTTCAGCGCAGGCGGCGGCAATCCCGACGTCGTGGCCGCAGCCCACGCCGCCCTGGATCGTGGCGCGGCGATCGTTCACCTCCTCTCACGCAATCCTGAAGGTGAGGCCGCCCGGGTGGTCGAGCGGCACGGTGGGCAGGTGCATCCGGTCCCCGTCGCTGATCCGAAGGATGGATATCTTGCGACCCATTCCCTGCTGTCGTTCACCGGCGCGCTACTTCTTGCCAGTGATGCCGTCTCCAGGGATCCAAGCGGCGCAGAGATTCTGCTCGATGCACTTGCCGCTCGCCTGACGGAGATGCGTGATCGGGAAGTGCGCAATTCCCGTATCGACGCCTTCGCGGGCGTTGCCGCGTCGGATACGCTGATCCTCGCCATCGATCCGCTCCTGCGGCCGGTCGCGACGCTGCTGGACACGTCGATCTGGGAGGCGTCGCTGTGCTCGGTCCAGACCACGGACCTTCGCAACTTCGCCCACGGACGGCATGCTTGGCTTTATCACCGGGCATCCAGCACGTTTCTCATCGCGCTCACGGGGGTCGACTCGGAACAGATCTGGTCGTCCATCGACTGCGTCCTTCCCGACGAGGTTCGGCGTGTGCAGATATACAATGCGACGTGCGGACGGCTCGCCAACGCGATGGGGTTGATCGACGGTTTGGGTCTTATCGAAGCCTTGGGTGCGCGGACGGGCATCGACCCTGGCAAACCCGGGATCGGGGAGTTCGGTCGCGAGGTCTACGACGATCGCTCGCTCGCCGTGGCGGCCGAAGCGATGCCCGCCCGGGTGCGTCACAAACGCGCCGGCTTGGCCCGTTCCGACTCGTTTGCCGGCTTCGGCGATCCGCTGCACCTCATCGGGCGCGAACGGATCGAGGCGCTGGCGCAGGCCTACATCGGTGCGCTCGTGCTGGACTACGACGGGACGATCGTCACCACAGAGAAACGGTGGTCGGTGCCGGACCCAGAGATCGTCAGCGAGCTGGTGCGGTTGGTCAGGGCTGGCGTGAGGTTTGGTATCGCGACCGGCCGTGGCGGCTCCGCCGGTGAGGATCTGCGAAAGGTGCTCCCCGCGGACATCCTGACGTCCATACCGATCGGCTACTATAACGGCGGCCATGTGCGGATGGCCGACGTCGACATCAGGGACGACCCGGCTCCGGAGAATGCCGCCGTCACGTCGACTGCTTCATGGCTCAACGCTCGTCGGGACCTATTCCAGACGTTCCGGTTCAAGCACCGGGGGCCGCAGATCACCGTCGACATGGACACCCTTCACACCCCATATCGGTTTCCCCAGGATCTCCAGGCTTGCGATCCCTTCAGGCAGGGGCTGGTCCGCGTGCTCGGCTCAGGTCACAGCTATGACATAGTGCCTACCGCATCGAGCAAGCTGACCGTCGTCCAAGCACTGGCGGGCGAGCTTCCAACCGGCCATACTGTGCTGTGCTTCGGCGATAGCGGCTCCCGTCTGGGCAATGATCACGCCCTGCTGTCGCACGTTCACGGCATCAGCGTCGGGGAGGTCTGCGGTGCGCCGAACGGTTGCTGGTCCTTGTTCGGTCACGCGCCGACCGGGCCAAGTGCTCTTCTAAAGATCCTGCGTGCTCTTATACCGTCGGAGACCGGAGCGATTCGGCTCGATGTCGCTTCGCTCGGCCTCGACAGGCGCTGAGAGGTTGGTACAAATAGTGAACATAAACGACTCGGCCCACTATCTGCCGGAACATGTGGATGTCGCCGGCACCGGTTTCACGGTTATGGATCGCATCTATGCGGATGGCGATCTGGCGGGCGAGGCGCTTGGCGGTTCGTGCGGCAACGTCCTGGTTTCGCTGGCGATGCTCCATCGCCATGTGGCGCCCGTCCTGGCTCTCGGCGATGACGACACCGGGGAGCGGCTGGTGGACGAGTTCACGCGGGCCGGAGCGCTCGTTCGTTACATCTCAAGGCGATCCGATCTGCGATCCCCGGTACTGGCGCAGGAGCTGGATACCTCTTCGGGCACGCACGATTTCAGCTTCGTGTGTCCGGAGACGCAGCAGGAGCTGCCGCAGTATCAGCCCATAGGGGAGGCCGAGTTCGCCTCGGCGCTTCCGGTTCTCGAGCGTTGCAGCGTCTTCTACACGGATCGCCTGTCGATCAGCATCGTCGCTGCGATGCGCACGGCGAATTTATCGGGAGCAATCGTGTTCTTCGAACCTTCGGACTTCGAGGAGGGAGACCTGTTCGACGAGGCGCTAAGTCTCGTCTCCGTCCTGAAGTATTCCGAGGACCGGCTTGGTAAGCGACTGGCGGATCGACCCGCCGATTGCCTGCGTATCGTGACGTACGGTTCCGCAGGACTGGAAGTGCGGGACGATGCCGGAACGCAGTGGTGCGAGGCGATCGACGCCCCAAAGGTTCTCGATACCTGCGGCTCCGGGGACATGGTCAGCGTTGGCGTGATCGACTGGATGCTCACGAACGCGCCCGCCGCAACAAGGCCGAAGGCGGCCGAGCTGATGGCGGGGATTGTGGCTGGACAGAGGCTGGCGGCCGAGAACTGCGCATATGCCGGTGCGCGCGGACTATTCAGGGTCCGGGGTGCGGACTACGTCCGGGATGTCCTTGATGACCGTCACTCGGCCGCCACGAGGTAGTTCTCTTCGAGTCCGGCTTGGGCGCGTAGTTCCTGACGGACCTCCATGAGGAGGACGCCAAGCATGTTGCGACCTACGCCATTGACCTCGCCCCAGAGCCGATTGACGTCGCTGTCGACCGTGGCCGTCTCCACCAACCTCGCGTATCCCGTCGATAGCAGCAGATCGTGCAGGTCTTGGTGCTGTGTGAACTTCGCCTTGAGGACGCGGCGCATGCGGTCGAACTTCGACGTCGACCAGCCCGGGGCCACGTCCCAGTAGTAGAGCCCGTGGGCCGCCATTGCCAGCAGAGCTGGGGACGGTGCTGACATGAGCCAATCGCGAACCGCCGGCTTCCTGGCCTTGCCGGCCTGATACGCGTGCTCGCTCGTCACGTAGGTCTCGCCTTCGAACTCGACCTCGCGCCGGTAGAGATTGCTGAACGCACCGTAGGGCTTCTCGCTTGCCCGATAGAACCGGATTTCATCCATACCGACTTCCTTGCAAATTCACATCTTATAAGACATGCTAATTTGCATGAAGCCGACAAGCAAGCAGATTGATGCGCTCCACGGAAGATTATGTCGAGCCTTCAAAAAGAAGGGGATGACGCTGGCTGACGTTGGGAAGATTTCGGGTGTCCATCCTAGTCAGGTCGGAAGGATAATCTCAGGTAAGTTCAAGACTTTCAGCAATAACGTAGTTCAGATTAGTCGGGTGCTAGGGGTCAAGTTGCCTCGTCTTGAGCTCGAGCCGACTATGGAGGTTGAATGGAACAAAGCGCACGCTAGCATGAGGAAGATCTGGAACGAGACGCCCGAGGGCGCTGTGATCATCCGACGCATGCTCGACGCAGTTGCAGATTTGCAGGCTAGCGCGCAGCCGTTGGTGTCACGGCCTGACGCAGGCCAAGCGCGAGGACGCTGATGGTCAAAAAATCTATGTTTTCGCCCGTTCATGGATCAATACACGACGAACCGAGTCTTTCGCGGTGACCGTCAGTCCCGGCATCCGCGCGCAGTGTGCTACATGAGCGAGGCCGCCCAACACGAACGGGAACGCAACGTCGCCGAAATGGAAAAGCCGCGCTGGTCGATTACCTTCCTCCGTCTCGCGGACCATTGGCGCGTAGCCCTCGTCGAGGGGGCGGCGCGCACTTGAACGTGGATTGCATCTTCCATGCCCCAGCTTTGAGTATGGCACTCACAATTTTGAGGGTGGTGAAGGCGGCATCGCCTACGCTGGACAGCTCGTGGGACTCGACTGACCGAACGATCCCAGAAATGGCGCGCGGGTGGGAGTTTCGCTGGATTGATAGGAGCATCGGGACGCATGTCGGCGCGCCGAGTTAACGGCTCGACCATTGCAGCTTCCTCGATGGAGATGAAGGCACCTTACGTTACGAAGTACTTGTTTACGGCGTTAACGACGTCGGTCATGTTCTTGATGACGGGCAATGCGAGCGTGAGCCCTGTCCATAGACTCTTCAGGACTCGCCGGTCGGGCTTTTCCTTCGAGATTTCGCTGTGCAACGTGTTGAACAGATCGGCGGCATCTGGATCCTGAGAGTTTTCCACAAGTCCGGTGAGGGTCGCGATCGCGCGCGCGAGTTCGGGGTCGCGATCCTTGATCGTGTTAAAAGAATTGATAACCTGACTGTTAACTAAGACGTTGTTGCCGGTTCCAGAAACAATGATATCTCCTTTCCTTTGGGCGCGATTGATCTCGTTCATCATCGTCTCATGATTCTTAATATGTACTTCGATTGTCGATCTCTTGGCATCAGCCACGGCTTTATTGTGTAGGCTCAAAAGGGTTTCGTATTCATCGCTCTTCCGAATTACTGTCCACAGAGAGCCAATAAAAATGGATAAGGCGACGAGGAAAAGCATCTTGTGGTTGATGATAAACGGCACGCCATCCTCCACGACGAAAGCGAACATGACCCCGAGGCCGAATAACGGACCACTGATAGTTGCGATGAAGTAAAACCTAGAGCTTGCTTGCCGCATTTGTTGAACTTCGTTGTAGCGGTCCGGATCGTAAATACGACCGTCATCTGCCGGTTCCGGAAAGTAGTCACTCGCCTCCGGTCTGCGTGCCCCGCCAATCATGTCATACCCCCCGAGGATTTGCGCACGCCGGACCATAGCATGGGGAGGCGTGGAAGGGCCATCGCGCGGCCTCTTACGATCAGTTCTCGGTGCGGTGCGACGGGATTGCGCGGCTCGCCCACACCCGACTGGCCGAACATTTTGCCTGCTTTTCGCTTTGTAAAATCACTAGCACGGGGTTGATCAATGCGCCGACCATCTTAGTCGAAGCTGGCGATCCGCGCCGCTTCACTCACCGGCGCCAGTTCCTGAAGCTGCGTGGCCTCCATCTCCCGACGTATCGGTCAGGTACCTGCCGCAGCCGCATGAAGCTGTCCAAGCCAGAAATTCTGGATGGTCGAACACGTCACTGCGCGTCGGCGCGACAATAGTTTCTACCGCAAGCTGCGACAATGTGTCGCCGGACACGAGGACAATGCCGACCGTTGCCGCAGGGCGATGAGGGCGATCACCGGCACCTATGTCCACGGTCTGTTCGGCCTCGCCGCGCAGCGGACCGCGTGGCTCGCGGCGCTCGGCGTAGCGGGGAGCGGTGTCGATCATAGCGCCTCGATCGATGCCGCGCTGGATGCCATTGCCGCCGAACTGGAGGTGCATCTCGACATCGATGGACTGCTCGCCATCGCGCGGGCCGACGGCGACCATTGACCGTCTCGCGGACAGTCGCTCCAATGGCCAGACTATCCGCCGGAGCCTGACCACATGGAACGATCGTCCCTCTCTGCCGACGAACTGACTCGTCTTGGACTGTCCGATGTGGAGGGCGCGGCCCTGGCGACCTGGATCGCGACGCCCTCCGACGATCAGCTGATCGCGACGCTCGGCGAGAGCCTCGACGCGGACTATGCCTTCGGGTTCGATCCGCTGGCGAAAGGGCGTGCCTGGCTGCGCAACGCTCGCCAGATGTTGCGCGCGCGGATCTGTCCCGATCACGACGCCCGGCTTCGCGATGCCCGGCTGAGCGAAAGCCATTCCGACACGCTGGCGCTGGCCGCCGTCTTCGCGTCGCTGCTGCAAGGCCAGCTTGGCGGTGCCATCAACGTCACGCTGGTCGCTGTGATCCTCGCCAGGCAGGGCGTGCGCTCGCTGTGTGCGTGAGGCGATGAGCCGCATCACGCCGGCATCCGTCGCGGCGGAATGGGTATCGACGGTGATCGGGCTCGACCCGCTGTTCTTCCACGCCGAGGCGCGGCGGTTCATCGTCGATCCGGACGTCGAGGCAGCCGCGATCCGCACCGCCGTCGCGCATGAGGCTATCCTGCGCCCGACCGCGCCGGACTTCTTCGCCACCGCCGACTATGACTGGGCGTTCGATCCGGCGAGTTGGGATCGCGGGATCGACGCAGTCTTCCAGATGCGTGTGCTCCAGATGCTGTCGACACTGCAAGGCCAGCCGCAGGCGCTGACCGATCTCGATTTCGGCCGTATCGTCGTGCGCCGCGTCGACTCCGTCACCGCGTTCGACTGTTCGCCGCGGTTCGTCCGGGCACCGTCGCTACGCTTCGTGGTGATGCCGTTCGTCTTCAGCGAACTGGCCGGGCTGCTCCTGCGCGGCTTCGCGGAATGGATCGGCGGCGACACGCGTGCCGATTGGGATGCGCTCGTCGTGCCCTTCATGGATGAAACCCGCGAATGCCCGCCCAGCCTGCGGCAGGCGATCGCGCGAATGCTGACCGATCCCGCTTTCGACCTGTTCTCGGCCATCGAACAACCGGCCTGGACGCTGCGTCGTGAAGCATCGTGGTTCGCCCCGGCCCGCGAGTTCCATGAGACCGGCGAGAGCAACCTTGCCGAAGCGCATCTAAGCTACGCGCTGCACGATTTCGCGCTGGCCCATGAACTAGGCCATGCCCTGCTCGGCCATGCTCGTCCCGGGCCCGGTGACGACCGCATGGCACGCGAGCTGGCGGCGGACGACCTGGCGATGCGGCTCTATGCCGGATCGTGGGGCTGGCGTGACGATCTCCTCGACGGCGCGCCACTGGATCAGGCCGCGCGCAACCTGCTCGGTCCGATCATGTTCGTGTGGTTCTGCGAATGGCAGATGACGCTCGTCTTCGCCTGCACCGCGCGCTTGCGGGAACGGATGACCGAAGCGGAGCGCGCAGAGTTCCGAAGCCAGGGGGAGGCATGGCACGCCGAACAGCAACGCCGCGCGCAGGTTCTGCTGGGAATGGCGATCGCCTATCCTGCCGCCGTCATCGCGCATGGTGGCCGTTTCCCGATCGACGACGCCACTGGCCTTGGACATCTGCAGGCGAACATGGGTCGGTTCGCCGGGCAGATCGGGCAATGGGTCCTCGAAATTCCGGAAAGCGCGATCGACGTGGTGCAGGCCCTGCTCGACGATAGTGACTTGAGTCGGACGAGGTAGATAAGGGAACTCACGCGGCCGGTTGCCGGGGCAGATATCGCGCTTCCGCTACAATTGCGCGCTTCAACGCTTGCGATCAGTGGGTTACGCTATTCCGCGGAGGCTTGATCCCGGCATGCACGACTGTCCACCGCCTAACGATACCCTCGACCGTTGGCTGACACCCTATTCCAGCGTCCGCAGCAAGGGACGCTATGGTCACCTGCTGCTCGAGCAGGACTGCGATTGCGACGGCGATCTCATCGACGAGATGCGGCCTTATTTCGAATCGGCACATGGCGATGCGCGTGCCTTCTTCCACGATCAGATGGGCATCGACCTCCATCCCGATGCTGCCGATCCGGCTGCCCACGCGACCTATCCCTCGTGCCTGCCGCCGATCACGCGCCGCGGTCTGTTCGGAGAGGTCATGGCGGGCATGCTGACCGAGCGTTACGAGTTCGTCGGCAAGCACAGCTGGCGGATTCCGGTCTTCCTGTTCCGCCACCACGAGGACGCGGAACATTACCTGTTCGCGCTCGCCCGTGACGGGACGCGGACTCGCCAGATCTATGGTCGCAAGGGGTCCGATTTCGTTGCCGTATCGCTGGCCGCCGACGGTAGCGTCGCCCGTGCGATCGTCGGTGAGGCGAAGTGGCGCAAGGAGTTGCAGCCATCCGTCATGACCGAGCTGATGCACGGCAAGCTCGTGAAGAACAAGAATACAGGGGCCAAGGTGCGCAGCGGCAAGGGTATCTGGTATCAGGTCAACCGCGACATTCCCGCCCCGCACGGGCTTCGCCAACTCCAGCGGCTGCTGCGCGAACTCGATCCCGAGGGTCACTCCGCTGCGATCCTGTCGCTCGATCGGGTGCTGTCGGTTCGCAACGCGACGCCGCTGCCCCGCACCAACCTGATTTTCATCGCAGGCGGCGACGTCGCCAGTCGCGACGGTCAGAATTCGCTGATCCCGTGGGAGGAATTGCCGGCAGACTACACGGCACCCCACGATCTACAGGTCGTCGAGATGATCCTGAACGATGGCGATACGCTGATCGATGGGCTGTATGACGCTCTCTGGCCCGCTCCCTGATGCCAGAGCATGATCCGGAGCGGCTGGAGATCGCCAACGGCATTCGCATCGGCCTGGCACTCGAGAACGAACTCTCTGCCGATCAGGCGCGCGCCTATGTGCGTTGCCTCCAGACGAGCTGGCAGGTTCCGACCATTCAGTGGAGCGGTCGTGATTCCCGCGAACAACTGGCCGATGCACGCCGCCTGCTCCACGCCGCCGGGGTGCTGCGGGAGATCGAGGGACCAGCATCGACACGCGCGATCGATTGCTATCGGCGCGCTGGCGAAATCTTCGAATGGCTGGCCCGTGCCGCCGACAAGGCGCGTACCCTTGCTCCCATCGAACTCTTCGCAGCGGCGGCCTTCCAGCTCGGGGGCCTGCCCGCGATGGCCAACGCGCTGCTCGCGCAATTGCCGGTCGAGGGAGCGGGTTCGAGCCTCTATGCCGACTTCCTGCGCGCCGATTTCGATGGTGTGCTGGCCAAGTCCACGCGGTTCTGGCGGGACCATCCCGATCTGACGCACCGCGATGCTTCCCCGGCATTGCTCCGCGAGGATGCCGAGGACCGCCTCAGCTGGTACTTCACCGTGGAGTTGGTGCGTGCGCTCGGCCTGTTTGCGGATGCCTTGCGGAGGGACGATATTCCGCGGCTGGAACAGGCCATGGCCAAGCTGAAGGCACTGGACGCGATGGCATTGCGAACCTTCAGCGAGGACGTCTCGCTGCTGGTGATGTTGCTGCATCTCGTGGGTCAGGGCTATGTGGCATCCAGCATCTACCGTCCCGTCAATCGCATGGCCGAGCTCGCCCCGGATCGTGCGCCTCGACTGATCGCCTATGCACGTGACCAGTTTTCCCGCGGTCGCGGCATCCTCTGGTCCTCGCAACAGGCGGGGCTCGATCGCCTGCTGCACCATTCCTCCTTCGCGCTATGCACGCCGACCGGATCGGGGAAGACGCTCGTCGCCAATCTCGCGCTGGTCAAGGAGCTGCTGCTGCGGGACCATGGCGACATCGTACCGCTCGCGCTCTATCTGGTGCCATCGCGCGCATTGGCCGGAGAGGTCGAAGCGAAACTGCATGCCGAACTCGGTGCCGACCTGATCATCACCGGTCTCTATGGCGGGGCCGACTGGGGCATCACCGACTATTGGCTCGATGCCGACAGGCCGACGGTGCTGATCGCGACCGTGGAAAAGGCGGACGCACTGATGCGCTATCTTGCGCCGCTGCTACTCAACCGCCTGCGACTGCTGATCGTCGACGAGGCGCATCAGGTCGTGCCGGAGGCCAACGATAGCACACGTGTCGCATTCGCCGAGCATAGCAGCCGGGCCCTGCGGCTGGAAAACTTCGTCGCCCGCCTTCTCGCCCGCGTCCCCGATCTCGTCCGGATCGCATTGACCGCGGTGGCGGGTGGCGCCGCCGGACCGGTCGCGCGGTGGGTGGAAGGCGACCAGAATGCGCAGCCGATCGGGTTGCGCTATCGCAGCACCCGGCAAGTGATCGGCGTCCTCCAGACCGCGCCGCAGCGGCGCTGCACGATGCTGCTGGACCTGATGAACGGCAGGCCGCTCTATGTGCAGGATCGGGGCGATCCGGTGTATCTGAACCTGACGACGCCGCCGATGCCGCAACTGCCCGCGACCATGCGCAACAGCATCTACCGCTTCAACCAGCTGACCGTGCTGTGGACTGCGCTCCATCTGATCGAGGGCGATCGCCGCATCCTGATCTCGCTGGCGCAGGAGCCCGAACAGACGATGCGCTGGTACAAGGAGGCGCTGGCCTTGCCTGCGTGGCAGGCGCTGCCGCGTTTCCGGCCACCCGATGATTGGCGCGGCGAGCGGTTCGCCGAGGCACGCGCGGCCTGCATCGACTATTGCGGTGAGAACGCCTTCGAAGTGGTGCTGCTCGATCACGGTATCGCGACCAGTCATGGGCAGATGCCGCAGCGTCTGCGCCGTCTGATGACCGCCCTGATCGACGAGCGCATCTGTCCCATCACCGTCGCGACTGCCACCCTGACCGAGGGCGTCAATCTGCCCTTCGATATCATCTTCGTAACGGCGCTCAAGCGCAGTGCCTATGACAATGTGGCACGGCGGACGGTCGATACGCCCTACACCGCTGCCGAGTTTCGCAATCTCGCCGGCCGCGCCGGCCGTCCGGGCGCTACGCGCGGTATGGAAGGGCTGACGCTGGTCGCGCTCCCGACCGCCGTTGCGGCATCAGCGGCAGGGCAGCAGGATACCCAGCGCAACCAGATGGCGGGAATGAAGTCGGACTACGACACGTTGCGCGAGGCGATGCGTCTCGACGAACTCGCGGGGGATGCGGCGCTGGGTCCGCTGGCGTTACTCCTCGAAACGCTGCGCGATCGCGTCCGCGTGCATTTTCGCATCGTCACCGACGAGGCGTTCCTGACGTGGCTGGAGGCGGCGTTGCCGGACGGGATCAGCGACGAAGCGGGAACCGGTGCGACCGACCCGGCGTCGCGGTTCGCCGACAGCCTCGATGAACTCGATGCGTTTCTGCTTACCGCGATCGAGGAGGTCGCGCGGCTCGACGACGTTGCGAAGGACGGCGTTGCCCTGGAAGCCGATCTCGTCGCGATCTGGCGCCGGACCTTCACATTCGCAGCGCAGGTGCAGGAGGATTGGCTGGAACAGGCCATCGTCAGGCGTGGCCAGGCGATCGTATCGACGATCTACCCGGATCCCGACGAGCGCCAGCGCCTGTATCAATATGGCTTCTCGCCTTATGTCGGCAGGCGGTTCGAAGTGATCGCACCCGCGATCCGCGAGGGTCTGGAGGCGGCGACCGACTATGGCCGCGCCGATACCGCGTCGCGGCTGTCACGCTTCGTCGTCATCGGTCGGCTGCTGACCGGTGATCGCGGCTTCGGGTTCCGGATCCGGGATACGCAGACCGATCGCCGAATGCTGGAGAACTGGGTCGGCATTCTTGGCTGGTGGATGCACGTGCCCGGCGCGGTGAAGCCCGAGCCGACCGATCTCAGGGCATGGCAGCGCTTCGTGTCGGACAATCTGGAATTCCGCCTCGGCGTCGCCATCGGCGCGGTCGTGGCCCAGAGCTGGTCGGCCGGTGCCGGCGATCCGCTCGCCATTCCGTCACTGGAATCGTGGCGGGAAACGAGTGGCCTGCCCTGGTTCGGGTTCTGGGCACGGGAATTGTTGCGCTGGGGCACACTGGATCCGTTCGTGGCGTTCGCTCTGGCGCAGGGGAGGGCCAAGACCCGTGATGACGCCGTTCTCCTGCGGATCGACTTCGATGCATGGCTGTCGCAGGAGATCGACCGGCCGACATCGGAAGATCATATCGATCCGCAGCTGTTTCTCCGTTGGGAACGCGAACTGCCACGTCGGATCCATGACGATTTCGAGGAGGAACCCGAACCCGCCCGTCTGACGGGCACGGCCGGCAGCAGGCGTGTCTATGGCGTCTTGCCAGTAACGACCGATGGCGGAACCCGGTGGCTCGATCCAGCCGGCTACGAACTCGCCCGTTCGGACGATGGCTCGACCGTCTTCGACGCCCGCGACCTTCGCGACGACTTCGTCCTCGATGCCTCCGGCCTGCCATCGGTGGACCGCGTCTTTCGACGGAGAGGGCGTCGATGACCGCGTATGCCGATAGCCACTATATCGCTGGCACCCGCCTCCAGTGCGAAACGCCTTATGGTTGCAAACCCGCTATTGGTGCCGGGACGTTCGCGCCGGTCTTACACTCGTAGGTCGTGACGGCCTTCAGCCCTCGGCAGACGCCTTGCGCCATGTCGGTCTGAGCCTGCGCGGTGAACTGGTTCGGAATGGGCTGGGCCGCCTCGAAGACCTTGCTCACCTGCTGGTAGAGCCGGTTGTTCATGATCTCGGGCTGCTGATAGAAGGCGGCGTTCGATACCAGTAATGTGCGCCACGGCGAGCCGTTGCCCAGATCCTGTGCCTGCACGATGTAGTTCCGCATCGGCAATCCGGTCATCATGTCGGTGAACGCGGTCGCGTCGGTGGCGCATGGCGATCCCGTCGCGCAGTTGGCGGCGCTGGTCACGAAGCTGTCGGCGAACAGGAGAGATTGCGGGTTGTTGCCCCAAGGGACGGGTATGATCGTCGTCGGGATCGGCTGTCCGGCCTTGGCGATGAAGTAGCTGCGCTCGGAAAAGCCGATATCCGCCGTAGCGGATCCGGCGGCGAAGATGCGTTCCGACGCTCCCGGGTTCGTCCCGTCATCCTTGTGGATGGTCCCGTTGATGCAAGGGTTGCCGGTCAGCGTTACGGTTGCGCACTGGGTCGTCAGCGTCTTCAGGTCGCCGATCGTCGCAGGATCGATCGGCCCGTCGAAAGCCTTTGCGATCGATCCGTATCCATAACGTTGGACGAAGGCATTCAGGTAGATCGACGGTAGCCGCCAGCTCCCGTTGAAATCGCCGACCAACGCCATGCCGCCATTCGGTGCCCGCGGCATCGTCGCGACCAGAGCGTCGAGTGATGTGACGGACGCGAAGTCGGTGTCGTTGGTGAAGAGGAAGTCCATGCACAGCCAGCTGGGGATGCCATAGAGTACGCCATTGTAGGTCGCTGCTGCCGTCGAGACCGGAAGCGCGGTCTGTTGCGATAATGCCGCCGGGTTAAGCAGCTTCTGCTCCGCAAGAAAGCCGAGATAGAGCATGTCCAGTTCCATCACGTCGTACCCGCCCGCCTGCAACAGCGGTGGCAACGTACCGAAATCGTAGATGCCGACATCGGTCATCACCGCATCCAGCACGACCTGCGGATTTTGCTGCTGATAGGTCGCGACGACATGCGCGAGCAACGGACCGAAGCCGACTGTCGGATCTGTGGGAAGATAAGGATAGAGCGCGACCTTGAGCGCGCGGGTCTGGAGCCCGGTCAGGACGAGTGTCCGATCAGGACCATCGGCTGTCATTTTCAGTTGCGGGAACAAGACGCCGCCGCACTGGAGCCAGCCTAGCGTTTTGTCTGTATCAGACGGGGCGATATCGATCCTTATCTCTCCGCCGCTCGGCGCGATGAACACTTTCGTACCGGTCGTGCCCGTGGTCCAGCCGTCGGCGGTGCAGGCGATCGGAAACCGTCCCTTGTTCTGGATCGCCAGCGTTCCAGCCGAAGCGGATCCGGCGGAAACCAGCGCCGCCCCGAACGCGGCGGCCCGGATCACATTGAGAAATGATGATTGCATCCGACTGTCCCCCTCGATCCAATGATCGACATGACAAGGCTGGCACATCCGGGGGTAATGACAAGCTGGTTGAAGGAATTTACCTCCATTATGGAAGAAATAATTAGATGCTCCTGCGTTTGACTGGATTTTGATGAGAAAATTCTGAAAATACAAATAGTAGAATGTCGTTGACCGTCATTTCGGTCAGCTGTGTGATGTCGGAAAGATCGCTATAATATAGAGGTAATGAGAAAAATTAATGCTGAAGAATGGATTGCTCCATCGCTTCAACAACGCCGTCGTTCCATCGCGTTGCCGCAGCGCCGCGACAATCGGGGCGATCCACATGCGTGGAGCCCGTGATCGGACGTTCGACGCTTCGATCGGTTGGATGTCGATCGTACGGCCTCAGGTCATTACTCGACCGGGATTCCTTGACCACTTTGTATGACGCGAAGCTGAGAAAGTAGTAGAGAACGGCGCGCCGATGGCCGCACCCCGGGCGATACGAATTCGATCAGTGGATCATGATCGCGCTCGTCGCCCAGATAATGAGCGGACCCGTCGTCCAGTTCGACCGCGTCACCCGGCGCCATGGCGATGATCGCGCTGGCCTACTCGCGGGTGACGAACGTCGTAGAGACGACGCCCGCCGATCGGTCGTCGATGTTCAGTACGTAACGCATCGTGGCATCATCTCAGATGCTTTCGAATCGGAAGCAATAAAGATCCGCGTAGGTCTTTTCTTTCGATGCGATCGCGCTCCATCTGTGGCTGTACGATCACCGTGGGACCCACATGCGCTATCCGATATCACGCGGCGCCATGCGCCTGGCTGACGGTCTCGCGCGCCGTCGGTTACGCTATCCGCGCCCGATTCTGACCATGCCCGACCTGTGCGTCCTCGACGTGCCCGCGCTCTTTGCATCGCCGACCTTGCCGCTGGGCCGCTATTACCCCGTCATCATCGAAACGGACCGCGAATGGTGCGAGTGGAACGCATTCCTGCATGCCGACCGGGATGCGCCAGTCGCGCCCGACCTGCTCGATCGCCGTGCGTCCGTGCTGATCGCGAGCGAAATTACCTCCGCCCATTATGATCCGCCCCAGCGCGGCTGGCCGTGGATCCTGCTCTGCCGCTGGCCGACCGAACATGTCGCTGTCGCGGGAGACCATGGCGATCTGTTCGCGCGATCCGCCTACACGATCGAGGTGACCGCCGATCCTGCCGCCCGGGCGAGAATGCAGGCGCATCTGTTCAAATCGCTCTACCGCCAGGGCACTCTCGAGATCGTCATCGTACCGCCATCGCCGTTATCCGGCAGTAGCTGAGAAGTTCGTGGAGCGATCATCCGCTGCAATCCGACGCGGAAGCACGCCGGACTATAAGCCCCAGGCGACGTCCTGAACGCCCGCCGCCCGGATCGCCAGGATCTCGCCTTCGGTATCGTTTTCTTCGCCGGTGATCCTGGCGATGGTGGCAAGGAAGTCGCCCGGTTCGGACGCCTTCACGATCCGTTCCCGGTCGAGTAGCATGGCGAGGAACGCAACGAGTTTCCGCTGCGCGGCGACCAACACCTTCACGCCTGTAGCACCATCGAAGACGAAACCATCGGCCGGGGACGCGACTGCTTTGCCGGATACACCAGGCAGCTTGCGCCGGCATCCGGTTGCCGTCTCACCCGCTGGGCCTCAGTCGTCCCGCATCGCCTTTTCGGTCATGTAGGCGCAGTAAGAGCACAGACCTTCGTCGGCGCCGCCGAGATACTCGCTGAGGCCTATCCCCGATCCGCAGCGCGCGCATTCGGAATCGTAATCGGTGCCCTCGCCACAGGACGCACAGCGGTCTTCATCCTCGACCAGCGTGTTCCGCTCGCACGACGGACATTGATGTACCGGACCATCCTCGCCGGTATCCTTGGCGCGGATATAGGCATCTGCACCGTACAGATCGTCGATGGCTTGCTCGATGACGTCGGCGCTTTCGGGAAAGACGCCACAACTGCGGCAGCGCAGTTCCATGTCCTCCTGCTCGCCGTTCTCCGCGTCCACCTGTTCGACCAGCTCGTTCCCGCACGCCGGGCATTTCAATTGCGCCCGCGCCATCGAGCCCGAATACCAGTCGATCCCGGCATAGGTTTGCCGAGCCTCGCGCACCTCCTGATCGTACAGTTCCTTCGTCTCGAGCATCGTCGCCCAGACCTCGCCCAGCCGCTCAAGCGGATCCTCCTCCAGCTGACGAAATAACGATGCCACGACGGGGAAGCCCTTGGCGAGCGCTGCCCGGATCGAGGTCGCCGGCTCGCTGGTGTAATGATGCTCCATGTCGTTGCGGATGCGGTTGAGCGTCTGGAGTGCCTTGTCGTCGATCGCGATCCCGAAATCGGCGGCGCGCTCGCCGATCTGACGGAAGTCGATCGTCGAGTGGCCCACCTGCGCCATCTCGATCCCGCCGGCACCGTCCGGCACGGGTTTCGACTTCGCGCCGATCACCAGCATCGGATCGGCGGCCGGCGCCTTGCGGATCAGCGCCTCCTTCGCGAGCAGCAGTACGCCTGCGTAGAAATTGCGGACCGCCGAGATGTCGCGTTCTGCATCCTGCTGGCGGAAATCCTCCACGCCCATGCGGATGGACGACACGGCGTTCTCGAACAGCGACGGCACAGGCGACCTTTCATAGCAGACGTGTCGAGATGTGGATCGAGGCCGGCACCTGCAAGTCGGACCCCGATGCGCCGAGCCACGTCGGTGCAGCGCGGACGTGAGCGTTCGATTGGCGCGCGATCGACGGGCGGGGTCTGCGCGGGGCGACGGGAGCACAGGACCGCGCGCGGCAGCGCGTGGGCGGAGTGCAGGATCAGAGGAGAGGATGATCGGGATGAGTGTCGCTGCGAGATTGGCTTGAGAGCGACGCACATGTCGAAAGGTTGAGACGATGAACATCGGTGAACTTCGCAACGTCAATGGTCGTCTGATGGGTTCGATCGCGACGCGCACGATCGATCTGCCGAAGATCGGGCTGCGCCCGGTGCAGAGCGACAATCCGCGCGCGCCGCGGTTCGAGGTGGTGGCGCTCAATGTGGCGCGGCGCTGGGTGCAGATCGGGGCGGTCTGGGAAGCCGCGATGAAGCGGTCGGGTGAGGTCTTCCTCGCCGGCACGATCGACGATCCGAGCCTGCCCGAGCCGCTGCCGGTCGCGCTGTTCCCCGCGGCCGACTTCGATGGTTACATGGTCGCGTGGCGCCGCGATACGATGCGCTCCGACTTCGGCGGTGGCTTCGGTGCCAGCAACTACGACGCCGACACGCAGGGCGAGCGCGGCCGGGGCGGCGAGCGCGGCGACCGGCAGGACGGCGGCTTCGGCGACAGCACCGCGGGCGACCGCGGCGAACTGGTCGGCGCGGGCGGCGGGGACGACCTCGACGACGGCATGCCGTTCTGATCCGGCCGCACTGACCGCCTGACCGGGGCCGGGGGAGCATCGCTTCTCCGGCCCCTTTTCCTGTCCGATCATCCGAAAGGCAGCATCGTGGCCTATTCAGCATCCGCTCGCGGAATCCACAGTCCCGTCGAACCGTCGTCCGATTACCCGGGTGGCAACGGTTTGCGCGGCCATAGCCGTTCCATCGTCGAGACCGGCACCGTCATCGCCCGGATCTTCGACCTGCTCGAAGGATCGCGGCTCGAACCGTTTGCGGCCGAGGTCGCGTGGGGACTGGTCAACGGCACGCGCCGGCAGTCGCAACGCTAACGGCTTCCTCCGGGCCGGGGGATCGCGCCTCCGGCCCATCGTTCGTCCGATCCCCGGAGCCCGTATTATGCCCGACACCGACACTTCGCGCAGCGTCCGCAACTTCGCCGACCTGCCGGCACTCTATGCCGCAATGACCGAAACCCCCGATTTCCAGCGTGCCTTCGGCGATCCGATCCCGCTGTCGATCATCGAGCCCGGCGACGCGCCCGGCGAGCACGACATAGATCGGA
>Ga0209630_10000085_pt1 | contig 104733 bp, 90 predicted proteins | sample COG_01_FD_184745 | JGI IMG/M metagenome (GOLD analysis project Ga0209630, IMG submission 184745) | Pelagic Microbial community sample from North Sea - COGITO 998_met_01 (SPAdes) (version 2) | ecosystem: Environmental > Aquatic > Marine > Neritic zone/Coastal water | place: Helgoland, sampling...
GCACACACCCGGGGACCAACGTGCAACCGTCCGCACAACACGCGGACCACCGCGGGGTGGAGCAGCCCGGTAGCTCGTCAGGCTCATAACCTGAAGGTCACAGGTTCAAATCCTGTCCCCGCAACCAACGGTATCACAAAAGCCCCTGTCCCACCGGACCGGGGCTTTTGTGCGTTTGGCGCACATGCTTCCTCCGCGAACACTGACCTGCTCCCCGAAAATCATGCGATTGGTAAGTTAGCTCGTCAGATGGAGACGAGCGATACGGCGAGGCCGTTTTACCGAGGATCAGATCATAGGCGTGCTGCGTGAGCACGAGGCTGGCGTGAAGACCGCCGAGCTGTGCCGGAAGCACGGCATCAGCGACGAGACGTTTTACAACTGGAAGTCGAAGTACGGCGGGATGACCGCGTCGGAGGCGGCGCGGTTGCGGACGCTGGAGGACGAGAACCGACGGCTGAAGAAGCTCCTGGCGGAGTCGATGCTGGACGTGTCGGCGCTGAAGGATCTGCTGGGAAAAAACTGACCCGGGCTGTGGATCGCTACGCTGCGGTGGAGAAGCTGATGGCCGACCACGGTTTCTCCGAGCGTCGTGCCTGCAGGCTGATCGGGGTCAATCGGTCGGCATGGCAATACGAGCCGCTTCGCGGGAAGCACGATGCTGTCCGCGAGCGGATGCGCGAGATCGCCAACGAGCGTCGCCGGTTCGGCTCTCGCCGGTTGGCAATCCTGCTCAGGCGTGAAGGCGAGGGGCATGAACCTGAAGAAGGTGTACCGGCTGTATCGCGAAGAGCGGCTGACGGTGCGCAGGCGCGGCGGCCGGAAACGGGCGCTGGGCACGCGGGCGCCGATAGCGATCCCGCAGGAACGCAACCAGCGTTGGAGCCTCGACTTCGTGTCGGATGCATTGGCCTGCGGCCGGCGGTTCCGCGTACTCAACGTCATCGACAATTACAGCCGGGAATGCCTGGCATGCATCGTCGACACCTCGCTGTCAGGCCGGCGTGTCGTCCGCGAACTCGCCGCCATCGCCGACCGTCGCGGGCTGCCGTGCATGGTGGTCAGCGACAACGCAACCGAACTGACCAGTCATGCCGTTCTGACTTGGTGCCAGGACACCGGCGTCGAGTGGCATTACATCGCTCCGGGCAAGCCGCAGCAGAACGGCTTTGTGGAATTGTTCAATGGTCGCTTGCGCGATGAGTGCCTGAACGAGCACCTGTTCCCCTCGCTGGCTGCAGCAAGACGGATCATCGAGGCATGGCGGACCGACTACAACACCGTGCGTCCGCACAGCAGCCTCGGTGGCATGGCACCCGCCGAGTTCACGAACCGCCCCAGCCACGGGCATGAGGACACCGAAGCTAACTTATCAACAGCCTGAAAATGGGGAGCAGGTCACGCTTCCCGTTTTCCAGGCAGCCGATAGCTTGGCTTCGGTTTAGTATCGGGCGGCGCTTACAGGAGCTTTCATGACCATTGGTACCTCGGACGCCGCCGCGCAGCTCGCCGCCATCCGCCCGCCCGCGACGGGCGTGCCCGCGATCGGCATGCCGGAGTATCGCGCCCGGCTGGACAGGGCGCGCGGCCTGACCGCCGCGCTGGGGGCGGATGCGCTGCTCGTGCCGGCCGGCCCCAGCCTGCGCTATTTCACCGGCGTGCCATGGGGCGCGACGGAACGCCTGGTCGCGCTGCTGCTGCCGGTATCGGGCGAACCGATCATCGTATGCCCGCGGTTCGAGGCCGGCACGCTGGCGGCGGACCTGACCATTGCCGCGGATCTGCGCTTCTGGGAGGAGGACGACAGCCCGGTCGCGCTGGTCGCCGATGCGGCGCGCGGGATGGGGACGGTCGCGGTCGATCCGCTGCTGCCGTTCGGATGGGGCGAGGCGCTGCGCCGAGCGGGCGTGTCGCCGGTCGACGGGGCGGCGGCGATCGACGGCTGCCGGATGGTCAAGTCGCCAGCCGAGCTGGCTTGCCTTGGCGCGGCGAAGGCAATGACGTTGGACGTACAGCGTCGCGCCGCGGCGATCCTGCGGCCGGGCATCGCCGCGAGCGAGGTGGTGCGCTTCATCGATGCGGCGCATCATGCGATCGGAGGCGGCGGCTCCTATTTCTGCGCGGTCCAGTTCGGGCGCGCAACCGCCTTTCCCCATGGCCTGCCGGGCGACCAGCTGTTGGAGGAGAACCAGCTGGTGCTGATCGATACCGGGTGCCGCGTGCACGGCTATCATTCGGATATCACGCGCACCTATGCCTTCGGCACGGTGACGCAGGAGGTGCGCGACATCTGGGGTATCGAACATGAGGCGCAGGCCGCCGCCTTTGCCGCGGTGGCGCCGGGCGTGCCGTGCGAGGCGGTCGACGCCGCGGCGCGGGTGGTGCTGGAGCGGCATGGACTGGGGCCGGAGTATCGGCTGCCCGGGCTGCCGCACCGGACCGGCCACGGCATCGGGCTGGCGATCCACGAACCCGCCTATCTCGTGCGCGGCGACCGGACATTGCTGGCCCCGGGCATGTGCTTTTCCAACGAGCCGATGATCGTCGTGCCCGACCGGTTCGGCGTGCGGCTGGAAGATCATTTCCACGTCACCGCGACCGGCGCGGCGTGGTTCACCCCGCCGCAGCCCGCGATCGACCGGCCGTTCGACTAGATTCGCCAGCCGTTGCGGCGGCTACGGCCGGGGCGCCGCGACGGGCACCGCCGGTCCGGTAACCGCTGCTGCGTCGGAACCGGCGCCGCGCTCGTCGGGCATGGCGTGCCTGTTGCGGATCAGCTGTCGCGGCGACAGGGCGTGCCAGCGGCGGCAGGCGCGGGCATAGCTGCTCTGTTCGGCATAGCCGAGCATCGTCGAGATCTGCGACACCTGCAACGCGGTCGCGGACAATTCCCACGCCAGTTCGCGGCGGACATCGTCGAGGATCGCCTCGAACGGCATGCCCGCCTCCGCCAGCCGGCGTTGCAGTACGCGCGGGTGCAGCCCGATCGCATCGGCGGTCGGGATCAGCGCCGCATGCCCCAGCCGCATCAGGCGATGGATCGTCTCGCGCACGTAATCGACCAGCGGGAGGTCGTGGCCGCTCTGCGCCAGATAGTTTTCCGCCAGTTCCAGCGCCGCGGCATCGCGGCCACGGATCGGCTGTTCGAGCAGGTGCGTGGCGAAGTGAAAGGCGTTTTCCGGCGCACCGAATTCGACCGGACAGCCGAAGAACGCGCGATAGCGTTCGGGGGAGGACAGGCGCTGGTGCTGCATGGTGATGCGCAGCGGCAGGAAGTCGTCGCCGATCATCAGCCGGAACGCGCCCAACGTCACCGCCAGGCTTTTCTCGATGATCTGCGCGCGGTGCGCGACCTGGCGCAGCGCGATGTCATAGGTGAAGACGGCGCTGTGCGTGCCCCGCTTGAGCGTCGCGACATCGGGCGGTGCGCAATGGTGGAGATAGCGGCACACGCCGTCGATCGCACCCGATACCGTCTCCGCATTGCGGATCAGGACGGCGACCGGGCCGAGGATGTCGATCCCCTGCTTCACCGCGAGCAGCAGCCCGAAGTCCTGCCGGTGCAGCTCCGTCGTCGCCGCGCCGATCACCGCGGCGACCCCGCGGTAGGAGATCAGGCGACGGCCGTCGCCGGCGGCCGCCGGATCGATGCCATGCGCCTGCATCAGCCGGTCGGGATCGCCACCGAGGCTCCTGACGAGCGGGGCGAAGTGCAGCAGCGCGGTTCCGGCGATCAGGTCGGCCATAGTCGCGAAAAGATAAACAATAATCGCCTTATGACAAGTCACCCGGGCAGCGTTGCGTCATCATCGGACCGGACCGGTGACGACAACCGGCGGAGAGGGTGTAGAGATGCAATCGATGACCCGTGCCACGCGCGCGGATGTCCATCGGCGCGCCACTGCGGGGGGAGCCGCAGGATCGCCGCCGATCCGCGCATGTCCCGTCGCGTCGGACGATGTCGCCCCCCGTCGAACCCTGTCGCCCGCCCGCGGTGCAGGCGCACGCGCGCCGCGCCCGGTACGCGTCCGGCCGCAGATCGATACCGACACTCGCACAACGACAAGGGGGAGACGACATGCTCAATCGGCATAATTGCTCATATGGCGTGCTGGCCGCGCTGATCCTGCTGCCGGCCGCGGTGCAGGCGCAGACGGCGCCCGTGCCCGCGCCCGCTTCCGCCGGCGCGCAGGACGCACCCCCGACGCCGGATGCGACGACGGGCATCACCGAAGGCGACATCATCGTCACCGCCCAGCGCCAGTCGCAGGGCCTGCAGAAGGTGCCGATCGCGGTGTCCGCCTTCACCGCCGAAGCCCTGACCCAGCAACAGATCGTCAATCCGCTGGCGTTGCAGCAGACGCTGCCGTCGGTGACGTTCACCAAGACCAATTTCAGCGGCGGCAGCTTTACGATCCGCGGCATCGGTGACCTGTGCGTCGGCGTCACCTGCGACCAGGCGACCGCCGCCCATGTCAACGACATGCCGTTGCAGGACACGCGCATGTTCGACGCCGAATTCTTCGATCTGGAGCGGATCGAGGTGCTGCGCGGCCCGCAGGGGACGCTGTTCGGACGCAACGCGACATCGGGGGTGGTCAATTTCATCACCGCACGGCCGAACTTTACCGCGGTCGGAGCGGCCGGCGAGGTCGAATATGGCAATTTCGATTCGAAGCGCGTGCGCGGCATGGTCAACCTGCCGCTGTCGGACACGATCGCGGTCCGCGTCGCGGGCACGTATCTGAAACGCGACGGCTTCACGCGCAATCTGTTCGACGGCCGCGATATCGATGGCCGCGACCTCTACGGCGTGCGCGGCACCGTGTCGTGGCAGCCGGGCGCGAACACGCGGATCGACGTCATGGCCTATTATTCGCACGAGAAGGACGACCGCGCGCGCGTCCAGAAGCAATTGTGCCATCGCGATCCGACCGGAATCCTCGGCTGCCTGCCCGACCGGCTGGGCAACGACGTGCCCAACGGCAACGCGCTCATCAACACGATCGCGACCAGCCGCGAATTCCTGACGCTGGCGGCGCCGCCGCTCGTCCCCTTCGCGCTGGGCAGCGTCTACGGCGGCGATCCCAACCTCGGCCTGTCGAATCCGGCCGACCCGCGGACGGTCGATGCCGACGTCCCGCCGACCTATCGCGCGACCGAGCAGCAATATATGATGAAGCTGCGCCAGGACCTCGGCAGGATCGCGCTGACCGTCACCGGCGGCTACAGTTCCGACACGCTCGCCTCCACGGCGGATCTGTACCTTTCCACGCAACGGCCGCTCGCCGGCAACGCCGGGCTGGTCGCGCTCGATACGCTGGCGCGGCCGGGCTCGCCCTATGCCTTTCTCGGGGCGGTGCGATCGCGGCTGATCCCCAACGGCGCCGGCGGCAACGTCTGCCAGTCCGCGCTCGACCCCAGCGGCGTCGGACTGTTCGGTGGCAGGAGTATCGGCTGCACGCCGCAAAGCCTCGACTATGAGCGCGTCAGCCGCAACTCGCGCACCTATTCGGCGGAGGTGCATGTCGACAGTGCGTTCGACGGCCCCTTCAACTTCCTCGCCGGCGCGATCTATTTCGATTCAAATACCAAAAACAGCTTCTACAGTTTCGGTTCCTTCGGCCTCGACTATGCATCGGGCCTGCTCGGATCGGCGGCGACGGCGACCACGCCGGGCGTCGCGGGCAACAGCTATCTGATCTCGCCCTTCTTCAACAACCTCGGCGAACTGTTCACGCTGAAATCCTACGGCGTCTTCGGCGAGACCTATTGGTCGTTCGGCGACGGGTTCAAGCTGACGGTCGGCGCCCGCTACAATCACGACGAAAAGTATCTCGGCGCCCGCACCACGATCCTGAGCGTCGTCGCCCCGATCGGCGCGCAGCGTATCCAGGACGGCTATAATTTCACCTCGGTCGATTTCGATCCGTCGCTGGCGGGAATCCAGCCGCTCGCGATCAACCGCGCGCGGTTCGGACGGGTCACCGGCCGGGCGGTGCTGGAATATCAGCTCACGTCCCGCAACATGCTCTACGCCTCCTACGCGCGCGGCTACAAATCCGGGGGGATCAACCCGCCGGCGCCGCCCGAGGTGAACGTCGGCGCGACCTTCGCCCCCGAGAGCGTCGACGCGTTCGAGATCGGGTCGAAGAACAGCGTGCTCGGCGGCCAGCTGCGGCTCAACCTGACCGGCTTCTATTATCGCTACCGCAACCTCCAGCTCGGCCGCACGGTCGCGCAGACCGCGATCAACGACAATCTCAACGCCGCCATCTATGGCGCGGAGCTGGAGGCGATCGTCACGCCGGTTCCGCGGTTCGTCGTCAACATCAACGCCAGCTACCTGCGCAGCAAGGTGCAGGGCGACACCTTCTTTCCCGATGCCCGCGATCCCTCGGGCGGGCGCAGCGACGTCGTCATCATCAAGGACCTCAGCAACGCCTCCAATTGCGCGGTCGCGGCCCGCAACGGCGGGACGCCCGCAACGGTCAACGGCTTCGTCGGCGCGGTCAACGGCGCGCTCGGCCTGGCCGCCCCGGTCGCCATCCCGGGCCTGACCGCGACGGGCGCCTATGGCGTCTGTTCGGTCCTCGCCACGCAATCGGCGGCCACCGCCGGGCAGGTCGAGGTGCTGGGCGCGGGCGTGCCGGTCAACATCCGCGGGCGCAGCCTGCCGCAGGCGCCGCGCTACAAGGTGTCGGTCGGCGCGCAATATCGCATTCCGGTCGGATCGGGCGGTGCCGAGATCGTCCCGCGCGCCGATCTGGCCTATACCAGCGAGCTGTACACCTCGGTCTTCAACGACCGCGCCGACCGGGTCAGCGGCTATGCGATCGTCAACGCGCAGGTGCAGCTCAACCTCGCGGACGAACGCTATTACCTGCGCGGCTTCGTCCGCAACCTCACCAACAACAATGCGATCACCGGCCAGTATCTGGGCGACCAGTCGCTCGGCCTGTTTACCAACGTCTTTACGCTGGAACCCCACCAGTACGGGATCGCGGCCGGCTTCAAATTCTAGATGGAAAAGTCGCCAAAAGACAAATCAAGGTCGCATCAAGGCAAGTTTTCTGCCGAGCGATCTGTCACCTTCCCATCATCAGGAAGCGGGAAAATGCCCGCCGGAGAGGATGTTACCATGACGATGCAGGCAGTGGTGATGCAGGACGGCGCGCTCGCGCTGTCGCGCGGGCCGATCCCGACGCCGGGACGCGGCGAGGTGCTGGTGAAGACACTGGCCTGCGGCATCTGCGGCAGCGATATCCACTGCGTCGCGCATGGCCCGAAGCTGATCGAAAGCGCCCGCGCGGTGGCGGGGATCGAGTTGTACGATCCCACCCGGCCGGTGGTGCTGGGGCACGAATTCTGCGCGGAGATCGTCGATCACGGCGTCGGCACGCGCAAGGCGCAGGCGGTCGGCACCCGCGTCGTCTCCGCGCCGTTCCTGCTGCGCGACTATCCGATCACGCTGGGCTTCGGCGGGTTCGAGACGCCCGGCGGCTTCGCCGAATATATGCTGCTGACCGAGGATCTGGTGATCCCGGTGCCGGACGACGTGCCGAGCGACATGGCGACGCTCGCCGAGCCGCTGTCGGTGGCGCTGCACGCCGTCAACCGCGGCCGGCTGGACCGGGACGACGTGCCGATCGTGATCGGTTGCGGACCGATCGGACTGGCGGTGATCGCGGTGCTGAAGATGCGCGGGATCGGCCCGATCGTCGCGGCGGACTTCTCGCCCACCCGCCGCCGGATGGCGGAGCGGCTCGGCGCCGACGTCGTCGTCGATCCGCGCGAGACGTCGCCCTACGACAGCTGGCGCGCCGTGGCGGCGGCCGCCGATCCGTCCCGCGTCGGCCGGCAGACCCCGATGTTTCCCGGCCATGCCTTCCGTCAGGCGGTGATCTTCGAATGCGTCGGCGTCCCCGGCGTCATCCAGCAGGTGCTCGCCGGCGCGCCGCCCTGTTCGAAGGTCGTCGTCGCCGGGCTGTGCATGGAACAGGACCATTTCTACCCGACCTACGGCATCCTGAAGGAAATCGATCTCGCCTTCTGCATCGCCTATTCGCCGCAGGAATTCGCGGAATCCCTTGCCGGTATCGTGTCGGGCAAGCTGGACGTCGGGGCGCTCATCACCGGCCACGTCGGGCTGGACGGCGTGCCGGACGCGTTCGACCGGCTCCGCGATCCCGAACAGGACGTCAAGGTCGTCATCACCGTGTGACCCGCATCCCCAAGACCCCATTCGATCGGAGAGACATCATGACCGTCACGACCGCTGCCGCCAGGGCACCCGTCTTTTCGTTGCCGCAGGACCGGCTGCTCACCCTGAACATCAACGACATTCCGATCCTGCGCGATGCGGCGGGACCGGGCGTCAGCTTCCAGCCGCTGTACGTCGATCCCGAGGCGGGGATATGGACCGTGATCGGGGTGTTCGCGCCGGGCGCGAAGCTGCCGACGCATCTGCATACCGGCAGCGTCCACGGCTATACGATCAAGGGCAGCTGGCTCTACACCGAATATCCCGACCAGGTGCAGGTGCCGGGCTCCTATCTCTACGAACCGGCCTCCTCGATCCACACCTTCGCCGTGCCGGAGACGAATACCGAGGACACGCACGTCCTCTTCATCGTCACCGGCGCCAATGTCGGCTTCACCGACGAGGGGCAGTTCCATTCGGTGCTGGATGCGGTCACCGTGCAGGCGCTGACCGCACAATGGTCGCAGGCCAATGGCGGCGCCCCGGTCGACTATATCACCGGCGGCACCGCGCGCCGCACCGCGGAGGCGGCATAAGGCCATGCCGGCACCGGGCGATTTCGCGTCCCGCACGCTCTACGCGGACGGCCGCCGCATCCATGTGCACGGCGCCGGCGACACCGGGCCGCTGGTCCTGCTGTGCCACGGCTTTCCCGAAAACTGGTACAGCTGGCGCCACCAGATGGTGGCGCTGGCGGCGGCGGGCTATCGCGCGGTGGCGATGGACATGCGCGGCTACGGCCGCTCGGTGAAACCGGCCGATCCGACCGCCTATCGCATGACCGAACAGGTCGCCGATTGCGTCGCGGTGGTGCAGGCGCTGGGCGAGGCGCAGGCGGTGATCGTCGGCCACGATCTGGGGTCGACCGTCGCGTGGAGCGCCGCCTGGACCCGGCCCGACGTGTTCCGCGCGGTGGCGGGCATGAGCGTGCCGTTCGGCGGACGCGGCCTCGCCGCATTGCCGGGCTCTCCCTTCGGCGAGCGGCGGCCGCATGCGGTGCAGGCGGACATCGCCGGGCCCGACCGCATGTTCTACCACGAATATTTCGCGCAGCCGGGCGGCGTCGCCGCGCACGAGGCGGAGCGGGACATCCGCCGCTGGCTGACCGCGGCGCTCTATTCGATGTCGGCGGACCGGCCGTTGCCGCCCGAACTCGCGGGGGTCGACCTCACCGCCCTGCCGGCGCCGTTTCTGCTCGACTTCGTCCGTGCCGCGATGAGCATACCGCGTCCCGGCACGATCGATGCGATCATCGACCTGCCCGAGACGCTGCCCGCGTGGCTGACCGCCGCGGTGCTCGACCATGCGGTCGCCGAACTCGAATATGGCGGGCTGGCGGGGCCGCTCAACCATTACCACAATGGCGAGATCGACTGGGAGACACTCGGCGCGTTCCAGGATCGGCCGGTCACCGTGCCGGCGCTCTACATCGGCGGCGATCGCGATATCGTGACGATCTGGGCACAGGAGGCGATCCGCCGCGCGCCGGAGCGGGTCGCAGACCTGCGCGGCCGGATCGTCGTCCCGCAGTGCGGCCACTGGATCCAGCAGGAGCAGCCCGCGCCGGTCACTGCCGCGCTGCTCGACTTTCTCGCCACCCTTTGACCGCTCACATCCGGAGACATTCATGACCCACGACACGCATCCCGGTACCGCGATGGTGACGGGCGCTTCCTCCGGGATCGGCGCCATCTATGCCGATCGGCTCGCCGCGCGCGGCTACGACCTGATCCTCGTCGCGCGGACGTTCGAGCGTCTTGACGGCATGGCGCGCACGCTCGCGGCGGCGACCGGACGCCGGGTCGACACGCTGGTCGCGGACCTTAACGATCCCGCCGCGCTCGCCACGGTGGAAGCGATGCTGCGCGATCGGCAGGATATCACCCTGCTGGTCAACAACGCCGGCGTGGGCGCGGTCGCGCCGCTGCTGCAATCGGATGTCGACGCGATGGACGCGATGCTCGACCTGAACGTCAAGGCGCTGACCCGGCTGACCTATGCTGCGGCACCCGGCTTCGTCGCCAGGGGGCGGGGCGCGATCATCAACATCGCATCCGCCGTCGCGATCTCCATCGAGGTGCTGAACGGGGTCTACGGCGCGTCGAAGGCCTATGTGCTGGCGCTGACGCAGTCGCTGCAGCACGAACTGGCCGACAAGGGCGTGCGGGTGCAGGCGGTGCTGCCCGGCGCGACCGCCACCGACTTCTGGACCGTCGCTGGCCTGCCGCACAGCAACCTGCCCGCCGGGATGGTGATGGATGCGCAGGAGATGGTCGATGCCGCCCTTGCGGGGTTCGACGCGGGCGAGGTGGTCACCATCCCGGCGCTGGAGGAAGGCGGCGACTGGGACGCCTATGACGCGATGCGCCGCAATCTCTCCGGCCGCGTCTCCACGTCGCAGGCCGCAAGCCGGTATCGGGTCGCGGACGTCGTTCCGACGCCGACGACCGGTAATCAAGGGCAATGAAAGACAGCTGATCGCCGGCGTGCCATGCGCGGGGCTTAGCGATCGTGCGGTACCGCCAGGCGCGCGCGGAGGAGGCGATCGAACCGCGATAGCGGGCACAGGCGGGGGCATCCGCGCATCGTGAGCGGGGCGAGCGTGACCTGCGGCGAGAGCCTGCGCAACGCCGCGAGCGGCTGCGCCTGATAGAAGAGGCGGACGTAGCGGACGCCCGATAGGCGGTCGCGCAGCCGCTCGATGACGATCGCGCCGCCGGGGGCGACGTCGTTGGCGGCATAGCCGGGCGCGACGAGATCGACACCCAGCGTCGCGGCGAGCGCGGTGACGTTGGTGTCGTGGCCGACGAGCAGGTCGAGGGCGGGGCCGTCGCGGTCGGCGAGGGCGGCGAGCATGTGGCGTGCGAGGACGGCGGACTGGTGCGCGGCCATGTAGGGCGAACGGGTGAAGACGTCGAACAGCGCGGCGTGGAGCGCACCGAGATGGCGCACCGTCGCGGGATCGGCGCGACCCCAGCCGACCTGCGCTCGCGGGAAGCCCTCGGCCTGTTGCAGCAGCAGCACCTGCGCGATGCCCGAGGTCGCGCGGATCGGGCCGGCGAGATCGATGCCGCGGCCGTCGCGCGACGGCGTCACGCGGGAAGGCCCCCAGTCGGTGCAGGCAACCGCCGCGCCGCAGCCCATGACGCGGTCGAGCAGGCGGATCGCGCCGGCATGGCGGCGGGCCAGCGTGTCGACGCCGTCCGTATGGCGCTCGATCGCGGCGACCGCCGTCGCGGCGTCGAAGTCGGTCGCGCCGGCGCGGAGCGGTTCGAAGAGGGGATCGATATCGGGCGCGTTGCGATGCGAAACGGCGATCGCGCATCCCGGCGCGAAGCCGCGGGCGAAGGCGGCGCCGCTGTCGATCGTGCGGACCGCGGTGTTGGCGTGGATCCGCACCGCCGGGCAACCGGTGCGCGGCACCAGCCCCAGCCGCGACCAGCGGTGGCGGTCGAACGTGCCGAGCAACGCCATCGCCTGCGCGCCGCGATCGGTCAGCCGGCTTTCGGCGACCGGCCAGCGCGGCCACGGTTGCGCGGTGCGCGTCGCCGCGGGGACCTCGCCGTCGAGCGGTGCGCGTATCCCGTGGCGCATCAGCACGACCGCCTTGTCGAGCACCAGCGCCGACCCGGCCTGCGTGGACGCGGATGCGGCTGCGGACGGGGCCGGCGAGAGGGCGGCCGCGAGGATCGCGGCGACGCGCAGGAGGATCGGATGATGGGTCATCGTCGCGCGATGGCGCATCGATTCGACGCTTTGATGACACTTGCACACAAATATATCCCAAACCGCCAGAATCATCGGTCGATCCCGGATATCATCAGAATACACTCAAATAGTCATCACCCTGTCATGCGGCGTCTCTAGCGGCCCGTCGCAGCGGAGCCGGCAAGGCTCGCATTTCCGCATCCAGGGGGACTTCATGACCGTTTCGACCGTGCGCGTCCGCGCACTCCATCTTCTGTGCACATCGGCGATCGGCCTGCTCGCCTGCGCCCCGGCATGGGCGGCGCCCGCCGATCCGGTCACCGATCCCGTGGCCAATCCGGTCGTGGCCGCCGTGCTGCCATCCGCCGGTCCCGTCACCGCCGACGAGGACCCGGAGCAGGGCGACATCGTCGTCAGCGGTCGCCGCCGGGCGATCGCCACCGCGCAGGACGACCAGCTGAAGAGCCAGTCGTTCGCGACGATCGTGTCGGGCGAGGAACTGCGCGCCCAGCCGCAGCAGAACCTTGCCGACCTGCTGACCCGGCTGCCCGGCCTGTCGTCGGCGGTCGACCAGTCGCGCAACGCGGCCGGGACGGGCGAGGCGCAGTATCTGTCGATCCGCGGCCTCGACAATGCCTATAACGCCTATATGTTCGACGGCGTCCGGCTGGCGCAGACCGATGCGCGGACGCGCGCGATCTCGATGAACCTGCTGTCGCCCTTCGCGCTCGCCGAGGTGCGCGTCGACAAGGCGCCGACCGCGGCACTCGACGGCGATGCGATCGCGGGCGTGATCGACCTGCGCACCGCATCGGCCTTCGCGCTGCCCGAACATCACGTCCAGATCCGTGCGCAGGGTCAGGTGGCGGGCCGCGCCGCGGCGCGCGACCAGGATCCGTGGGGCGGGACCGTGCAGGTCGAGACCGCGCAGCGCCTCGGCGACATCGGCGTCTATGCCTCGGCCTATTACGGCCGGAAGAGCATCCTCGGCGAATCGACCGCGATGCAGCACGACTGGGAAAAGTATAACAACGCCATCCCCGGCATGATCCGCGACAATCTGGACAATATCGCGCCGCGCGGCGTGCAGTGGAACGTGTTCCGCAACCGGATCGAGCGCGTCGGCGGTACGCTGAACCTCGACTGGAAGGGCGAGGATCTCGATCTGTATTCGCGCACGACCTATGGTCGCTACAAGCTGAAGAGCTACATGGACCAGACCGCGCTGCGCCAGACCGATCTGGCGCCGGGGCAGGTCAACCCCAATCCGGGCGGGCGCGGCAGCTATGACGCGGCAGGCTTCCGCGCCGATTACGGCGTGACCGCGACCGCCTATCACCGCACCGAACATTCGAACCAGCAGTTGTTCTCGACCAAGCTCGGCGGGCAGTCGCGCGCCGGCGCGCTGACCTTCGACTATCATGTCGCCTATTCGCGTGGCGAACAGGATTATCCGCTGCGCATCCAGTCGGGCTTTGCGACGCCGCCTTACGTCAATGCGGCCGGCACCGGCGTCGCGACCGAACGGCTGGTGACCAGCATCGGCAACCGCACCACGCCGCAGGTGGTGCTGTCGAGCGGGGCCAAGGCGGCGCTGATCGACCTTGCCAAGATCAAGCAATGGTATGTCACCGCGCAGTTCGAGAATGCGTGGGAGCGCCGTCTCGAAGGGCAGTTCGACGGCAACTGGAAGCTGGCCGACGAGGGGCTGGTGTCGCTGTCGGCGGGCGCGAAGGTGGAAGGATCGAAGCGCTATTCGAACAGCTTGGGCGACGACGGCGCGCTGCAATATACGTTTCCGCTGGCGAACGGCGCCAATTCGCCGCGCTATGCCGCGACCGGCCCCAGCGTCGCCGACACGCCGGGCACGGTGCTGAACGGCTTTATGCACCATGGCGCGCAGGTGCCGATCAAGTTGCTCGACACCGCCTATATCGAGGAGCAGGTGCGCCGGCTGTCGCTGTCGAAGCTGCCGGGTGTGAACCCGGTGCTGTTCGACGAGAACCGCCTGGACGGCAGCGAACAGCGGATCGGCACCTATGTGCTCGCCAACCTCGCCTTTGGCGACCTGTCGGTGATCCCGGGCGTCCGCTACGAATACAACCGGTTCGAGGGGACCTATTCGCAGGATCAGGGGACGGGCCGCGCGTTCGTGACCAGCGCCCGGAACTACAGCCAGTGGCTGCCGAGCGTGATCGCGTCGCTGCGCCCGAACGACCGGACGGTGTATCGCGCCTCGGTTCGCAAGAGCTATTCGCGCCCCGCGTTCGACCTGCTGCTCGGGCCGACGGAGATCGGGCGCAACGATTCGGGCCAGATCGATTCAGTGTTCATTCCGAACCCCAATCTCGACGCGGTGGAATCGTGGAATTTCGACGCATCGGCGGAATATAAGGGCGACGGCACCGACTTCTTCTCGCTCGGCCTCTACTACAAGCGGCTGAACCACGTGCTGTTCGCGACGGGCACGACCAACGCCGGCGGCGACCTCAACGTCTGGGCGCCGACGACGCCGACGTCGATCGACGGGGTCGAGGTCTCGACGCTCGACACCAGCGCCAAGGGCAAGGTTTATGGCATCGAGGGCTCCGCACGGTACAGCTTCAAGGGGCTGCCGGGCGTGTTCGACGGGCTGGGGCTGAGCGGCAACGTCACCGTCCAGCGGGCGAGCGCGCGGGTGCTGGTCAACGGCCAGATGCGCGACCAGCGGCTGACGCAGGCGCCGCGGCTGATGTACAATGCCGAACTGTTCTATGCGCGCGGCCCGATCCAGGCGGCGGTGAACTACAATTACACCGGCAACCGCCTGTACGACCTGCGGTCGAGCCGGCCGGACACCTATGTCCAGCCGGTGGCCAAGATGAATGCGGTCCTCTCCTATGTCTTCAGCGACGGGCTGACCGCGGGCGTCTCGGTCGAGAACGTGCTCGATGCGCACAATTACTGGGCGACGACGAGCGCGCGGCAGGCCTATCTGTCGAACGATCGCAAGGGCGGCTATGTCGAGACCGGCCGCGTCTACATGATGAACCTCGCCTACCGGTTCTGACCGGCGACCCGGGGGCGCTTTCCGGTCGGGAAGCGCCCCCCTTTTCTTCATCGGCAGCGCGCGGTCGCCGGATCGCAGCGGGCGACGGCGCCGCCGGGCAATGCGGCGCGATAGGCATAGCCGACCGGATCGGGAATGCCGTCATAGGCATCGGTGCTGATCCATTGCGCGCCCGATGCGACCGCGGCGTCGAGCCGGCGCCGGTCGCCGGTGCGCACCTCCGCCATCCCGGCATCGGCGCGGGTGCGGACGAGGAAACCGGCGCGGACGAGGCGGCGGATGCGGGCGCCCTCGACAATCGGGTCCTGGATGTTGAAGATTGCGGCCTCCGGCGCGGTTTCGTCGTAGAAGCCGAACATCGCGCGGCCGGCGAGTGCGGGATGGCCGGCGCGATAGGCGTCCTCATGCGCCGAAGAGCCGTCGAGCACGAACAGGAAGCGGCCCGCCGCCTGCGCCAGCGTCGGCCAGCGATGCGCGCGGACGGCGGCGCGCAGCGTCGGGGCGGTGCCGCGGACGGTATCGGGGGCGATCAGCCGCGCGCTGCCGATCGTCGCGTGGATGTCGGCGTCGAGCGCATCGAGCGCGGCGGCGTCGAACCGCGCGCCGCCCGCATCGCCGGTGTTGACCAGCACGACCAGCGGCATGTGGCCGGCATGCGCGTCCGACCAGCGGCGCAACACCGACAGGCAGGCGCGGAACGTCGGGCAGTGGGTTTCGGTATCGATGCCGGCGATGTGGAGGACCTTCGCGCCCGGCGCGGCCATCGCGGCGCGGGTGTCGCGATCGGCGTCGGCATAGGCGCCGCCGCGGGGATCGGGCGCGACGTCGAGCTCGATCTGGCGCAGGCCGAGCGCGAGCTGCGCCTCGAGCGGGGGATGGCCATAAGCGAGCGCGGGCCATTCGGCGGGCAGCGCGGCGGCGATCCGCGCGCGGGCGGCGGGTGAGGGATAGGGGCGATAGCTGTTGTGCGAGCCGAGCAGCTGCACCTGATCGAGGCGCGAGGTGGGCGCGGGTGTCGCCGAGGTGGCGAGCAACGCGAGGAGCGCGAGCGCGCGCGTCATGCCGCACCGCCCAGGGCGGGTTCGCTGATGCCGGGCGCGCCGGTTTCCCAATGGCCGGCGAGACGGTGCGTCGAATCGCCGGTGGTGACGGTGACGTCGTACCAGCGGTGCGCCGGCTGGCGTGCGAGGGTGATGGTCGCGCGGGCGTTTGCGGCAAGCGTGATGCGATCGACGTCCGGCGCGGCATAGGCGGAACGGATCGCGATCGCCGCGGCGGCGGTGCCGCGATTGCGCAGGCGCAGGACCGTGCGCCCGCTCTCGAAGGCGATGCGGCTCTCGATCCGCGCTGCCCCGGCGATGCTGCGGTGGAAGCCGTTGGGGCCGCTGACGGCGAGTGGGCGCGGGGCGGGCCAGCGATCGGTCAGGCTGCGCGCGGCGCCGACCGTGTAATGGCGCGGGCTGCCGTCGTCGGCGGCGCCCGCGACGACGAACACCGCGCCCTGCGGGCCGCGATTGTGGAAGGCGAGCGACAGCGTATCGCCCGCCCACGCCGGCACGACGTCGAGGTCGTAGGGCAATGCGCGGGCGGGGCGGGTGCCGGGCTCCTGCCGCGCGGGCGGCGGTGCGGTCGCGACCCTGGGCTTTGCCTGCCGGCAGGCGGCGTCGCTGGCGGCGACATAGCCGGTCGCGGCGGGCAGTGCGGCGAGCCAGCTGGTGTCGCGGCGCGTGTCGGGCGGGACGTCGAAGTCGAACAGCGAGGTCAGGTCGCCGCAGATTGTGCGCCGCCACGGGCTGATATTGGGCTCCATCACGCCGAAGCGCCGTTCGAGGAAGCGCAGCACCGAGGTGTGGTCGAACAGCTGCGAATTCACCCAGCCGCCGCGCGTCCACGGCGACACGACGATCAGCGGCACGCGCACGCCGAGGCCGACCGGCTCTCCCGCATGGACCTCGCCGCGCAGCGCGACGGTGCTCGCGCCCATGCCGGGCAGCGTCGCGGGCAGCGGCGGCGTCATGTGATCGAAGAAACCGTCATTCTCGTCATAGTTGAGGATGAACGCGGTCTTCGCCCAGACCGTCGGGTTGGATCCGAGCGCGGCGACCAGCGCGGCGGTCAGCGCCTGGCCATAGGCGGGCGGCGCGTCGGGATGTTCGGACATGTGGAACGGCGCGACGATCCACGACACCTGCGGCAGGCGGTCCGCCGCGACGTCGGCGGCGAAGGCGCGGACGAGGTGCTCGCCGCGCGACGTGTCGGCATTCGCCGCGGTCGATCCCGGTACCCAGGCGCGGGCGCGGGCATACGCGGGCGAGGCGGGGTCGAGCCCGCGATATTCGGCGAAATAGCCCAGCGGGTTGTCCGAATAATTGTCATATTCCTGATAGACGCGCCACGTCACCCCGGCGGCGTCGAGCCGCGCGGCATAGGGCGTCCAGCCGAGCCCGGCGCTGCCGTCGTCCTTTGCCATGTCGGCACCGGGATTGGGATCGACGCCGTCGTTGGTGACGTTGAACGCGCCCTCGCGCCCCACGGTCAGTCCGCTGGTGCCGGTCCAGTGATAGAGGCGGTTCGGCCCGGTCGGGCCATGGACGGAGGCGTGATAGGCGTCTCCGATCGTGAACTGGTCGGCCAGCGCGTAATAATAGGCCAGATCGTCGCGGGTCATGTAGCCCATCGCGAACGGGCCTTTTTCGGGCACCCACACGTCCCAGTTGCGCCAGCGCGCGTGGCTGCCCTTCCAGCTGTGGTCGAGGCCCTGCATGCAGCCCGCGCCGGTTGCGCGCGTGTCGAGCCGGAACGGGCGGACGATCGCACCGCCCTCGCTTGCGTCCTGCGCCTGCTCCCACACGCTCGCGCCGGCGGGCGATGTGGCGGGGCGTGGATCGCCGAACCCGCGGACGCCGCGCAACGAGCCGAAATAATGATCGAAGGAGCGGTTCTCCTGCATCAGGATGACGACATGCTCGACATCGGCGAGCGAGCCGGCCGGTGTGCGGGGGGCGCGGCCGGTGGCCTGCGCGGCAGCGGACAGGGCGGTGGACAGGGCGGTGCCGGCGACGAAAGCGCGGCGGTGGACGATGGGGCTTCGCATCCGGTCTGCTTGCGGCAGATTGATGACATTCGCGTGTAAAGTGCGGGATTGTTGACCGGATGGCGTGGGCTGCTACCACGCGGCGCGAGGGAGACGGGTCACGTGATGAAGCGCCAACGCCGGCAGGATGCGATCGTCGAACGGCTGGGCGCGGGCGATGCGCACGGCATCACCGAACTGGCGCTGGCGCTGGGCGTGTCCGACGAGACGGTGCGGCGCGAGTTGCGCGTGCTCGAGGCGGACGGGACGGTGGTGCGCAGCCATGGCGCGGTGCGCCTCGCCCGGGTCGAGGTGGAGGGGTCGTTCGCGACGCGGCTGCAACGCAATGCGGTGGCGAAGCAGCGGATCGCCGCCGCCGCGGCGCGCTACGTGGCGGACGGGCAGACGCTGTTCCTCGATGCCAGCACGACCGGCCATTATGTCGCGCGCGCGCTGCGCGACCATCGCGAGCTGACCGTCGTCACCAACGCGATCGGGGTCGCCGCCGAGCTGGGCGGGCGGGCGGGCAATCGCGTGCTGCTGGCGGGCGGCGAGCTGGATTACGACTATCGCGCCTGCTTCGATCCGACCGCGCTCGACTATCTGGCGCTGTTCACGCCGTCGCTCGCGATCCTGTCGGTCGAATCGATCCATCCGGACCACGGCTTCACCGACTATCACGTCGGCGAGGCGGCGACGTGCCGGCGGATGATCGCGCAATCGGCGCGGGTGCTGGTCGCGGCGGATGCGACCAAGTTCGGACGCTATGGCACGATCCGGGTCGCCGGGTTCGACGCGGTCGACGTGCTGGTGACCGATGCCGCCCCGTCGGAGGATTATCGCAAGGCGCTGGCGGGGATCGAACTGGTCGTCGCCTGACGGCGCAGCAGCGGCAGTGCGACCAGCGCACCCGCCGTCGCGATGCCGACATGGATCAGCCAGAAGCGCGACGCAGGCATCGTCGCATAAGCGGCGCCGAGGCGACCGACGACCAGATGCGCGACGAAGCCGTGGAGATAGAAGATGCCGACCATCATCCCGCCGCGGCCGCGCGGGGCGGCGGCGGTGATGAGCGCGAGCGCGGCGGGCCAGGCGAGGACGATGCCGATGTCGAGCAGCAGCACGACGACGACCGGCCCCGCCAGCCCGAGCCGCGCATCCGACAGCGCGAGCAGCGCGGTGAGCGCATAGCCGGTCGCGACCGCGACGCAGCCGAGCGCGAGCTTCGCGGTGGCGGGCGGCTCCCACCCCCGGTGCGCCAGCCGCGGCCAGCCAAGGGCGCCGGCGACGACCAGCAGGATCGTGAACAGCCCGTCCGCCGCGGCGAACCACGCCGGCGGCACCGCGAAGCCGCCGACATGGAGGTCGACATGCGCGTCCGCCCAGACGAGGAAGATGTTGGTGAGCTGTTCGTAGGCGCTGAAGCACAGCGTCACCGACACCACCGCCAGCCAGGCGCGCGCGAGGCCCGGTCGGCCGCCGGCGGGTGCGGGATCGGCCATGCCGGCGGGCGTCGCCGGGACGGTGCGGAAGATGGCCAGCGCGACGATCATCCCCGCCGCCACGGCGCCGAAGGCATAGGAAAAGCCGAGCCGCGCGGCGATCAGCCCGCAGACGAGCGGGCCGAGCATCGCGCCGACGTTGAGGAAGCCGAGATAGACGAGGAAGGCGCGGTCGCGGCGCGAATCGCCCGGCGGATGCGCCGCACCGACCGCGGCGGCCAGATTGCCCTTGAGGCACCCGGTGCCGACGATCAGCAGCGCCAGCCCGGCGAGCAGCGCGGCAGGGTAGATCAGGCAGAGATGCCCCGCGGTCATCAGCACGCCGCCGGCGACGATGATCGCCCGGCGCGAGCGCAGCCGATCCGCGAGCATCCCGCCGAAGGGTAAAGCGAGATAGGTCAGCGCGCCGTACAGGCCGTACACCTGCGAGGCGAAGGCGAGGTCGCCGCCCGTCCCGGTCGTGCCCTCGATCGCGCGGCGCAGCGTCGCGAGCCCGACGACCCGTTCGACGCCGCCGGGCAGCACCACGGTGAGCAGGTACAGCGTCAGCAGCGCCTTCACGCCATGGAGCGAGAAGCGCTCCCACGCCTCGGTCAGCGCGAGTCGGCGAAGCGTCGAACTGGGCGTCGAATTGGGCGTCGAGGCGGGCGCGGGGTGCGTCATCGCAGCCGCCCTTAGGCGCGCAGTGTTGCAGTCCGGGGTCGGCGCGTGGGGTATGGCCGCGCGCTCGCGGGCGCAGTCCCGTCGATGCGCGGCCTATCGCGCGGGCGGGCGGCGGCGCATAGCGCCGTGATGGCCGATCCCATCCTCTACAGTTTCCGCCGCTGCCCCTATGCGATGCGGGCACGACTGGCGCTGGCGGCGAGCCGTACCCGCTACGCGCTCCGCGAGGTGCGGCTCGCCAACAAGCCGGCCGCATTGCTGGCGGCATCGCCCAAGGGCACCGTGCCCGTGCTGCAGACGGCCGCGGGAACGGTTATCGACGAAAGTCTGGCGATCATGCGCTGGGCGCTGGCCGCGTGCGACCCCGAAGGCTGGCTGGCACGCGACGACGCGGCGCTGATCGCCGCCAACGACGGCATGTTCAAGCATCATCTCGACCGGTACAAATATCCCGATCGCCATGGTTCGGACCCCGGCGCGCACCGCGCCGAGGGCCTCCGTTTCCTGCGCGATCTCGAGGCGCGGCTGACGGGGGCCGATCAGTTGGGCGGCGCCTCGCGCGGGCTGACGGATGCCGCGATCCTGCCGTTCGTCCGCCAGTTCGCCGCGGTCGACCGGCCGTGGTTCGCCGCGCAGTCGCTGGCGCGGTTGCAGGCGTGGCTCGCGCACCACCTCGCCTCGGACCTCTTCGCCGGGATCATGCAGCGGGCGATTCCCTGGTCGCCCGACGCGCCGCCGTCAGGCGGACCCGGGTAGCGCGGCGACCGGGTCGCTGGCCACCGGTGGCGGGGGCGGGGGCGGGGCGCGTCGCCGGCGCGTGACGGGCGTCAGCCATTCCGCCAGCGACAGACCGGTATGGTCGATTGCCTTGACCACGATCATCCCCGCGGCGCGTGCATCGCTGAGGGCGTCGTGATGCTGTAACGGAATGCCGAGATGGCGGGACACGACGTTGAGCTTGTGGTTCGGCAGTTCGGGCCAGGCGCGCCGCGCGACCCGAACGCTGTCGAGCCAGACCGTGTCGACCATCGCCCGGTCGTGGACGCGACAGGCCGCGGCGACGGCGCCCTTGTCGAAATGGGAATGCGCGACGGTGATGCGGCCGGCCAGGTGGCCGCAGACCGCCTCATGCACCTCGGCGAAGCACGGTCGCCCGACGACATGCGCCGCGGCGATGCCGTGGATACGGGTGTTGAAGCTGCTGAACCGGTCGCGCGGATCGACCAGCGTCTCATATTCGAACTGGATACGGCCATCGCGAAACCCGACGATTCCGATCTGGCAGATGCTGCTGACCCGGGAACAGGCGGTTTCGACGTCGATGACGACGAAGTCGGGCGCGTCCGCGATCTGCGTGGCGGTCATGACGGGACGGGGGCGGGAGGGACCATGCGCCGGCGCATACAGCCCCGCCGGCGCGCTGTCCAAGCGGCCCGGTCGCGGTAACGGTCGGGTGCGCGCGGTGCCGCGTCCGACCGGCCGGGCGTCAGTCCTGGTATCGCAGCCTGTTCGCGAAGCCTTCGTTCGCCTTGGTCATCTTGCCGACCTTCCGGAGTTGGGCGCGGACGTGGCGGTCGAAGCGGCGGTCGTCGTGGATGCCGGTGGCCGGATATTCGTCCCGGGCGAGCAGGTCCTTGATCCGTGCCGCGAACGCCGCGCGATCGTCGGCGCTGTCGGCGGTTCTGAGCGCGCGGCAGGCCCATTCCTCGGCGGCGGCCTTGTCGTAATCGTCCGCTGCCGCATAGCCGCGCCGGTCGGCGGCCGCCTGATCGAGCCGCGCCGCCTGCAACCGGCTGTCCAGCCAGGTACGGACGCGCTCGCCGTCCCATGCGTCTGCCGAACCGCTCATGATGCTTTCCACCTTCGAATCGGGAGTGCCCGCCGGGCACCGGCGGCTGCGCTTTCCATACGCGCCGACGCTTCCCATCTAGGCGGCATGGATGAAGACCTCAATCGCCTCGGCCTGATCGACGAGGAGGAGATCGCCCTCGACGAGGCCGCCCTGACGCTGGCGCTGCTCGATCACCCCGGCACCGATCTGGCGTCCTGCCGCGACCTGCTGGACGCGATGGCGACGCGGCTCGAGGCGGTCGGCGGCGATGCGGAAACGGCGGCGGCGCGGGCCGATGCGCTCGCCGCGGTGCTGGGCGGCATGTTCGGGTTCGCCGGCGATGCCGAGACCTATGACGACCCTGCCAATGCCGACCTCATCCGCGTCCTGGAGCGCCGCCGCGGACTGCCGGTGAGCCTGTCGATACTCTGGGTCGCGATGGCGCGGCGGCTCGGCTGGAGTGCCGATGTCCTCGACGTGCCGGGGCATGTGCTGGTCGTCGTCGGCGCGGAGGCGACGCCGGTGATCGTCGACCCGTTCGCCGGCGGCGTCCGCGTCGGTGCCGATCGGCTCGCGGCACTGCTGGACGCCTATGCCGGAGCGGGACGGGCGGCGACGCATGTCGCGGCAATGCCGAACCGGGCGGTGCTGGTCCGCCTGCTCCAGAACCAGGCGTCGCGCGCCGAGCAGGCGGGGCAGGGGCGCCGCGCGCTCGCGCTTTACGTTCGCATGACGGCGATGGCGCCCTTCCATCCGCATGCGTGGTGGGAGCGCGCCCGGCTCGAACTGGTCGACCATGACGTCGCCGCGGCGCGCGCAAGCCTCGGCGCGATGCTGGAGATCACGCGCGAGCCGGCGTTGCGCACGCGCGTCATGGCGACCCTCGACGCGCTGCCGGCCGGATGAGCGCAGCACGGTACGCGCGCCGCCTGCGTTATGCCGGCGCGACTCCGTCGGCGTCGACGCGCGCCGCATCGATCAACGTGCCGACCAGCCTCACCCGCTTTTCGACGAGGTCGACCGGCGTCCGCTGCAGCTCGAGCTGGTAACGACCGCCCGCGTCACGGCGCAGGTAGAAGGCGCCGCCATCGCGAATCAGGGTGCCGGTCTCGTCGATCCGGGTCCCGATGGCCGCCATGCGCCGCCCGATCCTGCCGCTAGCGTGCGGAGGCGATCAGCGGTCGCGCTCGAGGCGCTTGCGATCGGCCTTGCGGGCGCGGCTGACCGCGGCGGCATGCTCGCGCGCACGCTTTTCCGACGGCTTTTCGTAGTGGCGGCGCAGCTTCATCTCACGATAGACGCCTTCGCGCTGCAGCTTCTTCTTCAGGGCGCGCAACGCCTGATCGACGTTGTTGTCGCGTACGGTAATCAACATGGAAATCGGCCTCGGACTATCGGTGGCTGCGGCACCTACCGCCAGACGGCTCGGTTGCCAAGAAAAGGCTGAAGGGCGACCCCGCACGACATCCTGACGACGATCGTACGCGGGCCTGCCCGTCACATCAGGTCGTACTTAACCTGTTCGGGCGCAAAGGACCAGAGCATCGGCAGAAAGTCGGGTCGCGCGACCTCCTCGCCGTTCGTCAGCTCCATCCACAGGCCCATCTCGCGCCGGCCGAGCATCTGGCGGTCGCCGTCGTCGAGCATGACGACGGTGTCGTCCGGACAGGTTTCGATCGGCTCCCAGTCGGGTTCCCACACCGTACCCGCCACGTCCTCTTCGGGATGCCGGAACGACGCGTCCCCCGATCGCTCCCCGACCGGAGGCGCATGATGCAGGCCGATTCCGGACAGGCCCTCGATCTCTGCGCGCTCGACCGGAGGCAGATCGGCGAAGTCGGGGTCGAGCTTTTCATGCGTCATGTCAGGTCGGATCCCGTTCGATAAGGAGCCATGACAACGCGCCGGCGCCGGTTGCGGGCGCGACGATCGTAAAAAAGGGCGTCATCGCGGTTGCGGGCCGGAGCGGACGAGGGGAGTGGATCGGCGTCCCGCCGCTTACGGGCGCGATCACTGGTGCCCGCTCGTCGCGCGGCGGACCGCCTCGTCGACCGGCACGTCGTGCAACTGGCGATAACGGGCCTCGACGAGGCTGAACAGGCCGAAGGCGAGCAGTCCGGCGCCGACGATAAGGTCGAAAGGTTCGGTCAGCCACGACAGGACATGCGCCATCCCGCCAGCCTCGCGCGCCTCCTCGTCCATCCCGGCCTGCAGGAGCAGATAGCCGCTGATGAGGAACACCAGTCCGCGGGCGGCATAGCCGGCGCGGCCGCTCCATTGCACCCATCGGCGCTGCGCGATCGCGGGGTCGAGATAGCGAAGGAACGACGCCTTCACCGATTTGACGAGTTGCACTGCGCCGAGGACGAACAACAGCCCGGCCCCGAGCAGGACCAGCGCCCAGCCGCCGGGCAGTTGCAGCGCCGCCTCCGTTCCCTCGTGCGTGCTGTCGCCGGACAATGCGGCCCCGCGCATCAACCGGACGGCCTGCCACGCCAGCACGAAATGGACGATGCCGCTGGCGCCCGCGCCCAGCCGTTCCATGACAGCGCCGCGATCGTTGCCATGGCGTTCGATATCGAACGTGGCGTCGGCGACCCGCCAGATGCCGTAGGCCAGCAAGCCGGCCGCCATGACGCCGAGCAATATCCGCCCGCCGCCTCGGCCGAGATATTCGAGCGCCCCGGCCGAATCCTCGGCCCGGCCGGTGTGCAGGATCAGGATGGCGATGACGATGTACAACAGGCCGCGCGTCGCAAAGCCGATCCGCGTCAAGGTCGTCAGGCGCGCATTGGCGTTCATGCAATATCCCCTTTCCTTGAGAACCGCAGCCGGATGGGTTCGTTCCGCCGCTGCAACGGACCGGTGTAATCGAGCGTGCGCTGTGGCCGAGGGGCGGGCAGCAGCTGCGCGCAAGCCGCCTTTTCCCGCGGGTTATCTTTTCTTCGCGGGAATTCCGAGCGCGCTGGTGGATGATGGCGCCGATCAGCCGGGGCGGCGCAAACCGGCGTGCCGGACCGGCCAGAGGCGCGAACGGACAGGATTTCCCTTATGACCGACCACCTCCAGAACGAGCTCACGATCGCGTTTCCGGGCGAGCTCGGCCGCGTCGTCGACGGGCTCCGGCTGGCGCGCCGCGACTGGCGGACGGGGCATGCCCGGCATGCCGAGCGCGGTATCCGCTTCCCGTCGCGCCAGGCGCTGGCGCGCATCCTGCGCGAACTGGGCGCGGCCCTGTTCCCGCTGCGGCTGGGGCCGCCCGAACTGACCGCGGAGAACGAGAACCGCTGGGTCGAGGCGACGCTCGAATCGACGCTGTCGCAGCTCGCGGCGCAGATCGCGCTGGAGCTGCGGATCGTCTCGCCGGCGATCGACAGCGTCGAGGAAGGTGTGCGGGCCGAACGGATCGTCGGCGATTTCGCGGCGAGCCTGCCCGCGATCCGGCGATTGCTCGACGAGGATATCCAGGCGGGCTACGCCAACGATCCCGCCGCGCGCAGCGTCGACGAGGTGCTGCTGTCCTATCCGTCGGTCGCGGCGATCATCCATCACCGGCTCGCGCATCGCCTGCACCGGCTCGGCGCGGAACTGGTCGCGCGGGTGATCGCCGAGGTCGCGCATGCCGAGACGGGGATCGACATCCATCCTGCCGCGCGGATCGGACGCAGCTTCTTCGTCGACCACGGCACCGGCATCGTCATCGGCGCGACCGCGACGATCGGCGATCGCGTGCGGCTCTACCAGGGGGTGACGCTGGGCGGCGAGCCGTCGGTGACGGGGGCGGCCCGCGATGCGGGCGAGGCGTTCGTACGCCGCCACCCCGCGATCGGCGACAATGTCGTCATCTTCGCCGGTGCGGTCCTGCTCGGTCCGATCACGATCGGCGCGCGCACCCGGATCGGCGGCAACGTCTGGCTGCGCCGCGACGTCCCGCCCGATTCCGTGGTCGAGGTGGCCGAGGCGATCGTCGCGCCGGCGGGGGGTATCGCAGGCTAGGCAAGCGGGACCCGTCCCGCCGCCATTCGGTGGCGGACTTATCCGGCGTCGTTCGCCTGCAGCCGGGTCATGCTGGCGGCGATGTCCTCGATCGACACTGCGGCCAGTTCGTCCTCCAGCGCCTGGCGCGCCTGTCGCAGCGGTGCGCTGAGGCTGGCCACGACGAACCGGCCGATCGCGGCGGTGTCCTGCGAGATCGCGCGGTGGACGCTGAAGATCTCATGGTCCTCGACCGCCAGATAGGCGTCGAGCAGGCGGATGTCCGAGGGCGCCTTCGCCAGCACCGCGCCGCCGCCGTTGCCGCGATGCGACGCGGTCAGCCCGGCCGCCGACAGGCGGGAGAACAGCGCGCGGATGACCGCGGGGTTCGTGCCGACATCGGCCGCGATCGTCTCCGACCGTACCGGCCGGCCGCCGTGGCACGCGAGCAGCACCAGCACATGAACGGATACGGCAAAACGCGTGCTCGTCGGCAAGTTTTATCTCCCCCTAATTAATGTAACTTTCATTCTTACATTCTAGCCCGGGCATAACGACGACAGGGCAGTCCAAGCATTCGCTGTTTTGATGACAGCCCGCGGCAAGTTTGTCGATTGAAATATAACACATAAATCGGGAGCTGGGTGCGTGGAGGCGCCACTGGACGCGTCCAGCGTCTGCGGCTGATCGTGTGAAATATTATCACGGGTGAAAAGATGAAGTCATTGACGATGGCGATGCCGCACAATCTGAAGATCGACTCGCTCGGTGAATTTGCAGACAAATTGATCGAGGCTTTTACATCACGGCAAGCTCTTCGCGTAGATCTGTCGTCCGTACCGACATTCGACGTGTCGATAACCCAGCTGGTCATCCAGCTGATGGCCGCATCCCGACGCCATGCCCTGGCCATCGGCATCGATTTTTCGCTCGTCGGCCCCCTGCCACCGCCGCTCGCCTCCGTGCTCGAACGCAGCGGCTTCATGACGGGGACCCCCGACGACATCGCATTCTGGCAAGGAGATATCCAGTCATGAGCGCCTCGATCCTCACGGTCGACGACAGCGCGAGCCTGCGCATGGCGATCCGCATCGCGCTGACCGGCGCGGGCTATACCGTCACCGAGGCCGGCGACGGCGTCGAAGGTCTGGCCCGGGCGGCCGAGGCCCGGTTCGACATGATCGTCACCGACCTCAACATGCCCAACATGGACGGGCTGACGATGATCCGCGAACTGCGCAGCCAGCCCGCGCAGGCCGGTATCCCGATCATCTTCCTGACCACGGAATCGGACGCCGAGATGAAGGCGCAGGCGAAGGCGGCCGGCGCGACCGGCTGGCTGGTCAAGCCGTTCGTGCCCGAGCAGCTGGTCAAGGTCGCCCGCAAGGTACTCGGCCGATGAGCGTCGACGATCCGATCGCCGCGTTCCGGGTCGAGGCGGGCGAGCTGCTCGACCAAGTCGAACAGGGGCTGCTCGACCTGACCCACCGGCTGGACGACATGAACCTCGTCAACGCGGTGTTCCGCGGGCTGCACACGCTGAAGGGTTCGGGCGCGATGTTCGGCTTCGACGCGCTGGCCGGCTTCACCCACCATTGCGAGAGCGTGTTCGACCAGGTCCGCAAGGGCATCGTCCCGGCGACCGGGGAGATGGTCGCGGTCATCCTGTCGGCGGGCGACCACATGCGGGCGCTGGTCGACGGCGATGCGCCCAGGGCCGCGGGCGATGCAATCCTCGCGCGGCTGGCGATCGCGCTGGAGGCGGCGCGCGGGGGAACGGCGCCGGCCGCCACTGCCTCGACCGACGCGCCGGCGGCAGGCTGGCGCCTGTCGTTCCGGCTGCCGGCCGACGCGGTCGTCAACGGCACCAATCCGCTGGCCTTGCTCGACGAACTGCGGGGGCTGGGGGACTGTACGGTGGTCGCCCGCACCGACACGGTGCCGGCGCTCGTCGACCTGACCGTCGCCGAGATCCATGTCAGCTGGGACGTGACGCTGACCGGCGACGTGTCGCGCGAGGATATCGAGGACGTCTTCCTCTTCGTCATCGACGATATGACCCTGTCGATCGAGCCGCTCGACGCGGCCGCAGCGATGCCGGTGCCCGACCTGGGGCCGGTCGCCGTCGACCTGCCGGAGATCGACGCGACGTCGGTGGCGATCGAGGCGGGCCGCCCCGCCGGCGAGAGCGTCCGCATCCCCGCCGAGCGGCTGGATGCGCTGATGGACCGGGTCGGCGAGCTCGTCATCGCGCAGAGCCGCCTGTCGCAGCTCGCGCATCAGGACGGCGGCGTCGCGATGCGCTCCATCTCCGAGGAGATCGAACGGCTCGCCGGCGAATTGCGCGACACGATGATGGTGCTGCGCATGGTCCCGGTCGGGCATCTGTTCGGCCGCTTCCGCCGCCTGATCCACGATCTGGCGCGCGAAACCGGCAAGTCGATCGCGCTCGTCACCGAGGGCGAGGCGACCGAGATCGACAAGACCGTCATCGAACGGCTGTTCGATCCGCTCGTCCACCTGATCCGCAACAGCTGCGACCACGGGCTGGAAACGCCGGAGCAGCGCCGCGCCGCGGGCAAGGCCGAGGGCGGCACCGTCCGCCTGTCGGCGCATCAGGTGGGCGGCGAGGTCATCATCACCATCCGCGACGATGGCCGCGGCATCGACCGTGCGCGCGTTCGCGCCAAGGCGGAGGCGAACGAGTTGATCGCGCCCGGCCAGCCGCTGACCGACGGCGAACTGCTCCACCTGATCTTCCATCCCGGCTTCTCGACCGCGGCGACGGTGACCAATCTGTCGGGGCGCGGTGTCGGCATGGACGTGGTCAAGCGCACGATCGAGAGCCTGCGCGGCACGATCGACATCGCCTCGACCGACGGCGAGGGGTCGACGATCACGCTGCGCATCCCGCTGACTCTGGCGATCATCGAGGGGCTGCTCGTCCGCGTCGGCGACAGCCGCTACGTGATGCCGCTGTCGGCGGTGGAGGAATGCCTCGAACTGTCGCCGGAGGAGGATCGGCGCGCCCGCGGGCAGAACCTCATCACGCTGCGCGAGCGGCTGGTGCCGTTCGTCCGCCTGCGCGAACTGTTCGCCACCGGCACGCCACCCGATCCCTATCAGAAGATCGTCGTCGTCGCGGTCGGCAACGAGCGCGTCGGGCTGGTGGTTGACCAGATCATTGGCAACCACCAGACGGTCATCAAGTCGATGACCGCTCTGCACCGTGGCGTCGCCGCCTTCGCGGGCGCGACCATCCTCGGCGACGGCAACGTCGCCCTGATCCTCGACATCGGCCAGCTCGTCGCGGCGGCCCAGCCCAGGGAGGAGCGGCTGCGCGCCGCGAGCTGACATGACCCATCCCTCATCACCATCGTCCGGCGACCTGCCGCCGCCCGGCACCCATTTCGAGGTGCTGACCTTCGGCATGGGCGGCGAAGTGTTCGCGCTCGACGCGGTGCTGGTCCGCGAGATCCTCGACGTCATGCCGCGCACCGCGGTGCCGGGCGCCGATCCGCTGGTCGGCCACGTCATCAACTTCCGCGGCCGCGTCATCCCGCTCGCCGACCTGCGTCCGGCCTTCGGGATGGAGCAGGCGGCGGCGACCGCGCTCAGCCGCATCGTCGTCATCGAACTGACGATCGACGGCGAGGCGCTGCTGATCGGGCTGACCACCGACCGCGTCGATGCGGTGACGACGCTGAGGGCCGATGCCTGCGAGCAGCCGCCCGCGATCGGCATGCGCTGGCCGCGCGACCATGTCCGCTGCCTCGTCCGGCGCGCGCACGACGTCGTCGTGATGCCCGACCTGCAGACCGTGTTCCAGACGCTGGCCGACCGCGCCGCCGTCACCATTCTTCACTGATTTCAACGAGCCCGGGAGGCTTTACCAATGCGTGCTACGATCAAAATGAAGCTGGGGGCGACGTTCGCCATCCTCGTTTCGATGATGCTGGGCATCGTCGGCGTCGGCATCAGCCGGATGAACGAACTCAACAACGCCATCACCGAGGTCATCGCCGGCCCGGCCGCGCAGCTCGACACCGTGTTGACGATCGACGCCGCCGCCGGTCGCGTCGTGCGGAACGAGAAGAACCTCGCGATGATAAACGATCCGGTCCGGATGAAGCAGTATCACGAGACGATGCTGCAGGAGCGCAATACGATCGATCGCCTGATCGATCAGGGCAGCGCGGCGGCGACCGAGCAGGGCAAGCCGCTGTGGGCGGAGCTCGCACCGCAGTGGAATGCGTACAAGCTGCTCAACAGCCGCATCGCCGAGCTGGGCCTCGCGAACCAGAACGAGGCCTCCGCCGCGCTGTCGGTGGGCGAGGGCCGCGACGCGATGGTGCAGGTGAGCGCGACCATCGCCAAGCTGACCGACCTGCAGCGCAAGCGCATGAAGGAGGCGGACGCCAGCACCACCGCCTTGTACGACAATGCACGGACCGTGCTGTTCGCCACCGCGATCCTCGCGCTGCTGGTCGCCATCGGCGGTGCGATCTGGATCTCGCGCGTCGTCTCGGTCGGCCTGAACCGAGCCCGGACCGCGCTCGATGCGGTGGCGATCGGCGATCTCGACAGCGAGGTGACGGTGACGTCGAACGACGAGATCAAGGACCTGATCGACACGGTCGGCAACATGACCGCCAACCTGCGCAAATCGGCCGCGCTGGCCGACATGATCGCGCGCGGCGACCTGACGGTCGACTATCAGCCGCTGTCGGACAAGGACAAGCTGGGCCATTCGCTGGTGTCGATGGTGGAGCGCCTACGCGGCGTCCTCGGTAACGCCACGCTGGCGGCACAGAATGTCGCCGCCGGCACGCAGCAGCTGTCCTCGACCGCGGACCAGGTGTCGCAGGGTGCGACCGAACAGGCCGCAGCGGCTGAGGAAGCCTCGGCGTCGATGGAGCAGATGACCGCCAACATCAAACAGAATGCCGACAATGCGGCGCAGACCGAGAAGATCGCGCGCCAGTCGTCGAAGGATGCCGAGGCCAGCGGCGTGGCGGTGGACAAGGCGGTCGGCGCGATGCGCACCATCGCCGAGAAGATCGGCATCGTGCAGGAAATCGCGCGTCAGACCGACCTGCTCGCGCTGAATGCGGCGGTCGAGGCGGCGCGTGCCGGCGAACATGGCAAGGGCTTCGCGGTGGTCGCCTCCGAGGTGCGCAAGCTCGCCGAGCGCAGCCAGACCGCGGCGGCCGAGATCAGCGCGGTTTCGTCCGACACCGTCGCCGCGGCGGCACAGGCCGGCGAGATGCTCGCCAAGCTGGTCCCCGACATCCGCCGCACCGCGGAACTGGTGTCCGAGATCAGCGCCGCCTGCCGCGAGCAGGATATCGGCTCCAGCCAGATCAACGAGGCGATCCAGCAGCTCGACAAGGTGACGCAGGAGAATGCCTCGGCCTCCGAGCAGATCTCGTCGACGTCCGAGGAACTGGCGGGCCAGGCGGAGGAGCTGCAGGAAGGCATCTCCTTCTTCCAGATCGAGGCGACCTCGGCCAGCGCCCGTCCCGCCGCGCGCGCCACCGCGCCGGCGGCCCGCAAGCCGGCCGCCGCGAAAAAGGCCGCCGTGCGCGCACCCGCCCGCGCCAAGGCCAAGCCCGGCTCGGTCGCCGACCAGCAGGCTCGCGTCCGTGGCTTCTCGCTCGACCTGACGCAGGGCGGGGCGGACGGCGAAGACGCCGAATTCGGCCGCGCGGCGTGACCGCCGCCGGTCTGATGTCCGCCCGCGGGGACGTGCAGGCCGTCGTGTTCAACCTGGGGGGCGAAACCTTCGCCCTCCCGGTGGGCACGGTGCGCGAGATCCTCGACCATCGCGACGCCTTTCGCATGCCGCAGGGGCCGGCGTGGCTCGCCGGGCTGATCGAGGTGCGCGGCGAGGCGATCCCGATGGTGGACCTGCGCATCCGGCTCGGCATGGCCGCTGCCGCGATCGGCGTCACCACCCGCGTGCTGGTCGTCGACGTGCCGGTCGGTGCCGGGACGGCGGCCGACGGGGCGGACGACGGGGCGCGTCAGCTGACGCTGGGCCTGATCGTCGACCGCGTGCTCGACGTCGCGAGCTTTCCGGCCGGGGCGATCGAGACGACGCCCGATATCGGGGTGCGCTGGCGCTCCGACTATATCGACGGCGTCGTGCGACGGCCCGACGGCTTCGTCGTGCTGCTGGCGGCGGGGCCGATCTTCTCGGGCGACGACGACGCCTTCGTCGCGCTCGATCGCGCCGCCTGACCCGCGCAACCGAAAGACGTTTTCCGATGACCATCATGACCGCAGTCCGACCGGGCGGGGCGGCTGCCGTGCCGGCCGCCGCCACCGAACCGCTCGACCGGCTCGCGCCGCGCGATTTCCAGCGGCTGGCGGATTTCATCCGCGACGAGGCGGGGATCAAGATGCCCGGCAGCAAGACCATCATGCTGGAGGGGCGCCTGCGCCGCCGGGTCCGGGCGACCGGCACCGGGACGATCGGCGGCTATTGCGCCTGGTTCTTCGACGGCGGTCGCAACGACGAGGAGGCGGTCCACCTCATCAATGCGGTGACGACCAACAAGACCGACTTCTTCCGCGAACCGCGCCATTTCGACTATCTGCGCGACACCGCGCTGCCGGCGCTGCGCGATGCGGGCCGGCGCCCGGTGCGGGCATGGAGCGCGGCCTGCTCGACCGGCGCGGAACCCTATACGATGGCGATGGTGATGGACGCCTTTGCCGCGCAGTCGGGCGGGCCGGAGTATGAGATCCTCGCCACCGACCTCGATACCGAGGTGCTGGCGGTGGCGCAGCGCGGCATCTTCCCGGCGGCATCGGTCGACCCGGTGCCGCCGGTGCTGCGCCAGCGCTACGTCATGACGGCGAAGGCGGCGAAGCGCGACGACGTGCGGATGGCGCCGGCGCTGCGCGCGCGGATCGGCTTCGCGCGGCACAACCTGATGGACACGCGCTACGACGTCGGCGCGGCGATGGACCTGATCTTCTGCCGCAACGTCCTCATCTACTTCGACAAGCCGACGCAGGAACAGGTCGTGCGGCGGCTGGCGGAGTGCCTTCGCCCCGGCGGCTACCTGTTCCTCGGCCATTCCGAATCGATCGCGGGTTTCGACCTGCCCCTGACGACGGTGGCCAACACCGTCTTCCAACGGACCGCCCATCCATGAAGCCAGTCCGCGTCCTCGTCATCGACGACAGCGCCAGCGTGCGCCAGGCGATGACCGCAATCCTGTCCGCCGATCCGGGGATCGAGGTGATCGCCGCCGCCGCCGATCCCTTCGCCGCGGCGCGCTACATCCAGGCCGAGGTGCCCGACGTCATCACGCTGGACGTCGAGATGCCACGGATGGACGGCATCACCTTTCTGCGCCGGCTGATGAGCCAGCATCCGGTTCCCGTCGTGATGTGCTCGTCGCTGGTCGAGGAGGGGTCGGAAACGCTGCTCCAGGCGCTGGAGGCGGGTGCGGTCGACATCATCCTGAAACCCCGGATGGGCGTCGCCGACCATATCGCCGAGGCGCATGCGCAGATCTGCGAGACGGTGAAGGGCGCCGCGGCGGCGCGGCTGGGCGCGCGGCAGGCGGGGCGCGGCATCGCGGCGCCCGCGGCGAAGCTGACCGCCGACGCCGTGCTGCCGCCGCCCACCGGCCGCGCGATGAGCCGCACGACCGAGATGGTGGTGTGCATCGGCGCCTCGACCGGGGGGACGGAGGCGCTGCGCGCGGTGCTGGAGGCGCTGCCCGCCAACGCGCCGGGGATCGTCGTCGTCCAGCACATGCCCGAAAGCTTCACCAAGGCGTTCGCGCGGCGGCTCAACAGCCTGTGCGAGGTCGATGTGAAAGAGGCCGAGCATGGCGACACGGTGATGCGCGGCCATGTGCTGATCGCGCCCGGCGGGTTGCGCCACACCATGCTGGAGCGGCAGGGCGCACGTTATGTCGTCGCGGTCAAGGAAGGACCGCTGGTGTCGCGGCACCGGCCGTCGGTGGACGTGCTGTTCCGGTCGGCGGCGCGCAATGCCGGCGCCAATGCGGTGGGCGTCATCATGACCGGCATGGGCGACGACGGCGCGCGCGGGCTGCTCGAGATGAAACAGGCGGGGGCGCGCACGATCGCGCAGGACGAGGCGACCTCGGTCGTGTTCGGCATGCCCAGGGAAGCGATCGCACGCGGCGCGGCCGACCGGATCGCGCCGCTCGGCGGGATCGCGCACGAGCTGCTGCTCGCCGCGGCGCGATAGCGCCAGAACGAAGGGGGCGTCATGCTACACCAGACCATCACCATCGATTCCGCCGTGCCGGTCGGCGACGATCCCGCGCCGGCGCCGGGCGATTGCCCGATCCGCACCGAACTGGCGCTGCTCGCCGCCGGGCTCGACACGCGCTTTCTGCGCGCCGGCACCGCGCTGGCCCATGCGGTCGGGATGATCGATCGCGTCATCGGCGGGCTCGACGGCGTCGTCGCCGCGCTCGACGAACGCACCGCGGGGGTGGCGGTGACCGACCTGCGCCGCGTCGCCGACGCCCTCACCGCGCTGCCCGCGCGGCAGGCCGGGCGCGCCGGGCGCATGGCCGCGGTCGGCCGGATCTCGCGCGCGCTCAGCGACCATGTCCTCGACATGCACCAGACGCTGCGCGTGCTGAACATCTATGGCGTCAACATCAAGATCGCCGCATCCGGCGCCGACCAGTTCGTCGATTTCGTCGAGGGGATGGCGACCAAATTGTCGGTCGGCGAAGGCGAACTGGCCGGCTTCATCGCCCAGCTCAAGGACCTGATGCGCTCGGTCGCGGACGTGCAGCAGGCCGACCGTCTGCTCGCCGCGGAGAGCGCGACGGTGGTGCCGGAGATCCCGGCGCGCCTCGCCGGCGATGCCGCCGCGCTCGCCGCGCATCTCGCGGGAGTCGCCGTCGTCGCGCGCACCGTCGCCGACATCGCGCGCCGCGTGCAGGGCAAGGTCGCGGTGGTGCTCGGCGCGATGCAGGTCGGCGACAGCACGCGGCAGCGGCTGGAGCATGTCGTCGCCGCGCTGCAACTGCTCGAGGCGTGCGGCGGCGACGCGCCGCCCGATCCGGCGGTGGCCGGCCATATCGACCGGCTGCTGGCGGCGCAGATCGAGGGCGCCCGCGACGATTTCGCGCGCGACACCGCGGCGATGCTGGCCTCGCTCGCCGATCTGGTGCCCGAAACGGACCAGCTGCTCGCGCTGATCGTAGAACAGGGCGACGGCGGCGGCCGCGATTTCCTCGACCGGCTGGAACGCGGCATCGCCGATGTCGAACGCGTCACCGGGCGGCTGCGCGATGCCGAGCGGCAGTCGACCGCGATGGTCGGGATCATCACCGACACCGTCGCCGGGCTGACCCGGCGGCTGGCGAAGGTCCAGCGCATCCGGTTGCAGGTGCAGGACATCGCCACGAACACCCGGCTGCTGTGCCGCCGGCACGGCACGATCGGCAAGGCGGTGGCGGTGATCGCGGTCGAGGTGGACGTCTATGCCTGTCGGCTGGCCGGCACCACCGAATGCGTGGCGCGGGTGATCGCGGACCTCAAGGCGGTCGAGGCGGCGCTGCTCGACGCGGCGGACGCGCAGGCGTCGGACGGGCGCGACATGGGCGACACGCTCGCCGCTGCGCTCGCGGTCGTCCGCGACGCCTGCCAGCGCACCGGTCTGGTGTCGATGGAGGGCAGCGACGACGCGCGACATCTGGGGGCGTTGCTGATGGCGACGATGCAGGAACTGGAGAGGGAAGATGCCGTCACCGCCGCGCTGGGTCGGGCCGCCGGGACGCTGGCCGGGCGCACGCCGCCCGCGCCGATGACCCCCGGTGCCGAGGCGACGCTGCGCGAGCTGCTGCCCCGGATCGGCGCAATGTACACGATGGCGCAGGAACGCACGATCCACGCGGCGTTCCTGCTGCCCGGCATGGACGGCGTCGGTGCGCCGGTGGTCGACGATGACGACGACGACGGATTGTTCTGAATAAGCGGCGACGTCCGCCACAGGATTCCCTTGTGCTCATCGCGAAAAAGAGGATGCTGGGTTATCAAGGGGATGCGATCAATATGACCGATTATGCGCGATATGCGTCCGATATCCTGCAAGCGCGTCATCGTCGCGAAGCCCTGTTCCCGCCCGCGCTGTTCGACGAGTTTGCGTGGGAGATCCTGCTCGCGCTGTACATCAGCCGCGGGTCCGGCAGCGACGTGGATGCCGCGACGGTGTTCGATACGGTGGGATGCAGGCCGGCGGTCGGCCAGCGCTGGCTCGCCTATCTCGCCGAAAAGAACCAGATCGTGCACGCGGGGCCGCATATCGTGCTGCACGACGATGCGGTCGGCCCGATGGAGGAGTATCTCGGCGGCCTGATCCGCGATGCGGAACGCGTGACGTAAGGGGCGCGCCCCGTCACACCGGGCGGGCGGCGGCCCTGAGCGTCGCCGTCAGATAGCCTTCGAGCGCGGTGATCGCCTGTGCGGAGAGCGTCAGCGGCGACGTCAGGTCGCGCCGGCCGTCGCACGTCACCAGTCCCGCGGTCAGTAGATGCTGGATCCAGCGCATCATGGTCGGGGCAGGGCAGGCCAGCTCCCGGGCGAGCAGGTCGCCGGTGAGCCGCCGCCCCGCCGCGTCGCCGACGAACAGCGTCAGCAGCGCATCCCACGCCCATTCACCGAACAGATCGTCGGGCAAATGCGCGCGGCGCAACCGGCGGTTGCACAGGATCGCGCGCGCGGCCCGGGCGAGGGCATCCTCGTCGCCGTCGACGGGGCGCTGATCTTTGAACGCATCCTGCATGCCGCCGCTCCGATCAGTTCTGCAACGACGCTTCGACGACGTCGACGGCCTCGCACAATTTGGCGGCCAGCAAGGTCTGGTCGTGCTCTTCCGCCAGCCGGATCTGCGCCAGCAGCTGGTCGCGCATGTGCTGCAGTACGAGGAAGTGCTGCGTCGCCGTCGCGTCACGGCCGTCGTCGTCCGCCCGCAGCGCCTCGACGACGCAGGACAGGCCGACCGGCTTTTCGCAGCGGGCGACATGCGCATAGGCTGCCGGCACGTCCGCGGGATCGTTGCCGGTGGTGAAGATGCATCGCGTGCCCCTGGCGAGCAGCCGGTCGACGACGGGATAGACCTTGTGCCGCCCGAGATTGATGTCGAGCAGCGCGCCGTCGATCGCACTCTCGCGGTCGAGCAGCGCCAGCGCCTGCGCGACGGACGGGACCGGGCCGATGACGATCGCGCCGGCGCGCCGCAGGCTCCGTTCCATCGCCTCGGCGACGGTATATTCGTCCTCCACCACCAGAAGGCGGCGATCCTGCAACAGCGCTTCAGCCATCCTCATTGTCCTTGTCTGTGCGTGTCGAGACGACCGGCACGGCGATCCTACAATGCACGCCATCGCGGGTGAACGCATATTCGGTGCGCGCGCCCAATTGGTACGGCAGCGCCCGTTCGATCAGCTGGCGCCCGTACCCCCCCGACGGCGGCGTGCCGGTCGGGGCGGGCAGGTCGACGTCGCTTTCCCGCCAGTCGACGTGCAGCCACGGCACGCCGTCGGCCTCTTGCTCGACATGCCATGCGATCGCCAGCCGCCCCCGTCCGTCGCGCAGCGCGCCATATTTGACCGCATTCGTCGCCAGCTCGTGGATCGCCAGCGCGAGGCTCTGCACCGCACCGGAGCGGAGCGGCACGTCCGCCGGACCGTCAAGCATCAGATGCGCGTCGCCGCCGCGCCGGCCGATGGCGCCGTGCGCGAGCAGCTCGGCGTCGAGCAGCTCCCCGAACGTCACGCGGCGGCCGGTCGCGGTGCAGGACAGCAGCGCCTGTACCCGGGACAGTGCCGACAGCCGCTCGCCGAACCCGGCCTCGAACGCCGCGAGCGAGGGCGCGCCGTCGATCATCCGGTCCGCGATCGACCGGATGACGGCGATCAGGTTGCGGGTCCGGTGCTGCAGCTCGACCACCATGACGTCCTGGCGGTCCTGCGCCTCGCGCAGCGCGTGGATGTCGTTCGAGGTGCCGAGCCATTCGACGATGGCGCCATGGTCGTCGCACACCGGCACGGCGCGCGTGCTGAACCAGCGGTAGACGCCGTCCGCGCGCCGCAGCCGGTGTTCGATGTCGAAGCCGCCGCGCGCCTCCGCCTGCGCCCACGCCCGCTCCGCGGCGGCGCGATCGTCGGGGTGGAGCATCGCCAGCCACGCCGCGCCATGGCTGGCCCGTTCCGGTTGGCCGGTGAAGGCCGCCCATTGCGGGCTCGCCCAGTTCCACATGCCGCCCGGTGACGCGCGCCAGAGCAGCTGCGGGCCCCCTTCGACCAGCGCACGCATCCGGCGTTCGTTGTCGGTCACGGCGCGTTCGAGCCGTTTGCGGGCGTCGATGTCGATGTTCATGCCGACCCATTTCTCGACATGGCCGGCCGCGTCGAACAGCGGGATCGCGCGCGCATTGACCCAGCGATATGTGCCGTCCCGCAGCCGCAGCCGATATTCGAGGTTGGTGCCGCGACCGTGGTCGCGCGCGTCCTGCCATTGCGCCATCACCGGCGTGCGATCGTCGGGATGGATCGCCTGCATCCAGCCGAAGCCGCGAAACGCCTCGTAGCTCTGTCCGGTCAGGCGGCGCCAGCTCGGGCTGTCGACCGTCACCCTGCCGTCCCGCGGCGCTTCCCAGGTTGCGACCGCGATCCCCTCGACGAGCAGTTGCGCGCGCGCCTGCGCCTCGCGCAACGCGGCATCCTTGCGGCGCAGCCGCGCTCTGGCGCGGGCATGTTCGACCGCGACCCATGTCCGCTCCGCGGCCTCGCGGACGAGGCGGACGTCGCCCGGGCTCCAGGGACGCGGTGCGCGGTGCTGGATCGTCAGCGCGGTGACGAGCCGGCCGTTCCGCATCACCGGCACGCCCAGGCGGCTGCGAACGTTCAGATCTCGCCATTTCGCCAGCAGGACGTCCGCGCCGGCCTCTTGCTCGACGTCGGCGACCGCGACGACCTGCCCGGCCTGCAGGGGGATCAGGTCGTCGCCGAACCCGGCGGCATCGTGCAGCCCGACGAAGCTGGCCGCATCGGCGGTGCGATATTCCGCTGCGACGACGATATGGTGCCGGTCGTCATCCTCGATGAATTCGACATAGGTGCAGCGATCGATCGCCAGATGGGCGCCGAGCAGGTCGACCGCGCAGTCCGCGATCGCCGCGGGATCGTCCAGCGGCCGGATCGCGTCGCTCAACTGCAACAGCAGCGCCTGGCTCCGCTCGCCCTCGCGGCGCGCTTCCGACAGGCGCTTGAGCGCATCGATATCGCTGACGACGCTGGCCTGTCCGGTGACGGTGCCGGCGGCATCGCGGATCGGCACGGTCGCGACGCGCACCCACCGCTCGTCGCCATCGTCGTCGGTGTAGAGCATCTCCTGCCCCGGCACGACGCTCTCCCCCCGTTGCGCCCGCGCGCCGGGGAAGTCGGTCGGCGACAGTGCGCGGCCAGCCTCGTCCCAGCCGCGCCAGCGCGCGACGCGCGTTTCGTCCCGCGACGGCATCATTCCGGTCGGGCAGAAGCGCAGATATTCGGCATTGGCATCGACGATCCTGCCGTCCGCGTCGATCATCGCCACCCCGACGGGGACGGTGGCGAGCAAGGCCGCAAGCCGCGCCTCGCTGTGCTGGAGCGCCGCTTCGGCCGCCGCGAGGCGTTCCGGGAGGCCGGGGTTATCTGCCGCTATATCCATGGCTTATCCAACGCGCGACATGTGCAAATGGCCGCTGCGGCGACGATAGGACGCGTGCGTGGTTACCGGGCGTTAACCAGATCGGGCCTATGGAGGACGGGTGAGCCATCAGGCCACACGGACAGCAGGACAGCCCCGACCGCGCGCGTATCCGGCGATCGGGGCTGTCTTGGCCCCCGCCGGCGCGCCGTCAGTCGATCCGGCCGAGCAGCGCCTCGAGCTCCGCCTGCCCTGCGGCGGCGGCTTCCGCCAGCGTGTCCGCCCGATCGGCATAATCGTCCGCCATATCCGCATGCGCGGTGCGCGCCATACAGGCCGCGTCGTCGGCCGCGGACCGCTCTTCGGCCGCCCGCCGGCGCAGATAGGCGATGTCGTCCGGGTCGTCGCGGTCGTCGGGGCTCATCCACCAGATGTGGGGATTGCGATCCGATCGGCAAGCGTCGGCACGCGAACCAGATCGTAAGTTATGACTTTACATATGCTTAGCTGTCCCCCGATAGCAGGGGCAGGCAGCCCGCCGCGATGGCGGGCCGACAGCTTGGGATTGTTGAGGTGGGTTGCATCCGGCTGCTGATTATCGAGGATTCCGCCACCGCGCGGGCGATCATCGAACAGATCGTGATCCAGGACCCGGGCGCCGAGATCGTCGGCGTCGCCGCCTCGTCGGAGCAGGCGAAGGTGCTGCTGCGCACCCTCAAGCCCAACGTCATCACCCTCGACCTCCATATGCCGGGCATGGGCGGGCTGGCGTTCCTCGACGATTTCGGCGGGCCGCGCCATGCGCCCATCGTCGTGCTGTCGTCGTCGACCACAAAGGGATCGGATATCGCCCGGGAATCGATCAGGCGCGGCGCGGCCGCCTGTTTCGACAAGGCGGCGCTGACCCGAGAGGCGGCGCGATTCCGCCAGGCGCTACGCCGCGTCATCGCGAATCACGACCGGGCGGCGACGGCCAGCGTCTACGGATAGGTCCGGGCGCGCCCCGGAGCGTCACACCCTCGCCGGCGCATGCATCAGCCGGCGATATTCCTGTTCCGGACGGCCGTAGGTGTCGCTGGCCAGCTGCATCAGCTTGGCGCGATCATGGACGACGATCTTCGCGCGCAGCGCCCGGATGGCGCGCTCTTCCTCGAGGCGGTGCATCGCATCGGTGACGCTGCTGCGGCGGACGCCGAGCATCAGGCGGAATTCCTCGTGCGTCATGTTGATCTCGTCCGCCTGGACGCGGTCGTGATACAGCAGGATCCAGCGCGCCATGCGCCGCTCGATCGGATGCGCCAGCGACGACACGATCGTCCGCCCCATCTGCAGCATGAAGACGTGGACGAAGCGGAGCAGCGCGCACCGCAGCGTCGCGCTCGCCTCGACCGCGTCGAGCAGGGCGGGGGCGGCGATGCGCAGCGCCTGGCCGCGTTCGGCGCGCATCGTCACGTCATAGGGCGAGCGGTCGTCGCCGAGCAGCAGCGGCCAGCCGAGAAACCCCTCCGCACCGACCAGTCCGATCGCATAGCGCCGGTCGTCCTCCAGCGAATCGAGCACGCCCGCGATCCCCTGTTCGGGGAAGCACAGGCTCTCGATCGGATCGCCCGCATGCGTGATGACGTCGCCGACCGCGAAGAACACCGGCTCCAGATGCGGCGCCAGCAGCGCGCGATCCGCCGCCGACAGGCTGGCAAGCAGCCTGTTGCCCGTCCGGTCCGCCGTCGGGTTCGCCGGGTCGGGACCGGCATGGCCGGTGATCGGGGTGACGTTGGACATGACGTTCGTTCCGCTCGCTCGCTGTCGCCGGGCGCGCTCTGCCCGGTATCGTACGGAAACGTTGCGGGCGGCCGTCTGTTCACCGTTCGACACAGCAGGAGCGCCCATGCCCATTCCGTCCGGCCGTCGCCGCGCTGCCCGCCGCCCCGGCGGGCGTCTGCGCGCCATCCGCGCGCGCCGCTGAACCCCGCTCCCGCCCCTGAAGGATAGCTCCGATGACCGATGCCCCCGTCCGCTACCACCCCGATGTCGAGACGATCCAGCCCGACGAGCGCGAAACGGTGCAACAGCTTTGCGCTGCGTTCGACGTGATCCTCGAACGGACGGCGGAGGATTACGGTCATGCCGTCCGCTCGGTCCATGCCAAGGCGCATGGCGTGCTGTCCGGCGAACTGACGGTCGACGCCGACCTGCCGCCGGAGCTGGCGCAGGGCCTGTTCGCCACCCCGGGCACGCACCAGGTGCTGCTGCGCCTGTCGACCAACGCCGGCGACATATTGCCCGACGCGATCAGCCTGCCGCGCGGCCTCGCGATGAAGGTGTTCGACGTCGACGGCGCGCGCCTGCCGGGCTCCGAGGGCAACGCGCAGGACTTCGTCATGGTCAACGGCACCGTCTTCCAGGCGAAGACCGCAGACAAGTTCCTCGGCAACCTCAAGCTGCTGGCCAGGACCACCGACCGGATGGAGGGTACGAAGACGGTGATGTCGTCGGTTTTGCGCGGCGTACGCGGGGCGCTGGAGGCGGTCGGGATCGAGAGCGCGGCGATCAATTCGCTCGGCGGCGCGCCCAATGTCGAGCCGCTCGGCGAGACCTATTACAGCGTCACGCCGTTCCGCTACGGCGACTATATCGCCAAGTTCAGCCTGAAGCCGGTCGCGCCGGCGATGACCGCGCTGACCGGCGGGACGATCCATGTCGACGGCCGTGAGGATGCGATCCGCGAGGACGTCCGGTCCGAGATGGCCGGGATCGATGCGGAATGGGAGTTCCGCGTCCAGTTGTGCCGCGACCTCGAACGCCAGCCGATCGAGGACCCGACGGTCGAATGGGACGAGGCGGAGGCGCCGTTCCGCAAGGTCGGCACCGTCCGCGTTGCGGCGCAGGACAGCTGGGATCCCGCGCAGGTACAGCGGATCAACGAGGAGACGCGGTTCGCGATCTGGACGGGGATCGCGGCGCATCAGCCGCTCGGCAACATCAACCGCGCCCGCAACGAACCCTATCGCCATTCGGCGGACTTCCGCGCGCGGGTCAACGCCTGCCCGTATCACGAACCGGCCGCCTGATCGCGGCCACCGCCGCCGCGCCATCGCATCGATCATGATCCCGACCCCGACAGACGAGAAATACGCATGACCCATCCAGCCACCCCCCGGCGCTTTCAGGGCAAGGTCGTCCTCATCACCGGCGCGGCGTCGGGGATCGGCGAGCGCGCCGCCCGACGCTTCGCGGCCGAGGGCGCGACGCTGGTCCTCAGCGATGTCGACGGCGACGCGCTGGCCAACGTCGCCGCCGGCCTCGAGGGCGATGTCGAAACCCTCGTCACCGACGTGCGGGATCCCGCGGCCTGCGACGCGCTCGTCGCGCAGGCGATCGCGCGGTTCGGCCGCGTTGACGTGCTGGTCAACGATGCGGGCGTCGATCATCTCGGCCAGCTGGACGAGGGCGATCTGTCGGCCTTCACCAAAGTCATCGAAACCGACCTGTACGGCGTCGTCCACATGAGCCGCGCCGCGATCGCCGCCCTGCGTGCCGCGAAGGGCTGTATCGTCAACGTCTCGTCGGTGTCGGGGCTCGGCGGCGACTGGAACCACAGCTTCTATTGCGCGGCCAAGGGTGCGGTGACCAATTTCACCCGCGCGCTTGCCATGGACGAGGCCGCGCACGGCGTCCGCGTCAATGCGGTCAACCCGTCGCTGACCTATACCGCGCTGACCGCGGGGATGAAGGAACAGCCCGAGCTGATCGCCAAGTTCGAGGAGCGTATTCCGATGGGGCGCGGCGCCGAGCCCGACGATATCGCCGGCGTCATCGCCTTCCTCGCCAGCGAGGATGCGCGGTTCGTGACGGGGGTCAATCTTCCCGTCGATGGCGGCCTGAGTGCGTCGAACGGTCAGCCGCCGCTCAGCTGACGATTCCGGGAGAGGCAGGATATGAACGGCAGACGCATGGCCGGTGCGATCGCCGGCGGGCTGGTCGCGGGGCTCGGCATCACCGCGATGCTGATCGCAGGCGAACGGAAGAGCGGGACACCGTCGGAACTCGCGATGCTGGAACGGGCCGGTGCGCGCGGCCTCGGGGTGACGGTGCCGCCCGACGATGCGCTGGCGTCGTCCGGCGAGCAGGCGGTAATCCAGGGCGGGCATTTGCTGCTGTCGGCGGCCGCCGGTGCGGTCTATGCCGCGACGGTCGATGAGGATGCGGGCGTCCTGCCCGGCGGCATCGCGTTCGGACTGGCGTTCTACGCGGTGGCGCACTGGGTCGCCGGTCCTTTGCTCGGGCTGAAGCGGCCCGAATGGGAATCGGATGCGACGACGATCGGCATGCACACCGCCAATCACCTCGTCTTCGGTCTCGCCACCGCGGCGGGCGCGAGAGCCGCGGCGCGCGCGTGACGGCGCGCGCCGGGTCGAAGAGAATGCCGGGACGTCAGGCGAGCGTCAGGCCCACGTCGACATTGCCGCGCGTCGCGTTCGAATAGGGGCAGATTTGGTGCGCGGTATCGACCAGCCGCTGTGCCGCCTCGCGCTCGATGCCGGGCAGCGACACGGTCAGGTCGGCGGTGATGCCGAACCCGCCCGCCGCGCGCGGACCGATTCCGACCGTGGCGGTGACCGCGACGTCATCGGGCAGCTTCACCTTCAATTGCTGTCCCGCGACCTTCAGCGCGCCGATGAAGCAGGCGGAATAGCCCGCCGCGAACAATTGCTCGGGGTTGCTGCCGTCGCCGCCGGCGCCACCGAGCTCTTTGGGGGTCGAGAGCTGCACCTCGAAACGGCCGTCCTCGGACCGGGCATGGCCGTCGCGGCCGCCGGTCGCGGTGGCCGTCGTGCTGTATTTGACGTCGATCGACATGCGGTGTCTCCAAATCGTTTATCGCGATAATCATCTAGGTCTGTCGAGCCCGCCTGTCCAGAGCTGTTTGCCGCGATAATCTTTGGCGTGCTATGGGTGCGTCGAGGAGAGCCCCGATGCCCGAACCCCTGCCGCTCGACGAACAGCTCTGCTTCTCGCTCTACGCCGCGACCATCGCGATCAATCGCGCCTACAAGCCGGTGCTCGACCGGCTCGGCATCACCTATCCGCAATTCCTCGTCTTGCAGGTGCTGAACGGGGCCGAGGAGGGACGCTCGATCGGTGAGATCGGGGAGCGGCTGGCGCTGGAGCCGAGCACGATCACTCCGCTCGCCAAACGGCTGGAGGCGGCGGGGCTGGTCACGCGGCTGCGCAATCCCGCCGACGAGCGGCAGGTGCGCGTCCGCCTGACCGAGGCGGGAAAGGTGCGCTGGGCGGAAACGGGATGCCTCGCGCCGATGATCGTCGAGCGGACCGGCATGGCGCCCGAGCGGCTCGCTGCGCTCAACCGCGAGGTGGCGGCGCTGCGGCGCGCGCTCGCCGCCGATGCCGCGGCGGTATGAGCCGACGGCGGCGTCAGACGGGGTCGATCGCGAGCATCAGCCGGTGCCGCCCCGTCCCCGTGATCGGGGGCGAACGATGGAGGATCGGCGGTTCCTCGACCAGCAGCCGCCCCTTGAACAGCGCGACGGCGCCGGTCGGCACCTGCGCGACCGCGTCCGGATCGGCGGCCCTGATCCATTGCGTGCCCGGGCCGTGGAGTGTGACCAGCAGCCGCAGCGTCACCCGGTCGGCGTGGAAGCGGCGGCAGGCATCCGTCGTCACGATCTCGAGCCGGACCCGCAGCCGCTCGACCGGCGCGAGGCGGGCGAGGCGCTCCGCCGACGTGCCGATCTCGGTCGCCAGCATCAGCGCGGTCGCCGGGTCGTAGCCCGCCCCGCCGAGCAGCACCGCGACCGCGATCGGCGCGCTGTCGGTCCGGACGACCGCATCGATGTCGTCGACGCTGTCCGGGGCCAGCGCCGTGAGGTCGGCGACGAGCGCGGCGGGGAGGGCGCGCTCCCAGATCGCCAGCGCGCAACCCGGATCGAGGATGGCGTGCAGGACGTCCGCGGTATCGCTGCGCGCGACCGGATCGGCGAGCCTCGTCGCCATCACGCGGGCTCCGCCACGCGTTCGCCCCATGCCGGGAACGGATCGCGCATCGCCGTCCACAGCTGCGGGGTGAAGGCCGCCGCGCCGACGAGGCAGGCGTCGAGCCGGCGGCGGATGCGCGCTTCGTCCATGCCGATGCCGATGAACACCAGCTCCTGCCGCCGGTCGCCCCAGATCGCATCCCAATGCCCCGCGACGAAGCGTTCGAACCGCTCGTCGTCGTCGGGCCATTGGTGCTTCGGGATCGACGCCCACCAGCGGCCGAGGCGCGAGGTCATCGTCTCGCTGCCCGCGACCGCCAGCTCGCCGACCCAGTCGGGCCGCGTCGCCAGCCAGAAATGCCCCTTCGCGCGCACGACGTGATCGAGCCCGCCGTCGGTCAGGAAGCCATGGAACCGGGCGGGGTCGAACGGACGGCGGGCGCGATAGACGAAGCTCTCGATGCCATATTCCTCGGTTTCCGGCTGATGGCTGGCATAGCCGTACAGCTCCTTGGCCCAGAGCGGGTGGCGGCTCGCCTGCTCCTCGTCGAACAGCCGGGTGTCGAGGATCGCGTCGAGCGGCACCTGCGCCTGGTCGCAGGCGACGATCCGCGCATCGGCATTGAGGCTGGCGACCAGCTTCTTCACCGTCGCGAGCTGTTCGGCGGACACCGACGAGGCCTTGTTGACGACGATCACGTCGGCGAATTCGATCTGTTCGGCGAGCAGGCCGACGAGGCTGCGGGTATCGTCCTCGCCCAGGCTCTCGCCCCGATCGGCGAGGAAATCCCGGCTCGAATAGTCGGACAGCAGGTTGAGCGCGTCGACCACCGTCACCATCGTGTCGAGCCGCGCGACATCGCCTAGGCAGGCGCCCGCCTCGTCGCGGAACGAGAAGGTGGTGGCGACCGGCAGGGGCTCGGAAATGCCGGTGCTTTCGATCACGAGGCTGTCGAAGCGGCCGGCCTCGGCGAGCTGCCGCACCTCGGCCAGCAAATCGTCGCGCAGCGTGCAGCAGATGCAGCCGTTGGTCATCTCGACCAGCGCCTCCTCGCTTCGCGACAAGGCCGCCTCGCCGCCGCGGACGAGATCGGCGTCGATGTTCACCTCGCTCATGTCGTTGACGATCACCGCCACGCGCCGTCCGCCGCGGTTGGCGAGGATATGGTTGAGCAACGTCGTCTTTCCGGCCCCCAGAAAGCCCGACAGCACCGTTACCGGCAGGCGTGCGTCGTCCCGCATGGCAGTCTCCAATGATATGTTGTATCATTGAATAGGGTGGCCACGGCGCGCTGTCCAGCCCGTCGGGGCGTCGGCCCGCGAAAGTGCGGCGGTCCGGTTGTTCGGCGCGGTTCAGCCGACCAGCGCGGCGACGCCGCAGCGCGCGCCCGGCACCCGCACGTCGGCCTGTCCGACGCGGATGCCCGCCACCTGCTGCACCTGGTCGAGCAGCAGGTCGAGCGCCGGGGTGGCGCCGAACAATGCGGTAAACAGCGGCGTGGTGAGCGGCGAGGTGCTGACCGGAATGCCCAGCGCGGTGATCCGCAGGTCCAGCCGCTGCAACAGCGAGGCCACCAGCCCGCCGCTCAGCGACGAGGCATTGACCGTGCGCACCGTATTGGCGGCGATGTCGGCGGCGGAGAATTGCAGCCGCTGCCACGTCGATCCCGCCAGCTGGATGTCCGCCAGCCCCTTCACGCTGGTCAGCGGCAGGCTCAGCAGCGTGGCATATTGCGACGGCAGCGGCGTTTCCATGGCGTAGAAGGCCGGATCGGCGACCGAGGCGATCATCGCCCGCCCGGGCGAGGCGCGTGCATCGACGGCGACGCTGGCGCCGTCACTGGCGCAGGTGACCGCGGCCAGCCGCGCCTCTGCGCTCGCTCCTTCGATGACGATGGGCAGTTCGGCGGCGGCGAGACCGATGCCGAGCACGTCGATCCGCGCGGTCACGCCGATCCGCATCTGCGCGGTGCTCACCGTCACCGTCGCATCGCGGCCGACCTTGATCCACGGCGAGGTCGCCGACCGGCTGCCGATCGCCATCCGGACGCCGGTCGAGGTCAGCCCCGGCACCTGCGCGCCGAGGTTGAGCGTCACCTGCCGGTCGCCGCCGGTGCCGATCAGCGCCTCGCGCAGCAGCGCATCGGCGGCGACCTTGACCGCCGGCGGCGCCACGCTGGTGCCGAGGTCGATCAGCCGGCGGACGTCGACCCGCGTCGCCGGCACCTTCAGTGCGACCCGTCGCAGCACCGCGGCGGCGGGGGAGGTCGCCGCATCCGCCATTGCGGTCACCAATGTCGGCAGCTCGACGTTTGCCGCGGCGGTGCCGCCCTGCGATCCCAGGCCGACGCTGGCGCGCGTCTGCAACAGGCGCGACAGTGCGAGGATATCGACATTGGCGTCGACCAGCGCGCTATAGTCGGCGACCGACAGGTTGAGATCGACTCCGGCGAGCGACGACAGCAACGCGCCCGGCACGCCGCCCTGCACGCTGGCGAGCCGCGATCCGATGCTGATCGCCGCCTCGCCGGTGCGGGCCGCGGTCGCCGTCGCCTGCAGGTCCTGAAAGCGCCGGCCGGTCAGCACGCCGGCGAAGAACAGCGGCACGCGTCGCCCGAGCACGACCCGCACCGCGGTGCGTTCGTCGGCGCTCGCGCGGAACCGGGCCGCCGGGGCGAGGCTGCGATCCGCGGAATAGCTGCCGGGCTGCGCGGTGACGAGCGTCACGCCCGACGCCCCCTCCACCGCGATCAGCTGGTTGGCGGTGGTCGCCGCATTGGCGGTGCCGACGCTGACCATCGCGGCGCGATCCGCGAGGCCCTGCAACTGCTGCTTGCGCATCACCAGCGACCCGTAATCGACCGCGGTGGCGGCACCGCCCATGAAGATCAGGATGAGGAACACCGATAGAACCGAAACGCTGCCCTTTCGCGACGCCAGCAGCCCGCGCGCGGCGCGACGCATCACAATCCGCCCAGCAGGATGCTGGCGCGCTGGACGATCCGCGACGGCGGCGCGGGCACGAACGGCAGCTTCAGGTTCGCGTCGCCGCCCGCGTCATAGGTCACGGTGACGGTCAGCCGGTTCGCCTGTTCGACGACGCTGACCTGCGCCTGGCGCATGTCGTAGCGACCGATCGCCCGCAGATTGTCGGTGGCCTTGTTGACCGCCATCGTCTGCCGCTCGGCGGCGTCCAGCCCCGCGATCGACGCGCGCGCGCCGTCGCTGGCGGCATGCTGCACCCCGTTGGCGAGAAGATACCACCAGGAATAGGAGATGATGCCGAAGCTGAAGAGCATCAGGATCGGGATCAGGATCGCGAACTCGATCAATACCGCGCCGGCCCGATCCGCCCGTATCCTGCGCGTCGGGCGACAGATGGCAGTATCGCAGAGCGCTGCCAAGTATGCGCACAGAGTTGGCGTTCCGTCCTTCGGAACCATAAAGCTCCTCCCTCGCATGGAAATTTCGGCGAGGCGGGCTAAAAAATACCTAATAAATCATTATGGTTGTAGTTCGCGCGCCAACACCGTGATCGCGCGCGCCATCTCTTGTGCCGGGTGCATGCACCCCCTCGGCAGGCGCCGACATGCTTAGCGGCGTCGCATCCGGTTAGGGTCGCGGCAGCACCGCGCACCGGGCGCTCCGATACTGGTCGCGCAGCGCGGATCGGTGTAGCCGGTGGGCGAGGGTTCCAGAGGTCGCGCGCCCCGCGCGACCCGACGCCCCCGTGGAGCGACCGACATACCACGCAAACCGAACTACGATTTCGAGCGCCGCGAGCGCGAACGGGCCAAGGCCGCCGAATCCGCGAAGAAGGCGCAGGCCAAGGCGGACAAGCGGGAGGCGGATCGCGGTGCCGCAGAGGCGGAGCCGTCGCACGATCCGTGACGCGCGGCCTGCTCGCCGGCATGGGCCTTACGGCTGCGGGTTCGCCTTCGGCTCGGGCGTCTCGGCGGCGGCCTTCATGCTCTCGATCTCCGCCGTCGTCTTGTAGTCGATCAGCTCGACCTGGAACACGAGGTCGGCGTTCGCCGGGATCGGTCCCGATCCCTGCGGGCCATAGCCCATCGCCGCGGGGATGCAGAACCGCGCGATCCCGCTCTTCCCCATCATCTGCAGCCCTTGCGAAAAGCCCGGGATGACGCCGCTGACCGGGAAGGGCGATCGCATCCCCTGATCGAAAACCGCGCCCGTCGCCGCCAGATAGCCGATGTAATTGACCAGCACGACGTCGCTGGCGGCCGGCATCGCGCCCGGCGCGGCGCGCAGCATCGTATAGCCGAGGCCGTTCGGCGTGCGGCTGGTGCACGCACGCTGCGCCGCCGGGACGATCGGGTTGAGCGGCAGCGGGATGATCGTCCCGTCCGCTTTGACCGGGGCCGGTGCCGTCACCCGCGGCTTCGCCTTGCGGACGGCCGTGCCGCCGGGCGCGGCGAGCGAGATCAGGACGGCGGCATAGACGCCATGGCGCAGCGGACGGGAAGAGACGGTCATCGGCGGCGCTATAGGCAGGCCGCGGCCGTCGCGCCACTCCCGCGGCACGGCGGATCGCCCCTTGCACCGCGATCGGCGAAGGAGGAGACGGACGCGATGCTCGACGCGCTGCGCATGACCCTGCCGATCGTCCAGGCCCCGATGGCGGGGGTGTCGACGCCGGCGCTGGCCGCGGCGGTGTCGAACGCCGGCGGGCTCGGCGGAATCGCGGTCGGCGCGACCGATGCCGACGGTGCGCGCGGCATGATCGCGGCGCTGCGCGCGCGGCTCGATCGCGATGCCGCCTTCAACGTCAATCTGTTCGTCCATCCGCGTGCCATCGCCGATCGCGACCGGGAACGCCGCTGGCTCGACGCGCTCGCGCCGCGCTTCGCCGCCTTCGGTGCCGCGCCGCCCGCCGCGCTGCGGACGATCTACACGAGTTTCGCCGACGATCCCGCGATGCTGGCGATGCTCGCCGAGGTCGCGCCGCCCGTCGTCAGTTTCCATTTCGGGCTGCCGTCCGCCGCGGCGATCGCGATGCTGCGCGCGTGCGGCGTCTTCCTCCTCGCGACCGCGACCAGCCCCGCGGAGGCGCGCATGGTGGAGGCCGCCGGCATCGACGCGATCGTCGCGCAGGGGATCGAGGCGGGCGGCCATCGCGGCGTCTTCGATCCCGCCGCACCCGACGATGCGCTCGGCACGATGGCGCTGGTCCGGCTGCTCGTCCGCGAGGTCCGCGTGCCGGTCGTCGCGGCGGGCGGGATCATGGACGGCGCGGGCATCGCCGCCGCGCTACGGCTCGGCGCGGTCGCCGCGCAGCTCGGCACCGCGTTCGTCGCCTGCCCCGAATCCGCCGCCGATGCGGGCTATCGCGCCGCGCTGGCGGGGCCGAGGGCGTATCACACCACGATGACGTCGCTGATCTCCGGCCGCCCGGCGCGCGCGCTCGCCAACCGGTTCACCGCCCTCGCCGGCGATCTCGCCGGGCTGGTGCCACCCGATTATCCGATCGCCTATGACGCCGGCAAGGCGCTGCATGCGGCGGCGACGGCGCGGGGCGAATCCGGCTTCGGCGCGCATTGGGCCGGGCAGGGGGCGCCGCTCGCCCGGGCGATGCCGGCGGCCCGGCTGGTCGCGACGCTGATGCGCGAGACGGATGCCGCCGAACCGCCGCCTCAGCTGCGCGACGGCGTCTCGCGGATGACGAGCGACCGGCCGCGATAGGCGGCGGCGGTGATGCCGGACCGGCGCTGCACGACCCGCTTGCCGCCGCGCAGCCAGGTCACCTCGACGGTAACCGGGGCGGTCGTCGCCAGCCCAAAATGGACCGGCTGCGCGCTTTGCGTGTTATAGCCGTCGCCGGTGCCGACCTGCCGCGTCGCGAGGATGCGCCCGCGCGCATCGCGCAGCCGCACCTCGGCGCCGGGCCGGGTGAAATGCCCGCGCGCGTCGAGCAGCAGCACCGACAGGCTGCGCGCCGCGGCGGCGGCGGGCAACAGGTTGCGGAACAGGAAATGGCCGCCGACCGGGCCGTAGCCATCGGTGATCGACAGGTCGAGCGCACCGTCGCGATCGTAATCGACCCATTGCACGCCATGGTCGCCGGCGTTCATCGCACTGGTGCGCGGCAGCACGTTGACGAAGCGGCGCCCGCCCTTGCCGTCGGATTCGTTGTGGAGCAGCGCGTTGGTCGGCTCCTGTTTCCCGACCGGGCCTTCGTAGGCCATGATCGACAGGTCGAGCCAGCCGTCATTGTCGTAATCGCCCCAGGCCGCGCCGACGCCGTGATTGGCGAAGCCGACGCCGGTCGCGACCGAGACGTTCTCGAACGTGCCGTCGCCGCGGTTGCGATAGAGCGCGTTCGGCCCGTAATTGGGGACGAACAGGTCGAGCCGCCCGTCATTGTCGTAATCGCCGATCGCGCAGCCGACGCCGCCCTCTTCCTTCGTGCGCGCCGGCCCCGCGACGCCCGCCTGTTCGGCAACGTCGACGAAACTGCCGCCGTCGTTGCGCCACAAGGCGTCCTTCGCGCCCGACTGGTTGGCTAGGAACAGGTCGAGGTCGCCGTCCGCGTCGTAATCGAACCAGCAGGCGCCGACGGTGGGGCGCGGATCGGACACGCCGGTGCCGGCGAACACCTGCGTGAAGCGGCCGCCGTCGTTGCGCATCAGCCGGTTGGGCCCGATCCGGTCGGCGGCATAGAGGTCGACGTCGCCGTCATTGTCGTAATCGACCCAGCTCGTCTGCCGTGCCGAGCGGCCGGCGAAGCCAAGCCCGATCGCGGCGCCGACCTCCTCGAATCCCTTGCCCTTGCGGTTGTGGAAGACGAGCGTCGGCTGCTTGGGATCGGTCGCGCCGCCGAGCAGGTCGAGCCAGCCGTCGCCGTCGTAATCGCCCCAGCTCAGGCCGCGCAGCTCGTGTGCCGCGGTGGGCAGGCCCATCGCCGCGCCGACGCTGACGAAGGTGCCGCCGTCGTTGCGATAGAGGCGCACCTCGCCGCTCTTCAGCGACACGGCGAAATCGAGGTCGCCGTCATTGTCCATGTCGCCCCAGGCGTTGGACAGCGACCCGACCACCCCGAACAGCTCGGCCTGGACCGGCTGAAAGGCGGGCGCGGTCGTGCCGGCGGCGGGCAGCGGCACGCCATGGCCCGGCTCGTCCGCCTGCGGCGCGGCGGCGAGCAGCAGGCAGAGGGGCAGCAGCGCGGCGAGCGGGCGGCGGGACACGGACGAACGACGGTACATGGGGCTTCCCCTTTGAACGGACGGGGCGGGTTGATCGGGCCGCTGGCCCGCGCCGGGACGTTGCGACGCCCGCCTCTCCCCCTCCCAAACGGACGGGCGGCGCGTTTCTGCTATCCGTCGCCGGCCGGGACGAGCAGCAGCGATCCGTCGCCGCCCTCGATCGCGCGGATGCCGAAGCTCTGTTCGAGCGCGCGGGCGAAATCGCCGGAGCGATCGGAGCGGAACGTGCCGCCGATCCGCACGCCGGCCAGCGCCGGATCGCCGATCACGATCGGCCTGATGCGGTAGCGGTTGAACTCGTCGACCGCCTGTTCCAGCGTATCGCCGTCGAAGCTCAGCCGCCCGTCCTGCCATGCCAGCCGGCGCTGGATATCGGTCGGCGCCAGCGCGGTGACGGCGATCGTGCCGCGCCGCACCGCCGCGGCATTGCCCGCGGGCACATGCCGTTCCGCCTTGCCGCCGTCGCGCACGCCGACGATCCCCTCGCTTACCGTCACCTCGGTCAGGTCGCTGCGCAGCCGCACGGTGAAGGCGGTGCCGACCGCGCGCACCCGCGCCTCGTCCGCCGCGACCACGAACGGGCGGCGCGTATCGTGCGCCACGTCGAAGCTCGCCTCGCCGCGCAGCAGCCGGATCGAGCGACGTCGGGGCGCGAGGTCGACGGTGACCGCGGTGTCGGTGTTGAGCCGCATCAGGCTGCCGTCGGCCAGCGTCACCACGCGGCGTTCGCCGACGCCGGTCGCATAATGGTCGCCCGTCGCGCCGAACCGCCACGCCGCCGCACCGACCGCCGCGACCAGGCCGGCGGCGATCCCGCCCATCGCGAGCCGCCGCGTCACCGGCGGCGCCGGTGCGCGGCGGGCGGCGGCGATCGAGACCGGCATGGCTTCGCCGCGCACCGCGCCGCCGTCCAGCCGCTCGGGCGCGATGTCGCGCAGCCGCGCGGCGAGGTCCCAGCCCGCCTCGACCTTGGCGAAGGCATAGCCGTGCGCCGGGTCCTGCTCGATCCAGCGATAGGCGGCGTCCCAGTCGGCCTCAGCCTCGCTGGCGCGGGCCTTCAGGAACAGACGCGTCGCTTCCGCCTCGATCGCCGTTCGTTCCGTTGCGCCTGTGCAGGGACCATCCAAAACCCGAACCCTCGTACTCGCCGATCGCCTGCATGATCTTCAGCGCGGCGCGTGCCAAATGCTTGTCTACCGTGGAAACGGACAAGCCCATCTCCTCTGCTATCGCACCCGTCGGCCAATCGTAAACACGCCGCAGCACGAATGCGCGCCTGCATTGCGGCGGCAGGGTGTCGAGGATCGCCTGCAGATGGCGCAATTCGTCGCGCGCCTCCAGCCGCGCCTGCGCGCTGTCGTCGACGCCGATCAGGTCGAGGTCGGCGATTACCTCGAACGACACGATCTTGCTGCGCCGCGCCGCATCGATGACGAGGTTGCGCGCGATCTGGTACAGATAGGCGCGGCCCGACTGCACGCGGTCGGTGTCGCCGGTCGCATAGGCCCGCGTCATCGCCTCCGCCACGACGTCGTCGACATCGGCGCCGTCGGGCAGCACCCGCCGCAGCCGCGCCCGCAGCGCGCCTTCGTGCGGCAGGATGGCCTGCTTGTACCATTCGAGCCTGGCTCTGACTGAATCCAACGGAACCCCCCGATCGTGGCGAAGGCGATCCTCTCCCGCGGACGTGCTGTTGAGGCGATACGACCAGCATTGGACACCGGTGTCCAGCCATCATGAAATAAAAATGACACGATGGTTAGCAGATTGTGTCGTCACGACCGTCTTCCCCATCAGTGAACACCATGGCCGGGGGGCTGACGATGACGACACCCATGATGATGGCGACGTTGCTGACCGGCGCCGCCATGACGTTTGCGGCACCCGCCGCGGCCGCCCGGCCGGCGACGATCGCCTTCGCGATCGAGGCGCAGTCGGTGCAGGGCGCGCTCGCCCGCTTCGCCGAACAATCGGGGGTGCAGATCCTCTATCCCTACGACCGCGTCGCCGGCCTGCGCACCGCCGGGGTGAAGGGGCGGATGTCGGCGGAGGCGGCGCTCGGCCGGCTGCTCTCGGGCACCGGCCTGCGCGTCAACCGCAGCGGCGGCGGCGTCATCGCGCTGTCGCTGCCGCCGTCCGCCACCGCGCTGCCGCAGCCGGTGCGCACCGCCGCTTTCCGCCCGGCGGCGCTCGCCCCCGCGTTCCAGCAAGCGCAGGCGCAGGCCAGCGACGCGCAGGACCCGACCGCCCCGACCGCGCAACAGGTTGACGAGCCCGCCGCGGACATCGTCGTCACCGGCAGCCGCGGCCAGCCGCGCACCGTCGTCGACAGCCCGACCCCGATCGACGTCATCAGCGGTGCCGAGCTGCAGCGCACCGGCAAATCGGGCGTGTTCGCCGCGCTCAACACGTTGGTGCCCTCGTTCAACCTGCCGACCCGCGCCGGCGGCGGCACCTCGACCGTGATCGCCACCGGCGGCCTGCGCGGCCTCAATCCCGACCAGACGCTGATCCTCGTCAACGGCAAGCGCCGCCACAAGACGTCGCTCATCAACGCCGTGTCCAATTACTACAACGGCTCGGTCCCCGCCGATCTCGACATGATCCCGACCGCCGCGGTCGACCATATCGAGGTGCTGCGCGACGGTGCCGCCGCGCAATATGGCTCGGACGCGATCGCCGGCGTCATCAACGTCATCCTCAAACATGACGCGGCGGGCGGCTTCGGCGCCGTCACCGCGGGCCAGAACATGGACCGCAGCGACGGCGAGCTGTTCCAGGCCGATCTCAACCTCGGCCTCCACCTCGGCGAGAACGGCTTCCTCAACCTGTCCGCCGGCGCCAAGAAGCAGCAGGCGTCGAACCGCGCCGAGCCGATCGCCTCCACCATCCGCCTCTATCCGCTGGTCGCCGGCGCGCTCGACCCGCGCGAGGCGACGATCGACCGGCTGGTCACTTCCAATTACGGTGCGATGCCGCAGGAGAGCCTGAACACCGCGTTCAACGCCGGCTACGACCTCGGCACCGTCGAACTCTACGCGTTCGGCACCTACAGCCAGCGCAAGTCCGATCTCAACTACACCTATCGTCCGGCGACCAACGCCAATGCGCTGCCGCAGGTCTATCCCAACGGCTTCTACCCGCGCGTCGTCATCAACGAGGAGGATTACGAGGTCGCGGTCGGCGCGCGCGGCGTGATTGCGGGCTGGAAATGGGACTTCAGCTCGACGCTGGGGCGCAACCGGTCGCGGCAACGCGCCGATCGCACGATCAACGCCTCGCTCGGCCCGACCAGCCCCACCGAATTCTACGTCGGTTCGCTGATCTCGAAGGAGGCGGTCAACTCGCTCGACCTCACCCGCTCCTATCCGCTCGGCGCGGGCCGGCTGCAGGTGTCGGGCGGGTTGCAGCACCGCATCGAAAGCTATCAGGTCGCGCAGGGCGAACCCGCCAGCTATGCCGCCGGCACCTATACCTCCAGCCTCGGCCGGCCGACGCCGGGTGCCTCGGGCGCGGCGGGCTTCCAGCCGTCCGACGCCGGCTTCGTCAAGCGCAACAACCTCGCCGCTTATGCCGACCTCGCCTGGGATCCGTCGCGCGACGTCACGATCGGCGGCGCGCTCCGCTACGAACATTATGACGACGACAGCGGCGACACGCTGATCGGCAAGGTCAATGCGCGCTACGCCGTGACGCCCTGGATCGCACTGCGCGGTGCGGCGAGCACCGGCTTCCGCGCCCCGGCGCTGGCGCAGCAGATCTATGCCTCCACCACCGGCCAGTTCCGCAACCTTGGCACGCCGCCGGTGCTCAACCTGTTGCAGATCAAGACGCTGCCGGTCGGCTCGCCCGCCGCACTGGCGCTCGGCGCGCAGCCGCTGACCCCGGAGAAATCGACCAACCTCAGCGCCGGGCTGGTGTTGACCCCGCTCGCGCGGCTCAGCGTCACGATCGACGGCTATCAGATCAGGGTCGACGACCGGATCGCGATCACCTCGACGCTGACCGGCAATGCGGTGTCGGCGATCCTGATCGCCAACGGCCAGTCGCCCGACATCAGCGCGCAATATTACACCAACGCGATCGACACCCGCACCCGCGGCGTCGACGTCGTCGCGACCTACCGCCACCCGCTCGGCACGGTCGCGAACCTCGCGTGGAACCTCGGCTACAATTACAACAAGACGATCATCACCGGGGTGAAGGCGAACCCGCCGCAGCTCGCCGCGCTGGGCGCCGATTACGTCCTGTTCGACCGGCTGTCGCGCAGCAACCTGACGGTCAACCTGCCGCGCACCAAACTGTTCGTCGGCAATGTCGCGACGATCGACGCCTTCACCTTGTCGACCCGCGTCGTCCGCTACGGCAGCTTCAAATCCTACGGCAACGCCGTCGTCAACGACCGCACCTTCGGCGCCAAGTGGATCACCGATCTGGAACTGTCGTGGAAGACGACCGACAGCCTGACGGTGGCGGTCGGCGCGAACAACCTGTTCAACGTCTACCCCGACCGCAACGACACGCAAACCAACGTCAACACCGGCGCCGGCTTCTACGCGACCAGCGGCGCCTACGGCTTCACCGGCGGCTATTATTACGGCCGCGTCGCGGTCAGCTTTTGAGAAGGAACGGGGCGATGCGCGCGACGATCATCCGGGCCGCGGCCCTTGGCCTGGCGGCGGCGGCACCGGCGGCGACGCCGGCCACCCATGCCGGCGGCGGCGAGATCCTGTGGGACACGTTCGGCGTCCCCCATGTCTATGCGAAGACGGAGGCCGGCGCCTTCTGGGGCTTCGGCTATGCGCAGGCGCAGAGCCACGGCAACCTGCTGCTCCGGCTGTTCGGCGAGGCGCGCGGGCGCGCCGCCGAATATTGGGGCGGCGCGGACAATGAGACGCAGGACCGCTGGCTCGTCGCCAACGACGTGCCGACCCGCGCGGCGACGTGGTTCCGCCAGCAGACGCCGCAGATGCGCGCCGACCTCGACGCCTTCGCCGCTGGCATCAACGCCTATGCCGCTGCGCATCCCGATGCGCTCGATCCGGCGATGCGCCGCGTGCTGCCGGTCAGCGGCACCGACGTGATGGCGCATGCACACCGGCTGATGAACTATGTCTACATCGCCTCGGACCGCAAGGTGCTCGCCGATCCGACGACCAACGAGGCGGGCGGGTCGAACGCCTGGGCGGTGGCGCCGTCGCGCTCGGCCAGCGGCAAGGTGATGCTGCTCGCCAACCCGCATCTGCCCTGGGCGCCGAGCATGCTGACCTATTACGAGGCGCATCTGAACGCGCCCGGCTACAGCGTCTATGGCGCGACGCAGGTCGGCCTGCCGGTGCTACGCTTCGCGTTCAACGACGACCTCGGCTTCACCAACACCGTCAACACGATGCTGGGCTATGCGAGCTATAAACTCACGCTGGCCGACGGCGGCTATCGCTACGACGGCAAGGTGCTGCCGTTCACCACCGCGCAGAAGAGCTACCGCGTGCGCCAGCCCGACGGCACGCTGAAGACGGTCGCCTTCACGCAGCGCTATGCGACGCAGGGGCCGGTGTTCGACCTGCCCAGAAACGGCGGCACGATCGCGCTGAAGGTCGCCGGCCTCGACCGCCCCGGCGTGCTCCAGCAGTATCTCGACATGGGCAAGGCGCACGACTTCGCCGCCTTCCAGCGTGCGCTGCGGCGGATGCAGGTGCCGATGTTTAACATCGTCTATGCCGATCGCGCCGGCCACATCATGTATATCGACAACGGCATCCTGCCGCGACACGCCGACGGCGACGTCGCCACCTGGTCCAGGCCGGTGGCGGGCGACACCTCGGCGACGCTGTGGCGCGACGTCCACGGCTATGACGATTTGCCCAAGGTGGTCGATCCCGCCAGCGGCTTCGTCCAGAACGCCAACGATCCGCCCTGGCTCGCGACCTGGCCGCGCCAGCTCGATCCCAAGGCGTTCCCCGGCTATGTCGCGCCGGTCGGCCCGGTCAGCCAGCGCGCGCAGCATTCGGTGATGCTGATGACCGCGACGCCTAAACTGTCCTTCGACGATTTCGTCGCGCGCAAGCTGGAGACCGGCTCGCTGATGGCGGACCGGCTGCTGCCGGACCTGCTCGCCGCGGCAAAGGGCAATGCCGATCCGGACATCGCCGCCGCTGCCGCCCTGCTGGCGGGCTGGAACCATAAATTCGACGCCGACGCGCGCGGCGCGCTGCTGTTCGAAACCTGGGCCGCCCTGTTCGCGCCGCGTAATTTTGTCGACCAGAGCAATTATGCGGTGAAGTGGACGCTCGACGATCCGCTCGCCACGCCACGCGGGCTGAAGGACCCCGCCGCCGCGGTCGCGATGCTCAAGGCGGCGGTCGCGAAGACGCGCCAGCTGTACGGCGCGCTCGACCGTCCGTTCGGCGAGTCGTCGCGGTTCCACCTCGGCGACGTCAGCCTTCCCGGCAACGGCGGATTCGGCAACACCGGCGTGTTCCGCACGATCACCTGGGGGCCGATGAAGAACGGCGAACGCACCCCCGTCCATGGCGAAACCTGGGTGTCGATGATAGAATTCTCCAAGCCGATGAAGGCGTTGGGCATGATGAGCTATGGCAATTCCAGCCAGCCGGGATCGCCGCACAACAGCGATCAATTGCGCTTCCTAACCTCGAAGACTTTCCGTACGCTGTGGATAGAGCGAACCGAAGTGGAGCGTCACGTCGAAGACAGGACCCGTTTCTGATGCGCACGACCTTGCTTGTCCCGCTGGCCGCGTTCGCGCTCGCCATGCTGCCGACCCCGGTGTCCGCCCAGGGCGCCCCGAAGCAACCCGCGCGCACGCAGGACGCACGGCAGGTCCATGACGCGGCGATCGTCCTCGACACGCATTTCGACACGCCCGCCAATCTCGGCCGCCCCGGCTGGAGCATCATGGACCGCCACAGCCGCGCCGACAGCGGCGATCAGGTCGATTACCCGCGCATGGTCGAAGGCGGGATCGACGGCGGCTTCTTCGCGATCTTCACCGCGCAGGGGCCGCGCACGCCGGAGGGGGATCGCGAGGCGCGCGACGCCGCGCTCGTCCGCGCGGTGCAGATTCGCGAGATGGTGGCGCGCCACCCCGACGCCTTCCGGCTGGTCACCACCGCCGCAGAGGCGCGGGCTGCGGTCGCGGCGAAGCGGCGGTTCGTGTTCATGAGCATGGAGAATGGCTATCCGTTCGAGGCGGACCTGTCGCTGATGCGCAGCTTCCAGCGGCTCGGCGTCACGATGATGAGCCCCGTCCACTTCAAGAACGACGACCTTGCCGACAGCGCCACCGACACGCCCGAATGGAACGGCCTCAGCCCCAAAGGCAAGGCGTTCGTGGCGGAGGCGAACCGGCTCGGCATCCTGATCGACCTGAGCCACGCCTCCGACGACGTGCTGCGCCAGACGATCGCGCTGTCGAAGGCGCCGGTGATCCTGTCGCATTCGGGGGTGCGCGCGATCTTCGACCATCCGCGCAACGTCACCGATGCCGACCTGCGCGCGCTGGCGGCGAAGGGCGGCGTCGTCCAGATCAACGCCTTCGACGGCTATATGATCGCCCAGCCCAAGGTTCCGGCACGCGAGGCGGCGATGGCGGCGCTGATGGCGAAGCTGCCGCCGCGCGCGACGATGACCGAGGCGGATCGCAAGGCCTTCCTCGCCGAGCGCAAGGCGATCGACGCGCGCTGGCCGGTGCCGCGCGCGACCTTCGACAATGTGATGAAGCATCTGCTCCATGCCATCGACGTGGCGGGGATCGATCACGTCGGTATCAGCGGCGATTTCGACGGTGGCGGCGGGGTCGAGGGGTTCGACGACATCACCGCCTTCCCGAAGATCACCGCGGCGCTGCTCGCGCGCGGGTTCGGCGCGGCGGACGTCGCCAAGGTGTGGGGCGGCAATGCGCTGCGCGTGCTCGACGCGGCACAGGCCGCCGCCGACCCGGCCGCGCGCCCGGCCATCCCGGTCACCTCGTGATCGCGTCGGCGATCCGGCACGACGGGGAGGCTGGTCCGGCCCTGCACTGAGCAGGCGCGTGCGAATGGATGCGGACCGCCACAACCGGCCGCAGCGGAAGTCCCGGGGGGGATGATCTGGATAGCAATGTCCCGTCGGTGCGCCGACCAGATCAGGAGATTGCGCGTGACTCGTCTTCGTGTCTCGACCCCCGCCGCTACGGCGCTGGGCCTCGTCTTCGCCACCGCCGCGCTCATGCTGACCACCGGGGCTGCCGCCGCGCAGGCGACGTCCGCCGAGAATGCCGACACCGGCACGCAGGCGACCGAGGCGCAGGCAACCGAGGCGCCGGCGGGCGAGGGGCAGGATATCGTCATCAGCGGCCGCCGCATCAGCCAGGCGAGCGAGGCGGTGGGCGAGGATCGTATCACCAGCACCGTCGCGGTGACGCGCGAGGCATTGCTCTCCGCGCCATCGGGCATTTCCGGCCTCAAGATGCTCGAATCGCTGCCCGGCTTCAACGTGCAGACCGACGGTGCGCTCGGCCTCTACGAATTCGGCAACAGCGTGCAGGCGCGCGCCTTCAACCTCGACCAGATCGGCTTCGTCGTCGACGGCGTGCCGATGGGGCGCAGCGACGCCTTCGGCGGCAGCCCGGTGTTCCGCTACGTCGACAACGAAAATCTGGGCGTGGTCGAGGCGTCGCCGGGCGCGGGCGGGGTGACGATGCCGACCTATTCGTCGCTCGGGCCGGTCGTCTCCTATCGCTCGATCGTGCCGCAGGACGAACTCGGCACCTTCATCTCGCAGAGCTTCGGCGATTTCGACATGAAGCGCACCTTCGTCCGGGTCAGCACCGGCAAGATCGGCCCGCTCAAGGCGTTCGTCAGCCGCACCAAGCTCGACACCGACCTGTGGCGCGGCACCGGCTCGGTCGATCGCGAACATTGGGAGGCGATGGCGCAGGTCGACGTGACCGACACCAGCTGGGCGCGGTTCAAGTTCGTTTCGAACGACTTCTTCGACTATGATTCCCCGACGCTGTCGCGCGCCGAATACAACAGCAGGACGCCTGACCTCGCCGGCCATGTCGGCCGCTACCGCGGCTATTACGGCGATCCGCTGCCCGCCTATGCGCCGGTGGCGGCGGGCGTGCCCTTCTCCAACGCCAATTACACCTATTATTACGGACAGGCGATCAACGTCCGCAAGGACAAGCTGTACGCCGGCACCTTCCATGCCGGCATCGCCGACGGCGTCCATGCCGAAACCACCATCTATTACGAGGACAAGGACGGCTGGGGCAGCTCGCCGGACAGCTATGCCAACACGCTGACCTTCTACAACCGCCAGCGGCTGGTGTCGGGGCTGGCGCTGACCGCGCCGCGCGGCACGCAGTTCGGCGTGTCGAGCCTCGGCGGCTATCGCCAGGGCATCCTCCAGAGCCTGCACGCGCAGCTCGGCATCCAGGCGATCGACGTCGGCATCTGGGCGGAGGACGACCGCTATCGCCGCTACCAGCGTCGCCAGAACACGATCGACGGCTCGCCCGCCAGCACGCCCAATTACGGCGAACTGGTCTATGGCCGCCGCGATTACCGGTCGAAGCGCGCGACGGTGCAGATGTTCGTGCGCGACCGCATCGATCTGACGCCCGCGTTCAGCGTCGACCTCGGCATCAAGGCGCTCAACCTCGATTACCAGCAGCGCGGCTACCGCGATTTCGCCGATTACGCGCGCACGGTGAACGGCGTGAACGTCGCCGGCTGGGGACCAAAGTACAACCGGGCCCGCTACACCGATTACTTCCTCCCCACCGCGGGCCTCCTCTATCGCTTCAGCGACAGCCGCACGCAGCTGTTCGCCTCCTATGCGGAGAATATGGCGCTGCCCAAGGGGATGGATGACATCTTCTCGGTCGCCTACACCAATTCGCCCGCGGTCGTCGGCGCGCCCGCGCCGGAACGGTCGAAGAACGTCGAGCTCGGCCTGCGCACGACGCGACCCGAATTCTTCGCCTCGCTGACCGGTTACTACACGAAGTTCGACAATCGCATCCAGGCGATCGCATCGATCCTGCCGGGGACGACCAACGTCACCGAAACCTTCTACCAGAATGTCGGCGGTGTGAAGGCCTATGGCGCGGAACTGCTCGCCAATTACAAGCCGGCGTTTCTGCACGGCGCGGCCTATTTCAACGGCAACGTCACCTACAATCACGCGCAGTTCCAGGACGATATCGTCGCGGCGGCGCGCACCTATCTGATCGCCGACAAATATCTGCCCGACAGCGCGAAATGGGTCGTGTCAGGTGGCGTCACGGTCGAACCGGCGCCGTGGTTCGTCGCCAACATCACCGGCAAATACACCAGCCGCCGGCAATCGACGTTCGAGAACACGCCGGGATCGTCGCTGCCGGGCTTCACCGTCTTCTCGGCCTATGCCGACATCGGCGACGGCTTCTCGATCGGCCCGGTGCGTAACGCGCGCATCCGCGTCAACGTCGACAATCTGTTCGACAAGGACGTGCTCTCGTACATTTCGTCGGCCCTGACCGGGGATGGCCTGTTCCGTCCGCTCAGCCCGCGCACGGTCCAGCTGACGCTGTCCGTCGACATCTGACGCTCTCGCCGCGGCGCGAGCGTGCGCCGCGGCTGTCCACGATCACATTCGCATTGGGGGATTACGGCATGGTAACACGCAGGACGGTTCTGGGGCGGCTCGGTCTGGCCGGCGGACTGGGCGCGACGCTGGGCGCGATGCAGACGCTGGGTCTGGTCGGCACCGCACAGGCGCAGGACATGAGCGGGCTGACGCCCGGGATCGGCCGCGGCAAGCATGTCGTCGTGCTGGGTGCCGGCATCGCCGGGCTTACCTCCGCCTGGGAGCTGGAACAGGCCGGCTTCCTCGTGACGCTGCTCGAGGCGCGCACCCGCGTCGGCGGGCGCGCCTGGACGGTGCGCGATGGCGACCGGATCGAGATGAACGGCGAGGAGACGCAGACCGCCCGCTTTTCCGACGGCGTCTATTTCAACGCCGGCCCGGCCCGCATCCCGAGCTTCCATCAGGGCCTGCTCGGCTATGCGAAGAAGTTCGGCGTGCCGCTCGAGGTGGAGGTCAATTCCAGCCGTTCCGCCTATGTGATGGCCGACGACGGGTCGAAGATCCGGATGCGCACCGCGATCAACGACATGCGCGGTCGCATCGCCGAACTGCTGGCGAAGGCGATCGGCAAGGGCTCGCTCGACAGCGAGCTGACCGCCGCGGACCGCGAGCGGCTGATGCCGTTCCTCAAGGCCTATGGCGACCTCGGTACCGACGGCCGGTTCACCGGCACGGAGCGTTCGGGCTTCGGCACCGCGCCGGGGGCGGGGGTCACCTTCGCCTCGCCGTCGACCGCGATGCCGCTCGACCAGCTGCTCGCCAACCAGCGGCTGCCGATGACGCTGTTCGAAGACAACCTCTATATGCAGGCCACGATGTTCGAACCCGTCGGCGGCATGGACCGTATCCATGCCGCGATGGACAACGCCCTGCGCCGCCCCGCGCTGCGCGGCGCCGAGGTGACGCGCATCCGCCAGCGCTCCGGCGACGTCGAGGTGGTCTATCGCGACAAGGCGAGCGGCGCGACCGAGACACTGGTCGCCGATTATCTGATCTGCACGATCCCCTTTCCGGTGCTGGCGGGGATCGACACCAATTTCTCGCCCCGGCTGAAGACGGCGATCGCCGGCGTCGTCTACGATCATTCGAACAAGGTCGCGTTCGAGAGCCCGCGCTTCTGGGAAAAGGAGCAGATCTACGGCGGCATCTCGTTCGTCGGCGGCCCGACGACGCTGGTCTGGTATCCGTCGGCGGGGCTGCACAGCGAGCGCGGCATGCTGCTCGGCTGCTATTCCTCCGGCCCCGCCGCCGCCGAGTTCGAGAAGCGGCCGATCGCCGAGCAGATCGCGTTCAGCCGCGGCGTGATCGACCGGTTGCACCCCGGCCACGGCGCCGATCTGGTGGGCGGCCTCGCGGTGAACTGGCACAAGATCCCCTACAGCCTCGGCCCCTGGCCCGACTGGAACGCCGGCAGCGCCAACGGCCGGCAGGAAGGGCATATCGACACCGCCGCGTTCCGCTTCCTGCAGGCACCCGAGGGCCGCGTCTATTTCGCCAGCGCCGCGCTCAGCCAGACGCCCGGTTGGCAGGAGGGCGGCATCCAGTCCGCCCGTGCGCAGGTGCTCGCGCTCGCCCGTCGCGTCACCGCACAGGCGCTGGTCACCCCGACCCCGGCCACCCGCGCCGCATGACCGCGGCCGGGCCGGCGCTTGCGATCCGCATCGCCACGCCGGCCGACGTGCCGGCGCTGGAGCGGCTGATCGAGCGATCGGCGCGCGCGCTCAGCCGGGGCTATTATACCGGGGCGCAGATCGAGGCGGCGATCGCGCATGTCTTCGGCGTCGACAGCCTGCTCGTCGCGGACGGCACCTATCTGGTCGCGGAATGGAACGGGGCGCTCGCCGGATGCGGCGGCTGGAGCCGGTTCGCGACTCTGTTCGGCGGCGATCGTTTCGCGGAGCGGCAGGATGGCGTGCCGCTCGATCCCGCGGTCGATGCGGCGCGGATCCGGGCGTTCTTCGTCGGCGAGGAGCAGGCGCGACGTGGCGTCGGCCGGGCCTTGCTGGTGGCGTGCGAGGCGGCGGCGCGGCAGGCGGGGTTCCGCCGGACGACGCTGATGGCGACGCTGCCCGGCGAGCCCTTCTACGCCACCCACGGCTATCGGGCCGAGGCGACGCTGCTGCAGAATTGCGGTGGCGTCGCCGTACCCTTCGTCACGATGAGTAAGGCGATTGTTGCGTAAATGTAACATATCTGAAAAAAGATTCGGAAATGTGCAGTAAAGACCGAATCACATTGCAATGCTTACGACATCACCGATCATGAAAACGTTCAGTGTAAAAGGGTATGGGGCATCGAATACTGTCATTCGATGAGAGAAGGTGTGCGTTCATCATAAAACACATCGGGGCGGGGATGGCGAGGCTTACCTGATATCATTGGGGGGCAATCCATGAACTTCGAAACGGGAACGTCGCGCGCCGCGATTGCGGCCATGCTCTTCGTCGCACAGGCTTCCGCCGCCCAGGCGCAGGACCGGATGCCGCCACCGGTGTTGACGCCGGTGGCGGCGACCAGCGTCGTCGATCCGGTCGCCGATGCGCAGCAGACGCTGGTGTCGGACGCGGGCCAGCAGGGCGGCGACGACATCATCGTCACCGGCACCCGCGCCACCGGCATCACCGCCGCCGAAAGCGCCGCGCCGATCAAGGTGCTCGACGCCGAGACGCTCAGCCACGTCGGCCAACCCAATCTCAACCAGGTGCTGACCCAGCTCGTGCCGTCCTTCACCGCGCAGGCGTTCGGCGGCGACACGGCGAACCTGACGCTCTCGGCACGGCTGCGCGGGCTCAGCCCCAATCACACGCTGGTACTGGTCAATGGCAAGCGCCGCCACGGCACCGCCAATCTCGCCGTGCTCGGCGGCCCGTATCAGGGGGCGGCGACCGCCGATCTCGACCTTATCAGCCCCTCGTCGATCAAGCGGATCGAGGTGTTGGAGGACGGCGCCGCCGCGCAATATGGCTCCGACGCGATCGCCGGCGTCATCAACGTCATCCTCAAGGACGACAAGGAGGGCGGCGACGGCTATGTCACCGCCGGCAAGAATTACGACGTCGGCGGTGAAACCTATGCCGGCACGCTGCACCTTGCGACGAACGTCGGCGACAGCGGCTATTTCAACGTCACCGCCTTCCACCGCTATCACGACTTCACCCGCACCGGCGGGCTCGACCGGCGCGTCACCGACGCCAATGGCGTGCTGCTGCCGCTCGCCACCCCGACGACCTATGGGATCAGCGCACTCCAGCGCCAGCTCTATCCGGGGATGGCGGGCTTCCCCTTCGTCAACCCGATCAGCGGCGATGCGCAATCGCGGCTGACCAACCTGCAATATAATTCCGCCTACGATTTCGGCAGCGGCGAGATCTACAGCTTCGGCACCTATTCGAAGCGGATCGCCAGCGCGAACGAGAATGTCCGCGTGCCGACCCGCGTCTCGCGCACCGTCGCCGGCGTCACCACCTATTTCGATCCCGAGGGCGACAGCCCGGTCAACGGCTTCATCCCGCGCGAAAAGATTCGCGAGGACGACATGGCCTTCACCGGCGGCGTCCGCGGCGTGGCGGGCGACCTCCACTACGACCTGTCCACGACCTTCGGGCAGGACAAGAACGAGATATACACGGTCAACACCGCCAACGCCTCGCTCTATGCGGACACCGGTTTCACCCCCACCACCTTCTACGACGGCTTCTTCAAATCGACCGAATTCACCGTCAACGCCGATTTCACGCATGAGATCGCGGCGGGGCTGGCCAGCCCGGTCAATCTCGCCTTTGGCGGCGAATATCGCAAGAACGTCTATCAGATCGGCTCGGGCGATCCGGGGTCGATCTACAAGGAGGGCGGGCAATCCTATCCCGGCTTCCGTCCCTCCGATGCCGGCACCAACGGCCGCAACGCACAGGCGGCCTATATCGACGTTGCCGCCAACCCGATCGAGGGGCTGAAGGTCGACGTCGCCGGCCGCTACGAACATTATTCCGATTTCGGCAGCAGGTTCATCTACAAGGGCACGGGGCGCTACGACTTCTCCGACGCCTTCGCCCTGCGTGGCACCATGTCCACCGGCTTCCGCGCGCCGACGCTGGCGGAAAGCTATTATTCGGCGACCAACGTCTCGCCGACTGCGGCATTCGTCCAGCTGCCGGCCAATTCCGCCGCCGCGAAGCTGATCGGCTTCCAGAATCTCAAGCCGGAAAAATCGACCAACTATTCGTTCGGCACCGTCATCCGCCCGATCGACCGGCTGACGATCACGCTCGACGCCTATCAGGTGAAGATCCGCGATCGCATCCTCGGCACGGGATCGATCTTCGGCAGCGGCGGCGCGGTCAATTTTCCGATCGTCACGCGTGCGATCGTCGCCAACGGCAACGTGCTCGATCCCACCGTCAGCCAGACTGGCATCAACATCTTCACCAACGGCGCCGACACGCGCACCCGCGGCGTCGATCTGGTCGTCAGCTATGCCAGCGACTTCGGCGAATACGGCAAGGCGAACTGGACGATCTCGGGCAATTACAACCGGACTAGGCTCGCGAAGCTGATCCCGGCACCCGCGACGCTGACCAACCCCGCGACCGGGCAGGTCATCCCGCTGTTCGATCGCGGTGCGCAGGCGAATATCGAAACCGCGTCGCCGCGGGTGAAGGTCATCTCGTCGGTGCTCTATGCGATCGGTGATTTCTCCGCGACGGTGCGTGGCACGGTGTACGGCAAGTCGTCGGCGCAGCTGACGCCCAACGGCGGCACCTATTACAAGCAGACGATCGGCACCGCCTTCATCGGGGATATCGAGCTGAACTACGACATCACGCCCGACCTCGTTCTCGCGTTCGGCGCGAACAACGTCTTCAACAAACGGCCGCCAACGGTGCCGCTGGTACCGGGGACGACCAATCTGACGCTGGTGAACGGCGGCAACGTGCTCGACGCGCCGCTGACCTTCAGCCCCTATGGCATCAACGGCGGCTATTATTACGCGCGCCTCAACGTATCGTTCTGAACTGCCGCCGCGGCGGGCATCCGCCGGCCGCGGCCCGACTTTCAACGGGAGAATGAATACCATGAATCGTCGTTACCGCGCCGCGCTGCTCGCCGCCGCCCTGCTGGCCGCGCCCGCCACCGCACAGACCGTCGAAAAGCATGCCAACACGCCCGCCGGCCTCATCCTGCAATCGGTGACGGTAAAGCCCGGCGCGACGACTTTGTACCTCAGCGGACAGCTCGCCGCGCCGCTCGATCCCGCCAAAAAGGTGCCGCCGGCGCAGCTGACGATCGCCGATTTCGGCGACACGAAGACGCAGACGATCAGCGTGCTGAACAAGATCAAGGCGATCCTGAAGGAGCATGGCTATGCGATGAGCGACGTCATCAAGCTCACGGTCTTCGTCGCCGGCGATCCGAAGCTGGGCGGCAAGATGGATTTTGCCGGCATGAACGACGGCTTCAAGCAATTCTTCGGCACCGCCGACAATCCCGGCACCGTTGCCCGCTCGACCGTGCAGGTGGCGGCGCTCGCCGGTCCGGCCTTCCTCGTCGAGATCGAGGCGACGGCGGCCAAATAGGACGCGGCGTCCCGCCGGCGTGGGATCGTTACGCATTGCCCGTGGCGTGGTTTAGGCCCTACCTGACCACCCACGCATTCGACGGACCGTCATGACCACCGATCCCACGTCCCCTCGGGCGCGCACGCTGCAGGATATCGCGCGACTTGCCGGCGTGCACTCCGGCACCGTGTCGCGCGCGCTCGCCAACAATCCGTTGGTCAATGCCGAAACGCGCGCGCGGATCCAGGCGCTGGCGGCCGAACACGGCTTTCGCCCGAACCAGATGGCCAGCCGCCTGCGGACGCAGAAGACGAACGTCGTCGGCGTCGTCGTCCCGCTGGGGCACGAGAAGCGCCAGCATCTGTCCGACCCGTTCTTCATGACGATCATGGGCCATCTCGCCGATCAGCTGACCGAGGGCGGCTATGACATCATGCTCTCGCGCGTCATCCCCGACGCGGACGACTGGCTGGAGCGGATCGTCGATTCGGGCATGCTCGACGGGGTGCTGCTGATCGGCCAGTCCGACCAGTTCGCCGCGATCGAGCGCGTCGCCGCGCGCTACCGGCAGCTGGTGGTGTGGGGCAGCATGGTCGAGGGGCAGCGGCATTGCGCGGTCGGCGTCGACAACCGGCTCGGCGGCCTGCTCGCCGGCCGGCGGCTGATCGCGCGCGGGTGCTGCCGCATCGCCTTCTTCGGCGAGACGCGGACGCTGGAGCTGGTCCATCGCTACCAGGGGTTGCAGGATGCCTGCGGGGAGGCGGGAATCGCTCCGCCGCTCGCCTGCGCGACGCATCTCGCATCGGACGTGATGACCGCAGAGATCACGGCGCATCTCGATCGCCTCGGCGACGGCATCGACGGCATCGCCGCCGCATCGGACGTCATCGCGATGCGCATCGTCCGCGTGCTGGCGGATCGCGGCATCGCCGTGCCGGACGGGATGCCGGTGATCGGCTTCGACGACCTGCCGCTCGCCAATCATATCGTGCCCCGGCTGACGACGATCCGGCAGGACGTCGCTTATGGCGCCTCGGCGATGATCCGCGCGCTGTTCGACCGCATGGACGGCCGCGAAGCCCCCTCGGTGGTCATGCCCCCGGTGCTGATCGCGCGCGATTCCGCCTGACGCCGGCGACGGCGCGCAATCGCCCAGTCCATCGCCGTGCGCTCTTTGCAAACGATTGTTGCAATCCTTTGCAGCTCGGCTATAGGCTGCCCTCAACGAGACCGCCGCCAACGGCAGGTCGTGCAGGAGAGGGTTTCATGCGGAACGCATCATATTTGTTCGCCAGCGTCGCCTTGGCATCGTTCATGCCGCTGGTCGCCGAGGCGCAGGTTGCCTCGCCGCCGGCCGCTGCCGCCCAGGCCGGTGATGCCGCCGCTGCCGACGATCAGGCCGCGGACATCATCGTCACCGGCACCGCGCGTCCCGAACGCCGCCTCACCACCAGCATCTCGGTCAGCGCGCTCGACGCGACGCAGATCGCGCAGGCCGCGCCGCTCGGCAGCGCCGATCTCGTCCGCAACGTCCCGGGCCTGCGTTCGGAAGCCTCGGGCGGCGAGGGCAACGCCAACATTGCCGTGCGCGGCCTGCCGGTCGCCAGCGGCGGCGCCAAGTTCGTCCAGTTCCAGGAGGACGGCCTGCCCGTCCTCGACTTCGGCGACATCGCCTTCGCCACCGCCGACGCCTTCGTCCGCCCCGACAACAACGTCCAGCGCGTCGAGGTCGTCCGCGGCGGCTCCGCCTCGACCTTCACCAGCAACGCGCCGGGCGCGATCATCAACTTCATCAGCAAGACCGGCAAGACCGCCGGCGGCAACGTCGCGGTGACCCGCGGCCTCGATTTCGACCGCACCCGCATCGACGCCGATTACGGCGCGCCGATCGGCGAGGACTGGTCGTTCCACGTCGGCGGCTTCTACCGGATCGGCGATGGCGTGAAGAAGATCGGCTACAACGCCGAGAAGGGCGGCCAGATCAAGGCGAACATCACCCGCAATTTCGCCAACGGCTTCGTCCGGCTGAACGGCAAGTTCCTCGACGATCGCGCGCCCGCCTATATCCCGGTGCCGATCCGCGTCAGCGGCACCAACAGCGATCCCAAGTTCAGCGCGCTGCCCGGTTTCGATCCGAAGAACGATCCGCTGCAATCGCCCTATTTCCGTTCCGACCTCGCGGTCGGTCTCGATGGCAAGCGCATCCGTACCGATGTCGCCGACGGCTATCGCACCAAGGTGCGCGGCATCGGCGGCGAGGCGTCGTTCGACCTCGGCGGCGGCTGGAACTTCGACGACAAGTTCAACTATGCCAAGAATTCGGGCGGCTTCACCACGCCCTATGCCGCCAATGTCGCGACCGCCGCGTCCTTCGCCACCTCGATCGGTGGCGCCGGCGCGACGTTGCGCTACGCCAACGGTCCCAATGCCGGCCAGACGATCGCCAATCCCGGCGCCCTCAACGGCAATGGCCTCGCAACCAATGCTCTGCTGTTCAACGTGACGCTGAACGACTTCACCAACGTCACCAACATCCTGACGCTGGCCCGCGACTTCGACGGCGGCAGCGCGGGGTCGGGTACGGTCACGCTCGGCTATTTCAAGTCGTTCCAGTCGATCGAGATGGACTGGCACTGGAACAGCTATCTGCAGGAAGTGTCGGGCAACCGGCCCGCGCTGCTCGACGTCTATAACGCCGCCGGGCAGGCGCAGACGCAGAACGGCCTGATCGCCTATGGCGAACCGGTGTTCGGCAATTGCTGCCAGCGCTATTACGACGTGAACTACAAGATCGACGCGCCCTATCTCGCGGTGACGTGGAAGACCGGCCGCCTCAACGTCGACGGCAGCGTGCGCTGGAACAGCTCGAAGGCGGATGGCCGGTACGCCACCAACAACGGGCTGACCGTGCTCGACGTCAACGGCGACGGCGTGATCCAGGTGCCCGAGCGCACCGTTCCGGTCGCCCGTCTGGCGAACGCCAAGCCCGTCGACTATCGCAAGAATTACTTCACCTGGTCGATCGGTGCGAACTTCGAGATCCAGAACGATCTCGCGCTGTTCGCCCGCGTCAGCCGCGGCGCCCGCTTCAACGCCGATCGCGTCCTGTTCGGCGGCGGCGTCCGCGACAATGGCAGCATCGCCGACGAGATCGCGGTCAATTTCGTCAACCAGCAGGAAGCCGGCGTCAAATTTCGCTCGGGCCCCGTTTTCGCCAACCTCACCGCCTTCCGTGCGACGACCGCGGAAGCGAACGAGATCATCATCCCGCAGCAGCGGCTCATCAACAACAAGTATCGCTCCTACGGCCTCGAGCTGGAAGCCGGCGTCGATTACGACATCTTCCACCTGACCGGCGGCGCGACCTACACGCATGCGCGGATCACCGAGAGCGAGGTGCAGCCCGCGCTCGAAGGCAATACGCCCTATCGTCAGGCCGACCTGATCTTCCAGGCGACGCCGTCGATCGTGCTCGACCGCTTCTCCCTCGGCGCGAACTTCATCGGTACGACCTCGTCCTATGCGTCGGACAATAACGGGCTGAAGATCCCGGGTTATGTGATGACGGGGGCATTCGCCTCCTTCTCGGTCACCCCCGCGCTGCGCCTGTCGGTCAACGCGCAGAACCTGTTCAACGTGCTGGCGATCACCGAACTGGGGCTGGCGACGGACACGCTGCCCGCCAACGGCATCAACACCGCGCGCGCCTTCCCCGGCCGCAACGTCAGCGCGACGATCGGCCTGAAGTTCTAGAATCGGATGACATCAGATTGATCCGCATGTTCGTCATTGCGAGCGCAGCGAAGCATTCCAGAGCCGGACCAAGACGCCCTGGATTGCTTCGCTACGCTCGCAATGACGGATCAGTTTGATGTCATCCCGCTCTAGGCACGGACGCGCCGCCGGCATCGGTCAATGGAAGGGAAGAACATGGCTCTGCGCAACGTCTTCGGCGCGATCGGGATCGCGACGCTCGCTCTCGCCGGCGCCGGCCTGATGCCGGCCGCCGCGGCGGCGCAGACCGCACCGGCGACGCCGGCCGCGCTGGCCGGCGTGGCGGGCGACTGGCTGGTCGTGCCGCGCCGCACGCCCGATTCGATCGCGATCGGCGGCATCCCGCGCTCGTTCCGGCTCACCGTCGAGGGCGGCACGGTCAAGGGCCTGTTCCGCTTCAACGGCTGGGATTACCCGATCGCCAACTGGGTCGCGCGGCCCGATGGCCATGCCTTCGACCTGACCGGCAAGCCGCCCTTCGTGAAGATGCGCGCGCGCGCCACCGCCGACGGCCGGTTCATGGACATATGGATCGGCGACGAGGTGGTCGGCGTTGCCCCCTTCCTCGCGCGCCGGGTGACCGCGACCGAACTCGCCGCGATCGAGCGGAGCGCGCCGCGCCCCGACAATATGACGAAACTGCCCTTGCCGGCGCCGCGCGACCTCGGCGTGCGCAACCTCGCGCCGGTGCCGCCGATGGGGTGGAACAGCTGGAACGTGTTCCGCGAGGCGGTCGACGACCGGTCGGTCCGCGCGATGGCGGACGTGCTGGTCCGCAGCGGTCTGCGCGATGCCGGCTATCGCTACGTCACGATCGACGACGGCTGGCAGGGCCAGCGCGACGCCGCGGGCGTGCTCCATCCCAACGCCAAATTCCCCGACATGAAGGGGCTGGTCGACTATATCCATGCGCGCGGGCTGAAGGTCGGCATCTACAGCTCGCCCGGCCCGGTCACTTGCACCGGCTATGTCGGCAGCCACGGCCATGAGGCGCAGGATGCGAAGACCTTCGCCGCATGGGGCTTCGACCTGCTCAAATACGACTGGTGCAGCGCCGGCAACATCTACGACACCAGGGTCGAGATGCAGGCGCGATACCAGATCATGGGCGCGGCGTTGCAGGCGACCGGGCGCGATATCGTCTACAGCCTGTGCCAGTACGGCCTCTACGACGTCGGCAGCTGGGGCAACGCCGTCGGCGGCCATATGTGGCGCACCGGCGGCGACAGTATCGAGGGCGATCTGTGGCACGCGGTCGATTACCGCTTCGACCATAATGGCGATGCCCGCGATGCCGGACCGAGTGCGTGGAACGACGCAGACATGATGCTGGTCGGCATCGACGGGCTGACCCCGGAGGAATATCGCACGCATTACACGCTGTGGACGATGGCCGCCTCGCCGATCATCCTCGGCAACGACCTGCGCGTCATGACGCCGGCGGTGAAGGCGATCGTCGCCAACCCGGGCGTGATCGCGGTCGGGCAGGACCGGGCGGGCGTCCAGGGCCGACGCGTCGCGCAGGCGGGCGCCACCGAAATCTGGTCGAAGCGGCTGGCGGACGGGTCGACCGCGGTCGCGCTGTTCAACCGTGGCGCGGCACCGGCGGCGATGACCGTCGACTGGCGTTCCCTCGGCCTGCCGGTGCCCAAGCGCGTGCGTGACCTGTGGCACGATGCCGACGTGCCGGCTGCGGCCGATTACACCGTGCAGGTGCCGCGTCACGGCGCCGTACTGCTGCGCGCGTCCTGACCGCGATGACGCAGATGGAAGACCGGTTCGCCCGCCACGGCGCCACGCTGCGCCGCCAGCTGGAGCGGCTGTACGGCGCGAGCCACGACGTGGCACTGCTATGGACCCGTATCGAGGCGGCGATGCGGGCCGGCGCGGCGGCGCGACCGGCGGCGCTGCAGGCGCTCGACCTAGCGCGCGTCGCCGATCCCGACTGGTTCGTCGCGCCCGACATGATCGGCTATTCGACCTATGTCGATCGCTATGCCGGCACCGTCGCGGGCATGACCGCGCGGGTCAATCATCTCGAATCGCTGGGCGTCCGCTATCTGCACGTCCTCGCCCTGCTCAAGGCGCGCGCCGGCGACAGCGACGGCGGCTTCGCGGTGGCGGATTACCTCTCCGTCGAACCCGCGCTCGGTACGATGGCGGACGTCGAGGCGCTCGCCGCACGGCTGCGCGCCGGCCGGATCAGCCTTTGCGTCGACCTCGCGCTGAACCACACCGCCGACGATCACGCCTGGGCGCTGGCGGCGAAGGCCGGCGATCCCTTCTACCGCCATTTCTACATCACGCTCGACGCGGACGAAGCGGCGGCGCGCGAGGCGATGCTGCCGCAGGTCTTCCCGACCACCGCGCCGGGCAATTTCACCCACGTGCCGGCGATGGGTGGGCAGGTGTGGACGACCTTCTACCCGTTCCAATGGGACCTCAACTGGGCGAACCCCGAGGTCATGCTGGCGATGATCGAGACGATGCTGCGCCTCGCCAATCACGGGTTCGAGGCGTTCCGGCTCGATTCGACCGCTTTCCTGTGGAAACAGGCGGGGACCGACTGTCGCAATCGGCCGGAAGCGCATTTCATCGTCCGCGCACTGCGCGCCGCGCTCGACATCGCCGCGCCGGCGACGCTCCTGAAGGCGGAGGCGATCGTCCCGACCGCGTTCGTGCCGCCCTATTTCGGCGCCGACGAAGGGCAGGGGTTCGAACCCGAATGCCACCTCGTCTACAACAATTCGCTGATGGTCGCGGGCTGGGTCGCGCTGGCCGAGCGGTCGGCGGCGTTGCCGGCGGCGATCGTCGCGGTGAGCGGCGGGCTGCCGCGCGGCGCCAACTGGCTGACCTATGCGCGCTGCCACGACGATATCGGCTGGGGCGCGGTGCTCGCCGACCTGCGCGGGATCGATGCCGCGCCCGAAGCGCGGCTGGCCGCGGCGGCGCGCTATCTGGAGGGCGCCGGGGACAGCTGGGCACGCGGCGAACCGTTCCAGTCGGACGGATCGACGCTGCACGGCACCAACGGCATGCTTGCCTCGCTCGCCGGGCTGGAAGCGGCGGCGGACGATGATGCGCGCGAGGCGGCGTTCCGGCGGATCGCCCTGCTGAACGCGCTCGCCATCGCCGGTGGCGGCGTCGCGACCACCTATATGGGCGACGAGCTCGGCATGACCAACGATCATGGTTATCGCGACGACCCGGCGCGGCGCCACGAAGGCCGCTGGCTGCATCGCCCGGTGATAGACTGGACCGCGCTCGATGGCGCGGCGGCGGCACGGATCGGCGGCGACCTCGCCCGGCTGCGGCAGGCGCGGATCGCGAGCGGCGGCGCCGGCGCGCCCGTGCCGATCGCCACCGACGATCCGGCGCTGCTCGCGATCGGCTGCGGCACCGATGCGGTATGCCTCAATTTCTCGGACGCGCCCGTGCCTCTGCCGCACGCGGGCGAGGATCGCTTGACCGGCGCGCCCGTGGCCGGGATGCTCGACGGCTGGCAGGTGGCCTGGATCGCAGGAGTTCGTGCATGAAGCCGCGTCTGTCGCTCGCCCGCATCGTCGAGATGAACCTCGGCTTCTTCGGCCTGCAATTCTCGTTCGGGCTGCAACAGGCGAACATGGCGCCGATCTACGCCTATCTCGGCGCGGACGAGGCGTCGCTGCCGCTGCTGTGGCTCGCCGGGCCGATGACCGGGCTGCTCGTCCAGCCGCTGATCGGCGCGCTGTCGGATCGCACCACCAGCCGGCTCGGGCGCCGCACCCCCTATTTCCTCGTCGGCGCGATCCTGTGCAGCCTCTGCCTGTTCGCGATGCCGTACAGCCCTGTGCTGTGGGTCGCCGCCAGCCTGTTGTGGATCCTCGACGCCGCCAACAACGTGACGATGGAGCCCTATCGCGCCTATGTCGGCGATCGCCTGTCCGAGGACCAGCGGCCGACCGGCTTCCTGACGCAATCCGCCTTCACCGGCCTCGCGCAGACCTTATCCTATCTCGCGCCGTCGCTGCTGGTGTGGTGGGGCCTCGACAAGGATGCGGTGGACGCCAACGGCATCCCCGACATCACGCGCATCGCCTTCATCGTCGGCGCGATCCTGTCGCTGTCGACGATCCTGTGGTCGGTGCTGCGCGTCCCCGAACTGCCGCTGACGCCGGAGGAGCGCGCGGCGATGCAGGCCGACCGGGTGACGCTGGGCGGCGCGGTGCGCGACGTCGTCGCCGCGATCCGCGACATGCCGCCGGCGATGCGCCGGCTCGGGGTCGCGATGCTGTGCCAATGGTATGCGATGTTCGCCTATTGGCAGTTCATCGCCTTCGCGCTCGCCCGGTCGCTGCACGGCACCAGCGATGCCGGCAGCCAGGGCTTCCGCGACGCCGCGCTGACAGTGGGGCAGATCGGCGCCTTCTATAATGCGGTCGCCTTCGTCGCGGCGCTGGCAATGGTGCCGGTGACCCGCCGCCATGGCGCGCGCATCGTCCATGCGGCGTGTCTCGCCATATCGGGTGCGGCGATGCTGACGATCCCCGGCGTTGCCAGCGAGCAATGGCTCTACCTGCCGATGATAGGCATCGGCCTCGGCTGGGCGAGCATGATGGGCAATCCGTACGTGATGCTCACCGACACCGTGCCGCCGGCGCGGTTCGGCATCTACATGGGCATCTTCAACATGTTCATCGTCATCCCGATGATGATCGAAAGCCTGACCGTCCCGCTCTTCTACCGTCCGCTGCTCGGCGGCGATGCGCGCGGCATGCTCTATGTCGCGGGCGTGTTGATGGTGATCGGCGCGGTGGCGACCTTGCGGGTCGGCAACCCGGCGAAGCGGAGCGTTGCGGCATGATGCGGTGGATGATGGGCGCCGTGCTGGCGATCGCCGCCCCGGTGACGGCGGCGCCGGCACAGGATGCGGCGCGCGATGCCGCCTTCATCGAGACCGAGGTCGTGCGGCTGTGGCCGGGACGCGCGCCCGGCGCGACCGCGGACACGCCGGACCAGATTCCGACGATGACGATCTTCCGCCCGCAAAAGGGGCGGGCGAACGGCGCGGCGGTGATCGTCGCGCCCGGCGGCGGCTATGTCGAGCTGGCCGGCAATATCGAGGGGCGGCAGGTCGCCGACTGGTTCGCCTCGCGCGGCGTCACCGCCTTTGTCCTGCGCTATCGCTACGGCCCGACCGCGCGGCTGCCGCTGCCGCTGCGCGACGGCGCGCGGGCGGTCCGCTCGGTCCGCGCCGATGCCGCCCGCTATGGCCTCGACCCGGCGCGGATCGGCATGATCGGCTTTTCCGCCGGCGGGCATCTGAGCGCGATGACAGCCGCGACCGCCGATCGCGGGCAGGCGGATGCGACCGATCCGGTCGAGCGCCAGAGCAGCCGCCCCGATTTCCTCGTGCTCGGTTATCCCTGGGTGGAGGCGACGGTGATCGACGCGCAGGGCCGATCGCCCTATTGCACCTTCGCCGGCAAGGGCTGCGATCCGAAGCGGTACGAACCCTATCTGCCGGTCCGCGCCGTGACCGCGGCGATGCCGCCGACGTTCCTCTACCATACCAGCAGCGATCCGGTGGTCAGGGCGGACGGCGTCCTGCGTTTCTACACCGCGTTGCAGGCGAAGGGCGTCAACACCGAATTGCACGTCTTCGCGGTCGGCGAGCACGGCACCGGGCTGGGCGGGTCCGACCCCGCGCTGGCGCGCTGGCCCGACCTCATGGAGCATTGGCTGCGCGCGCTCGGCGTGTTCCGGTAACCGCCGCCACCCGCGCGATCCGTGGGGCGGTCACGCTTCAGTCCGCGAAGAAATGCGGCAGGCGGTCCGCCAGCGTGGGCAGGTAGACCAGCATCGCGCCCAGATGCGCCTTCATCGCCGCCACCGCATTCGCCGTGTCGCCCTTGCGCATCGCCTCGAACACCGCCTCATGCTGTTCGACCAGCCGCAGGATCGACGTCGCATCCTCGAGGCTGAGGTGACGGACGCGGTCCATGTGCAGTTTGATCGAGCCCAGCGTCCGCCACGCCATCTCCTGCCCCGCGAGCCGCGCCAGTTCGCGGTGGAACTGGTCGTCGAGCATCAGGAAGCGGCGATGGTCGTCCGCGCCCGCCGCCCGGCGCTGCGCTGCCAGCAGGTCCTGCAGCAGCGCGAAATCGAGATCCGCGGCACGGCTCGCGACGCGTTCGACGATCGCCGATTCCACCGCCTCGCGGATGAAGCGGCCGCTGATCGCGAACGACAGGCTGATCCGCGTCACCTCCGTGCCGCGCTGCGGCAGCGCGCGGACCAGATGATGTTCGGATAGCCGGATCAGCGCCTCGCGCACCGGCTGTCGGCTGATCCCGAGCGAACCGGACAGTTCGTTCTCGCTCAGCCGCATGCCCGGCGTGAAGACGTTGGTCACGATTTGCTGCTGCAGATACTCGCGGACCTGGAACGCGACGTTCGCGGTCGGATCGAGCACCAGGTCCTGCAGGCTCCGGTCTTCCGCCACGTTCGTTGCCAATGTGCGCTCCCGCTGTCCGCTAAGTCCCGGGCCGTACCGCAAAATGATCCGCCACTCCATCACATCCAATTCGGCTTGACCGGATAATCCGCCTCATCTAGATATGGCGACTAGTATACAAGTAGGCGAGGATGATTGTGGTCGCGATATCGGTGGCAAAGCCGCATGAACTGCGCCTGTCGGAAGCACCGGTCGTGACGCCCGCCGCGGGCGAGGTCGCGATCCGCGTCGCCCGGGCGGGCATCTGCGGCTCCGACATCCACATCCTCCACGGCAGCAATCCCTTCGCCAGATATCCGCGGATCATCGGCCATGAGGTGGTCGGCACGATCGATGCGATCGGCGACGGCGTCGACAGCCATGCGGTCGGCGACCGGGTGGTGATCGATCCGGTGGTCGCCTGCGGCCGCTGCTATCCCTGCCGCCACGACCGCCCCAACGTCTGTGCGCATCTGCAGGTGATCGGCGTCCATCGCGACGGCGGCTTCCGCGAGCGGATCGCGGTGCCGGCCGCCAATGCGATCCGCATTTCCGCCGGGATCGAGGATGCAGTCGCGTGCCTCGCCGAACCGCTGTCGATCGCCGCCAACGTGCTGGAGCGGACCGGCATCCATGTCGACGACACGGTGCTGATCCTCGGCGCGGGCACAGTCGGGCTGACGGTGCTGCAGGTCGCCAGGCTGCACGGCGCGCGCTGCATCGTCTGCGACCTCGACGAGGCGCGGCTGGAGCGGGCGGTCGCCTTCGGTGCGGACCGGGTGCTGCTGTCGGGGCGGGACGATATCGCGGCGGCCGTCGCCGGCGAAACCGACGGGCTCGGGCCGACCCTCGTCATCGACGGCACCGGCGTGCCTGCGCTGCTGGACCTCGCCTGCCGCGTCGCCAGCCCGGCGGGGCGGATCGGCCTGCTCGGCTTCGCCGCGACGCCGTCGCCGCTCAGTCAACAGCAGGTGGTCAGCAAGGAATTGCTGATCGTCGGTTCGCGGCTGAACCGCGGGCGGTTGCCGCAGGTCGTCGCCTGGCTGGAGGAGGGCAGGCTCAGCCCCGGGGCGATGGTGACGCAATGTTTCGCGGCGGAGGATGCCGTGGAGGCCTTTCGTCTGATCGAGGATCATCCCGATCGGACGGTGAAGGTCCAGCTGACGTTCTGACCGACACGTAATTCACGTCCCGCCGCCCAGAACACCAACGGGCGGGACGCACAACAGGAGGGGATTTGACCATGATCGACATGACTGGATATGCGCGTCACCTGAAGATCGGCTTGATGACGGGGGCGGCGGGTCTTGCCCTGTGCGTCGCCGCGCCGGCGCTGGCGCAGGTCGAACCCGGCAAGCCGGCCGACGCGGCGGCGCAGGAGACGCCAGAGACGCAGGAGACGCCGGCGGCGAAGGACGACGGCCTCGCCGACATCGTCGTCACCGCGACCAAGCGCGGTTCGGCGCAGAACGTCCAGAACGTGCCGATCGCCGTCACCGCCTTCGGCGCGCTGCAGCTCGAGGAACAGCATTTCCAGAACCTGCAAAGCCTCAGCTATTCGATGCCCAACGTCCAGCTGACCGCGGTCGGCACGCAGCCGGGCTATGCCACCTTCTCGATCCGCGGTTTCGGCATCAGCAGCTCGATCCCGTCGATCGATCCCACCGTCGGCACGTTCATCGACGGCGTCTACATGGGCGTCAACACGGGCGTCGTGCTCAACAATTTCGACATCGAGGGGATCGAGGTGCTGCGCGGGCCGCAGGGCCTGCTGTTCGGGCGCAACGTCACCGGCGGCGCGGTCGTCATCCGCAGCACGGTGCCGAGCAACGTCCTGCATGCGGACGTTCGCGCATCGGTGTCGTCGGGGCCGCAGACGCGCGGCAGCGTCATGGTGACCGGGCCGATCGTCAAGGACCGGATCCAGGCCAAGCTCGCGGTCCTGTACGACAAGGACTACGGCTATTTCACCAACGACTTCAACGGAAAGAGCGACGTCGGCCGCAGCCGGACGCTCATCATCCGGCCCGCGGTCCGCATCGCGCCGACCGACACGGTGGAAATGATCCTGCGCTATGAGAACGGGCGTTTCAACGGCGACGGCGCGGTCGCGACCAACCGCGGCCTGTATCCGGCCGACAGCTTCCGCGTGAACATCGACAATGAAGGCTATGCGCACAACCGCTGGAATTCGGCATCGGCCGAAACCAACATCGACACCCCGTTCGGCAACGGCAAGATCACCAACCTGATGGCCTATCGCGCCGTCACCTCGCGTTCGAGCGCGGACATCGATGCCTCGCCGCGCTACGATTACAACGTCAATTACTACACGCGGCAGCGCCAGATGAGCGAGGAGCTGCGCTACGCCGGCACCTTCGGCCGGTTCGACGTGACGACCGGACTGTACTTCTTCACGCAGAACATCCGCTATATCGAGGATCGCTACCTCAACCGCGGCGCGACGCACATCACCGGTGGTGGTTCGCAGCAGCAGGAAACCTATGGCATCTTCGCCTCGGTCGACTGGCATATCGCCGACACGCTGACGATCAACGCCGGCGCGCGCTATTCGTCGGAGACGAAGCAGGTCGCGGTCGCCAATCTCGTTCCCGGCGGCTGCAATCTCGCGGCCGAGACGTGCAATTACTCCTTCCGCGACCGCAACACCTGGACGAATGTCGCGCCGCGCCTCGGCCTGCAATGGAAGCCGTCGGACGACACGCAAGTCTATGGCTTCTGGGCCCGGGGATTCCGCAGCGGCGGCTATAATTTCCGCAACGTCTTCACCCAGATCGCGCCGGGGCCGTTCGACGACGAGGAACTGAACTCCTACGAGATCGGGCTGAAGCAGGACATCGGCAACGCACTGCGCTTCAACGTCGCCGGCTTCTGGAACGACATCGGCAACCTGCAGCGCGAGATCCAGACCGCGGTGCCGGGCGTCGGCACGGCGCAGCGCATCCTCAATTCCGCCAACGCCCGCGTCCGCGGCGTCGAGGGCGAGGTGACGTTCAAGCCCGGCCACGGCTTCACGCTCGCGGGCCAGTTCGGCTATCTCGACGGCCGGTACACCGACGTCTTCTTCGACCTCAACAACGACCGCGCGATCAACGACCGCGACCTCGCGCTGAAACTGCCGCGCCTGTCGCCCTGGACCTATGGCGGGTCGGTCAACTGGACGCACGACTTCGACGCCATCGGAGTGGACGCACGTGTCGCCGCGAACCATCGCGACGCGGATTTCTACAACGACGCCAACACCGGACTGCTGCCGGGCGCGACGATGGTCGATGCGAACCTGACGCTGCGTCGCGGCCGTTACAGCCTGTCGCTGTACGGCACCAACCTGCTCGACAAGGTGACGTTGGGGGCCAATGTGCCGCTGACCTTCTTCCCGGGATCGACCTTCTCGTCGCTCAACAAGGGGCGGGTGTACGGCGCGGAAGTGGCGTTCAAATTCTGACAGGGCGGGGTGGCGTCTCTTCCCCGCCACCCCGCTCCCCTCCGGCGACCGGTTCCAGCGGACCGGTCGCCTTTTTTCCCTGCGAGCGTGGTCAGGCGACGGCGGCGCGCAACAGGTCCATCGGCAGGATCGCGCCGCGCGTGCGGATGACTCGGGCGGCGACGGCATGGGCGCGGCGGACGGCGCCGGCCGGCGCATGGCCGGCGAGGCGGGCGGCGAGATAGGCGCCATTGAAGCCGTCGCCCGCACCCGACGTGTCGATCGCATCGGCGACGGGCAGGGCAGGGATCGCCTCGACCCCCTGCGCGGTCATCAGCAGGCACGGATCGGGACCGCGCTTCACCACCACCTCCCGAACGCCCCAGCCGGCGAGGCGCCGCGCGGTACCGACGGCATCGCCGTCGTCGAACAGCAGCAGTTCGTCGTCCGCCGTCGGCAGCGCGATATGCGCAAGGCGACAGGCGCGCTCCAGAGCCGCGGCGGCCTCGGCCCGGTCCCGCCACAGCGCCAGCCGGACGTTGCCGTCGAAAGCCAGCGTACCGCCGCGCGCCCGAAATCCGGCCAGCACGTCGAACAGCGTGTCGCGATGCTCGGGCGACAGGATGGCGAGCGTAATGCCCGACAGATAGGCCATGTCGACATCGCGCAGCGTCGCCGTCAGCCAGTCCGGATCGGCGGCGAGCAGCCGCGCCGCGGACGTCTCGCGCCAGTAATGGAAGCTGCGTTCATGTCCGTCGAGGCTGATGAGATACAGGCCGATCCGCCGCGCGTCGATACGGCGGACATGCGCGGTATCGATGCCGGCATCGTCGAGAAAGGCGACCAGCTGGCCCGACAGCGGATCGCTGCCGCACGCGCTGACGTAGCGGACCGACACCGTATCGGGATCGGTCAGGGCGCGTACCGCCCAGGCGGTGTTGAGCGTGTCGCCCGCGAAGCCGCGCCGGAAGCGGCCGTCCGCCTCGGGCGCGAATTCGACCATCGCCTCGCCGATGCTCGCGAACACCTGCCTCACAGCGGGCTCCCCGCGCGTAGGCGGTCGAGCGTTCCCGCCGCGCCATAAGTGGCGAGCGCGGTCAGCATCCGCGTGATCGCGTCGCGCAGCGCCGGGTGCCGGTCGCGTTCCGGCACCAGCCCGGATTCGTCGAACAGCGCGGCGACCACCGCGTCCGGCGACCGTCCCGGCGCGGCGAGCGCGCGCAGCGTCCCCGCCTGCGGATCGTCGAGCGGCAGGGGCTTGCCGTCGTCGGCGTGGCCGCCCGCGACGCGCAGCCAAGCCGCGATGCCCAGTGCGATGCGATCCATGCCACGCCCCTCCGCCGCCAGCACCGCACCGGGCGCGAGCAGGCGTTGCGGGATCTTCTGCGATCCGTCCGACGCGATCTGGCGGGTGCGGTGCTTCAATGCGGTGTTGCGGAACCGCTGCAACAGCTGGTCGCGATAACCGCCAAGGTCGGTGCCGGGCGCCATCCGCAGCGTCGCGGCACTCTCGTCCATTAGCGCGGCGACGTGATCGGCGAGGGCCGGCACCCGCATCGCATCCGCGACCGTCTCCCAGCCGGCAAGCAGCCCAAGATAGGCGATCGTCGAATGCGATCCGTTAAGCAGCCGCAGCTTCATCTCCTCCCACGGGCGCGCATCGGCGACCATCGTCGCGCCGCTATCCTCCCACGCCGGGCGGCCGGCGGGGAAGCGATCCTCGATCACCCACTGGCTGAACGGTTCGGCCATCACCGGCCACGCATCCTCCAGTCCGAGCGCGGCGGCGATGCGGCGGCGATCGGCGTCGGTCGTCGCGGGGACGATGCGGTCGACCATCGTATTGGGGCAGGCGACGGTGTCCGCGATCCAGTCCGCCAGCCCCGATCCGTCGGCGCGGGCATAATCGGACAGGATGCGCGCGACGACATGGCCGTTGCCGGGCAGGTTGTCGCACGACAGCACCGTGAAGGGCGCCAGCCCCGCCTCGCGGCGCTGGCGCAATGCGGCGACGAGCAGCCCCGGCACGGTGCGGGGCGCGGCCGTCCCCGACAGATCGGCGCGCACGCCGGGATCGGCCAGATCCAGCCCGCCGTCGCTGCCGCGCAGATAGCCCTTTTCGGTCACGGTCAGGCTGACGATGCGCGTGTCGGGCGCGACCATCCGCCGCATCAGCGCGTCGCCATCGGCAGGGCCGTGGATCGCACGCAGGCCGCCCATCACCGTGATGCGATCGCCGTCCCCGCTCGCCTCGCACAGCGCGTACAGGCCGTCCTGCGGCGTGAGCGCGTCGCGCGTGTCGTCGGACCGGAGGCTCGCCCCGGCGACGCCCCAGCGGGGATCGCCGGCGAGCAACGGCTGGAGATACGCCGCCATATGCGCGCGCTGGAACGCGCCGAGGCCGAGATGGACGATCCCGATGCCCAGCGCCGCGGGGTCGTAGGCGGGTCGCTCAATCGATGCGGGCAGGTTGGCCAGCGTCGCGCGCGACAGCCGCGTCATGCCGCCGCTCCCGCCAGATCGGCGCGCGTGTCGCGCACCACCACTGCCACCACCAGCGCCGCGATCAGCCCCAGCGCTCCCGCCAGCGCGAAGGCGCCCGCATAGCCGAAGCTGGTCCGCGCCACGATCAGCCCGGTCAGCGCCGGGCCGATGATGCCCGAACAATTGGCGACACCATGCATGATGCCGCCGACCCCGCCCAGCTGCGCCGCGCTGATCCGGTTCTGCAGGATGACCCAGAAGGTGCTGCCGGTGAGGTAGAGGAAGAAGGTCGCGACGCTGACCAGCGCCACTGCGCTGAACGCCGTCGTCACCTGTCCCGCCAGCGCCGCCGCGATCGCCGCGACGCCGAGGCCGATCGCCAGCACCAGCTTGGCCGCCAGCATCGGCTTGCCCGTGCGTCCGCGCACCCAGTCGACCACGCGTCCGCCCGTCGCCAGCCCGACGAACCCGAGCGCCCAGGGCAGGACGTTCATGATGCTCATGTCGTGGACCGACAGGTTGCGGGCGTTGGTCAGATAGACCGGGAACCAGGTCAGGAAGAAATAGAGGATGTAGTTATAGCCGAAGAAGGCGACCGTCGTCGCGGCGACCACCGGCTGCGCGAGCTGCGACAGCAGGCTGGGGGCGGGGCCGGTGACGCGCGTGACGGGCGGCTGGTCCGCCTCGATCTCCGCGACCTCCTCCGCCGACACGCGCGAGTGGCCGCGCGGGCGCTCGCTCAGCCGGGCGAACCAGAAGGCCATCCACACGAGGCCGATGACGCCCGCGATGACGAACGAGAGGCGCCAGCCGAAATTGACCGCGAGCAGGCCGATGAACGGCCCCGCGATCGCGCTGCCCAGCGGCGATCCCGACAAAGCGGTGCCGATCGCGGTCGCGGCCTGCCGCTTGGGAAACCAGTTGCTGACCATCTTGTTCGCCGACGTCGCCAGCGGCCCCTCCGCCATGCCGAACACGACGCGCAGCAGCAGCAGCGACCAGAATCCGGTCGCCAGCGCGGTCGACGCGCACAACAGCGACCACAAGGCCATCGAGATGCCGAGCATCTTCCACGCCCCGACCCGGTCGACCAGCAGGCCGCCCGCGATATTGAACAGCACATAGCCGACGAAGAAGGCGGAGAAGATGAAGCCGAGCTGTTCGGGGCCCAGGCCGAGGTCCTTGGCGATCATCGGTGCCGCGACCGACAGCGCCGACCGGTCGAGATAGTTGATGACGCTCGCCAGAAACAGCAGAACGACGACCTGCCAACGGTATGCCTTCATGAACCTCTCCGTTCGTCGCTGCTGGGCCGGCCGGTGGCGTTGACCTCTGCGCCGGCAATGCGTACCAACAAGTCTTCTAGTATACAAGCCGGTCGGTCAATGCCGGCGATTGAGAGGATGCCATGCCGACTATCGTCTCCGCCCGCGTCATCGTCACCAGCCCGGGGCGCAATTTCGTCACGCTCAAGATCGAATGCGACGACGGCACCACCGGCGTCGGCGACGCGACGCTGAACGGGCGCGAGATGGCGGTCGCCAGCTATCTGGCCGATCATGTCGTGCCGTGCCTGATCGGGCGCGACGCGCACCGGATCGAGGATATCTGGCAGTATCTCTACAAGGGCGCCTATTGGCGGCGCGGGCCGGTGACGATGACCGCGATCGCCGCGGTCGACATGGCGCTGTGGGACATCAAGGGAAAGATCGCCGGGCTGCCGGTGTATCAGCTGCTCGGCGGGGCGAGCCGCGAGGGCTGCATGGTCTATTCGCACGCCAACGGCACCACCGTCGCGGACACGATCGCGGTGGCGAAGGCGGAAGTCGCCAAGGGCTATAAGGCCGTCCGTCTGCAATGCGGCGTCCCCGGGCTCGCCAGCACCTATGGCGTCGCCAAGCCGGGCCAGCGGTACGAACCGGCGGACGGCGACCTGCCGAGCGAGAGCGTCTGGTCGACCAGCAAATATCTGCGCATCGTCCCCGAGCTGTTCGCCGCCGCGCGCGAGGAATTGGGCTGGGACGTGCACCTGCTCCACGACATCCACCACCGGCTGACCCCGATCGAGGCGGGGCGGCTCGGCCGCGATCTGGAGCCCTATCGCCCGTTCTGGCTGGAGGATGCGACGCCGGCCGAAAATCAGGACGCGTTCCGCCTGATCCGCCAGCACACCACCGCGCCGCTGGCGGTGGGCGAGGTGTTCAACTCGATCTGGGACTGCAAGACGCTGATCGAGGCGCAGCTGATCGATTACATCCGCGCCACCGTCGTCCATGCCGGCGGCCTCACCCACCTGCGCCGGATCGCCGCGCTGGCCGATCTGTATCAGGTCCGCACCGGCTGCCACGGCGCGACCGACCTGTCGCCGGTCGCCATGGCCGCGGCGCTGCACTTCGGCCTGTCGGTCCCCAATTTCGGCATTCAGGAGCACATGCCGCACACCGCGGAAACCGACGCGGTCTTCCCCCACGCCTACAGCTTCACGGACGGCATGATGCATCCCGGCGACGCGCCCGGGCTCGGCGTCGACATCGACGAGGCCCTGGCCGCCGGCTACGACTACAAGCGCGCCTATCTGCCAGTGAACCGGCTGGAGGACGGGACCTTGTGGAGCTGGTGACGCACCGGCGGCGCCGCGCCGGGCTCAGTTGCCCTCGCGCTGCGCGGCGGTGGCGGCGCGGATCGCCTTGAATTCCGACGCTGCATTCCACTGCGGCCATGCCGTGCCGTCGGCGAGGTCGAAGCCGATCCGGCGCAGCAGGTCGACGTCGGCGGCAGCGCCCGCGAGGTTCCAGTCCGCCGACCAGGCGTCGCAGGTCTGGTGGTAGCAGCGCATGTAGCCGTCGAGCCAGCGCTGCCCCGCCGCCCGCCCGCCGTCGACCAGATCGGGCGCGCCGCTGATCGCCATCAGCAGCAGCGTCGGCACGCCGCGCCGCGCCAGCGAGAAATGGTCGGCGCGATAGAACAGGCCGCGCTCGGGCAGCGCCTCGGGCGTCACCGTCCGCCCCTGCGCCTTCGCGGCGGCGGCCAGCCGCTCCTCCAGATCGTTCTGCCCGGCCCCGACCAGCAGCACGTCGCGCGCGGGGCCCGCGGTCTGGAGGATGTCGAGCGTCAGGTTGGCGACCGTCTTCGCGGCCGGATAGAGCGGCGCGGCGGCATAGGTTTCCGATCCCAGCAGGCCGCGTTCCTCGCCGGTCCACAGCGCGAAGACTTGCGTCCGCGGCGGGCGCGGCGCCCTGGCGGCGGCGCGGGCGATCGCCAGCACGCCCGCGGTACCGAGCGCGTCGTCGTTAGCGCCGGGGCGGATGCGCCGGCCCGCGGCATCGGGCGTGCCCTCGCCATAGGCGTCCCAGTGCGCGCCATATATCACCGTTTCGTCGGGGCGGCTGCGACCGGTCAGCCTGGCGATGACGTTGCGGCTCTCGGCGCGGGTGACGGCGACGGGCAGGTCGGCGGACAGGCCCTTGCCGCGAAGCGCGACGGGACGGAAATCGGACCGCCGCGCCGCCTTGCGCAATTGCGCAAGGTCGAGCCCGGCATCGGCGAACAGCCGCGTCGCCGCCGCGCCCTCGATCCAGCCCTGCAGGGCGACGCGTGGCGCGGCGGGGGCGGCGACGTCGTAATTCTCGCCGCCGGGCGCGGTGACCGTCGCCCAGCCATAGCCCGCGCCCGCGGTGTCGTGGACGATCAGCGCCGCCACCGCACCACGTCGTGCCGCCTCCTCGAACTTGTAGGTCCAGCGACCGTAATAGGTCATGCGCCGGTCGCCGAACCGGCCCGCGGCATCGTCGCCCGGGCCCGCCTCGAAATCGGGATCGTTGACCAGAAAGACGGCGACCTTGCCCTTCAGGTCGACGCCCTTGAAATCGTCCCACTGCCGCTCGGGCGCGGACACGCCATAGCCGACGAAGACCAGCGGCGCGTCCGTGACGATGGCGCGCGCGTCCGGCCGGACGGTGGACAGATAGACGTCGCGCCGCGCGATCAGGGGCGTACCGTTGGCGGTGACCGCACCGGCGCCGAGCATCGTGCGGATCAGCGGCACCGGCTGCGTCCAGCTGCCGCCGGGGCCGCCGGGCTCCAGCCCCGCCGCCTTGAACTGCGCGACCAGCCAGTCGATCGTCTTCGCCTCGCCGGGCGTGCCGGGCGCGCGGCCACCGAAGGCGTCGGAAGCGAGCGTCTTCACGTCCGCCGACAGGCGATCCGCCGGGATCTGCGCGAACGCGGGCATCGCCGCCAGCAGGGGGACAGCGGCGAACAGGGCGGCGAAACGGGGCATATCGGGTTCTTCCGTAAGGGGTTGGACGCCACGCTAATGCCGGCGGCCGGTTCGTGCGAGCCCGATCGTCATGCCCGGGCGGATCGGGCGGGGCGGGGCGGGGGCGGGGCTGGGACAATCCGTCTCATCGACAATGCCCCCCGGTCGGCGCAGGCCCGGTCGATGGAACAGCCGCCCACCGAACCCACCGAACCCCCGCGCGATGCGTTTCGCTGGATCCTGCGTTGCGGGTGGAAGGGGCTCTGTCCGCGTTGCGGCAAGGGACGGATGTTCCGATCCTGGCTCAGGATCGTCGATCGCTGCGATAGTTGCGGCCTCGACTATCGCTTCGCCGCGCCCGACGACGGCCCGGCGTTCTTCTCGCTCTGCATCATCGCGCTGCCGCTGATCTTCTTCGTCGTGTGGCTGCAGGTCGCGTTCGACCCGCCCTGGTGGGTCCACCTCGTCACCTCGGTCCCGTTCATGGCGCTCGGCACGCTGCTGCCGCTACGGCCGTTGAAGGGCTGGCTGGTCGCGTCGCAATTCGTCAACCGCGCGCAGGAGGCGGGGACGCAGACCCTGTGGTCGCAACTCCATGGCAGCGATCCGAAGGCGAACGACTTCGATCAGTGATACGCCGTCCGCCGGATTGCCGCGATATAGGCGTGCGCGGCAGTGTCGATGGTGAACGCCTGCGCCTGTGTGCGCCCGGCCGCCACGTCGACCGCCATCGTTCGCGCCGCGGCGATGCCCGCGGCGAAGGCGCCGACATCCCCCTGCGCGACGATCAGCCCGAGCCGCCCGTCGTCGAGCACCGACCGCACGCCGGACCCGCAATCGGTCGCGACGATGCCGAGGCCGGCGGCAAGCGCCTCGATCAGCACTGCCGGCACGCCCTCGTATCGTGACGACAGCAGCAGGACGTCCTGCTCGCGCATCACCGCAGCGGCGTTGGGTACGTGGCCGAGGAAGGCGACCTGCGTCGCGATGCCGAGGCGCGTCGCCTGCTGCTCCAGCCGCGCCCGCAACGGGCCGTCGCCGACGATCGTCAGCCGGTCGCCGGGTCGCGCCCCCTGCGCGAAGCCGGCGATCAGCGTCGCCGGGTCCTTCTGCGCGACCAGCCGCCCGACCGCGACATAGCGCGTGCCGTCGGCCCGCGCGGTGCGATCGACCGGTGCCGGCAGCGCATCGATCGCGGGATCGGGGATCACCGTGCGCGGCACCGGTCCCAGATAGCGGTCGACGTCGGGCAGGATCGCGGCGTCCATGACGATCCAGCGATCGACGAAACGCGCCTGCACCCGCAGCCATAACCGCCAGAACGGCCGCGCCATCGCCGGCATGTCGGCCCGTGCCAGATCGTTGCTGATCTTGACGATCACCGGCGGGCAGCGCCGTCCGAAGCGCAGCTTCATCGCGCCCGCGACGATCGTATAGGTGTTGCCCGCGCAGAACAGCGCGTCCGGCGCGGTGCGGCGGATCTCGGCGGGCAGCCGCGCGATCATCCACAATGTCTCCCACCAGGCGCTGCCGAACCGCGGCTGCGGGGGGACGCGATAGGCGAGGGCGGCGGCCAGCTCGTCGCGCAAGGCGCCGTCGCTCCGCCCCATGAACAGCGGCGCATCGACCCCCATCGCCCGCCAGCGTGCGACCAGCCGCAGTGCGACCCGCTCGACCCCGCCGGGTTCGAAACTGTGGAGGAAGGTCAGGATGCGCATGCATGCGTCCCGATGGCCGACGGCGGCAGGGCGGGACGCGTCTCCGTCCGCCGGCGATAGACCAGCCGCATCCGCGTAGGGCCGGTGCAGATGCGCGCGGCAAGGGCGTAATCCGTCGCCAGCGCGGCGTCGAGGATGCGGCGCGTCACCGGGTTGCTGCCCGCGAAATGCGGCCAGTCGTCGACGATCGCGACCGGCCGCGTCGCGAGGATGCGGCGGACCTCGCGCGCCGGATCGACCCCCAGCGCCGCGGCGCGCGATTCCTCCTGCGTGGCGAGATGGCCGGGGAAGGGCCAGCGCGTCGGCAGGCACGACCCGGTCAGCATGTAGAGCGCGGGATAGCCGTCATAGACGTAGATACAGCCCGTCCCATCGACCCGCGCGGCGCGCGCGACCGCCGCCGCCGCATCCGCGCCGCCCTTGTGCCGCGCGCTGACCGCCAGCACCGCCTGTCCGCCGATCAGGCCGACACCGGCGAGCGCCAACCCGGCGATGCGGCGGCGGCGGCCGGAATCGATGCTGCGCGCGAGCAGGCACATCAGTGGCGGCAGCAGCGGCATGGCATAATGCGGGCTGGCGAACCGCCAGTAGAGCAGCACGCCGGCGGCCGAGGCGGCGAGCCAGCCGAGCAGGAAGCGATCGCGCGCCGTCCCGCCCCGATTCCGCCAGCCGGTCGCCGCGAGCAGCAGCGGCAGGGCGAGGATGCCGAGGATCGCCGCCAGTCCCTCCAGTTGCGTCGCGAGGCCGCCGCGCCCCTGCGCCAGCACCGACAGAAAGTTGGCGAAGACGAACGCCCGCGCCTGCCCGATCGCGGCATAGGTGGCGAAGGCGGCGAGCGTCGGCAGCAGCGCGAGCGCGATCCAGAGTGCGATCGATCGCGCCAGCCGCGCACCGCGCTGCCCGGCCTGCCAGCCGAGCGCGATCAGCCAGCAGCCGAAGAAGACGCCCTCCACGACCACGCTGTACTTGATCTGCAACGCCACCCCGACGAGCAGCATCGCTCCCGCCCCGGCGCGCAGCGGATCGTCGCTGCGCCGCACCGTCAGGATCAGCGCCGCGGCGGCGACCATCGGCAGGTTGTAGAAGACCGGCGACTGGCCGCCTTCGCCCTCCATGAAGTTCAGCCACAGGATATAGAGCGCCGCGGCGAGCAGCGCGGCGACGCGGCCGGCGTAACCCCGCGCGATCCCGTGGATCAGCAGCGCGGTCGCCACCACGCTGGCGAGCGCGACGAGCTTGTATTGCACGAAGCCGTCGCCCCCCAGCGCCCGCGCGGCGGCGAAGATCAGGAACAGGCCTACCGGCTTGCGATCGAAGATGTCGACATAGGGGATCGCGCCGTGCCACAGCCGGTCGCCGACCAGCAGGTAGAATTGCTCGTCGAAACCGATCACCGGATTGCCGAACGTCTGCGCGCGCGCGACCAGCGCGACCGCGAGCAGGATGAGCGCGACCGCCGCACGGCTGTCGAGCGACGGGAAGCGGGGACGGGAAGCAGGCGGCACCGCGATGATCCTGAGTGAAGGCAAGCGTCGTGTGCCGCCAATCGCCGCCGGGAGCAATCGGGAAAGGCCGCCGGCAAGGCTTCCCTTGCATCGCTGCGCCCGGCAAAAGGCGATCCGCCCCTTTTGCTGGATGATCCGCCGTGATGAAAAGCCTCTGCCGTTTCGCCCTGCTGGCATCGCTGGCGCTTCCCGGCATGGCCGCGGCGCAGCAGACGCCCGGAGCCGGTGCGCGCATGCAATCGCCCGCCGACATCTACGGCCCGCTGTTCGGCGCGGTGCAGCAGCAGCGCGTGTTCGCGGACGGCAAGACCTTCGTCGATGCGGTGCCGAAGCGCGATCCCGCCGCGATCCTCGCCGATTATGCGCGCACCCGCCCGCAGGGGCCGGCGCTCAAGGCGTTCGTGCTCGCCAATTTCATCGTGCCCGGAGAGAATGACCGCGGCACCACGGACCTGCGCACCCATGTCCGCACGTTGTGGCCGCAGCTCGTCCGCCAGCCGGTCGTGCCGGTCGCGGGCAGCTCGGCGCTGCCACTGCCCGCGCCCTATGTGGTTCCCGGCGGCCGCTTCCGCGAAATCTATTACTGGGACAGCTATTTCACCATGCTGGGGCTGAAGGTCGACGGCCAGCAGCCGCTCGTCGAATCGATGCTCGACGATTTTTCCAGCCTGATCGAACGCTACGGCCATATCCCCAACGGCACGCGCACCTATTATCTCTCGCGCTCGCAGCCGCCCTATTTCGCGCTGATGCTCGACCTGTCGGAGAACAGGGACCCGGCGGTGGCGGCGCGGCGGCTGAAGGCGTTGCAGGCGGAACATGCCTTCTGGATGAAGGGCGCGACCTGCGTCACCGCCACCGCCGCCTGCCTGCGCGTCGTCCGCATGCCCGACGGCAGCCTGCTCAACCGCTATTACGACGATCGCGACACGCCGCGCGACGAATCCTATGCCGAGGACGTCGCGACCGCCGCGCAGGCCGCACCGCGCGCCGCCCCCGCCACGCAGCGCGACCTGCGCGCCGGTGCGGAAAGCGGCTGGGACTTCAGCTCGCGCTGGCTGCGCGATCCGAAGGCGCTCGCGACGATCCACACCACCGACATCGTCCCGATCGACCTCAACAGCCTGATGTACGCCATGGAACGCCGCATCGCCGATCGCTGCGCCGCCGCGGCCGACACCGTCTGCGCGACCCGCTATGCGGGGCTGGCGACGCGGCGCAAGGCGGCGATCGACCGTTACCTGTGGCAGGCGAAACCGGCGCGCTACGCCGACTGGGACCTGTCGAGCGGCAAGCCCACCGCGAGCGTCAACGCCGCGATCCTCTATCCGCTGTTCGTCGGTATCGCCTCGCCGGCGCAGGCGAAGGCGGTCGCCGCGACGACGCGCACGGCGCTGCTCGCCGAAGGGGGGCTGCGCACGACGACGCTGCGCACCGGGCTGCAATGGGACGAGCCCAATGGCTGGGCGCCGCTGCAGTGGGTGGCGATCGCCGGGCTCGCCGCCAACGGCGAGCCGGCGCTGGCGAAACAGGTCGCGGCACGCTGGCTCGGCACGGTACAGGCGGCCTATGCCGACACCGGCAAGATGCTGGAAAAGTACAATATCGAGGAGCGCACCCCGGGCGGCGGCGGCGAGTATCCGGTACAGGACGGCTTCGGCTGGACCAACGGCGTCACCAGCGCGATTCTGGAGCGGTATCCGGACCTGGCGGGCAAGGTAAAGCCGTAGGGATCGTCATTGCGAGCGTAGCGAAGCAATCCAGGGCGGCGCGGGGAACGCCGGATGGCTTCGCTACGCTGTCAATGACGGGTCCGGAGGAAAGTGCTGCAACGGCAGCACCATGCCCGCCGCGACGAAATAGGTCGCGTCCATCGCCGCCGCGACCTGCTGGTTGAGCCGCCCCGCCGCGTCGCGGAACGCACGGCCGAGCGGGTGGGCGGGGACGATGCCCAGCCCGACCTCGTTGGTCACGACGTACAGCGGCAGCGGGCAGGCCGCGCACGCTGCCAGCAGCGCGTCGGACCGCTCGGCAAGGTCGTGTTCGCCGAGCATCAGGTTGCTCAGCCACAGCGTCAGGCAGTCGACCAGTACCGCACCCGCCGTACAGGCACGAATCGCCTCGGGCAGCAGCACGGGGCATTCCACCGTCCGCCATCGCGCGCCGCGATCATGGCGGTGGCGTGCGATCCGGTCGGTCATTTCGTCGTCATGCGCTTCCGCGGTCGCGAGATAATGCAGCGCGCCGTCATGCGCCTCCGCCGCGGCCTGCGCGATCCGGCTCTTGCCCGAACGGGCCCCGCCGAGGAACATCGTCTTCATCTTGCTTTCGCCCCGTTCCGGCCCTAGGGGCGCGTTTGCGACAGGTTCCCAGAGATGGGATGAAAAGGGAACCCGGAAGCGAGCGCTTTGGTCGTTCGCCATCCGGGGCTGCCCCCGCAACTGTGACCGGTGAGCCTTGCTCCCCTCGTGTGCCACTGGATCATTCACGATCCGGGAAGGCCGGGCAAGGCGACGACCCGGAAGCCAGGAGACCTGCCCGTCGCGGTTGTCCTTCGTGCGGACGGGGTGTTCCCGCGCGATCGAGGGTTTCCTCGCGTGACGACGTCGTTGGGGTCGTGCGCGACGGACCGTCGGTCCGGCGAACCGTCATGCGTGCCCCCGTCCATGCTACGAGGGGGACTATCATGAAGAATTACGCCTATCTGATCCTGCTGCCGTGCATCGCGGCGGCGACGCCCGCCGTCGCGCAGAGCGCGCAGTCGACCACCGGCCTCGAACAGGCCGCCGACGCCGGCACCGACATCCTCGTCACCGCCAACCGCGAGGCGCGGCCCGCGTCCACCGTCGGCCAGGCGGTGACCGTGCTCGACACCGCGACGATCACGCAGCGCCAGGCGGTCACCGTTTCCGACCTGCTGCGCCAGACGCCCGGCGTCACCGTGGTGCGCAACGGCGGCGTCGGCACCACCACCTCGGTCAACATCCGCGGCGCGGAAAGCGACCAGACCGTCGCGCTGATCGACGGCATCAAGCTCAACGATCCGTCGTCGCCCGGCGGCGGCTTCAACTTCGGCAGCCTGCTGATCGGCAACATCGCCCGTATCGAGGTGCTGCGCGGCGCGCAGTCGGTGCTGTGGGGCAGCCAGGCGATCGGCGGCGTCGTCAACCTCATCACCCGCCAGCCGACCGAGCAGCTGAGCATCAACGCCCGCGCCGAGGGCGGCTGGCACGAGACGGGGCAGGCGTTCGCCAACGTTTCGGGCAAGAGCGGCCCGGTGTCGGCGAGCGTCGGCGGCGGCTATTATACCACCGACGGCATCTCGACCTATGCGCCCGGCCCGGAACGCGACGGCTTCCGCAACTACAGCGCCAACGGCAGCGTCGGCATCGCGCTCGCGCAGAATGTGTCGGTCGACCTGCGCGGATTCTATGCCAACGGCCGCACCGATATCGACGGTTTCCCCGCGCCGCGCTTCGTGTTCGGCGACACCCGCGAATACGGGACGAGCGAACAGTGGATCGGCTACGCCGGCCTCAACGCCGCGCTGTTCGACGGCCGTTTCCGCAATCGCTTCGGCTATGCCCATACCGACAGCGACCGCCGCAACACCGACCCCGACGGCACCCCGACCGAGACGTTCCGCGGCATCGGCCGTAACGACCGGCTCGAATATCAGGGGACGGCCGACGTCACCTCCGCGGTGTTCGCGACCTTCGGCGCGGAGCGTGAGGTGTCGCGCTTCTCGACGTCGAGCTACGGCGGTCCGGTGACGCGTGGCCGCGCGCGCATCTTCAGCGTCTACGGCCAGGTCGCCGTCACCCCGATCGCCGGGCTGACCGGCACCGCGGGCGTCCGCCACGACGATCACAACATCTTCGGCGGCGCGACGACCTTCTCGGGCAGCGGCGTCTATTCGCCCAACGGCGGCGCGACCGCGTTCCGCGCCAGCTATTCGGAAGGGTTCAAGGCGCCGACGCTGTACCAGCTGCAGAGCGAATACGGGAACACCGCGCTCGATCCCGAACGTTCGCACGGCTGGGACGCCGGCGTGACGCAAAAGGCGCTGGGCGGTGCGGTCGAGGCAAGCGCGACCTATTTCCGGCGCAGCTCGTCCGACCTCATCACCTTCGTCTCCTGCGCCCGCCCGCTGACCGGCATCTGCACCGGCAAACCCAACGGCACCTATGACAATATCGCCCGCGCCCGCGCACAGGGTGTCGAGCTGTCGCTGCTGCTGCGCCCGGTGGAGGCATTGACGTTCAGCGCGGCCTATACCTATCTGGACGCGACGAACCGTTCGACCGGCACTGCCAATTTCGGTCGCGATCTTGCCCGCCGGCCGGACAACAGCGTCACGGTCAACGCCGATTATCGCTTCCCGTTCGGGCTTGCCACCGGGGCGACGATCACCGCGATTGGCGACAGCTTCGACAATGCCTCCAACGCCCGCCGGCTCGACGGTTACGTCGTCACCGACGTGCGGGCGTCCTTCCCGGTCGGCGCACATGTCGAGGTATACGGCCGCATCGAGAACGTCTTCGATGCGCGCTACCAGACGATCTACCAATATGGACAGCCGGGTCGCGGCGCGTTCGGCGGCATCCGCCTGACCTATTGACGGTGACCGACCCTCGCGTCCTCGCCACCTTCTGCGCCCATGGCGGGCGGGTGGCGGCGGCGCGTGCGGCGTTCGGGGGTGAGGACTGGATCGACCTGTCGACCGGTATCGCGCCCTGGGCGTGGCCGGTCGCGGGCGTGCCGCCCGGCCTCGATCATCTGCCCGAACCGGCGGCGATCGCCGCGCTGGAAGCCGCCGCGGCGCAGGCGTTCGGCGTCGCCGATCCCGCCGGCGTCGTCGCAGTGCCGGGGACCGACCTCGCCCTGCGCCTGCTCGCCGGCCTGCTGCCGGCCACCCGCGCGGCGGTGCTGCACCCGGGCTATGCCGGCCATCGCGCCGCATGGCCCGAGGCCGATCCGGTCGCCGACCTGCCCGCGATCGATCACGACCTGTTCGTGCTCGCCAGCCCCGCCAACCCCGACGGCCGGGTCACCGATCCCGCCACGCTGCGCGCCCTCGCCGACCGCCGCACCGTCGTCGTCGACGAAGCCTATGCCGATCCTGCCCCCGGCCTCTGTCCGCACGCCTCGGACCGCCTGATCGTGCTCCGTTCCTTCGGCAAATTCTATGGCCTCCCCGGCCTCCGCATCGGCTTCGTCGTCACCGGCCCGCGAGTGGCGGCGCAGGTTCGCGCAATGATCGGCGACTGGCCGGTATCCGGCCCTGCGGTGGCGATCGGCGCGGCGGCCTATGCCGATGCCGGCTGGCGTCGTGCGCAGCAGGCGCGGATCGCGGAGGCGGGCGTGCTGCTCGACGACCTGCTCGCCGGTGCCGGCCTCTCCGTCGTCGGCGGCGCGCCGCTGTTCCGGCTGGTGGCCTGCCGCGACGACCTGTTCGCGACGCTGGCACGCCACGCGATCCTGACCCGCCCGTTCGCCGACCGGTCCGACCGGCTGCGCATCGGCCTGCCGCGCGGCGCCGCCGCGCTCACCCGCCTCGCCACCGCTCTCGATGGATATCGCTGATGACCCCTTCCGACGATGCGCCCGATTATGCCCGCCACAATGCCCGCATGGCCCGCGTCGCCGCCGCGCGCGAAAAGATGCAGGCGCGCCGCACGCTCGAACGCGGCCTGCTGATCGTCCACACCGGCAATGGCAAGGGCAAGTCCTCCTCCGCCTTTGGCATGGCGATCCGCAGCATCGGCTGGGGGTTGAAGGTCGCGATCCTGCAATACGTCAAGGGCAAGTGGGAGACGGGCGAGCGCAATTTCTTCGAGGCGCATCCCGACCTCGCGACCTTCGAGGTGATGGGCGAGGGCTTCACCTGGGACACGCAGGACCGCGCGCTCGACATCGCCGCCGCCCGCGCGGCATGGGAACGGTCGAAGGCGATGATCCTCGATCCCGCGATCGACTTCGTCATCCTCGACGAACTCAACATCGTGCTGCGCGACGATACGCTGCCCATCGCCGAGATCGTCGCCTTCCTGCAGGAGCGCCCGCTCACCAAGCATATCTGCATCACCGGCCGCAACGCCAAGCCGGAGCTGCTGGAGATTGCCGACCTCATCACCGACTTCACCGAGGTCCGCCATCCGTACAAGGCGGGCTTCAAGGCGCAGCGCGGGGTCGAATATTGATGCGGCGGCTGCTCGCCCTCGCGGCGCTGCCGCTGCTGGCGTCGGCGGCGCCGGTGCGCAGCCCGCGCATCGTCTCGATCAACCCGTGTATCGATGCGGTGCTGATGCACGTCGCCGATCCCGGCCAGATCGCCGGCATCAGCCATTATTCGCAGGACCCGCGCGCGACCTCGATTCCGCTCGCGCAGGCGGCGGGTTTCAAGGCCACCTCCGGCACCGCGGAGGAGGTCGTCGCGCTCGCCCCCGACGTGGTGATGAGCGGGCCGCACGTCGCGCCCGCGACGATCGCCGCGCTCAAGCGGATGCGGATCAGGCTCGTGCAATATCCGGTGCCCGATTCGGTCGACGAGAGCGAGGAGCAGGTGCGCGACATCGCCCGCATCGCCGGCCATGCGGACCGCGGCGCGGCGCTGGCCATGCGGATCGCCGCGGCGGCGCGACCGGTTGCGGGACGGCCGGTGCCGGCTTTGATCTGGCAATCGGGCGGGCTGGTGCCGGGGGCGGGGACGCTGCCCGACGAACTGCTCGCCCGTGCCGGCTTCCGCAACATGAGCGCGGTCTATGGCCTCAAGAAATGGGACGTCCTCCCGCTCGAATATCTGATCGCGCAGCCGCCGCGCGTGCTGCTATCGGTCGGCGCGGCGGAGGTCGGCGAGGACCGGCTGACTTCGCATCCGGCGGTGCGGCGGCTCGCGGCGCGGATCGCGGTCGCGCCCTATCCGACGCGGCTGATGAATTGCGGCGGATCGACGATCGTCGCCGCGATGGCGCGGTTGCGACAGATACGACGGGGGATCGGCGCATGACGCGGCTCAATTTGCTCTTGGGCGTCGGCCTGCTGTTCGCGGCGGCGCTGTCGGTGGCGGCGGGCAAGGTCTGGGTGCCGTGGGATGCTTGGACCGCGGCCGATCCGCGATCGATCATCATCGTCGAGCTGCGCCTGCCGCGCACCGTTCTGGCGCTGCTGGTCGGCGCGGCGCTAGGGCTGTCGGGCGCGGTGATGCAGGGCTATCTGCGCAACCCGCTCGCCGATCCCGGCCTGTTCGGCGTGTCGTCGGGCGCGGCGCTCGGCGCGGTGCTGTCGCTCTATTTCGGCTATGCCGCGCAGGCGTGGCTGCTGCCCGGTTTCGCGCTGGCGGGAGCGGGGGCGACGATGGCGTTGCTCGCCCTGATCGCGGGACGGTCGGGCAGCCTGATCCTGTTCACGCTGGCGGGGATGATCCTGACCAGCATCGCCGGATCGATGACCGCGCTCGCGATCAGCCTCGCGCCGACGCCGTTCGTATCGTCGCAGATCGTCACCTGGTTAATGGGCGCGCTGACCGATCGCAGCTGGGACGATGTGACGATCGCGCTGCCCCTGGTCGCGCTGGGTGCGATGCTGCTGGCGACCACCGCTCGGTCGCTTGATGCGCTGACGCTTGGTGAGCAGGCGGCGCGTTCGATCGGCGTCGATCCGGGACGGTTGCAGGCATTGGTGATCGCCGGCGTCGCGCTGACCGTCGGCGCGGCGGTGGCGTCCGCCGGGGTAATCGGCTTCGTCGGCCTGATGGTCCCGCATCTCGTCCGCCCGCTCGCGGGCAATCGGCCCTCGGCGATCCTGCTGCCCTCCGCTCTGGGTGGCGCCTTGCTGCTGACGCTCGCGGATTGCCTCGTCCGGCTGCTGCCGACGGTCAGCGAATTGCGGCTCGGCATCGCCATGTCGATGCTCGGCGGGCCGTTCTTCCTGTATCTGCTGATCGCGATGCGTCGGAGGCTCGCATGACCGCGCTGACCGCCGACGCCATCGGCCTGTCGCTCGGTGGCAATCGCGTCCTCGATGGCGTCAGTGTCGCGTTCCGTCGCGGCCGCGTCACCGCCCTGCTCGGCCCGAACGGTGCTGGCAAGAGCAGCCTATTGTCCTGCCTCGCCGCATTGCGCACGCCCGACAGCGGCGCGGCCCGCCTCGATGGTTCCGACGTCGCCGGCCTCGACCGGCGCGAGCGCGCGCGGCGGATCGGGTTTCTGCCGCAGGCCGCAGACGTGCATTGGGACGTCGACGTCGCCACGCTGGTCGGCCTCGGCCGCCTGCCGCACCACGGCCGCTGGGGCGCCGGTGCCGCCGATCGCGCCGCGGTCGAGCGCGCGCTCGCGGCGACCGACATGACCGCGCTGCGCACCCGCGGGGTCGAGCGGCTGTCCGGCGGCGAGCGCGGCCGCGCGCTGCTCGCCCGCGTGCTGGCCGGCGAACCCGACTGGCTGCTCGCCGACGAACCGCTCGCCAGCCTCGACCCCGCGCACCAGCTCGACGTGCTCGCGCGGCTGCGCGCCGTCGCCGATGCGGGCAGCGGCGTCGTGCTGGTGTTGCACGACCTGCACCTCGCCGCGCGGATTGCCGACGATGCGGTGCTGATGCGCGGCGGCCGCATCGTCGCCGCCGGACCCGCCGACGCCGTGCTGACCGCACCGCTGATCGCCGAGGCCTATGGCGTCGACGTCGAGATCGGCGTCACGCCCGGCGGCCAGCGCTTCATCCTGCCGATCGCGCGGTGAACGCGGCTGCGCTCCTGCTCGCGGCGCTGATCGCGGAGGCGGCGCTGGGCTATCCGCGCCGCTGGCCGCATCCGGTGCAGGCGGCGGGCGCGCTGATCGCGGGATGCGAGCGGCGCTGGAACCGCGGCGGGCCGACGCGGCAGCGGCTGGCGGGGGTGGCGCTGCTGCTGGCTCTCGTCACGCTCGCCGCCGCGCTCGGCTGGGCCGTCCAGCATGTCGCGGGCGAGGGCTGGGGCCTGGTCGCGGTTGTACTGGTCGCCACCACCGGTCTCGCGCAACGTAGCCTGCACGATCACGTCGCCGCGGTGCTCGCGCCGCTGGCCACGGGCGACCTGCCCGCCGCGCGCCGGGCGGTGGCGATGATCGTCGGTCGCGACACCGCCGCGCTGGACGAGGCGGGTATCGCCACCGCCGCGATCGAGAGCCTCGCGGAAAGCTTCTGCGACGGCGTCGTCTCGCCCGCTTTCTGGTTGCTGATCGCCGGCCTGCCGGGGCTGTTCGTCGCCAAGGCGATCAACACCGCCGATTCGATGGTCGGCCATCGCACGCCGCGGCTGGTCCGGTTCGGCTGGGCCTGTGCCCGCGCCGACGATGTCGTCAACTGGCTACCCGCGCGGCTGTCGGGCGCGCTGATCTGCGTCGCCGGGCGTGGCGGCTGGCGGACGATGGTCCGCGACGCCGGCCGCCACGCCTCGCCGAACGGCGGCTGGCCCGAGGCGGCGATGGCGGGGGCGCTCGGCCGGCGGCTCGGCGGCGCGGTGAGCTACGATGGCGAGCCGGCGCGGCGCGCGATCCTCGGCGACGGGCCCACACCGTCGGTTGCCGACCTCCGCCGGGCCTTGCGCGTCTACCGGCGTGCCTGCATCGGCCTGTGGATCGCAACGGGAGCCGTCGCATGGGCGCTGTGATGCTGCAGGGAACCGGTTCCGACGTCGGCAAGTCGGTGCTGGTCGCGGGCCTGTGCCGCGTGTTCGCCAACCGCGGCCTCGCCGTCCGCCCGTTCAAGCCGCAGAATATGTCGAACAACGCCGCGGTCACCGCCGATGGCGGCGAGATCGGCCGCGCGCAGGCGTTGCAGGCGATCGCCGCGCGCGTCGCGGCGACCACCGACATGAACCCGGTGCTGCTCAAGCCGCAGAGCGACCGCACCGCGCAGCTCGTCGTCGGCGGCCGGGTACGCGGAACGATGGGACCGGGCGATTACCGCCGCCGCAAGCCCGATCTGCTCGCCGAGGTCATGGCCGCCTACCGCCGCCTGTCGGCGCAGGCGGATATCGTCGTGGTCGAGGGCGCAGGGTCGCCGGCGGAGATCAACCTGCGCGCCGGTGACATCGCCAACATGGGCTTCGCGCGTGCCGCGGGCGTGCCGGTGGTGCTGGTCGGCGATATCGACCGCGGCGGCGTCATCGCGTCGCTGGTCGGCACCCGCGCGGTCATCGACCCCGCCGATGCGGCGATGATCCACGGCTTCATCGTCAACAAGTTCCGCGGCGACCTGTCGCTGTTCGACGATGGCCTGACCGAAATCGGCACCCGCACCGGTTGGCGCAGCATCGGCGTCGTGCCGTGGCTCGCCGATGCCGCGCGCCTGCCCGCGGAGGATGCGGTCGCGCTGGGGCGCGATACGGCGGCGGGCGAGGGCGCGCTGGTCGCGGTGCCGATGCTGTCGCGGATCGCCAATTTCGACGACATGGACGCGCTGGCGCACGAACCCGGCATCCGGCTGGCGATGATCCCGCCGGGCGAACCGATCCCCGGCGATGCCGCCTGGGTGGTGCTGCCCGGCACCAAGGCGACGATCGCCGACCTCGGCTTCCTCCGCGCGCAGGGCTGGGACGTCGACATCGCCGCGCACGTCCGCCGCGGCGGCCGGGTGCTTGGCATCTGCGGCGGCTATCAGATGCTCGGCCGCACCGTCGCCGACCCGGAGGGGATCGAGGGCGAGGCCGGGACGGTCGCCGGACTCGACCTGCTGCCGATCGATACCGTGATCGCCGCCGACAAGCGGACGCGCGCGGTGAGCGGCACCTTTGCCGGATCAGCGGCAGGCTTCGGGGGCTACGAGATCCATGCCGGCGTAACTCGCGTCGATCCCGGTACGCCGCCACTGCTCCGATTCGACGACGGCACCGTCGACGGCGCGGTCGCGCGCGATGGCCGGATCGCCGGCTGCTACGTCCACGGCCTGTTCGACCGCGCCGCCGCACGCGCACACCTGATCGCACCGCTCGGCCTCGGCTCGGACGGGTTCGACCGGCGCGAGGTGATCGACGCCGCGCTCGACGGGATCGCCGCCACGCTGGAAGACGCGCTCGACATCGACGCGCTCATCGCCCTTGCAAGGACCGCCGCATGACCGAAGCCGACGTACGGGCGCATCTCGACGCGCTCGCCAAGCCGCGCGGCAGCCTCGGCCGGCTGGAGAGGCTCGCGGTGCGGCTGGCAATGACCCAGCGGCGGATCGACGCGCGCAGCCACCCGCGGCGGATCGTGCTGTTCGCGGGCGATCACGGCTGCGTCGCCGATGGCGTGTCGGCGTGGCCGTCGGCGGTGACGGGCATGATGGTCGCGACGATCCTGGCGGGGCAGGCGACCAGCAACGCGCTCGCCCGCGCGCACGATTGCCCGTTGCGGCTGGTCGATGTCGGCGTCGCCGGCCCGCGCGTCGGCGCGCCGCCGCCCTTCTTCCGCGACGCCCGTATCGCCGAAGGCACCGCCAGCCTCGCGCATGGCGCGGCGATGAACGTGGGACAGTTCGAGGCGGCATGGCAGGTCGGCGTGGAGGAGGCCGATCGCGCGGCGGACGACGGCGCGGCGGTGCTGATCGCGGGCGAGATGGGCATCGGCAACACCACCCCCGCTGCCGCGCTGACGGCGCTGTTGACCGGCACGTCCGCCGTCGATGCGGTCGGCCGCGGCGCGGGTGCCGACGATGCGATCCTCATGACGAAGACGCGTATCGTCGCCGATGCCGTCGCCCGCGCGGCACCGTTGCTCGCCGCCGACGATCCGGTGCCGGCGATCGCCGCGGTCGGCGGCTATGAGATCACGGCGATGGCCGGTTTCTACGCCCGCGGCGCGGCGCGCGGTGCGACGCTCCTGCTCGACGGCTATGTCGCCACCGCCGCGGCGCTGGTCGCCGAGCGGCTCGCGCCCGGCACCGCGGCG
>Ga0209630_10000086_pt1 | contig 104168 bp, 82 predicted proteins | sample COG_01_FD_184745 | JGI IMG/M metagenome (GOLD analysis project Ga0209630, IMG submission 184745) | Pelagic Microbial community sample from North Sea - COGITO 998_met_01 (SPAdes) (version 2) | ecosystem: Environmental > Aquatic > Marine > Neritic zone/Coastal water | place: Helgoland, sampling...
GACCAAAATCAGGACACTTAAGGCTCGTAAAAAACAGTATCAGAAATTTAAACTAAATTAGCATGAACTCTCTCTTAGTTTTTCACTCAAAAAGTTCAACTTTCGCTGAAGACGTACAATGCATGCGCCGATCAGTTTTGCAACTGATGGTATACTTGGGACTATAGACAATCCTTTAGAAGTTGATTTGGGTAATGTAAGTGTTGAAGAACAGTCGTTCAACACAAATCAAATGTCTTGCTTCCCGAATCCATTTGATGAATTATTTACAGTTACGATCAATGCAAACGGCGCGAATTCAAATATTTGGTTAACGGATTTAACAGGACGTAAAGTGCAACAGATTTACACTGGAGTACTGCCGGCATCGAGTAAGTTTACCATCCAGACTGAAGATTTAGCCAGTGGTCTATATTTCTGCGTGGCGCTTATAGACGGTGTTAAAATGACTCAAAAAATAGTAAAAGAATAGATTGTAATTCCTCTCAGTATGAATTGCTGGGAGGTTTCTTTTATGAAGGGTCAAAACAATCTTCATCCACAAGTTCAACTTCAATAGTTACGTGCTCAAAACCATACTTTTTGACTATAGACTTTAATTCTTCTTTCACCTTGGCCAATACCTGAAGTGATTCGATAGATTTTAGTTTTACATGTGTAGAAAACACATGGTGCTCGCCTTCTAGCGACCATACATGGGTGTGATGTACGTTTTCGACAAACTCAAGTTTGAGCAGGTCTTGTTCAATTTCAGTTACATCAATATCTAAAGGAGTGCCTTGCAAAAAGAGAAACGTGGTTTCTTTTAAACGCTTAAATACATTCCAAACGATGTAAAGAGTAATCAGTAAAGATAGCGCAGGGTCTAAATAGGGTATGTGTTTGAAATGCAACACGACCCCAACAATTAGAATAGCCACCCAACCCAGCACATCTTCCACTAGGTGCCACGAAATCACTTTTTCGTTCATGGTTTTACCACTACTCAACCGCCACGCTGCATAACCATTTACGGCTATACCAACTAAAGCGAACAGGACCATTCCTTCTGCATTCGATTCTTCTGGGTTTTGCAGCCGCCCTATGGCTTCATAAACGATAAAAACAGAACTCGCAAGAATGACAACAGAGTTAATGGCTGCTCCAAGTAAAGAGAATCTAGCGTAGCCAAAAGAGTATTTCTTGTCTGGTTTCTGTTTCGATTTTTTATCTAAATACCACGATAACCCCAAAGACATGCTGTCTCCCATGTCGTGCACGGCGTCGGAAATAATGGCGATACTGTTTACGTACAACCCTGCGAATACCTCCAAAATGGTAAAACCCAGATTCAGAAAAAAGGCAACCTTTATGTTATTGTTCGAATGATTGTGATGCTTTCCCACAGAGATGAATATCTCCACGAGTATAAATAATTATCGTTAGTCAGGGGCAAACAGAGTAAATCTCCAGTAATCTTTTCTCGCTAAAAAATATTTATACAACTGACTGTCAGCTAATTAAGAAAACTATTCAATATTTCGTGCAACCATGAACAACCATAGAAGACTAACAATGTGAAAGAAACAAATACAAATACTTAAAAACACTTTTATGAAGAAATCAATCACACAGCGTTTAGGAATACTAGGTAAACCTATTCTGCTTTTATTAATGGCGGCCTTGTTTTGGCCAGCACAAGCATCTGCAACACATTGCATTGATACCTTAGATTTTGAATTTACAATTGACAACAATACACGAATTGTAAAATTTGAATCTATTGTGTCAAGCGACGCAAAAGCGTTAAAATGGGATTTTGGAGATGGGTCAACCTCAAGTGCAGCAAACGTAAAACATAAGTTTGACTCTGCGGGTTACCAGAAAGTGTGCTTAACAGCGTATGGATACGACAGCATAAATAAAACACGATGTTCTACAACTGTTTGTAAACGATTCAAAATCATTGATTGCAACCAATTAAAAGCAGATTTTAGCATTACTACGAGCGACTTGTCCGCAAAGTTTGAAGCAAAATCAAACAGCAAAACGGTGGTTTACGGTTGGACTTTTGGCGATAAAAGCACTGCAAGAGGACAGGCTGTAAAGCACACCTATGATAAGGAAGGCGGTTACAAAGTATGTTTAATTGCAAAAGACACGGTAACAGGATGTATAACACGTGTTTGTAAAGGTGTTAAGGTAGTAGACGCTTGTAATTTAAAAGTTGATTTTGAATGGAAGGCCGAAGGTCTATCCATAAAAGCAGTTGGGAAATCCAATTCTAAAAACGCGGTATACGGTTGGACTTTAGGAGACGGAAATTCTGAACGCGGAGATGAAGTAAAACACACTTATGCAAAAGAAGGCAAGTACACCATTTGTTTTGTAGCAAAAGACACCGTTACCGGTTGTGTTGCACGCAAATGTGTTGACATCAAAGTTGAAAAACCATGTCGACTTAAGGCTTACTTTGAATTTGCACAAGATGGAAACGACTTTAAATTTAGAGCAAAAGCATCTGATACAAGTGCCCGTTTTATTTGGAATTTTGGTGACGGTCAAACAGCGACAGGAGCCACTACGAAGCATTCATATAAAAAACCAGGCGTATATGAGGTGTGTGTTACGGTGTATTCAAAGAACGCCACAGCTACAAATGCTGGATGTCGCGTTAAAGTATGTAAAAAGGTAGTGGTGAAACGCGACTGTGACTTAAAAGCAGACTTTAAATACAAAACAGACGGACAGAAAATTGCGGTAAAGGGTGAGTCAAATGAATCAGGTGTATTGTACTTCTGGTCATGGGGTGATGGAACTTCAAGCACTGGCCAAACAGCTAAACACAAATACAAAAAAGAAGGTGTTTATGAAGTTTGCCTGATTGTATTCAACCCAAAAACAAAGTGCAAAGTTTGTGTGTGCAAGCGTGTAAAAATTGAAAAGCCTTGTAAGCTAAGAGCGAAAATGAAGTACACGATTAGCGATAATAAGGTGAAATTTAAAGCACGAAGCAATAGCAAAAACGTTGTTTACGGTTGGAGCTTTGGCGATGGAGACTACCAAAGAGGAAATCCGGTAAGACACGCATATAATAAACCTGGTGTTTATAAAGTTACCCTAACAGCTAAAGATACAGTTACGGGTTGTGTTGTGACCATCAGCAAACGATTGATTATTAATCCAAATGCACGAAAAAAGACGGCGATTATCCCAGGTGCTGGTCAAACGCAGTCGGCTGCAACTGCACAGACAATGAACGTTCAAGACCTTGAAACACCGGATGCAGATTGGTCTGCCATGGCATATCCAGTTCCTTCGAATAGCCAAGTTGACTTTACAGCAGATAAAAACCTAACAAGCGTTAAGGTATTTACGGCAGGAGGATCTGAGGTCCTTTCTGGTGATTTGACAACAAATGAAAACCTTGATATAACTACACTACCTACAGGCTACTATTTTGCCCATTTAACTGCGGCAGATGGTAGCGTGAAAATTGTCAAATTCGTCAAAAGCGAATAAGACCATTTACTTTTCTTGAGAAAAGCCCCCAGAATTTCTGGGGGCTTTTTCTGTTAAAAACAATTAAGTGTGTTGCGCGAAAAGCGAACGCTCAATGCAAGCATGATTAATATGGATATAATTCTTTTCAACCTAAAGAAGATATACCAAGCCAGCCAACCTATGGAAATCATTAAATCATCAGATTACTGGTAAGATATCTCAAACCCGTATTGGTGTCGTTATATTTGAGCATGTCTAAAACAGTTTTAAGATCAACACTTAGCACCATGCTCGTGCTTTTTTTGTTCGTTGTTGGATGTAAAGACGATGACGGCGTTATTGATAACTCTGACGGAGGCGATGACAATACAAGTTCACTATACTTTCCGCCCACTTCTGGCGATACATGGCAAACAAGCACCCCAGAATCTCTAGGGTGGGATACAAACAAGATTGACGCGTTATACAACTTTCTAGATGACGGCAGTACACGTGCTTTTCTAGTTTTGAAAGACGGCAAAATTGTGCTGGAGCATTATGCAGGCAAGGACATTTTAAACATTAGCGATTTTACCAAAAACTCCAAATGGTATTGGGCTTCGGCTGGAAAGACGCTTACTGTCTTTTTGGTAGGTCAAGCTATTGCAGACGGATATTTAAACCTGAGCGACAAATCGTCTAAACATATGGGCAACTGGACGATGCTTACAAAAGAGCAAGAGGACAAAATAACGGTAAGACACCAGCTGACCATGACAAGCGGGTTAGATGATAGCGGCAACTCAGACTGTACCGACCAAACCTGCCTAACCTATAAGGCGAACCCAGTTGAGCGCTGGGCATACCATAACGCCCCTTACACACTACTTGATAGTGTCATTCAAGGCGCAACGCAACAAGTCTTTGATGACTATTTTAACACAACGCTTAGAGACCCAATAGGTATGGATGGAGATTGGACGTACCTAGATTATAACCATGTTTATTTAAGCACAGCAAGGTCGATGGCACGCTTTGGTCTGTTGGTTCTTAACGACGGAAAATGAAATGAAACGGTTATGCTCGATGACGCTCAATACCTAAAAGACATGGTGAATACCTCGCAAGACATCAATAAATCATACGGTTATTTGTGGTGGCTTAATGGCAAATCATCGCACATGCTTCCTGGTTTGCAATTAGAAATAAGGAAACCATTATCCGAGAACGCCCCTTCCGATATGGTGTCAGGATTAGGCAAAAATGGCCAGTTCTTAAACGTAGTGCCTAGCCAAAACTTAGTAGTAATTCGAATGGTGGACAACCCGGATAATGCGTTAGTACCAGCTAAGTTTTTAGACGAAATGTGGGAGAAGTTAAACATGGTTATTGAACCGTAAAACAAGGTTTACGTCAAAAGACTAGATTTGCGCCAATAATGGACCCAATCCTTAACCCAACGGTATTTGTAGGCAATTTTGAGTGGAGAGAACCTGTTACCACCCTGACGGACTTTTTAGTTGCAATCGTGTGCTGGACAGGATATTATTTCTTTTCGAAAGAAAGGGGGAATACCTCAACAAGCTATCCATGGTTTAAAAAGTACTTCTTGATTTTTGCTATTGGCATGACCAGCGCGGCGTGGTTAGGACACGGCTTACAAGCCTATGTGTCACCAACATTTAAAATTATTGGTTGGGCATGCGGGGCAACAGGTTTAATGTTTTTACAGGTAGGAAGTTTGCGCTTAATTGAAAAAAAGCTATCACATAGAGCAAAAACATTGTTGCCAAAGTGGTTTAACCTACAATGGATATTGGCCGTTAGTCTTATGTTTTACTTCCTTTCACAAGGAATTGAAACGGCTTTTAAAGTTACCCAAATCAACTCTGTTGTAGCGCTATGGGGTTTTGTACTTCCAATGCATTTGTATGGTTACTATAAATTAGAAAACAAAGCGAGTAAAATTGTAATCATCGCTTTGCTATATAGTGTGATTCCGGGTGTGGTGTACAGCACTCAACTAAGTATTTCCAATTGGTTTAACTACCACGATATAAGTCACGTGCTCATGGCCATATTTATGACTCTGATGTTTTTAGGCTTGTATCAGTTAACCAAACGAACTAATACGTATGAATGATTGTTATCATGTGACACAATTTAAGGGGGCTATTTTGTAGCTTTGCACAAAGTTAAGAAAAATGACAGCTAAAGGTTGGATCATCTTATTATCGGTTTTGGCAATCTTGATGATTATTGAGAAGATTGTTGCCATTCGAAAAAATGTAAACACCTATTCTTTTGCAGATTTCATGGCGAATTTAACCTGTGGAATATTGGAAAGAGTTTTTGCTTTTTTCTGGCTCTATGTCTTTTATGTTGCCTCCATGTGGGTGTTCGAAAACGTGACATTTTGGGAAATACCTAAAAACCCGGCAACTTGGATTCTTGCTTTATTTGCAACGGATTTTTTAGCATACTGGCACCACAGATTAAGTCATGAGATTAACTTTTTATGGGCTGCACATATCGTACACCATCAAAGTGAAGACATCAACATATCTACGGTATTTCGGGTGTCTTTCTTTGCAGTGATTAACAGATCGTTTTTCTTTATTTGGCTTCCTGTAATCGGCTTTCATCCGGATTTTGCTGCAACGGCAATCCTATTCGTAGGCGCATTTCAATTTGTTACACACAGTCGTGTGGTAGGAAAACTAGGGTTCTTAGAAAAAATATTTTCTACACCATCTAACCACCGTGTACACCATGCAAGAAACGAAAAGTATATCGACCATAACTATGGCCACGTGTTTATGGTTTGGGATAAGATGTTTGGCACCTATACGCCAGAGGAGGAGGAACCAGATTATGGAATTACAACTGGTTTTGAAAGCGAGAATGCATACAATTCAAACTTTTTCTATTGGAAAGATTTATTTAAACGTGCGAGCATGGCGTCTAGCTTCAAAGACAAAATCAAATTGTTTTTCGCTAAACCGGAATGGACGCCTGAAGATGTGGGTTACCTCCCACCACAATTTAAAACAGACGAAGAAGGAAATCGCTTAACGCATAGTACACCAATATCAAAGCCATTTGGTTTGTATCTTTTGATAAACACCCTCATTACTTTGGCGCTGTTTATCTCTCTTTTTGTAATAATTGACGATCCAAAGCGCTCGTTGTTCAAAGATTTAATAGAAAACAAGCAATTACTCGTTCTTGTACTCACCATCTTATTTTCAGTGTTTGTTCATGGTAGACTTTTAGACAACAAAACCGGAGGTAAGATTCTAGACACTTTCCGATTAATTATTCTGGCTGTGGCCTTACCCTTTATTTTTAGTGGCACGGAAATAACCACATGGATTAAGCCTGTTGCCTGGTCTTTTTCTGCTATTATGGTAGTCTGGTTGTGGTTAAGCAACAAAACGCATCTAACCCAACAATTAGGGAAGCTTAAAACCCAAGGAGTCTAGCAACGCATTTTCTGAATAATACTGTATCGATACATCAAGCGGTATGGTTTCATCAGGCTGGTCTAAGGTGTTCGTTTTTTCCTTCTCTATCGCTTCTAAAACGTCTCCTCCTTTAATGAGCATACCAAAAACCATGTAGTTGCTGTCTAATTGTGGTAATCCTTGCTCTTTGCAAACAATGTAAAACTGACAAGCGTTCGACTGCTTGCCTGGATTGTCGTCGCGTCCCATGCCAAGCGCACCATAAGTATGGCCGATACTATCGTGGAATTCTGGATCCAACAAGAAAGGTGAGTTTTCAAAATACTGTACAGAGTCTGGACATCCGCCTTGCACCACAAAGTTTCTGACCACACGATTAAAAGTAAATTGGTTATAGTGTTTGGCCTTTGCCAGCTCAATAAACTTCTCTTTGTGCACAGGTGTTTCATTATACAGCCAGAAGTGCATAGCACCAAGACGTGTCGACACTACACCTATAGGATAGGTGGTTTCGTTTGTAACATCTGGGTTCTCTGTGTCTTTACACGCAGTTAGACCAACCATAAGGGAGCAAAGAAGGTATACTAGATATCGTTCCATAAACACAAAGATTAACAACAATTTCAGGAATCAAAATAGGATTTGGTGTATACTTGGAAACAATATGGAGAAAACGCATATTCTTTTTGTTTGTCTTGGTAATATCTGCCGCTCACCTATGGCAGAAGGGTTGTTTCTGCATCTCATCAATAAAAAGGGCATTGCTTCAAAGTTCGAAGTGGATTCTGCTGGAACGGCTGGGTACCATATAGGCTCTATGCCCGATGAACGCATGATTGACACGGCTGCTGGGCATAAAGTTTCTTTACCTAGCTTGGCCAGACAATTCGTTCAGGTAGATTTTGCAGATTTTGATTTTATCATTGCCATGGATGAAAGTAATGTAGAAAACATTGAAAAGCTACGACCGCAAACCAACACCCGGGCTCGTGTGTTAAAAATGCGAGATTTCGACGAATTGGACAAAGGCGGCAATGTGCCAGACCCATATTTTGGAGGTTTGCAAGGTTTTGAAAACGTTTACGAAATTCTATTGAACTGCAACACGCGTTTTATCGACTATCTAGAAAAAACTACATGAGGTATACAAAACAAATTGTTACTATTTGTGCTGCTTTTATCGCAGCGACTACTTTAAAGGCGCAGGAAACTGTGCCCTCATCAGAAATTGTTCATCAGTTACAGGGCTTAGCAAATAACACCAAGGTGTTATACATCGCTGCACACCCCGATGATGAAAACACAAGGTTAATTAGTTATTTGACCAACTATACGCATGCAGATGTGAGCTACCTAAGCTTAACTCGAGGTGATGGTGGGCAGAACTTAATTGGCACAGAAATCGGTGAGCAATTAGGTTTAATACGAACACAAGAGCTACTTGCTGCACGTCGGATTGATGGAGCGAATCAGTATTTTACAAGAGCTGTAGATTTTGGTTACTCGAAAACGCCTGACGAAACATTTCGTTTTTGGGAAAAGAATGAAATCCTTTCCGACGTAGTTTGGGTAATCAGGAATGTACAACCAGATATAATCATCACACGGTTTAGCCCAGAAGTAAATCCAGAACGATCAACTCACGGACACCATACCGCGTCTGCAATGTTGGCACTAGAAGCTTTCGATTTAGCGGCTGATCTCAATCAGTTTCCTGAGCAGCTTGACAAAGTAAAACCCTGGCAGACAACATCAATATTTTGGAATACGAGTTACTGGTTTTATGGGAGTGTTGAACGGATGGATGCCGAGGTGGCTAAAGCGCCAAATCAATACTTAAAAATAGATGTGAATCAATACCTACCTCTTGTTGGTAAAACGGGGTCGGATATATCAAGCCTAAGCAGAAGCCAACACAAGAGCCAAGGGTTTGGAAACTCACCAGTTATTGGCAATCAATGGGAATACCTACAAATTCTAAAAGGGCAGATTAGTGAAGACATGTTTTCTTCGACATTCAAGGATAAAGGCTTAAATGCCAAACTGGACAAGCAAATACAAAAGGCCGTGAAGTCTTTTAGCATTGAGTCGCCACAAAAGAGTATATCCTTGCTGATGGAAATCCGCAATACCATAGCACAGCTTGACAATGCAAAAGCAAAAGATGATAAACTGGAAGTGGTTCACAAAATTATATTGTCTTGTGCAGGAATTAAGGCAACAGCGTTTACAAGAGAGCAACGTGTATTTGTTGGTCAAAATGTTGAGTCAAAAATCAACATTTCTTCGGCTACACCAATTCGAGTTAAAACGATTTCGTCAACCTGGGTCAATGGAGAAGTTAATATACCCATTAATGCCACCAACACGTATTTCAACAGGAAAGTGACATGGACGATACCAACCAACACGAACAGTCAGCCATATTGGTTACAAGAAGACAAACGAGCAGGTATTTATCAAGTTTCTGACCAAAAACAAATTGGCTTGGCTGAAAATCGTTACCCATTCATGTTGCGTGTTTCGATGGAATTCGAAGGAGAACCCATAACGATGAAACTGCCTCTGCTTCACGGTTCAACCGACCCAGTGAAAGGAAAGCGAATTCAACCATTAGTTGTTACTCCAGCAGCCATGTTAAATATTGGAAAGCAAGTTATGGTGTACACCTCCGATAAGGCTAAATTGGTAGATGTTGAGGTTGTGGCGGGAAAAGACAATGTGGAAGGATATGTAGAGATTTTTGTTCCTGAAGGTTGGAAAAGTGAACCGGCATTTTACAAAACGTCATTGGTTAATAAGGGTGATAAAAAGTTATTTCAATTTACCGTAACTCCATCTAAAGAAGAGAGCAGTGGAAGTCTTCGGGCAATTTTCAAGGATGATGAATTGGTGTACAGTTTGGGAATATACCAGTTGAATTATGACCATATTCCCGAACTAGCGGTTTTCCCAAGTGCATCATCTAAGGTGGTGCGTATTGACCTTAAAAAAGAGGGGCAAAACGTAGGGTATTTAATGGGCGCAGGAGACAAGGTACCAGAGGCTATTGAAGAAATGGGATATGAGGTAGCCGAACTGACTGTTGATGATGTTTTGCAAAAAGATATGTCGCAATATGATGCCATAGTATTCGGTATTAGGGCATTGAATACAAAGGCTAATGTGGGTTTGTTAAATAATGTATTGTCTGATTACGTTAAGTCAGGAGGAACATTGGTGATGCAGTATAACACGTCTCACCGTTTGAAAGCACAACCACTTGGGCCGCATAAAATTAAGTTATCAAGAGATAGGGTAACAGAAGAAGACGCTGAAGTGGAAATTATTAATGCAAACCATATCGTTATGAAAAGTCCAAATGTTATTGGCCAGCAGGATTTTGCTGAATGGGTTCAGGAGCGAGGGTTGTATTTTCCTAGTGAATGGGATGATGAAATGAAACCAATTTTGTCCATGCACGATACAGGCGAGACAGACAAGCTTGGAAGTCTGTTGGTTGGTCAACATGGCGATGGGTATATCGTATATACAGGCCTATCTTTTTTCAGAGAATTACCCGCAGGAGTTCCTGGAGCGTATCGCATATTAGCCAATATTTTGAGTCTGTAGAATAATGTTAGTTTGGCAATTGGTTAAAATTTTTACCTTTGATAATTTTCGATGATTTAGATATGACATTTACGGTATACATAAAGTGGAATAAGTATATAAATCAATGACCCGCTGAACATGAATATTGGCAAATTAAAAAAGTACCTAGCACACAAATTTAAATCTGCAATTCCACCAGAACTGTCCTACCATACGTGGGATCACGTATTGGGAGTGCTTGATGTTTGTAATAAATACGCCAAGCGATACGGCATAACAGGTAGAGATGCCTATCTATTGAGGTCTGCTGCGTTAATACATGATTTGGGCTTTCTTTGGACCTACACTGATCATGAAGAAGAAGGTGTCGAATTTACCAAAAGAGAACTTCCTGCTTGGGGGTACACATCTGAAGATATAAAGAAGATAGATGGGATGATTTTAGCGACTCAGATACCGCAAAAACCTCAAAACCTTCTTGAAGAAATTATTTGCGATGCCGATTTAGATTATCTAGGTACTGATAATTTTTATACCATTGGCGAAACGTTATTTGAGGAGTTTAAGGCAATGGGTCAAATTAAAAGCAGAGCTGATTGGAATAAACTTCAAATAAACTTTTTGAAAGGACATCGCTATCATACACCATTTGCCAGAAAATACAGAGAACCAGTTAAACAAAAACACTTACAAGATTTAATAGCAAATGGCTGAGTTGAAGCAGAAGGTTAACTGGCAAATGATCCTTTCAATGCGATCACTTGCCTATACTGCATTGGGCGTTTTTTGTGCCATTTTTGCATTAAAAGGCTTTATGATACCGAACCATTTTTTAGATGGTGGTGTTATCGGAATCTCAATTCTGGCTCACGAAATTTTCCATGTTAATATCAGTTGGTTTTTAATCGTGTTCAATATCCCGTTCATTATAATGGGCTACAAAAAAAATTGGGGCGACTTTTACCATACAGGTCATCATTGCCATTGGTTTGCTAGCCATTTTTATGAATGTGTTAAACATACCAACGGTAACCAACGACAAAATATTAATTGCCATTTTTGGTGGGTTTTTAATGGGTTTAAGTGTTGGTTTTGTTATTAAGGGTGGGGGCGTAATTGACGGTTTTGAGGTTGCGGCGCATTATACCTATAAGAAAATTGGACTATCAACCGGCGAAATCGTACTCTTTGCGAATAGCATTATCTTCCTTCTTGCCGCATTTAACTTTGGAATTGAGGCTGCTATGTATTCTATACTGACATACTTTACCGCAGTGAAAACGTCTGATTACGTTGTTGATGGTTTTGAAGAGTATACCGCCTTAACAATCGTATCTGAAAAACACGAACAGGTGAAAGAAATCATCGTTAAAGATTTCAAAAAAGCCATCTCTGTGTATAAGGGTGAGCGGGGGTATTTACCTAAAAGTTTTGAGGTAAGACACGACTGTGATATCGTAATGACCATTGCTACTCGATTGGAAGTTCACAGGTTAAAGGAGAGTATTTCTGAAGTAGACCCTAAAGCATTTTTCTATAGTCAAAGAATCAAGGAAGTTACAGGAGGCGTGGTTAAACGCAAAGGACACCATTAGCCATTTTCTAAGCGTTAAATTACTTTTATCCAATAAACGGTATAGAATAACTGTTAATACATTGGATATGCGCTTTGCAACACAATTGGTTTTACTTTTTTTACCGCTTTACGGTTTTTCACAAGACATGTTGTTTTACGACACTTTGATTAAGAGCCGATCTGGCGACTTTGTTAAGGTGAAATCTGTTTCTGAACTAACCGGGTTGGTTGGTACCTATTCATTGCAAAAGGGGACTTGGCACTACTACGGCAATGAAGGAAACCTCCTAAAAGAGGCCCAATACAAAGTAAACGCGAAAAACAGAACATCGTTTCTAGATGGTTTGGTACAGTACTATGATGAATCGGGAACCCGCGTTTTAACACAAACCTTTGACAATGGACAATTAGAAACAAGCATTGGTTTTAAGCATGTTATACTCATAGAAGGGATTACGCAAATCGAAATTAAGAAGGAGTACGGAGATTTTGTAGTTGTCCAGCATCGCGATAGATTTAGAGAATCTAAAATCCAAACATCGTATGCCAACCTACGTGGAGTCGATGAATTGGCGTATTATCTACCAGAAGAGGAGAGACTCAAAAGCCTTCACCTACTTGATACTGCTTTGTTTTGGCCAAATGATGAACGCAATTTGGTTGCCAATGCCATGTTTGAAATACATCCCACGCTTATCAACTCAATGCCATCGATTACGACAGAAGTTGAGTCATGGTCACCTGCCTCACCCACGCCAGATTTTTATTATTCGGAAGATTGTAAGTCGGGGACAGGCTGTATCGGTTTTCGGGTGTACAGTTTGGTAAAGGATATAGAGTATGTTCAGAACAGACTCCAAAAGCCTTTGAAAAAAGACAGCTTATATTGTTTTTCGACCTATGTACGACTGGCAAACCAATGTGCGTATACGAGCAATGGATTGGGAGTTAAATTCAGTAAGAAGCCTCTTAAAAACATCAATGAAGCTTTGTCGTCAAGCCCTCAGTTATTGATTAATGAAAGCTATCTCCCTTATAAGAGTAAGTGGATGCTTTTGCAATGTAAGTATAAGGCCACAGGAGGCGAAAAGTATCTAACTATTGGAAGCTTTAAGCCATTAAATGAAATAGCGCTAACACAGGTTAAGGGCTACTCAGCAGAGGCATATTACATCATGGATGATGTAACCTTGGTGCCCATAAAAGATTCTTCTGTTTGTGGGTGTAATTTAGATGACCTACCCGCAAACAATATCGTTTATGATACGGCCACGAAAGAAACAATAGTAGCCAGTATTGACACGCTTAAGGTAGGAGACCGTTTTGTGTTGGAGAATGTATACTTCGATATAGACAAGCACGACCTTTTGCCAGCGTCGATAGAAAGCTTAAGAAAGTTGTTGGATGTTATGAAGCGCTATCCGGAATTGAAGATTGAAATTGGCGGGCATACAAGCAGTTTGGGTGGTTACGACCACAATGTGCTTTTAAGTCAAAATCGAGCAAAATCGGTGAAGAGATTTCTTATTGTTCAAGGCGTAGACCATCTACGTGTCAAAACAGAGGGGTATGGTCCAGATAAGCCAATCGACACTAATGATAATGCCGCTGGTCGCTCGAAGAACCGACGTTTTGAAGTTAAGGTATTGAGAAGATAGAGGTCCTTCTAGTTCACCGCAGCATTGATTGCAGCGATACCAGGAAGTTCTTTACCTTCAAAGTATTCTAATAATGCGCCACCACCCGTAGAGACATAACTTACCTCATCTTTTAACCCAAACTGTTTGATAGCTGCTGCGCTATCACCCCCACCAATTAGGGTAAAGGCTCCTGTTTTAGTAGCATCAGCGACAGCATGAGCTACGGACTTGGTTCCGTTCTCAAAGTTGCTGAATTCAAAAACGCCCATTGGACCATTCCATAAAACAGTTTTAGCGTTTAGTATTTCTGAAACATAGGCCTCAACAGCCTTTGGTCCGATGTCTAAACCCATCCACTCATTGTTAATAGAATCGCTCGAACAGGTTAGTAAACCACCGTCATTGGTAAAGCCGTCAGCACAAACAGAGTCCACGGGAAGCACCAATTTAACACCTTTCGCTTTCGCTTTTTCTAATAGTTCTAAGGCAAGTTCAACACGGTCAGCTTCAAATAAACTGTTGCCTATTTTTCCGCCCAAAGCCGAAACAAATGTATATGCCATCCCTCCACCAATCAGTATGGTGTCGGCCACTTGCATCAAGTTTTCTAAGATGAGCAACTTGTCTGAAACCTTGGCTCCACCCACTATGGCGACAAAAGGTTTCGCAGGCTCTGCAATTACTTTGTTTGCGTTGGCTATTTCATTTGCCATGATGTATCCAAAACATTTGTCATTGCCAAAAGACGAAGCGACTACTGATGTAGAGGCATGGGCACGATGTGCCGTGCCGAAAGCGTCATTGACATAGATATCACCGTGCCGAGCAAGCTTTTTTGCAAAGTCCGGATCTCCAGCCTTCTCTTCGCTGTAAAATCTTAAGTTTTCTAGAAGCAAGATCTCTCCTGGTTTAATGGATTCCGCTAAAGAAATGGCGTCATCACCGATGCAGTCATCGGCAAAATGAACGGGTGCTCCTGTAATTATACCCAAGTGGTCAACCAAATGATTTAGGCTGAATGCAGCATCTGGACCGCCTTTAGGACGCCCAAGGTGACTCATCAAAATAGCACTTCCACCATCCTTCAAAATTTTTCGGATAGTTGGCACTGCAGCCATCATTCTGGCATCATCGGTTATGTCAAACGAATCATTTAAAGGGACGTTAAAATCAACGCGCACAAGCGCTTTTTTACCAGAGAAATCAAAGTGATCTACGGTTTGCATACTATTTTTATTTTAGGGAATTAAATGTTTCTATGGCGTCGAAGTTTTCTGCCGCTTCTCCAACACGAATTATAGCAACGTAATAAAGCTTGTCACCCTTTAAGGTTTGATTCACTCGAGACTGTCCGTCAACAACCCGACCAAAAACGTTGTAGCTTCCGTCTAAACTAGGCTGTGCATCGTTGGTAATATAGAACTGACTACCATTGGTGTTTGGGCCACTATTAGCCATGGCTAATATGCCGGGGCCGCTATGTGTCAATAGAGGATGAATCTCGTTACGAAATTGGTATCCAGGTCCACCTTGACCAGTGCCGTCAGGATCACCTCCTTGTATCATGAAGTCATACGAATCACCATTGGCAAGATTTATCACCCGATGGAAATTGAGGTTATCATAAAATGGTTCGCCAGCTGGGCGCGCATCGTTAGGCATAGAACCCTCTGCAAGCGCAACAAAATTGGCAACGGTTAAAGGCGCTTTTTCCACTTCAAGACGGGCAAGCACATTTCCTTCAGTAATGTTGAATTGAGCGTATAGACCTTCACCATATTTTTCTTTGATCGAATCAGCGCTTATCACTTTTTTCTCTCTTTTTTGAGATCTACTTTTTGTCGTTGTTTTGGTGTCATTTCCACAACCAACGGATGCAAGAATGAGAATGATTGAGCAAAATTTAGTAAAGTTCATGTTGTCTTATTTAGAGGTGGCAAAAATAATGAAACAGAATAGTTATTCTTATGCCTAATCGTCTGGTTAAGCCGCACAAAAGCCGCACAAAATATCGAAAAAGGAAATTATGATTGCGCTTTGAAACAACAGGTCTAAAGGGGGTTTTAGACTTATTTCTTTCTTATAACCATCAGGCCGTCGCGTACAGGCATTAAAACATTTTCAACCCTTTGGTCTTCGTTTATTTTCTTATTGAAGGCATCTAACGCCTGTGTTTCCTCATCTTTGTCAAGTTGTTCAACATCTAAGACCTTACCACTCCACAAGACATTATCTCCTATGATAATTCCACCTGAGGGCATTTTGTCTATTACCATATCATAGTATGCACTATAATTTTCCTTATCTGCATCGATAAAAACCATGTCAATGTTTTCTGTTATGGTTGGAATAATATCTAATGCATTTCCAATCCGATAATCAAAGACCTCTGGGTTTTCGGTGTTGTTGAAATAACCCCTGGTCATGTCTTCGATTTCTTCATTAATGTCAAGCGTTATAATCTTGCCTCCTTCTTTCAAACCTTCGGCTAAACATAAAGCGGAGTATCCGGTATACGTGCCGATCTCTAAAATTAGATTCGGTTGGTGCATTTTACTAAACATACTCAGAATACGTCCTTGCATGTGTCCGGATAGCATTCTTGGAATTAAGACGTTTGCGTATGTATCCCTGTTTAACTTTTGTTGTAAGTCAGATTCTGGCGAAGTATGTTGTTCTGCATAAGCAGAAATTGAGGGGTCTAAAAAGTCCATTGTATTAATTTATTTGTAGGTCTGCAAAGATGAGTTTATGATCTGATTTTATGCTATCGGTTGACGAATACCGTACAGGTGTAAATGCATTGTCGGCAAAGATGTAGTCGATTCTGAGAAACGGGAACGGTTTTAAAAAGGTGGCTTCAAAACCGCTACCAGATTTTACAAAAATATCTTGTTTGCTTTCCACCAATTGTTGGTAGGTGTAGCTTTGAGGCGTATCGTTGAAGTCTCCCATTATTATAATAGGTAAATCACATGAAGCCATATGATTTTTTATATCGGCCACTTGACCTGCGCGGTTTTCCATAGACAACTTCAAACGTTGTGCGACATTTTTGGCGTTTTCCGTATAGGTTGAGTCAAATTCTAATCCTTTAAGATTGTGATAGTCTCTGGATTTTATGCGCGTGGTTTCTAAATGTATACCATATACGCGAACCAACTTTCCTTCAACGCTTATATCGATAAACCCAGCAGCGTTGTATGATTTTTTGGTAAACGCAACCTTCCCTATATTTTGTATTGGTTTTCTTGATACCAGTAATATTCCGTTGTTAGAACCCTTAGTTGCTCGTATTTTTACTTGGTATGGGTATTGTTTTTTACTGATCTTACCCTGGTTAAATCGCCATTCAATTAAAGCGGCGCAATCAACATCGTGTTCGTTCAAATACGTTTCAATTTGAGCAGAATTATTCAAACCCTCATAAATGCCAATCGCATACGTATTAAAGCTGGCAACCTTAAAATTACCAGTTGTAGCTATATCCGGGTGAAATGAAAAAAGTCTTAATAGAAAGGGTAAGCCAATGCCAAAGACAATAATGTTTTTCCAAAACATTTTGGTTCTGAGCCAGATGCCTAGTAGCAAAAAGCCAACAAGTGCAATTATCCAGGCTTTAAAAGTTAATCCCATAAAAGCAATATGCCAGGATTTAGTTGGATCAATAAATGGGGCTATGTAAGATAACAATACCGCACTGAGAACCACCCAATTGAGAATTATGATTGTTGTACGAAATAGTTTTTTCACATTATTTGTCGCTTGCTCTAAAAAGGAGGTCTTTTTCTTCTTTAGTTAAACTAGGGTAGCCGCTTTGGTTAATCTTATCTAAGATGGCATCAATCTCTTCTTGACGGGGCTTACTGTTTTTACCTGAACCAGCTCTGTGTGGAGTCGAGGCTTCGGTTTTAACTTTTCATCCATCACTTTGAATTTTGGTTTAAACGGGTTTTTAATTGATTGCAGAAGGGCTAGATTTAATCGACCTTGTTGATTCAACATAAACAAAGACCCAAATAAGGCGCCGCCCAAATGAGCCAAGTGTCCACCCTGATTACTAGATGTTAGATACAGCAAGTCGACACCGACCAATACCAAAGCAACCCATTTTATTTTGACACGGAAAGAACCAAACAAATACAACTCGTAATTAGGGACCAGTACCGCCGTGGCAGCAACTACGGCCATTACAGCTCCAGATGCTCCGGGCATTGGCCCACCTAATCCCGCAAACGTTGGCAGTATCGTGTAAATGAGGATGTACATAAAAGCACCCACCAAACCACCACCAAAGTAAATCCAATAAAACTGTTTGTTATTTTGAAAATCCAGGAGAATACGACCCATATAAAAGAGTAACAACATGTTGCCGGCTAAATGAAATAATCCAGCATGAAAAAACATATAGGTGAATACTGACCAAGGTTTTATCAGAAAAGCAGAGAAGGCCCCTTGGGTATAAAACAAGGTAAGAAAGTCAGACGCTTTTTGAGCGTATTCTGGACCACGTCCTCTGCCCACCATCATGACCAAACCACTTAATACGAAAACAGCAATATTGATGATGATCAATTTGCGTATCGGGGAATTGCCCTTGTTAAATTCGTATCGTATTTTATCTAGAAGCGACATGTGTTTCTAATATATTAAAAAAAGCTGTCTCTACGGGTTTTGTTCCAGTATTTGACAATAATAATACCTGCCACAAGCCCTCCTAAGTGAGCGAAGTGGGCAACATTGTCTCCCGGTATGTTCGCAATCCCACTAAATAACTCATACAACCCGTAAAATGTTATCGCGTATTTTAACTTTATTGGAATTGGAGGGAAAAGTAGAAATAGTTGTGTGTTTGGGAATAGTATTAAACAAGCGCCTAGTATGCCAAATATTGCGCCAGAGGCTCCAACTGTAGGTATGCCAAGATAGTATGCTAGTTGCGCAACGATAGGGCTTGTGGCTAGCCTAGGGTTCGTCATAAAAATATCTAAACCTTCCCGTTTAACAATCTCAATCGTTTCTGGACTCAATTCGAACATCAACTGCATCACTTGATACTGAATAATTCCAAAATGTGCGAGTACGGCAGAAAAACCAGTGATTAGATAAAACAGTAAAAACCGCTGTGGCCCCCACCTCATTTCTAACATCCGCCCAAAGAAGAACAGGCCAAGCATATTGCCAAAAATATGCCTTATGTCGGCGTGCATAAACATGTGTGTTAGCAGTTGCCATGGCCTAAATTGACCAGAATATGGGTGGAATAACCCCAACATTGAGGTTAACTGAATGCCACGACTTTCAAGAACATATTTAGCCGCAAACAAGAGGACATTGATTATCAATAGATTCTTAACCATCGGAGTCAATCCGTTTTGATCAGTAGAACTATAGTGTTGCATAGTGTTTATTCAAATAATTCCGTTAAGTCACTTTGGCTCATGGTAACAAAAGTACGCTTACCATTTGGTGTGTATTTGGGTTCGGTACAAGAAAAAAGGTCAACGGCCAATTGCTTAATTTGCTCTTGTTCTAAAACTGTACCACCCTGAATACCAGCATTTCGAGCCATAGATCGCGCTAAATTTTCCCGCTTATCTAAACGTAAAGATTGTTCATTTAATTTATAGTTTTCCAATATTCCTTCTAGTATTTCCTTTTCCTCTCCCTTCGAAATATCTGCGGGTGTACCATTAACAATGATGGTATTTTTGCCAAACACACTTACATCAAAGCCCAACAGGTTTATGTCGTTGAGTAAGGATTGCATAATTTCAAAATCAGCAGGTTGCAACTCAATAGTCCTTGGAAATAACAGTTGCTGGCTTGGCACATTACTCGCCAATAGTTGTTGTTTATACTTCTCAAACAACACGCGCTCATGTGCTCGTTTTTGGTCCATTAAGTACAACTGCTTATTTACCATACAAACAATATAATTGCTGTATACCTGAAACGATAATCCTACCTCTACGTTTCGCTCATTCGACGTAAATGCAGAAATTTCTGTCTGACGTTGCTTTACCTCTTTAGTATTAACTTGGTAATCCCTAAAAGGTTCATAAAGTTTTTCCCAAGCAGTTTCGTTTTTCTTTTTGACAGACTCATTGATAAAAGGGTTGTAACCGGATTGCGTTTTTATCTGCGGTGGTGCTACCGTTTTGTGTGGGTTGACATCAGGACGATCAAAATTTGGCAGAAAAGCATTCGTGTCCAATTCTGGGGTGCTATTATAGCCACTTAAAGCCTTTGTTATTACACTTTTTATGATTTGGTAAATAGGCCGCGACTCTTCAAATTTTACTTCCGTTTTGGTAGGGTGCACATTAACATCAATTTTTTGTGGATCAATCTTCAGGAATAAAACATAAAAAGGGTGGTGATCCGGTTCTATGATGTCGGTGTATGCGTTGGCAATCGCATGATGAAAGTAAGGCTCTTTGATAAAGCGACCGTTTACATACAGAAATTGATTGCCGCGTGTCTTTTTTGCGAGTTCAGGACTGCCAACAAATCCATCGATGCTAACGATTTCGGTTTGTTCACTAACCTCGAGTAAATGTCCTTTTTTTGATTTAACAAGGATGTCTTCAATTCTTTGTTTTAACGAGGTTTTGGATAGTTGATAAACTTCGTTTTTGCCATTGAACAAGTTCATTTTAACATCAGGACGACTAATGGCCATTCGCTGAAAAGCTTCAATGATGTACTTGGTTTCCACCGAAACAGACTTTAAAAAGTTTCGTCTGACGGGGATGTTATAAAAGAGGTTTTTAACCGAAATGGATGTTCCTGTAGTCATAGAAACAGGTTCTTGTTTCTTTACTTCAGAGGCCTCTATGATGATATGACTTCCTAACGCGTCTTCCTCTCTTTTGGTCTTCATTTCAACTTGAGACACAGCAGCGATACTGGCTAGTGCTTCGCCTCGAAAACCAAAAGTGGATAGGTTAAATAGGTCTTCGGTTTTTTTAATTTTAGATGTGGCATGACGTTCCCAGCACATTCGAGCGTCTGTGTCGCTCATACCAACCCCGTCATCAATAATTTGCAACAAGGTTTGTCCGCCATCTCGAAACACCAACGTTATTTCATTTGCTCCCGCATCAAAGCTGTTTTCAAGCATTTCTTTTACCACAGACGCAGGGCGCTGAACGACCTCGCCGGCAGCTATTTGATTGGCAATAGATTCTGGAAGTAAACGTATAAAATCAGGCATTCTTGAACGCCTCGAAGATACTTTAATTCTGTGGTATATGAAGACTTAGCCTTGCTTAAAGCCCTCGAAGATGACATCGATTGTATCCGTGTAAAATGCGAGATATGCAAGAGAACCAAGGATTGCCGCAATCAGTAAGAAACGTACCCTCGAAACCAGTCGTTGTTGTTGCGATGACGCGTCTAACGGTTGATGACCTCTATTTTTAAAGGCACTTTGAAGTCTTTTCTTACTACCCTCTGCACTATAGTTGCCTGTAACTTCTGCTGTAATTTGTTCTACTCGATTTTGTAAATCTTCTTTTTGCTCGTCGTAATAACGCGGACGATAATTAAATCGTTTGTTATTTCGTCGACCCATTTTAACCCGAGAAAGCTGCATAGTTCAAAGATAAGGACCGAAAACGGTAATGCCAATTGGCATTCATGAGTGGAGGATTTCCTTTGACGAATGGCGGTTAAGCGTATTTGCGTTTACGAATCCACGCATTTAACAAACCAAAAATGAACAACAATACAAGTGGTAAGACCATGTTAATCAGTTGCCATTTGGTTTTTTCCTTTTGTACCTTCCCTTTGTCTAGCAAACGAAGCTCAATTTTCTTAGACCTTACATCTATCAAGTTAGATTCGTCACAGAGGTAGTCAACACAGTTTAAGAAGAATTTTTTGTTGGCAAATTCAACGGGTTCTTTAAACGCTTTAGAGGCGTATTTATCGTAACCCAGTGGGTACACTTGTTTTTTTTCTTTGTCCGTTTGATTTGCGATTAAGTCACCATCAGAAATAACAATCATTGCGTTATCCGCTATACTCGATTTAAAAGGTATCGGACTGCGTTGTTTCATTGATCGTCTATGCGCATATAACGACTTAAACTGTCCTTCGACCAATACCGCTGCGATATTATCTGGGTGACGGAACATTTCGGGTGTTGGCTTTAAACTTAGCAGTTCCAGCGATACATTGACCGGATTGTTCGCAATTCGACTGGTGGAGGAAGATTGAAGTAAAACGGTTTTTTTGGCATTAGAATTAGGCAAAGTATCAATTCCTGCCGCAAACCTGCCCCAAACAGAGGTCATGTTTCTGATAATCGGGTGCTCACCTTCCGGGGCGAAGATGGGATAGAAAAGCCAATGTAAAAAGCCGGGTTGTCCGCTAGCCCCTTTGGCTAACACAGGAATACCATGACAATTTAGGTCTTGAATAAGACTTGGATTTATGCGTACGCCATACCTAAAGAGTAAATCATTTACATTCAAATTGTAATCCGCCGTCATAATGGACCCGTATTTGGCTACACTATCCATTTCTGCGATCAACGGTTCTGCAAGCCAAATCAACTTGCCTCCGTTCATAACATATTGGTCAAGCAGAAATAACTCTTCATCCAAAAAGCTAATACGGGGCTTGGCAATAATAAGTGCTTGATAGGTGTTCATTTGGTTCATGACACCATTTAATAGAATCTCTCCAGCTTTGTCTGGATCCGCACTGATTTGAGAAAGAAACTGCTTACTACAGGCCGTGTCTGTTAGATTGATATTCAAACCTTCGACCGAGTAAAACTCTTCTAAGGATTGTGTAATGTCGGCCAAGTAAATGGGCTCAAGTTCCCCATGACCTTGTGTAAATGCTATTTTTATTTCGCGATCTACTACACATTTTCTAATCACATTTCCGATTTCGTATTCGAGTAACTCAATACTACCATTGATGTCTTCTTCCAGTGGTTGACCGAATTCACGTTTAAGCAAGTTTAACGGATACTCTTTACCCTTATAATTGACTAAACCACCGGGTATAATAAACTTTTCTGACGTGGCTTGATCTTGTCCAATTTCAGGTCGGGTGATTTGTACCCCTTTGGAACTAAGCTGTTTCAGAATGTCGTCTTTCTCCTTAATGGGTTTGTCGGTAAGTAAATCTTCGAAACGGTAAATAATTCGACCATCACCAATGTGTTGGTATTCGTTTAATAAATCTTGCGTTGCGTTTCTTAGTCTTCTGTATTCCTGAGGAAATTCACCATCTAAAAATATTTGAACGTAAATGGGTTCGTCAAGTTTGTCGACTAAATCATGTGTGGTTTGAGATAGTGTGTATCTTTTTTCCTTCGTTAGATCAAACCTTTTGTAAAAACTATCCGCAGCCACATTTACTACCAAAATTGCAGCAGCAAGAATTAGAAACTGCCAAATGTGCTTTTGTTTCACCCCAAATTGGCCAGAAGATTTTTTGTTACCTACCATTTTCTTCTACCAAATGAAAGCTTAGTTAAACCTAGAAAGAAAGCAATGAAGCCTAAGAAATAACTCAAATCACGTGTGTCTACAACTCCTCGGCTAATAGACTGGTAATGATATTCGATACCTAACCACTCGAGGTAATAATTGGCAGTACCTGTGTCTAGCAATCCGCTTACTTGCCCGATTACAGAAAACGTAACGAAGCAAAGAAAGGTAGACACGACAAACGCTACAATTTGATTTTCTGTGAGTGAAGAAGCAAAAAGTCCAACACTTACGTAACAACCACCAAGAAATAATAAGCCGATGTATGAACCCCACATGGCACCGGTATCGATATTGCCAACAGGACTCCCAAGCTTATGAATGGTATAGTAGTATAAAAGCGTAGGCACTAACGCAAAAACAACGAGGCATAATGCACCTAAAAACTTTCCGAGAATGATGTTCCAATCTGAAATCGGATGGGTCGTTAACAACTCAATTGTGCCCGCTTTCTTTTCTTCAGCAAACGACCGCATGGTTATGGCGGAAACGAGAAAGATAAAGACCCAAGGGGCCATCATAAATAAGGTTTCCAAACTTGCGGAACCATAATCTAGGGCATTGGTATCTTTATACACCCACATAAACAAGCCAATGGCAAGTAAAAATACCGCCACAACAACATAGGCAATCAGGGAGCTAAGAAAGCTTCGTATTTCCTTTTTGAGTATACTCAGCATGTTAATTGGTTAGGGCTCTAAATACGTTTTCTAAACTGCGCTCTTCTTCTTTTTGTTCGAGCAATACATTTTTGCTTGCCACTGCGAAAGCAAAAAGCTGTTCTTGTATATCGTCGGTAATAGTGGTTAACCGAAACCTATTTTCTTGTAAAGATTCTACTGCCGATATGCCTTTCAAAGATTCTAGCGCTGATTGTTTTACAGGATTTTTAAACTTGACGACAAGGGTTTTGCCTTTTCTGTTTTGTTGTTGCAAGCGCTCAATGCTATCATCTGCTACAAGTTTTCCTTGATTAAGGATAATTACCCGGCTACACATTGCCTCCACTTCTTGCATAATATGGGTTGATAGCAACACCGTCCTTTCCTCACCAATTTCACGTATTAAGTTACGGATTTCAGAAATTTGGTTTGGGTCAAGACCAGAAGTTGGCTCGTCCAAAACCAACACTTTGGGATCATTCATAAGGGCTTGTGCCATGCCTACCCGTTGCTTATACCCTTTTGATAAGGTTCCAATCTTTTTTGTTTGCTCGCGCTCTAAACCTGTTCGCGCAATCATTTCGTCTACTCGTTTGGTTACATGTTTAGTGATGCCGCATAGGTTAGCTACAAATCCAAGATATTCTTTGACATACATATCAAAATACAGTGGATTGTGCTCTGGTAGATATCCAATTTCACGCCTGATGGCTAAGTCGTCTACGCCCACGGATAGCCCGGAAATTTTTGCAGACCCTGAAGTCGGGCTAATAAAACACGTCAACATTTTCATTGTCGTACTTTTTCCTGCACCGTTTGGACCCAAGAATCCCACAACTTGGCCAGTTGGGATATTGAAAGAAACATCGCTAACGGCCCATTGGTTACCGTATTTTTTCGAAAGCTTGTTTACTTCAATTGACATGTAGAATGTTACTCAACTACAATTTTTAACGTTGTTGATCCATTCGAATTGCCCAACCATAAGAAATATTGACCTGATGATATGTCTGATAACTTAAGGGTCATCTGATTTTCACCAGGATATGTTGAGAACAATTCTTCTTGAATCACTTTGCCTGAAATATCTGTTATACGCGTAGTCAGTTGATCTGTCGATTTTGAATCGAACGTCACAACGATGTGGTCTGTTGCTGGGTTAGGGAATACACGTAAGGAAGAAACGCTCAATTTTTCAATAGCGTTATTACACGTCATGGTGTCAACATTGATTGAAGCTGAACCCTCGCAGCCGTTTTGATCTGCAACCGTAACCGTATAAGTTCCCTTACTCGTTACATAAATAATTTCAGTGGTTTCAGACGTACTCCAATCGTAGGAGGCATAACCACTTCCCGGGCTTAATTCTAAAGAATCACCAATGCATATTACGGTGTCAGCGCCTAACGAGATTACAGGCAATGATACATTGCTTACGTTTATAGAATCTGTATATGAACAGGTAAATTCATCTGTAACTTTTAACCAATAGTTTCCAGAAGTGTTTATCAATAATGAATCATTACTGGAGTTGTTACTCCACTTATAGGTTGTCATATCTTTAGGTCCAACTAAATATCTACTCGAACCAGCACAAAGACCAAAATCGCTACCCAAGCTAAATGTTGGTTGGCTTCTTGTTGTAAGCATTATTGTGTCTGAAGAAGGACAACCAAAACTGTTGAATGCGGTCAAGTGATATGATCCAGCACTCGAAACCCGAATGTTTTGTAAAGTTGACGCCGTATCATTCCAAATATATCCAGATAATGCACCAGGCCCTAAAATGGTATAGGTCGCACCCATACAAAAAGTATCGTCAGCACCTAAACTAAAAGGCGAAGAAGGGTTGGTTAATAACGTGATTTGATCTGAATACGTGCAGCCATTTGTATCTACAACAACAAGGCTGTGTGTTTTTTCTACTGCTGTTTTAAAAGTTTGTGACGAACCTTCTCCACTATTCCAATTGTAGGTTTTCATGTTGGCAGGTCCAGTTAATTCAATGGCTAGTGACTCACAAATGGTCGTGTCACTACCAAGGTTAAACATTGGCAAATTATTTACATGGACAACCATGGTGTCTTTATACGTACAACTATTTCCGTCAATACCAGCAAAATATATGGTATCGGATTTCTTAACTTTAAAAGATCTGCTATTGGTATTTACATGTGTGCCTTGCCACAAGTAAGCGATAAGGTTTTTAGATCCTACAATTGTTGCCGAATCTCCATCGCAAAAACTCGTATCTCTTGCCAAGTCTTCAGTTAAAAACTGATTAACGGTTACTGTTACAGTAGTAGAGTCAGATCCGCATGCTTGATCATCTGAAGTAACAACAAGTTTATAGGTGGTGGTCACAGCAGGTGATACGGAAGGGTTTGCTTTTTTACTAAATTCTTTACCGTTTCCGTCTTTCCACGAATAGTTAATTCCACGAATTCCGTTGTCACCTAAATTAATATTTTGTCCCGCACATACTTCTAATTGAGTTTTAGGTAACGCCGCTGAAAGTTTGCAGCATAAGGTTGAATCACCTATGGAAGATATTGTTGTTCGGCTTACAGCAGGTGTTAGCGTTGTTAAACCAACCAACGCACCACCAAAAGAGGTACTGCTTAAATTGATACCGAAAGTGTTAATTGGGTCTACACTAGAATTACATATGGTAGAACCATCTTTTCTAATTTTAGCGAGATACAAATCATCGTTACTCGATGTATTAAAGGATCTCGATGTCGATAAAACCACAAATCCACCGTCGCCAGAATTTGCAATATCTGTGGGCCAGTGACCATCTCTGGATGACCCTCCCAAAAATACGGAGTTGCTCAGCGTACCTGAAGAGTTAAAATCACAATAAAGAACTTGTCGATCACCCGCTTGCGATTCTGCATATCCAACAACAGAGAACCCTGCATTGGCTGGTTTTATTACTACGTCAAAGCCTCTATCTTCTCCCATAGTACCAATAGCTTGTGCATCGATTGAATTTCCAGAAGTGTCGCATGTCATAACGAACATGTCATTGTCTCCAGCACTTACGGCCTTTGTCCAACCAGTAAGGATGTACGTGTTTCGATCAACTTTAATGTCCCAACCTGCGTCATCGGAGGTAGAACCGTATGTTTTCATCCATTTGAAGCCACCTGTTGAGTCAAACTTTGCAATAAATGCATCCGAAGTTCCTGAGCTACCCGTTAACCCACCGTTGGTAATGCTGTCGTAGGTAGTTTGGCCTGTGATAATCACATTTCCTCGGTTGTCTTCTGCTAAACCATACGCTTCTTCGTTTCCAGGACTACCAAAGGTTTTATACCATCTTACGTTACCGCCAGTTCCTAGTTTCGCAAGGAAACCCTGGTCAGCATTTGAATCATTTTTAACGTATCCAGTTATGTAATAACCGTTACTGTACAGAGAGCGGATAACATTGTAACCATCCTCTAAACTGTCGGAAGCGATAGTGCGTGCCCATTGAACTCTTCCAGACTTATCTAATTTTACTGCAATGGCGTCGCCGTTGGTTTTATACGATGTTGAGCTACCAATCACGACATAACCCGAATCATTTGCCACTGTTACATTCCATGCTACGTCGTCGCCACTTTCACCATATGCGTTCGACCATTCAACCTGGCCCATGCCATCAGTCTTCACAACCAGCATGTCTTTTTTACCTTTTCCATAGCTTTCAGTGTACCCAACGCTAATGTACCCGCCATCAAGCGCACGCTCAACGGCGTAACTATTTTCTGCCTTTGAGCCACCAATGGTTCGTTGAAAGAGGTTTTCTTGAGCGAAAACAGAAGAAAATAAGCCTAGCACGAGTGCAATTAATCCTATCGATTTTTTCATATTTAAGTTGTTCTTTTTCAAATTAACTAAGGCCTCAAAGAGGCGTAGTTAAAAGTAAAGCGCAATCTATGGATTATTCAAATACTTTAAAAAAAGAAAAGACGTGATTTGGTATTTTTACACTACCCAGAACCAATTGGGTGCAATGCCTTAGGCTACACCAGTAAACCGTTTACACAACTTGGCGCTATATTCCACAAAACTTTGTAACCGTTTAGCATAACCACTTTCTTTAATGAATTGACCATTTTCGTCTAATTCGGCTGGGGTGTAATGCGATTCAAATTTATTTGGTGAACATACAGCTTGTCCACCCAAGAAAAATATTAGCTTTTCAAATACGGAAGACAATTGCATGGTTGGCAGTCGCCCACCAATTCCAGAGCTAACACCAACAAAAGCAAATACCTTATTGTCATACAATGCTTTATGAGCGCCTCCGCTATAATGGTTGGCCATATTGGCTAGTTCAGGAGAGATAAGCCAGTTGTATTCAGGGCTCAGAATGTAAACTAAATCTGCTTCAGCCCAGGCGGTTAAAAGATTTTCACGAAAAGGTGTAGGTTTTGCGTCATCAACAGGCTCACCATTAAAAAAAGGCAGGTCATATGACCGGAAGTCTACGATGGTGCTTTCGTGGCTCAATGACTTATGTAAAGCATTGATGGCTTTTGCAACCCGAATGGTGTTGTTGCCCTTTCTCGACGTTCCAGATAATATAACTACTTTCATTTAACCAACTTCTTTAAGGTGTTTGCTTATTTCTTTGCAATTCTTCAGATTTCTACCCATATCAACAACAGCTAATCGACTTTTTGGTTTACTACTAATCTCAAAACCTTGACCTTTTTGTTCAACGGTTACGATGTCTTTAAAACCGTATCCGTTACGTACTAATATTTTGCATTCCGTGTCAGTTTTATGAATCAGAGTCATTTTTTTTGGATGATTCATCAACAAAGCCTTCACTTTTATGTCGAAAGTATCTTTGGACCAGTTGCTGTTCTTAATCATAAACCGCTGACGCATCTTAAGGTATAGTTTGGGGTCTACATTCCCTATTTTTTCAAACTCCATGGCATGCCACGTGTTAAAAACAATACCGATACCGATTGCGATAATGAGTGACCAATTGTGGTCGACTGTTAAGAAATCGTAGCCATACTTCATTTTACCTTGTTTAAAGGTGATGAGTGCCGCAGCTAAGGGAAAAGCCATTAAACTGATCTTGATCCAATTGATCAGATAGATAACAAGCTTAAATAGTGACCTACTGTTCATTTTCTAAGTTTTTTAACAATAGACATAATGCCTCGTGTGTTAGATTGTTTGCCAATAAAGACTTCACCGCAGAATAGAGCTCATCTTCGTTTAACGTTTCTGAATCTTTGTATTCCGCGACTGTCGGAATACCTTCAAGTTGGCCGAGCTGGCCTAAGTCATTGCCCGTTAGATTTTCAGACAATCTGATTGAATCAGGAAGTGCATCAATGCCTATACCAATGGATGTGATTGGTTTAGGAATTTCAAAAAGAGAGTCGCCGTTTGCTCGACAATAAAAATTGCCACCCATCCGTGATACAAGATCAATGGCGTATGGGTCAATGTGGTTTTTTTCGTCAATGACGCTTTCGTCAATGTGCAGTTTAACTACTTCACAGATTATTAAATTTCCGGCACCACCACCATCGCCTAAGGGTTTAATTTCGTTCACCTTACACTCTAATTGATAGGGTGATTCTTTGACACGGAACGGCTTTACTAAATCAGAACCTACAGCTGTAAACCCTGCTTTTTCAAACTCATTCACTTCTTTGGGGTAAGGAGAACTAGCCAAACTCATTTGTTGAACCATGTCGTAAGTCACCATATTGATAACCACTTCAGGAACTTCATTACAGTTGTCGTAAGTGTTTTTTGTTGCACCGGTTCTTCCACTTCTTGCTGGCGAAAACACAACAATGGGTGGATTTGCGCTAAACACATTAAAGAAACTAAACGGGGCTAAATTCGGAACACCATCGGCATCAATTGTGCTGGCAAAACAAATCGGACGTGGTCCAATTCCACCAAGCAAATATTGGTGCAATTGGGGTATAGCTAAGCTTTTGGGATCTATGCTTTTTGTACTCATTAGGCTATGCTTAATAAGAAATAGTTTTTCTTTCCTCTTTGTAACAGTACAAATCGATTTTTGATTAAATCTTTTTCGGAGAACATAAAGTCTTCCGATACTTTTTCTTTGTTGACAGAAACCGAGTTCTCTTTTAAAGCACGCTTGGCCTCACCTTTTGACGATACTAAACCACATTCAGCGATGACGTCTACAATGTTTCTATTTACAACACTGTTTACATGACCTTGCTTTGCTCCGCTAAACACATCTAAGAAGTCTCCTTCGTCTAGTTGGCGCAAGTTGCCCATTACGTCGTCAGAGAATAAGATGCCGGAAAGGTGTTGGGCCTTTTTAAGGGCGTCTTCACCATGAACCCAAGTAGTTACGTGTTCGGCTAAAAGCTTCTGCAGACCTCGTTGATGCTCGTTGCCTTTATGTTCAGCGATGGCTTTATCGATGGTTTCTTTGTCTAACAGCGTGAAAATCTTTATCAGTTTTTCAGCTTCCGCATCTCCGGTCTTAATCCAGAACTGATAGAATTGGTAAGGCGATGTTTTGTCTTTGTCCAACCAGATGTTTCCACCTTCAGATTTTCCAAACTTACTACCATCTGGTTTCGTTAACAATGGAGCAGTTATGGCATAGGCTTCTTTCCCACCTTTGCGACGTATAAGTTCTGTACCTGTTACGATATTACCCCATTGGTCGCTTCCACCCATTTGGAGCTTACAGTTTTTATGCTCGTTTAGGTAATAAAAGTCGTATCCCTGAACAAGCTGGTAACTAAATTCGGTGAAGGATATTCCATCGTCTATTCTATTTTTTACCGAATCTTTCGCCAACATATAGTTAACCGTGATGTGTTTACCAATGTCACGAATAAACTCAAGGAAGTTCAATTCCTTAAACCAATCATAGTTGTTTGCCATTTCGGCGGCATTCTCGCCTGAAAAATCTAAAAACTGTTGAAGTTGGTTTTTCTGACAAGCCAGGTTGTGGTTTAAAGTCTCTCTGTCGAGCAAGGTGCGTTCCGCTTTTTTACCAGAAGGATCACCTACCATACCTGTTGCTCCACCTACCAATGCAATAGGTTTGTGTCCAGCACGCTGTAAGTGAACCAAAAGAATAATCGGCACCAAGTTGCCTATGTGTAACGAATCGGCAGTAGGGTCAAAACCAACGTATCCAGTGATTTGCTCCTTCATGAGCGCATCTTCTACTCCAGGGATATGCTGATGATGAAGACCCCTCCATTGAAGCTCTTCGATTAAATCAAAATTGGGTGTAAACGGCATGCTTTAAAATTTACGGCAAAGATATAGGGTTAAAGGTAAGAGGCAACTGGAGGAATAAAGGAAGAGTGCTTAATTTGCACTGTGGAGGATTACGTTTTTCAGGAGGCAACAAGCAATGACATCCCAGCATTGGTATCTGTGTTTATATCAAGTATACAAACAGCTGCTAAACAGGATTATTCAAGTAATGAAATCTCGGAATGGTTAGAATCTGCAAACAACAAAAAACGGTGGAGTGAATTGGTACAGCAACAAACAGTAATTGCACTTTATGTCTCTAAAGTAATGGCAGGTTTTGGGTCATTAAAAGACAAGAATTATATCGACTTTTTATACGTCCATGGCAATCACCAGAAAAAAGGATTTGCTCAAAAAATCTTAGATAAATTAATCCAAACTGCAGAAAAGCAAGGCCAAACCATCGTTACGTCGGATGTAAGTTACACGGCACGACCGTTGTTTGAGAAAAATGGGTTTACCGTTGTTCAACAAAACAATAATGCACGTGGAAGTGAAGTATTGGTCAACTTCAAAATGGAGTTAGTACTTCCTAACGTCTGATGACTCGAGCGGTGTAATAACCAGCTTCAGACAATACGGTAATGAAGTAAAGGCTTGGCGTTAGGTCTGCTAAGTCGATTACATGATTGGGCTTTAACGAGCCAGATAATACTTGTTTACCTGTTACCGACGTCACCGTGTATGTACCGCTTTGCTGGCCGTCAATGTCTATAGTCACCTTGCCTTCGGTAGGGTTAGGGTATACCAGTACAGACTCAGCAGAAGGAATATGAGCCACTGCAGCTGTTTCTTCAACAACTGCTCTTACCTCATTGGTCATTTCATCAAATTCATCGTCAAACAATACACGTGCACGATTGGTGTAGGTCGCACCAATTTGCAGGTTTCCAGTCATCTTCATAGTGAATGCAATGTGGCCTTCATCATCCACAATCTCTCCATTTTTTGTTGGATTGGGAGGAAGGTCGATGTTTGGGAACTTGTAAACCAGAATGGCATAATCCGAGTACTTTGGACCTTCAATGGTTGTAGGTACAACGTTATGACTCCAAGACACGTCTAAGATCTCTTGTATAGTGTTATTTAAATCCACCGTGTCTATCACGTAAACAGTGCGAACGGTATCTGAGGTGTAATTAGCAAAGGAGATCTGGTACGTAATGGATTCCGCATCTGGGTTAATAAATGCAGTATCCGACCATGTTGTTTCAGGATTGACAAATTTTCGAACATCGTCGTCTTCAGGCATCACACGTTGCGTTAAAGAACTCGAATTGTTGTCGTCATTTTCTTCAGTTTCATTTTGCACGATGTCTGCCGTGAGTTCAATAAACTCATCAGCATCTTGTTTAACTTTAAACAAGCATTTAATTACGCCTCTTTCACCTGGAGACAAGTCATTTACATTCCAATATGCTGTGTCTCCTTCCACTTTTTGTGGGGTAGGGAAGGCAGTCATTTTTTCTAAATCCTCGTCAAAAGCCAGTTTTACAATTCCCTCAACAAGCTCATTTGATCCTAAGTTTTCATAGTTAATGTAATATTGTTGCAAATTGGCAGCGATTACCCGTGGGCCCGAAGATGCCGATAAGGTCACTTTTAAATCTCGAATATTACTCTGCTGTACCAATGGAAAATCAAGATCTCTTTTAATATCACGGGCTCCCAACTCTACCGTTTGAGTGAGTTGACTGCAAGTGGAAGGACCCCAAAAATCTGCTGGTGTTATCGTTACAGTGTACTTCCCTTCTTCGAGGTAAATTTTATAAATGCCGTTGATGTTTGGTCGGATTACTCGGTTTCCTGGTTCAATGCGAATAATGTTTTTATTGAGACGTTCGTCACGACCATTGAGCATGCAATTATTGTCTTTATCGTGATACACGGTACCCGATAAAATGGCAAATCTCTTTTCAATGTTTTGCATTGGAAGTCGAGCGACATGGTTTAACGTAATTCCACGATATTCTTTAAACTCGCCTGAAGCGAACAAAACATTATTGTAAAATAATAAGTCTTTAACTGTAGTAAGTTGGCCAACATTTAGCGGCGCCCATTTTCCATTCTCGTATTTGATAATAGAATAAACCGTTTGATCAGTTGAGAACTTAAAAATACCTGAGGCATACAATACATCTCCTGCGGCAACAATATCAGAGACATAGGTTACTTTATCCAAACCTTCCATCATTTTTTTTGCGGTGTCTCCATCCACTTCAAAAAAGTACATGGGCGTTTCGTTGGCATTAATGGTTCCAGCCGCAACAATGCCCTTGTTGTAGGACACTAGATGATAGGGGCGGGCAATGTTGGATGCAAATGGTTTCAGTTCTCCTTTTTCAAAATGAGCGATATACTTCGACCTTGTGCTTCCAATTTTTGTAAAAACGCCTCCAATATAAAAGTGATCTCCGTTGCCTACTGCAGTTAAAACGCCACCATTTACACTTTCAAGTTCTTTAATCGCTGATTGCACCCACTTTTCGCCATCAAAAAACCCAATGTTAGCGCTATTCTTTACTTCGGTACTGGAGAAGTAGCCGGCAACAACCAAAAGATTATTATAGATGCTAAGCTCTCTAACGGTTTCGTAGAATTTAACGGCGTTGGAGCTGATGTTAGGAACGTTTTTGTATGTCCGACTGGAGTATTTAACTAAACTTTTTGCGTTGGTTATGGTGTTAAATCGGTTAAACTGACCACCGATGTAGAGTTCGTTTTTATACCATTTCAACGTATGAATTTGTGCACCTGAATCACACTTTATGCTTGGTAAGTGTATCCAGATTGTACCCGTCCACACGGAGATACCAAATTGGGTGGCACCATCACTACTTCCAACTTTATATGCGACAGCCATGGTTTTGTCCAGTTCTGTCATGGCAACAGGGCTGTGTTTTAAGCCTCCATTTAAGGATTGCCAGACTTGTGCGGAACTCGTAGAACAAATCAAACCAAGGGCGGAACAAAGTAAAAGTACGTGTCTCATTATTTTTTCAGTTTAAATTGAATGGATAAATCGGTACCGAAACCGGACATCTTTTGTGATATATTGTTGATTTTCATCATATCCAAAGCATCGGCATCGTACCTCACGAGTAGTCTTAATTTCATCCGATCATTCAAGGCGTAACCGGATGCAATATAACCGCCGTATGTCAACGACAGACGGTTGAAGCCAGACAAACGCTGCACTGGCATCTGGTTCAAGTCGCCATTTAATATGGTTCCTGTACCACCAATTAAGTATTGAATATTCGTATTTATACCCACTGTGAGGTCAAATTTGTTACCATCGTAAATAGTCTTTCCAATCGATAATGGAATGGTAACATACCGATATCTCGGACTTGTAACGCCATTTACAAGTGTGTCTCTATAATTATATCTAGGGTAACTTGTATCGCCATTGACATCAACGCGGAGTACAGAATCGTAAACCTCATATTTGAACATTGGACTGTTTTCTTGCCCTTTTTCTTGATATTTCAATCCTGTAGCAATCTGCATTCCTTTGACGCCGGCACCAATGTCAAATCCAACATTTGGTCTGAACGATGCTGATTCGTTGCCATTTCGATAAGTGGTGTAGTTCGCAATGTTAGAATTTAACTGCTGACTTAACTGACTACCTCCAAGCGACAATCCAATGAATGGGTCAATAAACTTAGTCAACGGGCCAAAGGTGTCAATCAAAGAAGCCATTGGGTAGATATAAATTGGAGGCTTTTGATCCAGTCTTTCATCAAGTGTAAGCATAGGAGCACCATATGGGTCAAACCTATTGTATAACGTAACACTTGATTTGGGTAATAAGGTAAGAAGTTCAAACGGTTGATTTGTCACTTTCGAAGACGCATCAATTCCTTTGCTACCCGTTTTAACTTGGGGCTTGGTTACCTTAGGCTGTTTTGAGTTACTGCCGGATATGGTTTTTGTTGATTTAATAGTTTCGTTGTCTTTCTCACCACGCTTCGCGCTTTCGTCTACATGGTCAACGTTAACCGACTTGGATGCCCCGTCAATGTTGTCACCTTTTTCAACTAATATATCGGTTGACTCTTCTGTTATATCGTCTTGACTTGCGTTCTCTTCTAATCTATTTTCTTTACCCTTGGTGTTGTCTTCAACTGGATTTTGAACTTTAGTCTGATTAGCCAAAGAAGTAGAATTCAAATTATAGTAAAGAAGTCCAGCAGCGGAAACCAACAAAATGCCAATACCAAACCACCACCAAACAAATCGTTTTTTCTTTTTCGGGTGTAATTCTCCAGCCAATCTGTCCCATTCGGAGCCATCTAAAGGCAATTGCGATCCCTGCAAATTGTCCTTAAACAAATCGTCGATATGTTTCTTTTTGTTAGCCAATGTTTAGTTGTTCTTTAACCAGTTTCTTTAGCAGCATTCGGGCTCTAGCCAATTGGGACTTAGAAGTGCCGGTGCTTATTTTTAGTTCTTTTGCTATATCGTTATGCGAATATCCTTCAATCGCATATAAATTAAATACCATTCTATACCCATCTGGAAGCTGAGCGATAATTTTATGTAAATCGCTCAGTTTGACTTCGTCATCATCTTCCAAAGTAAGTATATAGCTAGTATCATCATTTCCGTATTCGTGCACTTTTTCTGCTTCTTCGAAGTGCATGTATTTTGTACTTTTTTTAAAATGGTCAATGGATGTATTTATCATCAACCTTGTCATCCAAGTTTCAAGCGTACTGGTACCCTTAAATTTTTCAATACGTTGAAAAACTTTTATAAAACCTTCATGGAGCGCATCTTTTGCGTCCTCCATATTTGAGCAATATCTGGCACATACCCCTAACATTTTGGGCGCATAGTTTTCAAACAATATCTTTTGGGCACGTGAATCATTGTCAATACAGGCAGATATAATATCCTGTTCGCTTGCCAAGTTTCTTTCTTTACCCATTAGTCTGTGGAATCAACCAAAGGTTGCATCATCAAACATAAAAGTTTGAAATTTTCTTTACAGGCTATAGAATAGATTGTTATTCAAGTCATTACGATGCCTGACCTGAATGTAATACAGTATGTTTTGATACATTTATTACAAATCCCAAACAGATCTTCGGGATTTTCCCATTTGGTTTCTAATTTCCAACCAAAATGCCACAAACAAATAGATTAGGATTGACGAACCGAATGTGATGAATGAAAGGTAAATAAAATACAAGCGAATGCGTGAATCTTTAAGACCTAACTTTTCGCCTATATAGGAACACACACCAAAGAAACGTTGTTCGATAATAAACTTCCAGGTATTTAAAAACTTTTGTTTCATCTATGCTTGTTTTATGCGGTAATGCTGGCTTTGGCAACAGTTACAAAGCTTAAAAGTACAAAACTTATAATGGATGTGCAATACAGCTCAAGATTCCAAAGTGTTAACAACGGCCACGTTGAATGGTGATTAGTCTAGGAAGGCAGCCATTTGTGTTTGTAACGCCAAAGATTCTAATCCAGCGGCTTCGGCAAAATCTTCACCTTGCGATTTATAAATGATACCTCTTGATGAGTTGACTAAAAGACCACAATTCTTATTCATCCCAAATGTTGAAACATCGTCTAAACTTCCACCTTGACTACCAACTCCAGGAACCAAAAGAAAATGATTGGGAACAATACCTCTAATTTCTTTCAGTTTTTCCGCTTGGGTAGCGCCTACAACAAACATCATGTTGTCTGAATTTCCCCAAGTTGATACAGTTTCAATCACACTTTCGTATAACTTTTTATCGCCAACTGGCAGGTGTTGGAAATCTTGACTACCACTGTTAGAAGTAAGGCCAAGCACAATAACCACCTTGCCGTAGCTCAAGAATGGCTGGACAGAGTCTTTACCCATGTACGGACTCACCGTAATGCTGTCAAAATCCATGTTTTGTAGAAAGGCTTTTGCATACATTTTACCGGTATTTCCGATGTCGCCCCTTTTAGCATCAGCGATGGTAAAACAGTTTGATGGAATGTACTTCAGTGTTTCCTCCATAAGTGACCAACCTTCGGCACCATACTGCTCATAAAATGCAGTATTGATTTTGTACGCTACCGCATAAGGACTTGTAGCTTTGATAATCGCCTTGTTGAAGGTTAGAATAGATTCTGTGGTTTTTGGAAAGTGGGCTGGAAGTTTTTCAATGTCGGTGTCAAGTCCAACACACAGGTAACTTTTTTTGGCCTTTATTTCTTGTATTAATTCGGAAACAGTCAAGGAGATAATTTTTGGCGAAGATACGGTTTGAACTTTTTATCTGTGTGTTATAACCCTAACAAAAATACGGCCGGTCTTTTATGCAATCTATCTTCCTTCTCTGCCCAATCGTTTAACTTCATGGTCGTAATGTTTTCAGTATCTAACGTAAGGTCAACCGCCACACATAATTTGGTTTCGCCTGGAAATTGTTGTTTTAAGTCGGCAATAAACGAGGCGTTACGATATGGCGTTTCAATAAAGATTTGCGTTTCGTTTCTAGATAAGTCAGATAATACTTGTTTAAGCTTTTTCTTTTTTAGCTGATTATCGTGCGGCAGATATCCATGAAACCGAAAAGACTGACCATTAAAGCCTGATGCCATTAATGCCATCATAATAGAAGAAAACCCAACTAACGGCAAGACTTCGATGCATTTTTTATGCGCAATCCGAACCAATTGATGGCCAGGGTCGGCAACACACGGTAAACCGGCATCTGAAATAAGTCCAACATCTTTACCATGATCACAAGCCTTTAAGTAAGACGGAAAATCTTGAGGATCTGCGTGCTTGTCCATAAAATGAAAAATAAAATCATTTTGATGGATCGGTGACGCAACGGCTTTAAGAAATGCACGTGCGGGTTTCTCATTCTCAACGATAAATTCATCTAATCGATGAATAATGTCAAGGTTGAATTTAGGCAGAAAATCGCTGTTTCCGTTTCCCAAAAAATTTGGGATGAGATATAACTTCCCTTTTTTGTCAGACATTTTACATCAAATCTTCAGCTACCTGAATGGTTTCATACAAATAGATATCTTTTTTCAGTGCCTTGTGCCAGTCTTTTGCTCTTACCGCTTTTGTGCTATCTGCCTTGAAGGCTTCAGCATCGGCTTTTAGCGTAGTGATTTGCATGTCTTCGTAAGGCTTAAACAGGGTGCTGTACTTGTCAGAAATTTCCTTCTGAGACACTACTTGATTTTGATAAGTCTCTAAGTTAAGGGTGAAAATATGTTTATCACGTCGTGCCTTCCAACGCTTGGCATTTTGATCAACTTCATTGAATATGGTATTGTTCTCAATGCGTTTTTGACTTGCTTTAATGACACGTTTAAAACCGGACTTGTTTGAGTTATCGAATTCATAACTGGTGGTTTCTATTTTGTCCCATTCCAGGCTATTGTCTTGTTCTTTTTCACCTGTTGGTATGTATGTGTAGTTGTCTGGCCAAATGATATCTGGAGTCACGCCCTTCAATTGTGTTGTGCTGCCGTCAATCCGGTAAAACTTCTGCGTAGTAATTTTGAGTGCACCTAAGTCAGGGTAGCCCGTACCTCTTAAGGTTCTGTTTAAATCAAAAAACTGTTGAACACTTCCTTTTCCATGTGTCGTATGTGAGCCTACAATTATTCCACGACCGTAATCCTGTATGGCTGCGGCAAGAATTTCACTTGCAGAAGCGCTGAACTCGTTGACCATAATTACAACAGGGTTATCCCATATTTTGCCGCCGTTGGCATCTTCTAATATTCTAGCTGGATAGTTTCTGGCTTTTACTTGAACTACTGGCCCTTTGTCGATGAAAAACCCAGCAATATCAACCACGTCTTGCAAAGAACCACCACCATTATTTCTTAAGTCAAAAATTAAGGACTTGGCGCCGGCTTTTTGTAGTTTCTTAAGTTCCTTTTTTACATCCTTAGAGCAACTGCGCCCGCCCTCTTTATTAAAATCAGCATAGAAACTTGGAAGGTATAAGTACCCAACCTTGTCATTAGATTCATCATTTAAAATAACAGACTTGGCGTAGGTTTCTTCCAGCTGTACAATGTCGCGTATAATTGGAATAATTTTAATTGTTTCATCAGGTTTTTGAACGGTCAAACGGACTTCTGTACCTTTATCACCGCGAATTAATTTAACCGCATCATCTATTCTCGCATTAACAATATCAACTGCTTCGCCATCTCCTTGAGCCACCTTAATAATTAGATCATTTGCCTTTAACTCACCTTGAAGTGCCGAAGGCGAGCCAGGTACAATGGATGTAACCCGAATATATCCGTCTTTTTCTTGAAGTTGGGCTCCAATACCTTGTAGCTGTCCACTCATGCGAATATCAAAGTTCTCTTTATCTGCAGGAGGGAAATAGGTGGTATGCGGATCATATAATGTCGTGATGGCATTCACATAAGTAGAAAGACGTTCTCGTCGATTCAGTTTCTTTAAGCGCTCAAACCAGTCATTGTGATTTTTTAACACGGCTTTACGTGTGTCTACTTCAATCTCTGAAAGTGTTTTGATTTCATCCGTATTAGTAGAGTCACTTTGTTTTTTCTTTTCAATGTCTAACGCTGTTGCGACCCGTGTCATAACGTTATATTTCAAATACTTTCTCCATCGCTCTTTCATAGCAGCTGCATTTTGAGCAAAGGGTAAGTCTTCACCAAAATCCACACTGTCATTCTTTGTGAAGTCGAACGGTTCAGCTAAAATATCTCTGTAATACGTTTGGCACTCTTCAATGCGCTGATCTAACAAGTTAAGGGTGTTGTCAAAAAATACGTAAGTGCCAGCCAGCGTTTGATCGTCAATACTTTGCCGGTTGACTTCTAGTTGTTGAACATCAGAGGCCAACAAAAATCGTTTATTTCCATCTATGTATTTGAGATAATTATCGAACGCTTTTTCGCTCAATTCATCGTTCATTTCCAGCGGAGAAAAATGCATGTAATCCAAGTTTTCTTTAATGACTTTTAAGAGAACCTCTTCGCCGGTATCATTTTGTTTCAAAATGAATCCCCAACTAATAAGGGCGATTGGTGCAGCCACCATGCAAATCTTTATAAACTTTCTCATACGTATACTATTTCTGAATTTGGCTTACATCGCAAATCAAGTAATTATTATGCGAATCTACAGCCATGTTTATTCCTTGTCTAGGATATTTACGTAATGTATAAGTAAACCATGTGAAAAAGTAAGTTTTTTCGATGTTTCAGAACATTTGACCGATAAAATTTAGACCCTTTTTGAAAAGTAGTTTATTTGCAAGGGATTTGATACAATAACAATGAAACATCTAAAAACGGCAACAATTGGTCTGATCTTTATAATTGGCTTAGGATCTGAACCTTTACAAAAAGGAAAACATATCCATAGTAAAGACCCAGTAGCGTTTGATTTAGCTAATTTAAATACGGACGTACAACCATGTGATAACTTCTATGCTTACGCTATTGGCAACTGGCAAAAGCTGAACCCGATACCACCAACAGAAGGACGGTGGATGAGTTTTAACGTATTGGCTGAAGAAAACAGAACAAAGATTCAAGGCATTTTGAATGAAGCGCTTCAAGCGTCAAATCCGTCAAAGGGAAGTGATTTACAACTCATTCAGGATTTTTATAAATCAGCGCTAGATACGCAGTCACGTGAGGAACGAGGATACGAGCCGTTACGACCAACATTGGAAACGATAGATCAGATCAATGATGAAATGAAGTTAAACCATGCATTTGCTTCATTAAGAAGAATGCGGGTATCTACGCCTGTATCGCTATATGTCAGCGTAGATGCGGAAAATAGCAATGAACATATTGTCGGCGCAGGTCAATCGGGTTTAACACTTGGAGACAAGTCGTATTATTTGCGTACGGAAGACAAGTACGTAGACATAAGAGATAAATATAAAGAGCACATCGATGAGATATTCAGAATTGCTGGTATGGACGCTAACAATGCAGGCGCACGCATACTCGAATTAGAGACAAAGCTTGCAGAGATTAGTTGGGATCGTAAAGATCTTCGTGATGCGGACAAGACGTACAATCGAATGATTGTTGAGGAGTTTGATCAAACACTGGTAAACCTACAAATTAAAGAGATGTTAAATGTGATGGGTCTTTCCCATGCAGAAGAGATTGTGGTTGGCCCGGTAAGTTACTATACAGAATTAGACAAACTTGTAAATACCGTACGTTTAGAAGAATGGAAGCTGTATTTAACCTGGCACGTTTTTTCAAGTTTTTCTGCCCACATCAATGACGAATTTGAGCAAAAAAGTTTTGAGTTTTTTAATCGAGAGCTACGAGGTGTTAAAGAGATGCGTCCACGTAAAGAGCGGATTTTAAGAACAATTGATGGTAATCTAGGTGAGCCATTGGGTAAATTATTTGTAGAGCAATACTTCCCTCAAGAGTCAAAAGAATACATGGCTACACTGATTGAAAACCTTCGAGGAGCATACAAAGAAAGCATTACAAACTTAACGTGGATGGGAGATGAGACTAAAGAAAAGGCGTTAAAAAAACTGTCCTCGTTTACATATAAAATTGGGTATCCAAACGAATGGAAAGACTACTCAAAACTTGATATTCTGCCTAACGAGTATCTCCAGAACCTGCTTAACTTAAGTGCGTTTCGCTACGACCAAATGATTGCCAAGCTGGGCAAACCAGTTGATAAAAAGGAATGGCACATGTCACCACAGATGGTTAACGCGTACTACAATAGAAGTGGTAATGAGATTGTTTTTCCAGCAGGAATTTTGCAACCACCATTTTTTCACCCCACGTTTGATGATGCTATAAATTATGGCGGGATAGGCGCAGTAATTGGTCATGAGTTCACTCATGGTTTCGACGATCAGGGAGCTAAATATGACTGGGACGGAAACAAAAACGATTGGTGGACCGAAGACGACAAACAAAGGTTTAAAGAGTTAACGCAAAAACTAGCGGACCAATACAGCAGTTACGAAGTACTTCCAGGTGAATTTGTCAATGGCCAACTTACTTTGGGAGAGAACATCGCGGATTTAGGTGGACTGACTTTGGCGTATATGGCGTGTGAGAAAGTAATGTCAAAAAAGAAGGATCCAAAGATTGATGGATTCACTTGGCAACAGAGATTCTTTCTTGGTTGGGCTAATGTTTGGAAGGGTAATATAACCGATGAAGCTTTGAGAAACAGAATTTTGACCGACCCACATTCACCAGGTGAACAAAGGGTTATTGGGCCATTAATCAACTTATCTGAGTTTCAAAAAGCATTTAACTGTAAAAACTCCAAAATGTCTACATCTCAGGATGAGCAGATAAAGATTTGGTAGGCGACAATGCGACATTATTTGTTCACACAAGGCCCCAGTTCGTAAAGTCAGTGAGGTAGACTTATGCCTGTCCAATGGTTAAGTTAATTGGGTGTAAAATAACATTGACGGGATACTTCGTAGTGTAATTTGCAGTTACCTTTGCACTATGGTTAGGGTTATTATTTTTCTACTTCTTGCTGGAAACATGTCACTTGTGTTTGCGCAAGACACGGTTAGTTTTATGCATTACAATCTGTTGAATTATCGCAACACAACTAACCAATGCACCAATAGCACCAACAACCCAGAAACTAAAGAGGATCACCTAGAAACGATTGTTTCTTATGTAAAGCCCGATATTCTGACCATAAACGAGATGGGGGCAAACTGGTTAAATCCCAACAAGTTACTTACGAATTCATTAAACAAAAATGGGGTAAGTCACTACGACCAAGCGGAGTTTGCGAATAATAGCTTTAGTAGTTTGACGAACATGCTGTTTTTTAATAGCGACAAGCTAGAAATGTATGACCAGGTAGCCTTAATTAAAGACGTCAATAATCAAGAAATGGTGCGTGTGATTGATGTCTACACGTTGTATGTGAAAAACGGAGCATTGTTAACAGGCGATACTACTTTTCTAACGGTTTTTGTGGCTCACCTGAAGGCGGGTTCAACTTCTACTGATAAGGATAAAAGACAAGAGATGGCAAAAGCGGCTATGGAATACTTGAAGGACAATCACAAGTCTCACAGCTACTTCTTTGCTGGCGATTTCAATATCCGCACCCATAGCGAAGCGTGTTATCAAACAATTACTAAGAACAGTGCAACCACGATCCGGTTTTACGACCCCAAAGACGCTCCTGGCAGTTGGAATAATAGTAGTACGTATTCAAACTTGCATACACAAAGTACGCATGATGGCGATTCACGAGGTGGTTGTTTTAGCACTGGAGGAATGGATGATAGATTTGATTTTATACTCTGTGGCAAAGAGGTAATTGATGGCACATACGGTGTACAATACGTTGATGGCTCATACACTGCCCTTGGTCAAGACAGTCGCAGGTTTAACGGCAATATCAAATACCCAGCGAGCAATATTATTCCGGCATCGGTACAAAACGCCTTATATGAAATGTCTGATCACCTTCCGGTGCTGATGAATGTCAGTGTAAAGGACAACAGCGTTTCGGTGACCAAGATGCTGGCTAAATCGAAAATAGTTGTATCACATCTTCATGATGGTACTTTAAAAGTGCACCTACCAATTGGGAATACATATACAGAGCTAAGAGTCATAGATATGGGCGGAAAAATTGTTCGTCAAAAGGTCAATCTTACCGGAAATAAGTGGCAAGTTGCTACAGCTGGACTGCCTAATGGATTGTATCTAATAAATGCGATTACCAGCACCGGCGAGGTTTACACGCATAAAGTTGGAATTCAGAGTAATTAATGCGGATTATACAAGCCATACTCCTTATCTATACACTGATATTAAATGGGACTGTATTTGCGCAATATGATTTTTACAATAAGCCAAAGGTTGAAAAATTTGCTTTTGTAGGAGGCAGCTATTTTTTTGGGGACATTGGAGGCAGGCAGGAAAATTCGGTTCTTCTTTTTGGCTACGAAGATTTGGATTTAAGTGCCACTAAACCATGCCTTGGTACAGGCGTAAGGCAAAACTTCAACCGGGTGATTGCTTTAAGGACTGGTTTAAGCTATGTATACCTTGAGCAATCCGACGCGAAATCCTATTCCAAAAGTCGACACCCAAGAAACTTGAGTTTTAGAACCCATATCCTGGAAGCATCCGCATTGATGGAATTTCGCGTTGCCAAGTTCAATCTGAATACAAAGAAGAGAAGAAGCAGTTGGGAATATTATGTTTTTGGTGGCGTTGCTGGATTTTATTACAGCCCACAGGCTAAGTATAAGACACGATATGTGTCCTTGCGACCATTAACAACAGAAGGTCAAGGCTTAAAACCAGGAACGAAGCCATATTCAGTGGTTGATATTGCCATTCCTATTGGTGGTGGGTTACGTTACGGGTATGGATTTGGTAATACGGTATTCGTTGAGTTAGGCTATCGCGCTACGAACACGGACTATATTGATGATGTAAGTACAAGTTACTATTCTCGAGAAGAATTACTGATTAACCGAGGAAGGGTGTCTGCAGCCATGAGTTATAGGGGCGATGAAGATCAATATAAGGCAGGACGGGATAGAGGTAGTCGATATAACAAGGATCACTTCTTATTAATTAATATTGGACTTTCCATGCCTTTGAGAAGCAGAAAGCCGGTCTGGTTTCAAGGAAAGTAGTTCCTTTTACAAAAAATATAAAATCACATACGGAAAATAATTCCACAACCACTTATAATTAAATAAGGTCCTATCCGACAACATGTGTAATTAAAATTGAATTCGAAATCAGTTTTAATTATGCAAAAGTCTTATCACATTTTTCTCGTTTTATTATTGTCAGTTGTTGCTTGTAATAACAAGTCTACGATTCCTGTTTACAATTCTGAATTTGTTGAACATATTTCAGCCTATACCTCTGGAGTTATCGGAAGAGATGCGTCTGTAAAAGTGGTTATTTCCGAACCGGTAAAAGACGCAAAAATGAATAGAATAGACCCCAATGTTTTGTTAGGGTTTAGGCCGAATATCAAAGGAAACGCAGTATGGATTGACAATAGAACAATCGAATTCACACCAGCCGAACAGCTACCACGAGGAACGGTTTATCAAGGGGTATTTTACTTAGGCAAGCTGAAATCAATCAAAAGAGTGTTAAAGAAATTTCCATTCCGTTTTGAAACAAGAAAGCAGAAGCTGAATTTGGTGTTAAACGGTTTGCGGACCTACGGAGACAACAATCCCAGATACAGGCACCTTTCAGGCAAAGTAATCGCCAGCGATCAAGAGGAAGTTAGTTTAATTAAGCAATGTTTATCCGCTGATGACGGAACACAAACACTTAGCATAAAATGGTTAAGTCATTCTGGAAATACATTTCATTTTAAAATCGATAGTTTAAAAAGGGGAGAATTTCAGAAAGAAGTGATTTTAAAACTGCGCGGCAAAACTGTTGAGTCTGAATCGGATGACACCAGAGTTGTTCATCTCTCAGGAATGGGCATATTCAGACTGGAATCTGTACGCGTCACAAACGAGCCAGATCAAAAAATTGATTTGTACTTTTCTGAAAGTTTAAATAGCGTGCAAAGTTTAATCGGACTTATTATGCTTGATAGTCAGCGGGTCAAGAACTATGAATTGTCTGGTAATAAACTTACAATCTACCCACTGAAGAGACTGACAGGGACACACAGTATTTTTTGCTCGTCTGATATTAAGAATTACGCAGGGTATAGACTCAAGAAGGACGTTTCTCGTTCGATACATTTTGAACGGACAAAGCCAAAATTGCGCATGATTGGTAAAGGGACCATTGTACCAGATGCGAAAGGTGTTGTATTCCCTTTTGAAACAATGGCACTAAAAGCCGTTGATGTTTGGATTTATCAAATTCATGAAAAGAACATACCTCAGTTTCTGCAGGTCAATGACCTAAATGGTAACCGTGAATTGTCAAGAGTTGGGTCATTGGTTTATTCAGGAAAGGTTGATCTAGCAGAACATAAAAAGCCGGTCGAGAATCAGTGGTCTAGATATACTTTGAATATCAACAAATACATCAAGAAACAACCCGGAGCTATTTATCGGGTTTTGATTGGGTATCGAAGTTCGTATACCTTCTTTGACTGTGAAGAAGGCCAAAGTGATTATTCACTTGATGAAGATGGATTATGCCACGAATATTACAATGGCGAAAACAATAATTTAGTCGGTTATACTCCGTGTGATAGCCGGTTCTATTACAGCGGTTCACTTTGTCGAAATATTTTGGCATCAGATATTGGTCTGATAGTAAAAAAGGGAGCGGATGAAAAAACACATGTTTTTGTGAGTTCCTTAATCAACGCACAACCCCTTGCCAATACCAAGCTAGAATTTTTCACGTATCAGAATACAAAAATTAGGACTGTATACGCTGACCAATTGGGTATGGCTGAAATTAAACTTGCCAAAGAGGCATACATGATTGTAGCTAGTTCAGGAGCGCAAAAGGGATATCTCAAACTGGGGAATGGACGTAACAATTCTACAAGTAAGTTCGATGTTGGAGGGGTAAATGGTTCGGCTATGGTAGACGGGAAAATATACACGGAACGCGGCGTGTGGAGGCCTGGGGATAGCATATACAGCTGCTTTACCTTACAGGATAAGCAAAACAATTTACCAGTGAATACTCCAGTTACTTTTGAGTTGGTTAACCCAAGAGGTCAGGTAGTACGCAAAAAGGTGAGAACTACATCAGTTGGTGACGTGTACGATTTTAGAACATCAACTGAGGTGAAATGGACAACAGGGAATTATACAGCACGGGTGAAAGTCGGAGGTTCGACATTTTACAAAACACTAGCCATAGAAACAGTAAAACCTAACCGGTTAAAAATCGGTATTGCGGTTAAGGATAGTTTGATTACAATTGGTACGGAAAACAAGATTTTTATTGGGGCATCTTGGTTACATGGCGCTCCAGCGCCAGACTTACATTACACAGTTACAGGTAGGTTAACCCCAGTTCATACTCGGTTTTCAAACTTCACAACTTTTGACTTTGATGACAGAACGAAACCAACTCAAGCCAAGGATTTGATATTGTCTGAAGGCGAATTAGATGAAAGTGGTACTGCAAGTTTTAAACCAGATTTTGCATTAAATACGGATGTTAGAGGGAGTTTAAAGGTGAACTTAATGGCTAAGGTTTTTGAAAAAGGAGGGAATTTTAGCCAAGACTATGGCACCTTTCCAATTAAAGTGTTTAGGAGTTATGTCGGCATCGAACCACCTCAAGCTAACGAACGCGACAATAGTTTGGAAACAGACAAAAGGCACACTTTTCGCTTGGTAAATCTTACAGACAAAGGCACTCCAATAACAGGAAAAAAACTTGAAGTCAAAATATATAAGATTGACTGGAATTGGTGGTGGGACAATAATGGGAACTTATCTACTTATATGCAGTCCAATGGTTTGTTTCCGGTACTTGATACTGTAGTAACAACCAATGGAACAGGACTTTCTGCCACATCTTTTGCATTACCCTACCCCAATTGGGGGCGCTTCGTCATGATAGCAAAGGATCCGATTTCGTTGCATAGAAGCGCTCACACATTTTATGTTGATTGGCCTTACTGGAAAAGAGGGAATAGAAACAGCACGACTCAGGCCAAAACTATTGTGCTTACTAGTAACAAAACACAGTACAGTGTTGGCGAAAAAGTCAACATCACCATACCGTCTTCTGATTATGGAAGGGCTTTGGTTTGTGTAGAGAACGGATCATCCGTTTTGAAAAAGTTTTGGGTAAATGGAAGTAAAGGAGAGACAAAGTTTAGTTTTAGAACCACCGCCCAAATGACGCCTAATGTGTATGTACACGTGAGCTATTTACAAACGTATAAACATAAAGACAATGATCTTCCAGCACGCTTATATGGCATCCTACCGATTAAGGTTGAAAACGCAAAGAGTCATTTACATCCTAAGTTAATAGTTAAGGACGAGATACGTCCAGACAGAAGAGAATTGGTTCAAGTGAAAGAAAAGTATGGACGACCAATGACCTATACGCTAGCAGTAGTGGATGAAGGTTTGTTGGATTTGACACATTTTAAAACACCAGACTTGTGGAGTCATTTTTACCAAAAACAAGGCTTGGGTGTCCGTACGTGGGATTTGTACGATGAGGTGATGGGTGGATATGCAGGAAAATATGGAAACGTATTAAGCGTCGGTGGCGATGAAGCAGGAGGAGTAGATGAGTCGGTTCATAAGGCAAATAGATTTAAACCAGCTGTGAAATTTTTTGGGCCTTTTACCCTAAAGCCAGGTCAAACCGCCCGATATTTCGTTGAGATGGGCGCATATATCGGCGCAGTAAGAATGATGGTTATTGCACGACAAGACGATGCCTATGGGAAGGCAGAAAAGTCCGTTAAGGTTAAAAAACCAATCATGATTTTACCTACTATGCCTCGGGTGTTAAGTCCTGGTGAAACTGTCCAAATTCCAGTAACGGTATTCTCGCTTGAAGAGGGCAGAAAATCTGTCACGGTAAAAGTCAAAACTAAAGGAGGGCTGCGCCTAATTGGCTCTAATACCAAGACTATCGAATTCAGTACTTCGGGCGATGAGACCATTTATTTTTTGGCAGAGGTTGCCGAGCAAGTTGGTGTTGCTAAAGCGATATGTACCGCATCAGTGGGAAGCGAAAAGGCTTCTAAATCGATTGAAATTGCCATTCGTACACCCAATCCGAGTATTACGGATGTAACGGACATGGTTGTGCAATCCGGAGAAACAAAGTCGTCTGAGGTAGTGCTAAAAGGTTTGGACGGAACAAATAACTGTGCGATAGAAGTATCCGCCTTGCCACCACTGAATCTACAATCTAGGTTAAACCAGTTGCTACAGTATCCACATGGTTGCGTTGAGCAAACCACGAGCTCTGTATTTGCTCAATTGTTTTTGAGTGACATTCTTACATTAAGTGAGGATCAATTGTTTAGGTCAAGTGAAAATATTCAAGCCGCCATCAGAAGGCTATATCTTTTTCAAAATAGTTCGGGTGGATTGGGTTACTGGCCCGGAGCTCGAGAGAGCAGCCCATGGGGTTCAAATTATGCAGGGCACTTTTTACTATTAGCACAACAGAAAGGGTACAAGGTTGACAAACAATTTATGAAAAGTTGGTTGTCTTATCAGAAAAAAGAAGCAAAGAGTTATAGGAAAAATCGGTATGGAGATGACCTGATTCAAGCGTACAGATTATACACACTTGTATTGGCAGATGAAACCGACCTAGCCTCAATGAACAGAATGCGTGAAAGCAGTGAAATTTCTCCGATTGTTAAATGGAGGTTGGCCGCCGCTTATGCGAAGGCAGGCATGCCTGAAGTAGCCGAGAACTTAATCGATCAATTAGCCTTTACCACCCAAACGTACAACGCCGGACATGGATACACGTTTGGTAGTGCGCTGAGAGATAAAGCGATGATACTGGAAACGTTAGGTTTGATTGGCAACCAACTTGACTATGCTGATTTGATGAAAGAGATAGCAGAACAATTGGCTTCAAATCGATGGTTGAGCACGCAAGAGACTGCCTACAGCCTTATCGCGATTTCAAGTATCTACAAACAAAGTAAAGGCAATGGAGAGCTTCATTTTGATTTAACACAAGGTGGACATACATCCACGATAAAAACAGGTAAAGCAATTTTTCAAAAGGAGTTAATACGAAACGCTAGGAATAAAAAGCTCCCAATCGGTATAACAAATCATGGTGACGGGTTGCTATTTGTAAGGGTTATCAAAACTTTTGTCCCACTACAATCTGATACCATTAAGAAAAGCAACCACCTTTCATTACAGGTACAATATGTTAACTATAAGGGCGCAACGATTGATCCGAGCAAGTTGGAACAAGGAACAGAGTTTAAGGCCATCGTTTCAATCAAAAATGGTGTTCAAAAAGGGTACTTAAAAGATTTGGCTTTGTCTTTTATGATGCCAACGGGGTGGGAGATAGAAAACAGCCGTATGCAAGGAAGTGGTAACTATAATTTTGTTCATCAAGACTTCAGAGACGATAGAGTATATACGTACTTAAATATTCAAAGTAATGGGGTTAGAAGGTACGAGTACAAACTTACCGCCACATATGCAGGACGGTTTTTTCAACCCACTGTTTCGGTTGAAAGCATGTATGACAATACCATTGTAGCGACTCAACCCGGAGGTTGGGTAGAAGTTGTAGAACGCGAAGTCCAACCACAATAAAGATTTAGCTCGGATGGTGTATACTTGTATTGATATGTCATCCGAGCTATCTTATAAAAAGATAAAACAAGCGTTAGAAAGTGTAGACCCGAAGTTGCGACTGGTATTTGATGCCACGACATCGGAAATTGAACCGCTTCCTAGTGTAGATATCTACGCCAACTTGCTAGAAAGTATTGTTTCACAGCAGTTGTCGACCAAGGTTGCAGAAATCATTTGGCATAGATTTTTAGACTTATTTCCTTCACAATACCCAGACCCTATGGCTGTTCTTGAATTGGATATTACGCAACTTAGAGGGGTAGGTTTATCGGGTTCAAAATCGAATTACATTCAAAATGTAGCAAGATTTGCTTTAGATAACGACATGTCATTGGGCAAGTTTGGTGCACTGTCGGATGCCGAAATTATTGAGTATTTAACAACAATAAAAGGCGTGGGTAAATGGACTGTTCAAATGATTTTGATGTTTCCGTTGGATAGACCAAATGTATTTCCGGTAGACGATCTTGGGATTCAAACTAAAATGAAATATTGGTACGGATTAAGATCCGAAAAAAAACAACTTAAAAAAGAGATGCTCGATATAGCTGAATCGTGGGCACCGTATAAAACACTGGCTAGCAAGTATTTGTGGGCGTCATCAATGACAAAAGCATAAAAGTTGTAACTTACCATCGCAACCAACACGAGGAAAATGAGAGTAATTTTAACAGTGATCGTACTCGCTTTAGGGGTCAACCAGTCAACAGCTCAGGATTACATTACAACTAAGTATCTAATTAAAACAGACAACAATGTATCCTATGGCACTGCCATTGATGTTGCTGGTAATGTTAGAGACTTAAAAATGGACATTTCCTATCCAACCGATGCGCCCGATAAGAATTGTGGAATGCCGGTGATGATGATTATTCATGGAGGCGCATTTATGACCGGTGACAAGGCTGACGGATCACTCGTGACCCTTAGAGAAGAGTTTGCAAAACGAGGTTACATTACTGCTTCTGTCAATTACAGGCTGGGTGTTTTACATACTGATCGACCAGTTAACTGTAATGTGTCTTCTTTTGGAGCTAGCTGGAATTGTTTAAATGTTCAAGATTCTAGTGAATGGTATCGCGCTTATTATCGGGGTATTCAGGATGTTCATGGGGCAATAAGGTATTTGGTAAATAATAGAACAACGTACAAACCCGACGCGAATAACGTATTTGTGGTAGGACAAAGCGCTGGAGGATTTATTGCTTTGGGTGTTGGATTCACAGATGATTCAACAGAAGTAATGACAAACTTATCTGGCCAGATGGTTGATGCTAAAGCGCCTAATCGGATGTATGAGTCAGACTGTATTGTAAAACGCGGTTTAGATACTTCGGTGGCCTCAATGGATTTAACACGTGCCAATTTGGGTTCTTATCGAGGACTTTTAAACCAACCCGAATTGAATAATTATACGATTCGAGGTGTAGGTAATTTTTACGGTGGTGTATTTAACGACATTGTAGAAAGTCATTCAGACGTTACGCCGGTATTGTACACGTATCACCAACCTAACGACCTAATCGTTCCAATCGGATATTCTAGAGTTTATGCCGGATTTAATGCCTGTGCTATGGGTTTTCCGTTCAATTGTCAAGGCATTATTAATCGGCCCCTTATGTATGGCTCTCAAGGTATTGTAGATTTAATTGATGATGCTAAAAACAACGGTAAAGCAGTCCCAGAAGTACAGTTCGATAAAACCAATAATACGGCAAATTGTGCCATGCAAATTGCCAATCCATCAACTGCTGGGCATGGTTTTGACAACTATACCTTAAGAAGAACGAACATGGCTAAATACTTTGCAACGGCAATTGATACATGCCAGCTGAATGGATTGCCTGCATTGAATAATGCATGGAACCTTACACTTTCACCTAATCCGATTCAACTAGATCAACAGCTTGTTATCCAAGGATTCATTACTCCAGGAGCTCAAATTGACGTTCTTGATATTGCTGGAAATGTGGTAAAGCATGAAACGGTAAAAGGTGGAAATAAGACCACCGTGCGTTTAGGCAACAGACCTGGTATTTATTTCGTGCGAATTTTGGCTGGCGCTAAAATGGTAACCAAACGTGTTGTAGTGTTGCAGTAATCAAAGCCGATTCACTGTTACATGGCAGGCATTTATGTACACATACCATTTTGTAGAAAAGCATGTCACTATTGCGATTTTCATTTTTCTACTTCTTTGTCAAACCGCAAACCAATGGTCGATGCCATTTGCCAAGAGCTGAGGCAACACAGTGATACTTTAACGGGAGAGGGGATTGAAACCATTTATTTTGGAGGAGGAACACCGAGTGTGTTGCTCAAATCGGAACTCATTCAGATACTTGATACCATTAAAGACTGTTTTTCATTATCAGCAGAGATTGAGTGTACATTAGAGGCTAATCCGGATGATTGTTCTACACAGAACTTACAGGATTGGTTTGAATCTGGGGTAAACCGATTAAGTATTGGTGTTCAATCTTTTGACCAGAGAGACTTAACGTGGATGAACAGGTCACACGACCACTTGCAGGCCACCGCATCAATTCTTGAAGCAGAAAAAGTGGGTTACAAATCCATTAATCTAGATTTGATATATGGCGTACCTACCATGCCAGCTGACGTATGGAAGTCGAACGTACAACAAGCCTTGAATCTGCCCATAAATCATATATCTGCATATAGCCTGACTGTAGAGCAGGGCACGGCGCTTCATCATTTTGTTAAGACAAAGAAGTACCCAAGCTTGGATGAGGAGAAATCTGCGATCGAGTTTGAATATTTCCTTAATGAGATAAAGACCAAAGGTTGGGAGCAGTATGAAATATCAAATTATTGCAAACCAGGCGGATATGCCCAACACAATACAAATTATTGGAAACAGAAAGCGTACATAGGTGTAGGCCCGTCGGCACATTCCTACCAGAGTGGCTATAGAAGATGGAACATCGCAAATAATGCAAAATACCTACGGGCAATTGAGCAGGGTGATATTTTTTTTAGCGACGAAAAATTGTCGGAGACAGATCAAATTAACGAATTGATTATGTTGGGTTTACGAACAAAATGGGGCGTAGATACTAGCGCGATTCTTGATGAATTCAATTTTGATTTGGATAAACATGTAGGACAAGAAATTAAGAACTATGAGCGGAGTGGTAAACTGACCCAATCGGGTGGAATTATAACCCTAACAGACCAAGGAAAATTAATCGCCGACCGTATCGCCGCTGCATTGTTTACAACGGAATAACAAATATCGTTTAGATTATTGGTGTGCTTATTTTACCTTTGAAGATGATTCTACGTCTTTAGTCGTACAAATTAGCATATCTCAAATGTTATTACTACAGTAAAGCAAGTAGATAAAGACAGTTAAAATATATATGGGGAGATCTCAAGAAACATTCGGTAAAAAAGAAGTTAGAAACAAAAAAGCGAAAAAGAAACGCGAAAAGGAAGCCAAGCGCATGGAAAAACGTGGTCAAGAAAAGAAAAGTCTTGACGACATGATTATGTACGTTGACGCCAACGGTAACTTTACGGATACTCCACCAGACCCAAGTGAGAAAGAAGAAATCGAAGTAGAAAACATTGCAATTAGTGTTTCTAAAAGAGAAGACGTTGAAGAGGAAATCGAAAGAAGTGGAACTGTTACTTTTTTCAATGACGACAAAGGATTTGGGTTTATAAAAGACACCATTACTGGTGAAAGTGTGTTTGTTCACATTAACAATACACTTGAACCAATCAAGGAAAACAACCTAGTTAAGTTCGAAGTAGAACAAGGTAACCAAGGTCCTGTAGCTGTTAAAGTTGAGGTAAAGCGATAAGCTTAGTTTCTCCTCGACTTATTACCATAATATTTCTTACGCTTATTGCGATTGGCTTGATTGCCATGTCTTGACTTGCCCTGAGGTTTCGGTTTGTTGTTGTTCTGTTTTTGTTTAGGAACTACAACATCTGTCGACTCATATCCCTCTTTCTCTTCTGTTTTAGGTGTAAAACCAATTAGCTTTACAATATCCTTTAGCAACGGCACTTCTTCAATAGAGACTAGCGAAACCGCTTCACCGCTTTCACCGGCTCTTCCTGTCCGGCCAATCCGGTGAACATAATCCTCAGGCACATTTGGAATCTCGAAATTGACGACATGTGGCAACAATGGAATGTCTAAACCCCTAGCTGCAATGTCAGTCGCTACTAACACACGGACTTTCCCTTTCTTAAAATCGGATAGTGCTTTTGTGCGTGCATTTTGACTCTTATTCCCATGAATTGGAACGGCGGTAATGCCATTCTTACCCATTTTGTCTGCAAGTTTGTTTGCTCCGTATTTCGTCCGAGTAAAAACAAGGACCTGTTGCCAATTTCCTTCTTTAATCAACTGAATAATCAATTGAGGTTTTTTCTTTTTATCGACGCGATAAACCTTTTGCTGAATTTTTTCAACCGTGGTGTTTTCTGGTGTTGCTTCTACCAATACTGGGTTGTGCAAAAAGCTACCCGCCAAGGCCTTTATTTCTTTCGAAAAAGTGGCTGAAAACAACAGGTTTTGTCGATCCTTTGGAAGCAATTGAAGGACTCTTTTGATGTCCCTGAGAAACCCCATGTCTAGCATTCGGTCGGCCTCATCAAGCACCAAGTGGTCAACCTCGTGTAGCGATAGTTTTCGCTGGTTTTCTAAATCGAGTAACCTTCCAGGCGTAGCCACCAAAATGTCGATGCCTTTCCTTAAAGCGGTGATTTGAGGGTTTGCACTTACACCACCAAAAATTACTGTAGAACGAACATCCAAAAATTTGCCGTATTGATCAAGATTCGCCAGAATCTGTGCGGCGAGTTCCCTTGTTGGAGTTAAGATTAGAACGCGTATAGGGCGTCTTTTTCGTACGGGATTTTCAGATAATATCTGTAACAGCGGCAGGGTGAACCCAGCAGTTTTGCCGGTTCCTGTTTGAGCTGAAGCCAGCACATCTTTTCCAGCAAATACTTCTGGAATAGATTTCTCCTGAATCGGTGTTGGATTTTTATATCCTTGAAGCGCAATGGCCTTTAGCAAAGGCTCTGATAAGCCTAGATTTTTAAATGACATGTATTAATTGCATTAGAGATGACAATCGAACAATGTGCCATTTCGGAAAACTTTAACGAAGATAGAGAGTTTATACTTGTGAGCAATGTTAAATTGTGAGACTTAAGGGTAATATGAAAACTGTTTTAGTAACTGGAGCCTCAGGATTAATCGGCCGACATTTGTGTCGGTTATTAGAAACAAAAGGCTATTCCATACACGTGTTAGGGCGTTCTATGAAAAAAGATATTTCGTACAAACAGTTTGTTTGGGATATTGGCAGCGGAACGGTGGATTTAAATGTTTTTAAAGGCGTAAATGCGATTATCCATTTAGCGGGCGCCAATATTAGTGAAGGTCGTTGGACAAAAACCCGGCAACAAGAAATTCGAGACAGCAGGGTCAAGTCAATTGACTTGTTGTATAATTCGGTCAAAAAAGTAGGGATACAACTAGAAGCTTTTATAAGTTCTTCGGCCATTGGTTATTATGGTGCAATAACGAGCGATACGGTGTTTACAGAGTCTGATAGCCCAGCTGGAGATTTTATAGGGGGTGTGTGCTTGGAATGGGAATTAGCCGCAGATGCATTGGAGAAACACGGTGTTAGAACGGTTAAACTTAGAACTGGGGTTGTTTTGACAGCTAAAGGAGGACCTTTGGCCAAGATGGTTCAACCTATTCAATTAAGATTTGGAAGTGCGTTGGGTAAAGGGAGTCAATTCATGCCATGGATTCATGTTGATGATTTATGCCAGATGTATGTCCAAAGTCTTGAAGACCCAAAGATGAGCGGACCATACAATGCTGTGGCTCCTGAACACGTTACTAATAGACAGGTAACAGAATCTATTGGTGCCGTTTTGAAGCGTAAAATATGGTTACCTAATGTGCCGAGTTTCTTGTTAAAACTAATTTTTGGAGAGATGGCCGTAATTTTTTTACAAGGTAGCCGAGTCTCTTCTTCACGCATTAAGAAAACCGGGTTTCAGTTCCAATATGAAGAACTGGACGGTGCTTTAAAGAATCTTTTACCCTTTTCTACTTAAACTCACGCGGGTGAGCATACGTATACAAATCTTCTTTTGGCAGGTTTTTAAAATATTCGTAAGTGATTTTTAATCCTTCTTGACGGCTATACCTTGGTTCCCAGTCCAAAATTTCTTTAGCTCTTGTAATGTCCGGTTTTCTTTGCTTTGGATCATCTTTTGGTAAGTCTTTCAAGACTATTTTTTGATCAGTTCCGGTCAAAGCAATGATTTCTTTTGCGAAATCCAAGATGCTAATTTCATCTGGATTCCCAATGTTTACTGGTGAGGCATAATCGCTATGTAAGAGTCTGTAAATCCCCTCAACCAAATCATCTACGTAACAGAAGCTTCTTGTTTGGCTTCCATCACCAAACACAGTTATGTCTTCACCTCTTAGCGCTTGTCCTATAAAAGCAGGCAAGGCTCGGCCGTCGTTTAGTCGCATCCGCGGACCATAGGTGTTAAATATTCTAACGATTCGGGTTTCAACACCATGAAATGTATGATATGCCATAGTCATGGCTTCTTGAAATCGCTTGGCTTCGTCATAAACCCCTCTTGGTCCAACAGGGTTGACATTTCCCCAATAGTCTTCGTTTTGTGGATGAACCATTGGGTCTCCATATACTTCTGAAGTACTCGCGATAAGCATACGGGCACTTTTGGCTAAGGATAAACCAAGGCAATTGTGCGTACCTAATGAGCCAACTTTTAGTGTTGGAATAGGAATTTTCAAATAGTCTATCGGACTAGCGGGTGACGCAAAATGCAACACATAATCCAACTCACCTGGGATATGAATATATTTAGAAACGTCATGATGGTAGAACTCAAATTGTTCTAAAGGCATTAGGTGTTCAATGTTCCTTAGATCACCAGTGATGAGGTTATCCATGGCGATGACATGAAAACCTTCTTTGATAAAACGATCACATAAATGCGACCCTAAAAAACCTGCACCCCCTGTTATTAATACCTTCTTCATTTGATAGTTTCTCGACCGATTGAGTAATAGTTAAAACCTTGCTCAGTCATTTTATTTAAGTTAAATAGGTTTCGCCCATCAAAAATTGTTTGATTTTTCAAGGCACTTGTAATCCGTTCAAAGTTAGGGTTTCTGAATTCGGCCCATTCCGTAGCAATAATTAAAGCGTCTGCTGATTCCAAACAGGTGTACATGTTATCTGCAAAAGAGATTTTATCTCCAACAACACCTTTTACGTTTTCCATAGCTTCAGGATCGAAAGCAGTAACTGTTGCTCCAGCAGCAATTAGCTCATCAATTAAATATAATGCAGGAGCTTCACGTATGTCATCGGTATTTGGTTTAAAAGCCAATCCCCATAAAGCAAAGTGTTTGCCTTTCAGGTCTCCACCAAAATGATTTTTAACCTTAGGAATCAAATAGGTTTTTTGAGATTCGTTAACCTCTTCAACAGCATTCAAAATTTTGAAATCGTAATCCACTTCAGCTGAGCTTCTAACTAAGGCTTTGACATCCTTAGGGAAACAAGATCCGCCATACCCGATTCCCGGGAATAAGAACCTATTACCAATTCTTGTATCCGTACCTATTCCTTTACGTACCTTGTCAACATCAGCACCAACCAATTCGCATACACGCGCAATTTCATTCATGAAGGTGATTTTTGTTGCCAAAAATGAATTTGCCGCGTACTTTGTAAGTTCTGCAGACTTTTCATCCATAAAAATTACCGGATTACCTTGTCGAACAAACGGTGCATACAATTCGTGCATTAATTTTTCTGCACGCTCTGAACTGCAACCTACAACAACTCTATCAGGCTTCATGAAGTCGTCTACTGCCACGCCTTCTCTTAAAAATTCAGGGTTTGAAACAATGTCAAAGTCACCTGAATAGTTAGCAGCCACGGCATTGTGTACTTTTTCTGCAGTACCCACTGGAACTGTACTTTTGTCGACAATAACCTTGTATTCGGTCATTATTTTACCCAAATGTTCTGCAACACCCAATACATACGAAAGGTCGGCTGAACCATCTTCTCCTGGAGGGGTTGGTAACGCTAAAAATATAATTTTTGCCTCCTTGATTGCGTCTTCTAAACTAGTGGTAAAATGAAGTCTCCCTTCTTTAAGGTTTCGTTCAAATAGTTTTTCTAGCCCTGGTTCGTATATGGTAATTTTACCTGATGTAAGGCTGTTTACCTTGTTTTCGTCAATGTCGACACAGGTTACATGATTACCGGTTTCGGCAAAACAAGTTCCAGAAACTAATCCAACATAACCGGTTCCAATTACTGCAATTTTCATTTATCTAAGCGAAATTTAATAAGGTTTCTATTACCTTTTGTTGTTGATTTATTGTTAATTCTGTGCTCATCGGTAACGACAAAACACGGGTGCAAAGGTCATCAGTTATAGGGAAATTTCCAACTCTTTTGTAAGCCTCCTGTCTATTAAGGGGCACTGGGTAATACACCATGCTAGGAATTCCATTGTCTGCAAGATGTTGTTTAAGATGATCTCTATCTAAACCATTGATTTTCAACGTATATTGATGAAAAACATGTGTTGATTTTATATCTCTGAAAGGTATTTCTAATGCAGGATGATTGGCAAATGCCGCGTCATAGACCTCAGCTACTTTTTGACGTGCCGCATTGTATTCATCCAAATACTTCAATTTAACATCTAATACAGCTGCCTGAATGGTGTCTAATCTTGAGTTTACCCCCACAACGCTGTGATGGTATTTTTTCTTTTGGCCATGGTTACAAATCATTCTGGCCTTTTCAGCGAGTGCGTCATCATTGGTAAAAATGGCACCTCCGTCGCCATAACATCCGAGATTTTTGGACGGAAAAAACGACGTTGTTCCAAAATGCCCCATCGTTCCGGCCCCTCTCGTTTCGCTGCCCAAAGTATAATGTGCGCCGATAGCTTGTGCCGTATCTTCCACCACATATATGTTATGTTGATTGGAAATGCTTAAAATGGTTTCCATGTCTGCACATTGACCAAATAAGTGCACGGGTACAACCGCTTTCGTTTTATCCGTAATCGCCGACTCAAAGGCGCGGGTATCAATTTGAAAAGTTTTAGGGTCAACGTCAACCAATATAGGAACCAAACCTAATAAAGCAATTACTTCTGCTGTGGCTACATAGGTGAAGCAAGGCACGATAACTTCGTCACCAGGGTTTAGGTCTAAGGCCATAAAGGCAACTTGAAGTGCATCGGTACCATTGGCACATGGTATCACGTGTTTCACGCCAACATATGCCTCCAAATTTTGAGCGAACTCTTTAACCTTTGGGCCATTAATGAATGCTGTAGAGTCAATCACTTCCTGGATTGAATCATTTATTTCATTGCTTATTTTGAGATACTGACCTTTTAGGTCAACCATCTGTATCGACATACCTTAGTAATATTGCACGCAATATTAACCAAATCTTCACCTTATCCCCTGATTTTTACGTTATTTGCCACGTTAAATCCGTACAATGAAAAGCCATTTATTGCGTCTGACGATCATTACCCTTCTAGTTTCAATTTGTGGAACTGTAACGGCCCAACAGAAAACCGTATTTCCTAAAAAGCAAGGCTACCTGTTTGATATACAATACGGTGTTCAAACGCCAAAAGGAGATTTGGAAGACCGATTTGGCTGGAATTCTACCTTAGGTTTTGGTGTACGTTATAAGTTTGAATCTGGGTGGACGGCTGGATTTAAATACAATTGGATGTTTGGGAATAACGTTAAGGAAAGAAACATGTTTGATTCAATTGTCGGCCCGACAGGGGAGATTTTTGATAAGGATGGTTTATTCTCTGTAATACGTTTGAATCAGCGTGGGCACACCTTGACCATGAATGGAGGAAGGCTTTTCCCACTTTTAAAAAACAACAAAAACTCTGGAATTTTGGTTGACGTTGGCTTCGGTTTTATGCTCCACAGAATTGACATATTTGCTTCTTCTCTGACGGTACCACAGGTAACTGAGGATTATGAAAAGGGGTATGACCGTTTATCTGGCGGAGTTGCGTTCAATCAATTCATTGGTTACCAACATTTAGATCCAAAGAAAAGGGTCAACTTTCAAGTTGGTTTTAGCTTCCAACAAGCGTTTACTAAAAGTATGCGGTCCATAGATTTTGATACACGAACTTATAACGCATTGGAAAGAACGGATCTTTTACAAGGTGTTCGTATTGGTATTATCCTACCTGTCTACACCAAAAAACTAAGCGAAGAAGAATTTTTTATTGATTGATGCGTATTCTCTATACGCTCATAGGTGAAATTGCAAGGTATGTATTGCCTTTATTAGCTCGTTTTAATCCAAAAATAGAGCAGTTTCAAAATCAAAGAAAAACAACATCTACAGATATTGCTCATTGGAAGCAGACGCAAACATCTAAGCCTGTATTGTGGTTGCATTGTGCCTCGCTAGGAGAGTATGAAATGATTGTGCCATTAATCTCGAATAAAAGCGTACAAAGTACCTTTGAGATAGTCGTAAGCTTCTTTTCTTCATCAGGATATAAGCATGCCCAAACAGACGGTGTGGTGCAGGGCAAGTTTTACCTGCCGCTAGACAGAAAAAAGACAATGAGCAAACTTGTTTCTCATGTCAATCCAAGTGTCTTTGTTTTGGTGAAGTATGATTTTTGGTTGAACCTAATGTCGGCACTAAACGAAAGCAATTGTACCAATTTACTTGTTAATGGCCAGTTTGGTTCAAGTCAGTTTATTACGACAAACTGGGCATTCTCTTGGCGTAATCAACTGAAGAAGTTTAAGAAAATCTATGCTCAAAATACCGATTCAGCGAAGCTGCTAGAAAGGTTTAAGTTTGACAATATCATATTGTCAAACGACTTACGTTATGACCGCGCAATTCAGTTAAAAACAAAGATCCACGAGATACCGACGATTGAGGCTTTTGCACAAAACCAACCCACGCTAATATTAGGCAGTTCTTGGCCAGAAGAAGAGTATATCGCGTTACAATACTTGACAAGCTTTAATGCCAACATCAAAGCAATCATTGCTCCCCACGATGTCAGTCCGTCAAATATTGAAAGACTTCAGCATGAATATCGAGAACTTAATCCAAAACTGTTTACAGATTCTGATGATTTTTCTGACGCACGCGTTCTTATACTGAACAACATCGGACACCTGTCTAACGCATACCAATATGCCACAGTTGCTTTTGTGGGTGGAGCCTTCGGTAAAGGGTTACATAATGTATTGGAAGCAGCGGTGCATGGGCTACCCATTTTTACTGGAGCTAATATCGATAAGTTTCCAGAAGCAAAAGCCCTACAGAAACTAGGCGTGCTCCATCCTGTAGCTCAAGATCCAAGACATTTTATAGAGCTTATGGGTACCTACGACCAGAAAGATTCCTCTAACAAGCACGTTGAGGATATACTCAGAAAATGGTTTGAAGATCAATCCGGTTATTCAGCGAATATCGCTCAGTATTTAGTTGGGTTAAACCTCAACTAAATGATCAGAGTCATCATCTTCATTGCCCAAACCTTTTGGATTTGGTCCGTATTCATTTGGTCCATGAACACTGTCTGAAGCTGCCAAGATGATATTGTAGATTGGAATCAACAAGTACCAGCCGCTTTTACCCACATCATGCATGCGTCTTACCCATACAGCTAGGTAAGGGATCAATATCGCAAGGCCGTAAATTGTCGATAAAAAGGGGAGGTTTATTTTAAGTCCAATAAACATCAGGGCATAATTGATTACCAAGTTTATCAAAAAGAACATCCAAAACTCTTTACGTCTTGCTCGTCCATCAAACTCGGCATAGCTCCGAAGAACTTTTAAGTACCATTCCATATTTTTAGTTTTTAGTTTTTCCAAATATAGAGAATACCTGAATAACAACTTTCAAGTTGAGTTTGAACCAAACTTATGGCACCGTTGTCTTAAAATTGTTTCAGGTTTTAGTCTTTATGATGAACTGCTATTAAATTGCACGACTATGTATACGAATCGATTTACGAATTTATTTATCTGCTTTGTCTTTTTGGGTTTTGCAACTATAGCCAGTGCGCAAAAGAAGTCAAGCGACAAAAAGAAAACTACGGCTTTGAGTTCATCTACGTTTACGGGACTTAAATTTAGATCCGTTGGTCCGGCACTTACCTCAGGTCGAATTATTGATATTGCTGTTAATCCTAATAATTCTGCTGAATATTTTGTTGCTGCGGCCTCTGGGGGTGTTTGGAAAACAAGTAATGCAGGCAATACCTATGTTCCTGTTTTTGATAAATATGGTAGCTATTCAATAGGCTGTGTTTCTATTTCTCCTTCCAATACCAATGTGGTGTGGATTGGCAGTGGTGAAAACAATAACCAAAGAAGTGTGGCCTATGGAGACGGCGTGTACAAATCAGAAGACGGTGGGAAAAGCTGGAAAAATATGGGCCTTAAAACGTCGGAACATATTGGCAAAATTCTTATACACCCAACCAATAGTGATATTGTATATGTGTCTAGTATGGGACCATTATGGAGCGCTGGAGGCGAACGTGGGATTTACAAAACGATCGATGGTGGCAAAAACTGGAAACAAGTTTTCAAAATTGACCAACACACCGGAGTGGCAGACATGCAAATGGACCCACGAAACCCAGAGGTGATTTATGCCGCTTCTCAACAACGACGTAGACATGTGTTTACCTATATCGGTGGAGGTCCTGGTTCTGGAGTTTTCAGAACAATAGATGGTGGGGCATCGTGGGACACCATTAACAAAGGATTGCCAGGAGTAGACAAGGGCAGAATTGGTTTAGCGCTTTCTCAGGCTGAACCGGATATCATTTACGCAATAGTTGAAGCCGCAGAGGGTAAAGGTGGTTTTTATCGCTCCAATAATCAGGGAGCGAGCTGGACTAAAATGAGTAAGTACAAAACGAGTGGTAACTATTACCAAGAGATTGTTTGTGACCCTGTAAATAAGGACAAAGTATTTGTGATGGATACATGGTTGCACCATACCATTAATGGCGGGAAGACAGTGATAGCGACTGGTGAAAAGTCCAAACACGTCGATAATCATGCCATGTGGATTGATCCTTCTAACACAAACCACTGGTTGGTGGGTTGTGACGGCGGTTTATACGAAACTTGGGACCACGCAAAGAATTGGCACTATAAGACCAACTTACCTATAACGCAGTTTTACAAAGTAAGTGTCGACAACGCGAAGCCATTTTACAACATTTACGGTGGTACACAAGATAACAATAGTCAAGGTGGACCATCCAGAACGGTAAACGAGCAAGGTATTTCGAACTACGACTGGTTTATTACCAATGGTGGTGATGGTTTTGAAACGGCAATAGACCCAATTGATCCCAATATTGTTTATGCCCAATCGCAATATGGTTGGCTGGTGAGATATGATAAGAAAAGTGGTGAACGAACAGGTATCAAGCCACAGCACAAAAAAGGTGACCCAGCATTGCGATGGAACTGGGATGCCCCTTTGATTGTGTCTCCACATAATAACAAGCGACTATATTTTGCTGCTAACAAGGTTTTTAGAAGTGACGACCGAGGGAATTCTTGGAATGAAATCAGTCCTGATTTAACGCGACAACTTGATCGCAATACGATGAAAGTTATGGACAGGGTTTGGGAAGTTGGTGGCGTTGAAAAGAATAAATCAACCACCATTTTTGGGAATATAGTGGCCATTGACGAATCCCCTGTACAAGAAGGTTTATTGTATATTGGAACGGATGACGGACTTATACAAATTACGGAAGACGATGGCAAAACTTGGTTTAAGGTTGACGGTATATCCGGAGTTCCTGAAATGACGTATGTGAACGCTATCGTTTGTTCACAGCATGATGCCAATGTGGTTTATGCCGTTTTTAACAACCATAAACAAGGGGATTTTAAGCCGTATGTGGCTCAATCGAATGATAAGGGAAGAACATGGAAATTAATACAAGGAAATTTGCCAAAACGAGGAAGCGTTTATGATGTAGCGGAAGATCATGTCAATAAGAATCTTTTGTTTGCAGGAACCGAGTTTGGCGTGTTTTTTAGCATCAATAGCGGTAAGGCGTGGACTCAGTTAAAGGCAGGGTTACCGACCATTGCCGTACGTGATTTAGAAATACAAAAACGGGAAAACGACTTAGTTCTAGGGACTTTTGGAAGAAGTTTTTATGTGCTTGACGACTACACCATGTTGCGCCATTTCAGTTTAAGTGATACGGCTAAACCTGCTGTCATATATCCTATAAAAACGGCACTGATGTTTAACGTCAGCCGACCATTCGGCGGTCCTGGAAAAGCATCGCAGGGCGAATCATTTTTCACAACGCCAAATCCTCCGGTAGGAGCCGTCTTTACGTATTTGATGAATGAAGAACTTAAAACATTAAAGCAGTTAAGGGCTGAAAAGGAAAAGAAGATAAAAAAGACGAATGGTGATATTTATTACCCATCTAAAGATGCATTAAGACTTGAGGATGAAGAAGAAAAACCTTATTTACTATTTGTAATTAGAGACTCAAAAAATAATGTGGTTCGCAGAATTAAACAGAATACAACAAAAGGCTTACATCGGTTGGTTTGGGATTTCCGATATCCACCAACAAGTCCAGTGGTGTTAGCTGTCAAAAAACCCGGCAGATATGGTAGTGTTGATAAAGGACCCAAAGCCCTTCCAGGCACATACACAGTTTCATTGTCAAAGGTTGTAGATGGGATTGTTACCGAACTTGTTTCACCACAAAGCTTTGATATTAAACCACTTAACAGTCAATCATTACCTGCAAAAAATCGGTTGGAAGTTCTGGCTTTTGAAAAAATGAGTGGAGAGTTATACCGTTCAGTTTCATCAGCGTCTCGCACCATGCAAGACCTAGGCAACCGATTGAAATATATTAAGGTAGCGGTTCAAAACACGCCAACTTCATCATTAGATATGCTCAAAACTATTCGTGAAACGGAGATTGCAATGAACCAGATTAAACGCATTGTTTGGGGTGATAATGCATTGTCTAAAAGAGAGTTTGAGACACCTAATACATTGTCTTTCCGTGCAAGTATGGCCTATTATAGTTCATTGAGTAATGCTTCAGAAATCACCGAAACAAACAAAAGATTGTATCGCGAAGCAAAAGAAGAATTTGACGAACAATTAACCAGAATGAATACTGTTCAGGCTTCTATTGAGAAAATGGAAGACACTTTAGACATTGTGAAAGCTCCTTATACGCCAGGACGATCGCCTAAAAAGTAAACAGGCTTAACCGGCTGGGTACGTGCTAATAACCGTAGTAATTGTAGCGTTGATTTTTCTTTTTAACACGGTTTCGTTCCGTGTATAATAAGTCTTCAACGGCATCTTCCATTTTTTCATCCAGGTCTTCATCGTCTAGGTAGTCATTACCTGTGTCTCGAACATCTGTTATCGTTGGAATTATGGTTGAGTCCTGTGGCAAAACACCTACATAATCGTAGTTCCATTCGGCTTCATTGTATTTGTCTTTTTTCTTAAAAATGTAGATATATCCTTCTGTATCTTTAGTTCTTGCTTGTACACGTTTAATAAATTGAACGCTGTCTTCATCTTCAATAGTTACATACCGGTACAGTAAACCTCTAGCAACCTTTTTCTGCGACAGACACGAATCAGGAATAAGGTGTTCTTTTTCGATCTCTTTAAGACCGACATACAACTTGATTAGGTATTTATCTTGATTTGCGAAATGACCCCAAATGGTGTCTTCCACATTGATCCCAGCTTCAAGCATTTGCAAACTGGTATTTAACAAATCTGGTTTAGAATTTAACCGCTTCGTTCGCTCAAAATATTCCTTCACGTCTTTTGAATTCTTGAACGGAATCAGAAGTTTGTTGTACGCCTCCATCCCTTCTGAATGCGAAGAACTACTATAGGAATAACGGGAATAAGAGTCGTATCCGCTTTCTGAATGCGATTCAGCCATCACCCGTTTAAGTCCATCTTTAGCTTCTCGGACAAGGTCTTTTCTAAAGCCTTTATAGTCTTTAGGTTTCAATACGTTACTGTCAAGCATATCCGCCATCAGCACATAAATACCAGTTTTGTATTCTGGGTAACCCGTAAATTTTAACAAGAACGGAAACAAATCGCGGTATACGATCAAACTATCCGACATACTTGAGGTCAAGTATTCAACTGAGCTTTGGCTAACCAAAGGAGTTTCAGACTCGAGAAGTTTGGCAAAAAGCTTGGTTGCCGACTTGGATCGTTGATTAACCAAGGCTTGAAGAACGGCTACCTGTATTTGTGCGGTGTCAACGCTCCTATTATACACACTTTCGAGGTAAGGCATAATGGCCCGATGTTTTAAGTAACCCAATTGTTCGATGAGGTGTACCCTTTCTTTCACCCCAAAGTCTTTGTGTTTAAAGCCATCAATGATGTCAATAACGCGTTTGGTGTGTTTTTTATCGAACGTTATCATTTGCATGGATTGCAGTGCGTAATCTTTTGCTAAACTGTCTTCTCCATAAAGGTCTTCCAAGAAAATGTCTCCCTTGTTTTGGTTGAATGGCAACCCTACCACGGTGTCTTCTTGTGGTTTAAAAGTTTCAAAAAATGTAGTGCCAAACGTACTGGTTTTACCAACTTCTGATACGTATCGCATACCATAAAGTACGCCGCCATTTACGCGGTATTGAACATGAATGTTACGGATGCTATTGGTGTCTGTTAACACAAATGAATAGGTGTTGGAGTCTTTGCTCATTTTTTCTTCATTCAACACCAAGCCCTTTCTTGTGAAAAAGTGCTTTTCCCCACGCCAAAGTGAATCGTATGATGGGCGATAATAATACCTAGAGAATTGACGGAAATAGAGATACACTTCCTCGTCACTCATCATATCGCCATAATAGATGTAATCAGAGTTGCCATCATAGTTTCTGTCGTTTTCCTTATTGCGAATACGACTTGTAATTTCTCTCAGGTCAAATGCGCTATACCCTGATCTTTTTGTATTCGATTTGACAGAGTAATAATAGGTTGTATCTTCAAACGTCGTATATGATCGTATGGGTTGAGCATCTGTAATATTGAATGAATTAAAGAACTTATCCGGCCAAAGCGAGTCACCGGTTTTGGCCAGTATTTGATAATAACGCGGGCCATCCATCATGTATAATGCATGTACAAAACGAAGAGAATCTTTACAGGTCGTTTTCATGGCCTGAAGACCCTTGTGCTGTATAAACGAACGCTTTATTTCCTTGTGTTTTAGTTCGTCTTGAAATTGCGTAGCGATATAAGACAATTCAAACGTGTCCTCTTCAATGTAGCTTTGGTCGTGATAAGATGCCCGTTTAACACTATAAAAATCTTCGCCTTTTACTGCAAACAACTCAACGGCGTTGCCGAACAAGTGCTTCATATCTGTATTTTTCTCGTCTGTAATGGGTGTTCCTGGAAGATCAATAGAAAATCCATAGGGAGAGGTATGCGTTTTCCATTGATGATCAGTTCCGTTTATTTTAAATGAGCTAAATATTTCTTCTAAGTTATTGTTGTCTTTAACGTAATCAAGCGTCCCGCCTACTTTGAAAACAATCATTTCTACTGGCGTGGCAAAAATCAAGTAGCGTTGATAGTCACTTTTCTTCGTACGATTGATAATATCAAACCCCGGATATCCATTTCGTTCAATTTCTTTTTGCTCTAGAATCTTACCAGGTATGTTTTCGTATAACAAGCTGTCTATTCTTTTTATCATGTACTCTTTGGTCTGATTTCTCATGACGCCATGATACCTTAAGCGAATCAAAGAGTAATTTGTGCCATTCGACATATCAGGGTAGAAGTACATTTTGTAATATTGATTTGATGGCATCTCAAACAGTTTGCCTGGCAGTTTCACCTCAACCCAGTTGTCTGAAGTGGTATAGGTTTTCAGTGTTTGTTTAACGTATGTTTTTTCGAGCTTGTCTCGATAGTCTTTGCTATAAGGACCAATGTTGCGTGTAACCGGTCGTACCTTGTAGCCCATTTCCCGTAACATTTCAATCACGCCCTTTTCGCCTGCTAAGTGGGCTGCACCAATGCCTGAGAACAAGGTTTTACCAGCCTTAATAATCGAATCCATTTTGTCAGCCATATTCTGGTTCCGGATGTGCAACATGTACTTTTGGTGATTCTTACTTGGGCTTATGATGCGTTGAAGCGAGTCAACCATGTCAAGATCGGCGCTTCGATAGGCGTCTTCCAGCATCTCACGAGGGCTTTTACCAGAGTTAATCAGTTTACGGTAGTCTAGGTTCTTTGGTTTGTCTTTTTCGTCGTCATCTGGAATATCTGCACGCTGTGTCAAGCGTTGCGATTCCATGAAATCCTCCAAGCCAATAATTTTTTTATTCAGCTTTTCGCCAGCTTGGTGGATGTACATATCTAAATACGTTTCTTCTTCAAAATCAGCGGCATAGGAAGATTTTCGGTACAACATACCGTTCATGATTCGATTGCTGAAATTCAAACTGCTTCCAAATACTTTTTTATCGACCTCTTCAAACTTAAAGGCGTCTCGATAGAAGTCACGATGGTATTCGGCGGTGCGATATAAACCACCCGTTTCCCCCATGTATTCTGTTCCGAACATATATGAAAGCCATGTTGTTGCATCACTTTCCAGGGCTACGTAATCACAGCTTTCAAGTGCCATAAAGAAGGTGTCACCAAGATGAAATGCCAACTTACTGCTTACGTGCATGGTGCCATACAAGTAGCTTGGTTTTTCAGCGTCATTGCCTGATATCTCCCATAGCAAACTCGGATACTTTTTGGGCGAATCCTGAGCGTGGGAAGTTAAAGCTGTAAGAAAAAATGTTACACTTAAAATGAATAGTGAAACGATGTGGTTTCTGAGTAGGTTCATTGGGCAATGGATAAATATGTTCCGCAAAATACAACGTAAACGGTTATTACATAGTAACGAATTGAGCACCAATAAATTATTCTGGATTTTTGCTATCGAGAAGAATGGTTACAGGACCATCGTTGGTGAATTTGACTTGCATATTGGCACCAAAAACACCAGATTGTACCGGACGCTGGGTTTCAGATTCTAGTGCTTCGATGAAGTTTTTATACAGTATTTCGGCGGTTTGTGGCCTTGCCGCCCGAATATAGGATGGGCGGTTACCTTTTTTAGTTGATGCGTGAAGCGTAAACTGACTGATCACCAAGACGTCGGCGTTTTGATCTAGAATCGATTCGTTCATAACACCGTTTTCATCGTTTAAAATGCGCATGCGGCAGATCTTGCGTATGAGCCAAGAAACATCGTCCTTAGCATCGGCTTCTTCTACACCCAACAACACAAGCAATCCGTATTTAATGGCTCCATGAATGTGCTGGTTTACCTCTACAGATACATTTTGAACACGTTGTATAACTGCCCTCATTTTACTGAACTACCCATTTAATTTTATCACCAATCGGTTTTCGAGTGGATTTCGGTTGAATCGCATCCTTCTTCAATGTGCCTAAATACACCGTACCAAGGCAGGCTTGATTTTCCTTTAAGCCAAGAAATTCGGCAAATTCTGGCAAGTAAACCAACATACCCGAGCTCCAATAACCACCAATTTCTGGATAGCTTGAGGCTGTTAGAAGCATGTTTTGGACAGCACAAGCCACTGCTTCTACTTCTTCAATTTCAGGTAAATTCGGCTTTTCGCCGTATTCAACTGCTACAACAATGGCATGAGAAACCTGATTTGCTCTTGCGAAATAGCGATCATATTTGGCTTGCTGAAAATTTTCTCCTGCATGTGTTTTGTATAATTCAGCCAATGTCGACATGAGCCTTACAAGACCCTTCTCTTTATAAATGATGAAGCGCCAAGGCTCAGTGTGGTAGTGGTTTGGCGCCCAATTCGCATTCTCCATGATGTCATGAATTATTCCATCATCTATGGGTTCACCAGAGTACTGACCTGGGTAAATAGATCGCCTGCTTCGTATCAACTGATTTATGTTCATGTGTTTATTTTAGTATTGACCAAACAATTTTACGACTAATTGCGTATCAATACTGAACGATTTAAATAATTTTGTCAAACAGTAAAAAACAAAACATTATGGCATTTGAATTACCTGCACTACCGTATGCAACAGACGCGTTAGAACCAAACATCGACACACGCACTATGGAAATACATCATGGCAAGCACCACGCTGGCTATGTTGCCAAGTTAAACGCAGCGGTTGAAGGAACAGAGATGGAAGGTAAATCTCTAGAAGATTTATTGAAGCATCATAACGATAACGGAGCAGTTCGCAACAACGGCGGAGGGCACTATAACCACAGTTTATTTTGGAGCGTTATGTCACCGAATGGTGGAGGCGCACCTTCAGGTGACCTTGCAGCAGCTATTGAAAGTGATCTTGGTGGAATGGATGCTTTCAAAACAGCTTTTGCTAACGCAGCGGCAACACAATTCGGTTCTGGATGGGCTTGGTTGTGCGTGTGCGAAGGAAAACTTTGTGTTTGCAGTACACCAAATCAAGACAACCCAGTAATGGGCGCTGGATGTGCTGGAACACCAATCTTAGGTATCGATGTGTGGGAACACGCATACTACTTGAATTACCAAAACAGACGTCCTGATTATATCGCTGCATTTTGGAATGTGGTAAACTGGGAGGAAGTGGCTAAGCGTTACGCAGCAGCTAAATAGGAATAGCGAAAAACACTTTAAGCCCTGAGTGAATAAACTCGGGGCTTTTTTATGCTTTAAAACTTATTCTTCGATGATGTTATTCGCCTCCCAAAGGGTAAAACTAGTTAGTTCAGATTGAATCTTTTTTATTACAAAAGCAATTACAGTGGCGTCATCAATAAACCCTAACCCAACAATAAAATCTGGTAGGACGTCAAAAGGGTTGACAAAATAAACGATACCGGCAACAACATAGACGAGCGTTGAAACGGAAAAATCTTTGTACCGACCGGCTATGTGCGCCTTAAGCATCCGAAACAACTTTTGCAGGTCATCAAGAAAAACACTTAGTGCGTTGCTTTCATCTTTAGCCTTTTTAACGCCTTTTTCTAATTCATCCTTAAGTTTTGTCCCATTTTTTAGTAAATGTTCCGCTTTGCGTTTGGCCTTGTCAAAACCCCTTGGTTGATCTTTGTTAGACATGGGTGTAATGTTGGACAGAATTGAGATCATACACAAATTTTTTCAACCAAATGCTTGTTTCTTGCGTTGTAGGTCAGTGTCTGACTCATAGACTGTCTGAATAGGATTTTTATTGCGTGATTAGCGCAAATCATAAGCTACTTTTAATTGGGTAATTCAAAATAGAAAGTCAATTTTACATTCAACAATTCGGTCACAGACCGATAGTCAACAACTATTCATCATCCCACTCAACCTTTTTACGGTCTTCGGTTGGAGATTTCTCTCTTCTAATTTCACGTTTAAGTTCTTTGAAGAAATTTTGCCTTTCCTTTTTAACCTCGTTTTTGATTTTGTCTTTTACCGCTTTACGATCATATTTGATTTTAAGGTTGTCAGGTGTGCCAACCATAAGGATAAAAGCACTTAAACCGCCATCTTTATTTTCTTCCAACTGCCGTTCTTTTTTACGTTTTACCCATCCTGATTTATTTGCGAGTAACTCAGTAATTCGAATTTTGAGTTGATAGTTCATGTAATTATCAAAGTTATGCGTACCTGAAATTTCTACATTCAAGGCATTGTTCTGAATGTTCATCGAAGGAATAAAAATGGTTCTGTCGTATATCTCGATGGTGTTATTTAATTCCTTGAATTTTATGTCTTGTAAGTCATCTAGGTCAACGAAACTGGATAAAGATTCCATTGCCGCATAATCTTTTAACCGCCCATTTTCAATATGCACATCAGCCAACGATTTAAAACTATCTTCAATCACATTGAAGCGACGATCAAAAAGCATTTTCAAGTCAATTGTGGTGGTCAGTCGTCCTTGAAGGATCTCTGGAGTAAACTCGGTTTGGCCGAAGTTGTCGAAATCTTTAAGCAATTGTTCGATGGCGACATTTTCTGAAATAGATGTTGAGCTTAATGCAAACGCTTCTTCGAACTCGAGCAATTCGCCATCCAACTGGTTGGTTCCGCCCCAAGCATCAAAAATTAAGTTCCGAAAGAGCATACCACGTTCGTCCCATACAAATCGACCGGAAAGGTTTTTTGCCTTGAAGTTAGACCATACAAAATCGGCAACCTCAAGATTTAGGTCGGTGTCTATGTCATAATTAAAGGTTATTAAGCTTGTTGTGTCAGGATTGGATGTCGAGTCTCTAATAAAATCCAGATTAACGGTGTTACTTTTTAGGTTCCCATTAATACGCAAGCGTTTTTGGCTTACAAGATAAGTTTGCCAATTCTCAATAGTCCCTGCAAAATTTACATCGTTTTTCCAAAGTTCGCCTTTGATTTCAACCTGGTTAAGGACGTCACCCTTTATGCGACATTTTGCAAACAATTGCTTGATAAGTGAACCATTACCGCCATCGTAATTAATGTCTCTAAGTTCAATGTCTCCATGAACCGTTGAGGCGTTGAAGTCTAATTGATTGAGTGTGTCGTTATACGGCAGCGCACCTTCGACGTTAAAAAGCGATTTGCCAGTTAAAACTTCAGGTGGGTTGTCAACTATTAAGCCTTTTACATCCTCAAAATCAACCAAACCTTTTAGCGCAAAATCTATGTTAGGCGTCGCGATATCTTTTATATCAAGCATGCCTGAAACGCTAGACTTTTTCATGTTTAATTCTTCAAGATCGATGTGCATGTCGAGCTTTTTGGAAACGGGATTTTTTAAGGTTCCTGTAAGGTTAATCTTTTGACAATTTAGGTCGTGTGTTTTCGATATAACGGATGCGTCTACAAACCCGAAGGAAACATTAATGTCAGGCCAAGAGTTTTCAGTAAACCTACCTAGAAGTTTTCCAGAGACATCAATTTGTCCGGAACTCTTGAGGTCACGTAAGCTGTAAGCCACGTCGTTTGGTAAAACGGATATGACCGCTTGAACGTCAATATGGGTTCCATTAAAGGTAAGATCTAAATCAGGTTCTGACCCAACCAAAAGGATATCGCCATTAACATCGAGCATTAAGTTGTCCATACCAATTTTACCTTTCTCGATATGGTAGGCGTTGATTTTCTGATCGATTTCAAGTTCGAGATCTGTTCTAATTTTTTTACCAATTACATAGTCGACTCCGCCTAATGTGAGGTGGTCGAAAAGTCCATCGCCTCTTGTCTTTAGTGTATAGGTGTCATCTTTGAATTTGCCTGAGAATAATAATTCTTCTGTCTCGAAATTTAGGCTTTGGTCCTGTGTTTGATCCACATAAACACATCTAAAACCTTTCATCACAACGTGTTTAAGATCAATATTAAGTTTTGTTTCAGATGATGTCGAGTCAGGTTTAAAAATATCAAAGTTGGTGTTACCTGTTTTATCCGTAAATAGGCGAAGTGCGCCACCGGAGAGTTCTATTTTGTCTATCTCGTTGTTACCTTTTAACAAGGTAAGCGGGTTAAATTTAACAAAGACCCGGCGTGCTTGCAGCAAGTACTGGTTGTAGTGTGGTTGTGATTCGTTGATACGAACATTGGTCAGTTCGATGCTGAGATTAGGGAAGGTTCTAAGCCCATTTAGATTTACTGCATTTACGGTTGCACGAACGTTCAACTGTTCGTTAAGTTCAGCGATTAATACATTACGCAATACTTTTCCGCCAACATAATATGAGGTTAAAACGATTGGGGTGGCATACAGGAGCCACCACAACAATTTATGGAGGTATTTGATTCTTTTTTTCAGTGTTGTACTGTCTAAAAATGCTAACAGACAAAGATGCTAATTTGGTGCCTTTGTTCATCCAAAACGAATAAACATGAGGCGATGGTGTGTCTACAATTTGTGGCAATCAATTTTTTTTAAAAAAAGTAAGGAATTACGATTTCGGTAATATTATATTTGCAGCCCTCAAAAGGAGTAGGGGCGATTAGCTCAGTTGGTTTAGAGCATCTGCCTTACAAGCAGAGGGTCGTAGGTTCGAATCCTACATCGCCCACTTCAAAAGCCTCCCGTCGACAGACGGGAGGCTTTTTTTATGGCGACGTGCGAAGCTCGCTTCAGCACGGAAGCCATAAAAAAGCCATATCGTGCGCAGCACGAAGGCTTTTGAAGTGTTAACCACCCAGAGTGTGAACCACAAAAGCCCCACTTAACTAAAAGCAGGGCTAAAAAAAGCACAGGGTTAAATTTATCTAACGATGATGAGTGGTTTTACACTTTCAAAATCGTCGTTGTAGACCTTAAAGTAATACACGCCATTTTGCATGTCACTTACATCCATTCTGGTTTGGGCAGCGTTCTGAATTTTGTAAGACTTGGTTACTTGTCCGTTCAAATCAAGGAGTTCAACAAAGCCGTTTAACAGTTTGGATTTCCAAGAAATATTAACATTTTGCTGGGAAGGATTCGGGAATAGTTTGATTTCGTTTATCATAGTTTGGGTGGTATGGTTTATTCCAATGGTTTTAGAATATTCAAATCGACCATCAAAGTCGACTTGTTTTATGCGGTACTAGTTTACACCTACGTGTGGTTCAACATCAACAAAATTGTATGTAGTAATGGATAGAGTGTTTCCCATTCCATTTAGTTGGCCTAATGTTTCCCAGATGTCTCCATTTACAGAACGTTGGATTTCAAAATGGCTGTTGTTTTCTTCTGTAGCAGTAACCCATTCGAGTTCCACATTCGTGTTTTTTGATGTTGCATCAAAATGCACCCATTCTACAGGTAAGGCGGTTACGGCACCACCTGATATACCGAAATTGTTATTTTGGTCGGCATTACCGCCTGAGGTAAAGGAAGCGACTTCTGAATTGTCCGTTGTTAAACTCGATCCTGTTGGAAGGGAGGCTAAGTCAACCTCGGTTATGAAACAAACGTTCGATCCTCCGGAAGTATAGGGTTGCAAGAATACATATCTACCGTCAGTCCCAACTACAGTGCTGTCAAGTTGTGCATCTCCACTATTCCTGATGCCATTGCAATTGTCATCTTCAAATAGACGTATACGCACCCCAGAAATTGGCAATTCCCAACTATCAAATATCGTGTCAGAATCTGCATCGCTGAACGCATAACCTTCAAAGGCATTTATAATGTCTGACTCGTATCCAAAGTCGTTTTGGCTTAGTTGAACATTTCCACCTGTAATAGTTACGGCCAACACATCTGATCCAAAAAAGTCTGAACCTGTTGGTAGTGTTGTTGTATCAATACGAAGTAAATAACGTTCGGTTCCAGAACCGTAAACCACTTTAAAAAAGTAAGAACCATTTGCTAGCGTGGTGGTCGTTTCGACTAAGTTGTCTGTACCACTTTCGTATGTACCATTGGTATTAACATCTTCATATAAGGATACTTCGATACTAGTGTTTTCAAAATCACCAGAACCATAAGAACCATTTTCATTTTTATCATAAAAAACCGTACCTGATATTTCGACTGCTGAAATTGGGTCACCAATTACACAATCACAGGTTTCAACATCACCTCCGCCTAGGCCATATTGTTCCGTAACATTTCCATTGACAAGGTTTACCTTCCACATTTTATTGTCGTCAGAATTGTTAGTGGCGTTACTTCCTGTGGCAACATATAGGTCTCCCTTAGCGTCGAAGGCCATACCTTCCACGTCGCTCATTTGATTAAACTGGCGCACTAAAGTCATAGCACCATTTGAGGAGTTGATCTTGAATAGGTAGTCGTAATTTTGACTCAACCCATTCATGTTTGCATACAGCTGATTGGTTATGGGATGAAAAGCCATAGCATCAAAACGAAGTGATGAAAAGCTGGAGTTGTCCACCTTAAGGTAATCTATTCCAGAACCGAAATAGTCTTCTTTTACGTTACCTGTTGATCGGTCTAAAACAACCAACAAACACGGATTGTTAGACGAAGAGCCAGCCCAAATATCTCCGTTGGCATCAACGCTCATGGCGTCAAAATCTTATATATATAGATTGCCTTCACTTCCACCTAATTGTTGGCCGCTGATATTGGAACCAGAAACAGCGGTGTTGGCCAAGGTTGTAGTTACGGGAATGTAATTAAGCACATCTGCGTTCAAAATCCATAACGTATCACCAGCGAGATCTAGGGTCGATGCTTCAGGTGATGCCAAACTGCTTAATGTTTGGGAACTGATCGTAGTCCCATTCGATAAATCGAATTTATATACCTTGTTTTCCGAATCGGAAATACTGTAGCAGAGTTGCTGGGCATGTAAGTTTTTTGAAAAACCAAGCACACATAGTGCGATTATTAGTCGTTTAATTTTCATCAGTTTAAGAATTTAAGTATCAGTAGTGGGGCAGAGATACGAACGGATTTTATAAAATCAAGTAATAAATGTCATTTTTCTTATTGTGAGACAAAAATGTCCCATAATGAGACAATCATTTGGCGAGACAAAAAAAGGCCCTTCCATCACGGAAGGGCCAGACTACTTAAAACGTATTTCTGTAATTACTACTTATAGAAACATTAGTGTTTGACTACCAAACGCTCTGTTTTTGAATCGTTATCGCCACTGTATTGAATAAAGTATATCCCTGTGTCTACGTTTGTTATATCCAAACTGCAGCTGAATTGGTTTCCAAGTTCCATGTGTTTAACGACTTTTCCATTAACATCAATCACTTGAATTTGGCTTTTTCGGTCTTTATGGTTCCATTCAACCACTACATTGTTATTGGCAGGGTTGGGAAAAACGGTAATGTCTATTGCCGATTGCTGCACCATACCGTGTAACATAACTACATCAGAGTAGTCGAATTGTCCATCAAAATCTACTTGCTTTATTCTGTAATAGTTCACGTCTGTATATGGATTCTCGTCGGTGAACTTATAGTTACTTATTATTGAAGAGAAACCAGCTCCTGTTGCGTCGCCTATTATTTCCCAATGTGCACCGTCGTGCGTTCTTTCAATCACGAAATGGCTGTTGTTGTCTTCAGATCCAGTGGCCCATCTAACTTCTACACCGCTTGGAATCCATCGAGCCTTCACGCTCAACCATTCAACGGGTAATGCGCCACCCCAAAGACCGAAGTCATTGTTTTCGTCGGTGTTACCACCAGAGGTAAATTCAGCAGATTCAATGTTGTCTGTCGTCATTGATGCGCCGGCAGGTACTGTTGATTCATCTATTGATGTGTTGTAACACACTTTGCCATCGTTGTTATTTGATGAAGTTGATTCAGTTTCATAAACGACAGTAAGTAAAGCCGCTTTAGAACTATTGTTGTCGTACGTATAGGCGTCTCTATCTCCACCATTTGGTTTAATGATAAAGGCCATATCGTTTCCAGAGTTCCAACCAGATCGGCCAACAATTACCTCAACAATTTCATTTAAGTTAGGGGTGTTGTATTTGCCGTTGTTTACCCAAGTGCCAGGAGACCAGTTTACAATTTTTGAGGCTTTAGGCCGGTCTGTGATGTCGTTGTCATAATAAGAGAACGCATCCGCATCATCCGAATTTTCACCGCAGATAACGACGTTATTTGATCCAGTTTCTGTTTCGGTACCCGTAAAGGTGATATATGCTTCAGTGATTATAGCGCCTTGAGGAATATTTAACGATCGGAATCGAAGACCTACATAGTACTCACCTAAATCTAGGTCACTACTTGAGCGTGGCATGTCTCCATCTGAATACTCTTCGGCATCGTCATTACACGATTTTATTCTTTTTGTAATCGTCTCAGTAGAGGTATTGTTAGACGTGTCATAGTTTTGAACGAAAGAATACTTACCGTCGGCACTTACGATGCAACTGTCTAAAACAGCTTCACCAAAATCAATGGTACCGTCGCAGTCTGCATCTTCAAAAAGATATACCGTAACACCTGCAACACCATCTTCGTAAGCGGTTTGTAGGACACCATCTTCGTTCATATCGGCAAACACAGTTCCTGTAATTATGTTTACAGACATGTTGTTGTCAGCTACATAACCGAAGTTGTTGTTTTCGTCTGATTGACGACCAGCAGTGAACGTAGCAGTTTCAATATTATCTGTGGTATAGTCGTTATCACTAGGCAGGTCAGATACATTAGAAACCAATACATATTTATCCGTTCCAGAGGTATAGTTTAAACGGAATTTGTAGAATCCATCGGCATAAGTGCGTGTAGAGTCAACAAACTGGTCTGTACCAGCATCATAAACACCATTGTTGTTAGCGTCTTTATAGAGGTTAACTAAAAACCCAGTAACACCAACATCATTGGTTGTGTTGAAAGTGGTATCTTCATTGGTATCGTAAAATACGTAACCAGACACTTCCACAGAAGTAATAGGGTCACCCAAGATGCAGTCACACGTTTCCATGTCGCCACCCCATAAAGAATATTTTTGCGTTACCTCACCATTGATCAGGTCAACTTTCCAAAGTTTGTTGTCGTCACTAAAGCTCGAAGCGTTTGAGCCAGTAACAACATATAAATCACCCACAGCGTCAAAGGCCATACCCTCAACATCACTGATGGTGTTAAACTGACGAACAAGCTCGATAGCACCATTCGTTGTATTAATCTTAAAGAGGTAGTCGTAGTTTTGACTTGTACCGTTCATGTTGGCATATAAGTCATTGGTAACCGGGTCAAAAGCCATTGCGTCAAAACGTAAGGCAGAGTATAAAGCGTTGTTTACCACAAGGTAATCCACATTAGAACCAAAGAAGTTTTCTTTAACGTTACCTGTACTTGGGTCAAGAACAACCAACAAACAAGGATCGTTAGAAGACGTACCCGCCCAGATATTACCATTCACATCAACACTCATCGCGTCAAAATCGCTGATGGACTTGTTACCAAGTGCACCTGTAAGTGTTTGACCAGAGATGTTAGAACCAGATACCTTGGTGTTAGCCAAAGAGGAGCCTGAAGTTTCAACAAAGTGAAGTTCGTCTTAGTTTAAAATCCAAAGCGTGTCTCCTTTAAGATTTAAAGTAGATGCTTCTGGCGAGCTTGAATTATCAAGCGACCGCGAGTCTAAGATAGCTCCATCAGATAAACGGAATTTGTAAATTTTGTTTTGGTAATCAGAGATTGTAAAACAAGTTTGTTGTGCTTTTGCTTCGAATTTGGCAAAGCTCAAAATGCTAAAAATAGCAACGATTGATAAATAATAGTTTTTCATACATGCGACATTAAAAATGGAGAGAGTTACCTCAATCCAATGTTACATAGACAAAGCACTTGCCAAACACGTAACGCTCGGAAAAACACGTAGTTAACTTTGTGTCAAAATGCGCCAAAGATTCAAATGTGGACAATAGTCCAAATACGAGAATAATGACAATAGGTTTTAAGGCTACTGGAATAGTTTAAATAGGTTGATTTTTTCGTAGCTATATTTACCCTTAAGTTGATCAAACAACACCTTAGATCTAACAGTTCCATTTTCTAAGAAATCGGCTTCGTTACCACGGGTTTTTATTTCTAATAGAGCTACTTCCATCTCTTCCAGTCCCACAAGTGCGGGTTTAAGGCGCTTATATTCTAAGGTAGCACCCTCAGATTTGAGTGAAACCAAATGACTTATGATAGTTCCGGTCGTAAGACCGCGTTCATCTGCAATAGCTTTAAGTGTTTTACCCTCTTCAAAAAGAACACGGGTTTGTTCCTGAGTTGATATTTTGTTCTTTTTGGCGCTTGTTGCCCGACTTTGCTTTTTTATCTCTTTGGGATCTGTAAGTCCACCACAGTGTTTCACAAAGTTGATTTGATCCTTTTTTATTTTTGATAAATCGAGGTTTTCTTCAGCATGAGCGCTCAGCTCTTGAAATCGCTTATCTGCTTTCAACGCCAATCCATCCACTTGAAGAGCGATATCATTATAGCCTAATAAACGGAGGCCATTTAAGTCTTTCAGTCTGGACAGAGCAACATAACCTTGACCAGTTTCAAAAGTTTTTGTTAAATCAACCTCTGCCGCTTCTAAGGTCATTCCTTGACTTTTGTGCACAGTAATTGCCCATGCCAAGCGCAAGGGTATTTGGGTGAAAGAGGCTAGTGTTTTTCCAGATTCGTCTTCGACCGACCAAACTTCAGGTTCGGCTATAATTTCTTTGCCAGTACTTAGTTTAATTACTGGGTGACCTGTGTCTGGGTCGAAAGCGGAAACCGTTCCAAGCGTACCGTTCATAAACCCTTTTTCATAATTGTTTTTGACAAACATGACCCGGGCATTTTCTTTCAGAATAAGATTATCCGGTGCTAAAACAGATTTGGTTAACATTTCCTGCAAACCTTGATTCCCTTTTGTTTTTGCGACAAAAATTTCTTCTTCGCCAGCAAGGGTCTCAATTTCCTGAAGGTTAACACGATCTACATCGTAATTATGGCTATATAAACGTGTTGGCTCTTCTTTAAACTTATTGTAGACGGCTTCATCTAAGATACTCATCCCCTCAGGTGATACATCGTTTCTTCTAATCTGATTCAGCACATCATTTAGCTCGTTGTCGGTTTGCCGATATTGTTCTGTCAGATAACAAACGGTTAAGCCTGCATTAACCCACGATTTGCTCATAAAGGCAAACTTATCGCGATTCAATTCTTCATTTTTTGTAACCGGAGGAAGTTGAAAAAAGTCGCCCGACAACACAAGTTGTAAACCACCAAAGGCTTCGAAACTTGATTTTAAATGAACCAATATTTCGTCGACCATTTGTAGCTGATTTTTATGCAGCATAGATATCTCATCGATGATGAGCACCTTGGCATTCTGAACGTTTTTTTGAATGTATTTTTTTTCTGCGAGTTTTCTTAAATCAACTTGATGTATGTTGTCTTTAACCCCCATGCCACACCATGAATGTATGGTTTGGCCGTTCATATGGGTGGCAGCAATGCCTGTTGATGCGGTAACAGCAACAGGCATTTTACGTTCCTTGAGATATTGTATGTATTTGTTTAATACATACGTTTTACCAGTTCCAGCCGAACCTGTTACGAAAACATTTTTCCCAGACTTTAGCAGGTTTAAAGCTGTCTCTTGTTGCATCGTCTTATTCTGAGTGCTCTAGTTTTTTTGATATTTTTCGCTGATATCTGCCTTGTACAACGTCAATCAAGACCATAATAGTAATGATAAAATAGAAGGTAACCTTATTCATTACCGTAATCTTCGTGCCTGCTATCTCCAAATGCGCCAAGTGGCCTCCTTCCGTAATCAACATGATGCCTACAACAAACAGCACAAACAGTCCAAGAACTTCGTACATGCGGTTTCTTTTCAAGAAAGTAGATACGCTATCTGCCAACCAAATCATTAATATACCACCAATGATGATGGCCGTTGCCATAACAACAAAGACTTGAGATAACGCCATGGCACTTAAGATGGAATCGAAGGAAAATACCAAATTCATCAATACAATCCAGAAAATAACTTGTCCAGCAGTTTTAGGTTTTTTGTTGGTTTGTCCATTATTACCATGATCCAAACTCATCATATGCCATATTTCTTTTATAGCGGTATACAAGATGAAGATTCCACCAAACAAAACGATTAAGCTATGAAGATTGAATGTACCTACGAAGATCCCTTCCATGTTGATGCTAAACAGGGTATCTTGAACCATGGAGATAACCCGCATCAGAATGAATAGTAGCGCTATTCTAAAAAGGACTGCAAGACCAATCCCGATTTTCCTAACCAGACTTTGTTTGTCTTCAGGAGCCTTTTGCGATTCTAAAGATATATACAGTAAGTTGTCGAACCCTAGAACCGCTTGTAACATGACAAGCATAACAAGGTCTCCTAAGTTTTCTAATGTAAAAATTGAAAGTAAAACAGTGTTCATATCCGAAAAGGTATTAAAGATTTAGACTAACGTTTATTAACAATGAGGTGCAACACGGTGTGGCCCACGGCTTGAAGGGTGTTTTTGTCGATTACCTCCATGTTGTCAGTTTGTTTGTGCCAATGGTCAGGAAATCGATTTGGCGTTTTTAAATCATAGTGTATGATATCGATTGTTGGAATGCCAGCGAATCGATTCATATACACGTGATCGTCTGTAATCGTATTTCCTGGAATGGACAAAAAGTAACTGCCGTATCCAAGACCTTGTCCCGTTTTCCAGGTTTCCAACAGCAATGACTGGTTATACATGGCAGAGTTACTTTCAAGAGCGAAAGTCGCATTTTTTGCACCAACCATATCCAGCAGAATACCTTGGTTTGCATTGTAACCATTCTCTAATGCTTCATTTGCCCAATACTGAGATCCAAGACACCAACTGTCTGGCGGTCCTCCACTATGGCCTCCATCTTCTTGATCGAAGAAAATGATATCAATGCCGTAAGCAGGCTTAATTGATTTTAATTGTCTAGCAATTTCGATTAATACACCAACCCCGCTGGCGCCATCATTGGCTCCATCTGCTGGTTTGTCCATAATCTCTGGGTCTTCATCAGACTGGGGCCTTGTGTCCCAATGTGCAGCCAAGATGATACGTTTTGGGTTTTGGATGTCAAATCGACCCCAAACATTGTATATGGGGATAACGCGGTTGTTACTTTTGGTTAAATTTCCGCTGAGTACTTCGGCAGTATCACAGTATTCTGCCAATTTATCTTTTAAATATTGAAGTGTTTTCTGGTGGGCTTGTGTTCCAGGAACACGAGGGCCAAAAGCCACTTGTTCTTCAACAAAACGGTAAGCTGAATCCGAATCAAAACATACATTGACAACCTTAGGAGGGGTTATTTTCTTTGGTTGTTTGGGGTTTTGAGGATCTGACTTACAGCTGCCAAGCAGTAAGATTATAACTAATGAAGGAATAATTTTCCAGTGCATCATAATGTAGTATAAGTTGATCCATCTTTGCCATCTTTTATCTCGAAACCAATCTCTTTTAATCGATCACGGATACTGTCAGACATTGCGTAATTTTTATCCAATTTGGCTTGCTGTCTTAGTTCTAAGGCAAACTGTACCAATCCATCTATTTTTTCAGTACCATCATTCTCTGATTCATTTTTTAAACCGAGTATGTCCGTAACAAAGGCATTAAGTAATTTGGTTAACGCATCTTTGTCCGATTCTGATATAGACTCTTTCCCGTCAGAAATAAGATTAACCCATTTAACAGCTTCAAATAGATGTGCAATAGCAATTGGTGAGTTAAAGTCATCATTCATGGCCGCATATAACTTTTCATGCATGTCAGAAACATCCAGTGTGGACTTTTCTAAAACAGGAAGGTTTGGCAATGAGTTAAGCGCAACCATCAATCGTTTCAAACCTTTTTCAGCAGCCTGCAGTGCATCATTACTAAAGTCGAGGGTGCTGCGGTAATGCGCCTGAAGCATAAAAAAGCGTATGGTCATCGCACTATAGGCTTGCGTAAGTAAAGGATGATCACCGGTTAACATTTCTCTAGGCGTAACACCAGTGCCTTCACTTTTAGCCATTTTTTTACCGTTAAAGGTAAGCATGTTGGTATGCAGCCAATATTTCACAGGTTCTTCGTCGTAGCCTGCTTTATTTTGAGCAATCTCACATTCGTGATGCGGAAATTTTAAGTCCATTCCTCCACCGTGAATGTCGAATTGTTTACCTAAATATTTGGTACTCATCACTGAGCATTCTAGGTGCCATCCAGGAAAACCCATTCCCCAAGGCGAATTCCATTTCATAATATGTTGGGGTTCCGCATTTTTCCATAATGCGAAATCGGCCGGATGTCTTTTATCACTCTGACCATCAAGATCACGTGTGTTTGATAACAAGTCGTCAACGTTTCTGCCAGACAGTTCACCATAATTGTGGTGGTTATTATATGCCGCAACATCAAAATACACCGACCCGTTGGATTCGTATCCAAACCCTTTATCGATTATCGTTTGTACCAATTCAATTTGTTCAATGAGATGGCCTGTTGCTGTAGGTTCAATGCTTGGTGGAAGTGCGTTAAACTGTTCCATGGTTTGGTGGAAATCTACCGTATAGCGCTGAACAACTTCCATAGGCTCGATATTTTCTAAACGTGCTTTTTTAGAAATACGATCTTCAGAAGTGTCGTCTAACAGGTGTCCAACATCGGTGATGTTACGCACGTAGCGCACTTTATAACCAAGATGTAACAAATACCGATAAATTAAATCGAAGGAGTTGAATGTTCTTACGTTTCCTATGTGCACTTCACTATATACCGTTGGTCCGCAAACATATAAACCGACAAATGGAGGGTTCAGTGGATTAAATGTTTCCAAGGCTCTATTTTTGGAATTGTAAAGCTTCAACTTTGTTTGCATGTGGCAAAGATATGTAAACCGAGTAAAGGCAAAATGCTGTATAACTCAAATTACTTAAGTTTGAATTTCAACAAATAACTATGAAAAGAATAGCCATCGCTTTAGGGGTAATAATCGGCATATTGGTTATTGCAAAAATGCTTGGGATTGTTGTGAATTACACAATTCCAACATCCTCTAACGAACCAACCATCGAGACAAATAGCCATATCATAACTACGAGTTTAAAAAAACCTAAGGTTGGTCAATTTGCTGCTTTTCATCCACCACTTCCAGGAATACCGAATGAGAAACAGATTTATATCAAAAGACTTTGCGGTTTAGGCGGAGATAAGATAGAAATGAAAAATGCGGTATTCTATCTAAACGGAAAAAACTTTGATGCCGAGCTTGAGTTACAACATAGTTTTATTGTCGATGACCAGACGTATATATCCATTAACAAAAAAAACCCGATTACCGATTTCAACAAAATAGCAGATAACCTATATCAAATAAACATTACGGATAAAACGGCTTTGGCATTTGGAGTAGAAGCTAAAAAGGATGTTCAGACCGCACCAAGAAACGAACCTCCGGTTTTTGTTGATTTTGATACTGACGGAGCTTGGACACGTGATAATTTTGGACCAATTACAATTCCTGTTGGACAAACGTTCTTTTTGGGCGACAATCCTCATTATTCTTATGACTGCAGGTATTTTAGCTTTGTCCCAGAAGATGACATTAAAGGAGTTGTTCTAGGATATTGATTATAATAAGCAGGTAGTGACCTAGTTACAAATAAAAGTGTCCTTATGTGTAGACATTTTATTTGTTTCTAATAATTTGTAAACTACATATAATCAGCAACATACGATTTCATAAGTCTTGGGTATGAGACTTGAAATACTTCCAGTAATTATTAATTAACAGGAGGTATATTATGAAAACTACTTTTACTCTTTTAGCAGTATTAACCCTTAGCATCTTCGGAATAGATGCTCAAGCTAGAGTGAGCTCAAAGCTTCATCTCAACTTGTTTAACGATGGACAGTTTGTCGTCGTTGTAGATGGAATTCGTTATACCGATGTGGGAGGGACATTGGCAATTAACAACCTGAATGCAGGGACCCATCAAATTAAAATCGTCGAAGTTTTTGGTAGACGAGGACGCGGGCAAGGTCGCGGTCGAGTATGCCGAGAAGTTTTGTATCACGGATCAGTAAACATTCCATTTCGATCGGCCGTTTTTGCTCATCTCACAAAAAACAACAATTTACGGGTGAGTCAAGTTAAACGCCTGCATCCACCGAGACGTCAGCGTCCGGCGTACAGAGATCGCCACAGAAGAACGGGCCCTCGATATGGTAATCGGAGTGGTAACTACGGTTACAACAGGTTTATGTCAACGAAACAGCAAATGAGACGTACGGCATTTGATAGAAATAAAATGGCCATAGCAAAGCAATTCATTCGCAATGCGCAGCCTACCAGTGCAGAGGTAAGTCAATTAATGAACTTGCTCGCATTTGATAAATCAAAACTGCAGTTGGCAAAATTCTTATACGCTTTTGTGGCTGATCCATATAATTTCCGACAAGTACCACGAAGTCTAACTTTTGACGACAGTGTACGTCCGCTTGATCGGTTTATAATAAATCAGAATCCGCAACAGCGTCGACGAAGACGATAATTACTTTTTTATACTTTTACTTGCAAAGGCAGCTTCATTTTGAAGCTGCCTTTTTTTATGATGGCTAGATTCAACCAAAGAGGTAAATAATCCTTAAACTTGCAGCACCCAATGAAACAGGCAAAATACGTATCAATTAAGCGGAGTGCGGCAGGTATAGAAATTATCAAAAAGGCTTATAAAAGCATGTGTACGAGTCGTGCCATGGCAGCCATTTATGAAGAAAACCGCCCGATTACAAAATATGTGCACTCAACGTCCAAAGGTCATGAGGCTATTCAACTGGCAACTGCATATTTGCTACACAAAGAAGATTGGGTTGCGCCTTACTATCGCGATGAGTCCTTACTTTTAGGAATCGGCATGACGCCGTATGAATTAATGCTGCAGTTGTTAGCAAAAGGAGACGATCCTTTTTCTGGCGGACGTTCCTATTATTCACATCCATCTCTGTTAAGAGATGACATGCCTAAAATGGCACACCAAAGCAGTGCTACCGGGATGCAAGCGATTCCAACGACTGGGATTGCGCACGGAATTAAATATAAAGAACAGCAAGGTTTGTTGGATTCTGAAAGTCCAATCGTTGTATGTTCAATTGGAGATGGCTCCATGACTGAGGGTGAAGTAAGCGAGGCATTGCAAATGGCCGTTTTACATCAGCTACCCATTATATACCTAGTACAAGACAATGATTGGGGAATTTCTGCCAGTGGTGATGAAATGCGCGCAATGGACGCATATGAGTTTGCCAAAGGATTTAAAGGGCTAAAAACACAGCGACTAGACGGTGCAGATTTTGTTTCGTCGTATGACGGTATGGCCAAGGCAGTATCATGGGTGCGTGAAAATCGTGCGCCAATGCTCATTCATGCTAAGGTGCCACTTTTAGGGCATCATACAAGTGGGGTTCGTAGTGAATGGTACAGAGATGATTTAGAGGAAGATCTAGAAGAAGATCCGTTCCCAAGAATTTATAATTTGCTTGTCAAATTAGGTATCGAGACGTCTGAACTCGAAGAAATCAATGAAACAGCAATTGCATATATAGCAGAGGAATTTGAGAAGGCAGTTAACGCCCCTGATCCCGACGAAGCGGAATTAACAAATCACGTATTGGCGCCTACGCCTGTTACAGAAGAAGTCGGAGAGCGAAGTCCAGAAGGTGCAGAAACCATTATGATGGTTGACGCGGCATTATTTGCCATGGATGAAATTTTAAAGAAACATCCCGAAGCTCTGCTTTACGGCCAGGACGTGGGCATTCGGTTGGGTGGTGTTTTTAGAGAGGCCGCTACATTGGCTCAAAAATATGGTAAAGACCGTGTGTTCAACACGCCTATTCAAGAAGCATACATTGTTGGGTCAACTGCTGGTTTTAGTGCTGTAGGTTGCAAGCCAGTTGTCGAAATTCAGTTTGCCGATTATATCTGGCCAGGGGTCAATCAACTTGTTACAGAGTTAAGTAAGTCAGGTTATTTGAGTCAAGGTAAATTTCATGTTCAAAGTGTTATTCGGATTCCAACCGGCGCCTATGGTGGCGGAGGACCATATCATTCTGGTACAAACGAAAGCAGTATTCTTCCTATTAAAGGGATAAAGATTGTTTATCCAAGTAATGCGGCAGATATGAAGGGATTGATGAAGGCGGCATTTTATGACCCGAACCCAGTGGTTATGTTTGAGCATAAGGGTATTTATTGGAGTAAGGTTCCAGGCACTGAAGAGGCTAAAACCCCAGAACCGTCTGAGGACTATATGGTTCCTTTAGGGAAGGCTCGCGTGGCACAAAATGCCTCTGATGAAGCTGTCGAGAATGGAGAGTCAATAGCCGTTATTACCTATGGAATGGGCGTTTACTGGGCAAAATCAGCAGCCAAACAATTTGATAACCAAATTGAAATACTTGACCTTAGAACCCTGAGTCCATGCGACGATGAAGCGATTTTCGAACAAGTAAGAAAGCATGGCAAAGTGCTTGTGTTGACCGAAGAAACAATAACCAACTCGTTTGCAGAGTCCATCGCTGGACGAATCTCGAAAAACTGTTTTGAGTCGCTCGATGCACCTGTGCAAACAATGGGAAGCATAGATACTCCAGCTGTTCCAATGAACATGGGGCAGGAAAAAGTAATGTTACCAAACGCCGATAAGGTAGCTTCACTACTTCGAGAAATGTTGGATTATTAGAGAATATCTGTAATTTCCTGTCTTTAATTCTGATATGAGGTCACTGCAACAACTATTAGACACCTATGGCGAAAGCCATATCAATAAAACGAACAAAGCCATTCATTGGATTTGTGTACCAGCCATTTTTTTCTCAATTGTAGGCTTCTTTTATGCCATACCAATTGGAAATCTAGACAAAACAATTTGGTTTAATGTTGGATCCGTTGCCATGATTCTCGTCTTGATATATTACTTCGTTTTGTCCAAACCTATGTCAATGGGTTTTATTCTTTGGGGGTTGATTTGTCTCTGGGGTAACAGCCAAATTTATAAGATTGTTGGTTCTAATGGGAAGCTAGCGCTTGTCAGTCTAGTCATATTTGCGGTTGCCTGGGTGTTTCAATTTATAGGCCACAAAATAGAAGGTAAAAAGCCGTCGTTCTTAGAAGACATCCAGTTTTTACTCATCGGACCAGCTTGGCTAATGAGTTTTATTTATAAGAAGTTGGGGATTCGTTATTGAAAAAAATACCAAGGATAAAGAATGGAATCAACACGGTAACATATCCAATCACTCATTCCACCTTCCTTTATTAATTCAGTCCTTCAATCCTACAATCCCTCAATCCTTCAGACATTCAATCCTACAAAACACCCCTAATGCGCTTCCAACCACGTTTGGCCCTCACCAATTTCAACAAGTGTTGGCACATTTAACGGCATAGCGTGTTCCATCAAAGGCTTGATAAGCATCTTTAGGCTATCTAGCTCATCCTTGTGTACATCAAACAACAATTCGTCATGTACTTGAAGTATCATTTTGGATTTAAAACCTTGAAGCCGAAGCGCAGCGTCAATGTTAATCATGGCGAGTTTAATCATGTCTGCGGCCGAGCCTTGAATGGGCGCGTTCACCGCATTTCGCTCTGCAAAACCAACTACCGTTCTGTTTTGAGAGTTGATGTCACGTATTTGACGTTTTCTGCCCATCAATGTTTTTACATATCCATAATCACGGCAAGTTTTTATGGTGTCGTCCATGTACTTTTTGATTCCGCTAAATTGGTCGAAATACGCATCGATCAATTCTTGGGCTTCACTTCTTTTAATCTTTAAGTTTTGCGATAGCCCACTAGCACCTTGTCCGTAAATCAAACCAAAGTTTACACTCTTAGCCTTGTAGCGTTGTTCTTTGGTCACGTCCTCTAATTCCACTTCAAATACTTTCGCTGCTGTGGCAGTGTGAATATCCAATCCATTCACAAAAGCCTCCGACATGGCTTCGTCACCACTCATTGAGGCAACAATGCGAAGTTCTATTTGGCTATAATCCGCCGCCACCAAAATGTGGTTCTCATCTCTTGGAATAAATGCCTTTCTAATTTCACGTCCTTTATCTGTTCGGATAGGTATGTTCTGCAAGTTCGGGTTGGTACTACTAAGTCTACCAGTGGCTGCTACTGCTTGGGCAAAGTTGGTGTGCACCCGATTTGTATTTGGATTAACCAATCGTGGAATAGCATCTACATACGTGCTTTTTAGTTTTTGATTGTGGCGGTATTCCAAAATCATTTTAGGTAAAGCGTGCACATCTGCCAACTTGGTCAGTGTAGCTTCATCCGTTTTATACTGACCCGTCTTGGTTTTTTTGGCCTTGGCGTCCAGTTTCATGTGGTCAAAAAGGACTTCACCAAGTTGTTTCGGTGAGGCAATGTTGAATGTTACACCCGCCTGTTCGTAAATGGTTTTTTCAATTTCTGCTGATTCTTTTTCTAGTTCGCTTGAGTAATTGGCCAAGAATTCAGTGTTCACATTGACACCTTCTCTTTCCATCCGTCCAAGTACTTTTATCAGAGGGATTTCTATTCTGTCAAATACAGATCTAACCTCTTCTGACACCAAACTTGGCCCAAAGGCTTCTTTCAGTTGTAATGTTATGTCTGCATCTTCAACCGCATATTCCGTTGCTTTGTCTAGTGGAACGGTATCAAAACTCAACTGGTTTTTACCCTTTTTTCCTATCAAGTCCGTTATGGATATGGGTTTATATCCTAGATACGTTTCAGCAAGATAATCCATGTTGTGGCGCTGATCAGGCTCAATTAAGTAATGAGCCAGCATCGTATCAAAGAGTTTGCCTTCTACTTCTATGTCGTAGTTCCACAACACTGTGATATCATACTTCGCGTTTTGAAGCACCATTTCAATCTCTTTGTTTAGGAAAAACGGATTAAAAAATTCTAGAATAGCTTTTGTCTCTTCAAAGTCGTCAGGAAAGGTTACATAATATCCTTTGTTTAACTCAAACGAAAATGCGCATCCAAGTATTCTGGCAAGTAAAGGATCCAAGCTCGTTGTTTCTGTGTCAAAGCAAACGGTTTTTTGCTTCAGAAGTTTTTCTAACAAAGACGCTCGCTTTTCATCAGTATCAACCAACTCGTACTGGTGTTTTACATCTTCAATGGTTTTGACACCCGTAATTTTGTTTGCAACCTTCGTAGCAGAAGAAGTTGACCCGCTGGTTGGCATATCGCCAAACAGTGATTGCTGACCGCCACTTGATATGGATGCAGGTGATTCGCCCAATACTCTTTTATACAGCGTTTTAAACTCCACCTCATCAAATATTTTTCGGATGGCGTCCTTATTGGGTTCTTCGGTAATCAAACTCGATTCATCAAAATCCACGGGCGCATCGAGTAGAATAGTTGCAAGTTTTCTACTCATAAAGGCCTGCTCTTTATTGTCTTCTACTTTTTCTTTAAGCTTACCTTTCAATTCATGGGTGTTTTCGTATAGCTTTTCCATGGTACCATATTGCTTAAGCAGCGTACTTGCCGTTTTAGGTCCTACGCCAGGCACTCCTGGAATGTTGTCAACAGCGTCGCCCATTAAACCTAGATAATCTATTACTTGTAATGTGTTGTCTAGTTTAAACCTTTCGCAAACTTCAGCGGGGCCCCAAACTTCTGCACTATTTCCTGATCTAGCAGGTTTGTACATCAAAGATTTTTCCGTTACCAATTGGCCAAAATCCTTGTCAGGAGTCATCATATAAGTCGTAAATCCGGCGGCTTCTGCTTTTTTAGTAAGCGTGCCGATAACGTCATCGGCTTCATACCCTTCTGCTTCTAAAATAGGAATGTTAAAAGCATCAATAACTCTGCGGATATATGGTTCGGATAGTTTGATGTCTTCAGGGGTTTCGTCTCTGTTTGCTTTGTACAAAGGATAATCCTGCTTTCGGATGTTTTCAGATTTATGATCAAAGACAACTGCAATGTGTGTCGGTTTTTGATTTTGTAGGACATCCAATAGCGTGTTTGTAAAACCAAAAATGGCCGATGTGTTTAATCCGTAACTTGTAATTCTTGGGTTTTTTATAAAGGCATAATACGCCCGAAATATTAAGGCGTATGCGTCCAGAAGGAACAGTTTTTTGTCTGACATAAGAGGGGAAAATTAAGTGAACCAATTGGTTGATACAAAAAAAAGTAGTTTTTGTGGATTATCCTTAATTTGACCAATACTACTCTAGTTTAAACTATATCTTTGTTATGGAACAAATAGAATTTATGCAGGAGTACATTATAAAAAACGGGACCGTTATTAACAGACACGAAAAAACGGTTCTTGACGTACACATTAAAGACGGGATGATTCACCAAATTGGGGACGATTTAAGCAGCCCGAATGCGACAATCATAGATGCAGCCGGCATGCTTGTTATACCTGGTGTAATTGACGATCAAGTGCACTTTAGAGAGCCTGGATTAACCCACAAAGCAAACATCTACACCGAAGCGAGGGCGGCAGTAGCAGGTGGTGTTACAAGTTTTATGGAAATGCCAAACACAAACCCACAAGCAGTAACACAAGAAATTTTGGAAGAGAAATACGTTGTTGCCTCAAAAACGGCTTTAGCGAATTATTCTTTCTTCATGGGTACTACACACAACAACTATGAAGAAATTCTTAAAACGGACCCAAAGACGGTGTGTGGTATAAAAATATTTATGGGGAGTAGTACTGGAGATATGTTGGTTGACGACGACCACATTCTATCCAAAATATTTGCCAATGCACCCACAATAATTGCTTTACACTGTGAAGATGAGCAAACCATAAAAGACAACACCCAAAAATATGTTGAGCGTTATGGTGAAGACATACCATTCGCTGCACATCCTGAAATAAGAAACCACAAGGCCTGTTTATTGTCTTCAAGTAAGGCTGCCCAGTTGGCCAATAAGTATGGTACGCGAATTCACATATTACACATTTCAACGGCAGATGAGATAGCGCTTTTTGCGCCAGGCGATGACTTTAAAACTAAAAATGTTACCTCAGAAGTGTGCGTTCACCATTTGTCATTCAACTCAAGTCAATATGACGAAAAGGGGTCGTTGATTAAATGTAACCCTGCGATTAAACATAAAGAGGATCAAGACGCTTTGTGGAAAGCACTCAACGAAGGAAAATTTGATGTTATCGCCACAGACCACGCACCACATACTTGGGACGAAAAGCAACAGAAATATTTGAAGGCACCATCAGGTTTACCATTGGTACAGCATAGCTTACAACTCATGTTGGAGCACGCTAAAAATGGGAAAATAACCATCGAGGAAGTAATCAATAGAATGTGCCACAAACCTGCAGAATTGTTTGACATTAATCGAAGAGGATTTGTAGAGGAAGGGAATTGGGCTGACTTGGTGATCGTTGATCCTAACAAGGATTACACGGTAAATTCTGACAATATATTATACAAATGTGGCTGGTCTCCTCTGAATGGAGCTACCTTCAGTCACTCCATAAAACAAACCTTTGTTTCCGGTCATTTGGCATTCAACGATGGCCATTTTGATGAAACGAAGAAAGGCGAGCGATTGCTTTTTAATCGGTGAGCGTTATTTATTTTTGGCTAGATTCTAAATATGGTATTTGTGAAAAAGTTAGTAGGTATAGTGGTTTGTTTTGCTGCGGTTTCCGTTTTCGGACAAACAAACGAGGTCCAAATGAATCAAGACCATAATTTTTTTGGTGCGATTTACCCAAACGAGCCCAGTATTTGTATCAGCAAATCAAATCCAGAAGTTATCGTTGCTGGGGCTAACATTGCTAATCATTATGTTTCGTCAGACAATGGTGAAACATGGGAAAATAAAGTATTAACCTCACCTTTTGGTGTGTGGGGCGACCCTGTTTTGCATTCCGATGCAAAGGGCAATATCTATTTTGCCCATCTATCAAAAACATCAGGTAAATCAAATCATTATGGGTTTATCGATCGCATTGTTGTACAGACTTCTTCAGACGATGGACAAAGTTTTTCGGGTGGTAGTTATGCGGGTTTAAATGGCGATAAAATGCAAGACAAACCGTGGATTAGCACCGATGATTATTCCAGTCAATACAAAGGAAATGCGTACCTATCCTGGACGGAGTTTGATAAAATCAATAGTAAAAAGAAGAAATACCAAAGTAGAATCAGATTTTCATCGTCCAACGATATTGGAAAATCTTGGTCAGACGCCATAACTATTTCAGACTCAGTGGGAGACTGCATAGATGACGATCATACCTTGGAAGGAGCTACAACGGCTGTTGGGGTCAATGGCGAAATATACTGCGCTTGGGCAGGGCATTACAAACTCTACTTCGATAAAAGCCTTGACGGAGGAAAGACATGGGGAAAAGACAAGGTGTTATTTGATCAAGAAAGTGGTTGGGCAATGGATATACCGCACCTGTATCGAAGCAATGGTATGCCTTTTATAGTCGTAGACAACTCCAATAGCAAATACACAGGTCGTTTGTATCTGGTTTGGGGCGATGATAAACATGGAGATGCTGATATCTTTATGGCGTATTCTGACGATAGGGGTGATTCGTGGAATGCCCCTAAACGCATTAATCGTGACATACTTGGGAATGGCAAAAGTCAATACCTGCCCAATGTGGCCATAGATCAAACCACCGGTCATTTGGCAATAACATACTATGACAGACGAAATAGCGAGCACAATGTATTCAGTGATGTACATACCGCCGTGAGTAGTGATGGCGGCGAAAATTTCGTGGAGTACCGAATGAACAATTTATTGGCAGGACATGCCGGAAAAAATGTGTTTTCTGGCGATTATTTAGATGTAGACTTTCACGCTGGGAAGATTTCAGCTATTTGGACTTCGTTTAGCGAATACTCACGCGTATTCAATCGCACAGTGATGGAAACTGAACTTGATGGACTGTTCCCGATTCATCAGGTTGGTCAAGTGAAATCTCATTTAAGCTATGAAAAGAAAAAACCTGTAATCTATATCGCATGCACACGTCCTTCAGACATTTCACTAACCTACTATAAGAAGCCTTGGTTCAGTAAAAATCTTAAAGAAAAGTCGAAAGAATCTTATAATATAAATCATCGTCCAGGTTTGCAAGGCATCTCCGAATTGCGCATTCCATCTAGTCAGAAAAGAAGAATTAAAATCATTATTACGCCTACAGAATCTGAGATGTACAAAGATGAAGTAGACTATATTGACATCAAATAGACATAGTGTGCTGATTACTAGCGCCTTGCGAAGGGTGTGTCACGCAATTATCTTATCTAACTGTTTTAGACGTAAAGCATTGACTTTTAGAGGGAAAAAGCCGTATTTTGCGGACTATTTTTACAAAAATGGCGAAGAATAAAAACGACGAGACTGGGGTAATATTAAAAATCCAAAAGCAAACAGGATGTTTGCTTTTTGTAATTGGTGCGGCCATGCTTGCATTTGTTCTAACAGACTTTTTCAAAAGCGGTACATCTGCCTTTGGAGGGTCAAAGAACGTTGTAGGTGAAATTGCTGGCGAAAGAGTCCAGTATGAAGAACTCACAAAAGGTGTTGAGGAGTTAAAGGTAATGTATCAAGGTTCAGATTTTGATGAAGCTTCTTTACGTGAACAAGCTTGGAACCAAATTATTCAAGAACGTGTTATTAAACGAGAACATGAATTATTGGGTATAAAGATGGGTTCTGCTGAATTGGTAGATGCATTGTTTGGAGAGACTCCAGATCCTATGGTAATTCGAAACTTTACAAATCCGGATACAAAGCAATTTGATCCAAACATGTTACGTCAATTTATTGAAATCGACATGTTAGAAGATGATCAGAAGTACAAAAACTACCTGAACTTCTTGGAGAAACCATTGCAAGAATTCAGAGAGGGTTCGAAGTATGAAAATATGATTCGTGCAGGAATCTATTATACTAAAATCGATGCTGAGTACGAGTTTAACCTAGAGGCATTCAAGATGAGTGCGAAGGCTGTTGGCTTACCATATGTATCGGTTTCAGATTCATCATTCACCTATGATGATGGTGATTTGAAAGATTACCTAAACGAAAATGCTGACGAATACAAACAACTAGCTACAAGAGATATCGATTTTGTTGTACTAAATGTTTTTGCAACTGCTGCTGATACAGCTGAGGCAAGATCGAAGGTAGAAAAGGAAAAGGAAACCTTTAAAACAGCCAAGGTGGACAGTTCATTTGTATCAAAGAAGCGCACGCAAAGAGCATTCACTGGTACATATGTACGAAGAGGAATGTCAGATTTGCCGAGTGGCGTAGAAGATTTCTTGTTTTCTGCCGATTCTGGTGCTGTCAGTGATTTGGTTTACCAAAACGGTTCTTTTGGACTCTACAAAGTGAGCGACGTAAAAGAAGACAGTGTTTCAGTAATGAGAGCACGTCACGTATTGGTGTCACTAGGAGATGACGATGAAAGCACTGCAAGACAAACTTTAGCAGATATACGCTCAGGTAAAATCACCTTTGAAGAAGCAGCGAAAGATAATTTTGACCAAACTGGGCCAAAAGGTGGCGATTTAGGTTGGGTTCAGAAAGACGGATTTAACATGCAAGTACCTCAAGAAGTTAAAGATAAAATCTTGTCGTCTTCTGCAGGATCATACTCGGTGGTAAAGTCAAGTAAGGGATGGCACGTACTAAACGTTACAGACGGACCTTCTAGAAAACTTGTAAAGTTTGCAGCATTAGAACGTCGTGTAACACCAGGTACCAATACAGATAGAGAAGTAGAAAGACTAGCAGGAGAAATTCAGTTCCAAGCGCAAGACAACGAAGATTTCTTGACTGTTGTTGAAACACTAGGTCAGAACGTTCGTGAAGCGACTAAAATATCATTGAGCAATCCGTCTATACCTGGTGTGCCAGATGCGACAGATGTTGCTAGATGGTTATTTAATGACAAGACACGTGTAGGTGATATTTCTGACGTAATGAATTTACAAGGTCAAGATCGATATATCGTGGCTAAATGTACAGGTATTAGAGAAGAAGGTACTTCTTCATTAGAAGACGTACGCGACCAAGTGGTATTGGATTACGTAAGAGAACAAAAAGCACAGCAATTGGCTGATCAAATGAATGAAGCGCTAAAATCTGCTTCAACACCAGATGAATTAGCAAAGGCATTAAATTCTATTGTGACTTTAGTTCCTGTGGTTAACATGCTTTCGGCTCAAGTATCCGGCATCGGTGCTGAACCTGAAGTTGCTGGTACCATTATAGGCTTAAAGGAAGGTGAGCGCTCAAACCCAATTAAAGGGGTTGGTGGTGTTTATGTTGTTTGGAGTGAAGGTCAAGTACAAACGGGTGATCCTATAGAATTTGCTCCGGAATCATTTGCAACACAATTGAGAGAAGGTCTTATCCAGAGTGCTGGAGACGGAGTGAAAAATGCACTACAAGAAAAAGCCAATATCGTTGATAAGCGTTACAACTTTTTCTAAAGAAAAATAAAAGAATTCAAAAGCCCTTACCCTTGGTGAGGGCTTTTTTTGTACTCATGAAGCACGTCATATTTTTACACGGATTTTGTGAAAACAGCAGCATGTGGAATGCAACTGTTTCAGAACTGGGAGCGCTACCTGTAAAATGTCATGCATTGGATTTACCTGGATTTGGTTCAAACAATGAGACCGTAGATACGATAGAAGCGATGAGTGATTTCGTATTTAGTTATATGGATCACCAACAGATACCAGATGCTATTGTCATTGGGCATTCAATGGGTGGATATGTTGCGCTAGAAATGTTAGCTAAACAAAGTGACCGGATAAATGGGGTCGGCTTAATACATTCGCACGCCGCAGCAGATTCAGCCCGTAAAAAGGACAATCGAAAAAAGTTGATTTCGTTTATTGAAAAAAACGGTCAAAAAGCATTCTTACAAAAGTTTACGAAACAATTGGTTGCAAAACAACAGGCTAATTCAGCACTTTTAGATCAAGTGAAAAATCTAGTAAAAGGAACTGGTTCTCAGGCAATTATTAGCGCATCCAAGGCGATGATACATCGTGCAGATCATACCAACACGCTAAAGGCAAATATTCCATTTCTTTGGATTATTGGCAAAGAAGATGAGTTTATGCCATATGCAACGACATTGTCGCAGGCAAATCAATGTCCTATTGCCGAAATTCATGTATTAGAAGATGTCGGACATTTATCGATGTACGAGGTTCCAGGAAAGGCCAATAAAATTATACTTCGATTTATAGAAAAAACAGATGCGTCATCGCATTAGTTGAAACACGATAAAACTAGCTACGTAAGCCAACGTAGTCATATAAGCGAGTTGTATCAAAGGCCACTTTAAGCTTTTGGTTTCTTTATACACTACAGCTAGCGTGCTAATACATTGCATGGCGAAGGCATAAAAAATCATCAAGGACATCACCACAGCTAAACTATATACCGGTTTACCTGTGTCAGGGTCTTTTTCCGTCATCATTTTTTTCCGAATATTGACCAAATCGTTTTCGTCTTCAATGCTATAGATGGTCGACATGGTACCAACAAATACTTCTCGAGCAGCGAACGACGTTAATAATGCAATGCCTATTTTCCAATTAAAGCCCAATGGCTTGATGACCGGTTCAATTGATTTACCAAATTTTGCCGCATAAGAATTTTCAATTTCGTTAGTCTCTGTAACTGACAACAACTTTTCATTTTCCGTGTTTGGCCCATAACTCGCCAGAAACCATAAAACGACTGAAACAATCAAAATTATTTTGCCTGCTTCAGTCACAAAACTTTTGCTTTTTTGGATTACTTGAGTGCCTATGTTTTTCCATCTTGGAGGATGATAAATAGGAAGTTCCATGATAAAGTAGTTGACATGGGTTTGTTTAATAATCCATTTAAATACCAAAGCTGCGATTAAACTGCCCACAGTCCCTATTACATACATAATCAATAAAACAATGCCTTTAAGACCGAAAATACCCAATAAGTAGGTGTCTGGAACAGCTACAGAGATAAGTAACGTGTATACGGGCAAACGCGCAGAACAGCTCATTAATGGCGTAACCAAAATGGTGATGATTCTGTCTTTCCAGTTTTCAATGTTACGTGTAGCCATAATAGCCGGAATGGCACACGCTACTCCAGAAATTAGTGGAACAATAGACTTACCGCTTAAGCCCAATCCGCGTAATATTTTATCCATTATAAAGCTCACACGAGCCATATACCCTGTGTCTTCAAGCAAGCCCATAAAAAAGAAGAGTATGGCTATCTGCGGGATAAATACAACCACTCCTGCTAAACCAGCTACAATTCCGTTTACAATCAAGCTCCTAAACCAATTTGCAGGCATTACATCTAATAGGAATGCCCCTAGCTTGTCGAAGCCAAACTCGATGGCTTGCATGGGATATTCTGCTAACCAAAATACGCTTTGGAAAATGATTAAAAGGAAGGAAAGGAATATCAGGTAGCCCCACAGTGGATGAGTGAAAATAGGGTCAATACGTTCTGTAAATAGTTGGCGTTTGGTTTTTTGCGTTTGAACCTTCCCAATTAATACATTTAACCTTTGATAACGCAGAGCAATGTCATCACCTGAGTTATCGCCAAATTGCAGATGAGAAACAAATTCAGAACCATTAATCGCTTGCTTTAGTTCTTGAATACCTATGCCTCGACGGGCATTGGTTTTAATAACTGGTATTCCTAATTCTTCTTGTAATCTAGTAACATCGATTTCAATTCCGGAGGCTTCAGAAACATCAATCATGTTCAACACCAAAACCATTGGGATCTTTAAATCCGCTAATTGACTGAAGTAGAATAGGTTTCGTTTAAGGTTATGGGCATCGGCAACGTAGACAATAACATCGGGTCGTTTGGGATGGCCTTCCGTAAACAATTCAAGTGCTACTTCCTCATCCTTCGATTTGGCATGAAAACTATAGGTTCCAGGCGTGTCGATTAACTCATATTCAGACCCATCGATGGAGAAAAAGCCTGTTTTTTGTTCAATCGTAGTGCCAGGTATGTTGCTTATTTTTTGTTTTAAACCGGTTAAATCATTGAATAAAGAAGACTTACCACAATTAGGGTTTCCACAAAGCGCAACTATTTTGGCTGATTTACTCCCCATCTGTTTCTACATATTCGACCTCGATTTGAGCGGCTTCAGCTTTTCGCATGCTCAGGAAATATCCGTCAATGTTGAAGGCCAACGGGTCGCCTAATGGGGCTTTTAAGCTCAAGTAAACTGGCGTACCAGGAACACAGCCCATTTCCATAAGTTTGTCTTTTATGGCGCCAGGTTTTACCCTTTTAATCACGACCATATCACCCTTTTTTATGTCAGCCAGTAACATGGAACAAAGGTGCTTTTTATTTAGATTAACTAAAAATAATGCGAAGACTTTCTGACCCTTTAGCATGAAGGTTGAAATACGGTCATATCGCCGAGTTTAATCCCGTTGCAGCCCAAAATCGAGTAACTTTGTCCAAGTTTCAAATAAGCATATATGTCAACACAAAACTTAACAATTTCAGTCGCAAAAGGAGATGGTATAGGGCCAGAGATTATGGACGCTGTATTATCCATATTTAATGCAGCTAATGTACCGTTGAATTATGAAGAGATTGGAATGGGCAAGTCGTATTACGACAAAGGGTTTGGCAACGGAATGACGCCTGAAGCAATGCAAAGCATTGAAAGAAATGGTATTCTGTTTAAAGGACCTATGGAAACGCCTAAAGGCAAGGGGGTAAAGAGTATAAATGTTACAGCCCGAAAAGTGTGGAATACCTATGCCAACAGACGTCACTTTAGAACAATTGATGGTGTTGACACGGTATATTCAAAAGCGGGTATTCCAATTGACATCACCATCGTGAGGGAAAATATTGAAGACACTTATGGTGGGATTGAGCACATGTTAAGTAATGATGTCGCATTAAGTCGTAGGTTCATTACACGTCAAGGGTGTGAGCAAGTGATCCGATTTGCCTTTGAAATGGCAAAAAAAGAAGGCTTTAAGAAAGTTTCTTGCGGGCATAAGGCGAACATCATGAAGCTAACCGATGGTTTGTTCTTGGAGGTTTTCTATGAGATTGCCAAGCAGTACCCTGAAATTCAAGCAGACGATGTAATCGTAGATGCTTTATGTATGAAACTGGTCCAGTACCCTCAAGATTTTGAAGTAGTCGTTTTGACCAACTTACAAGGTGATATTGTGAGTGATTTATGCGCAGGTTTGGTTGGTGGACTTGGATTTGCACCTTCAACCAATGTTGGAGATAATATTTCAATATTTGAAGCTGTTCATGGAACGGCTCCAGATATAGCAGGTAAAAACATTGCAAACCCCACGTCACTGCTTATGAGTGGAATAATGATGTTAAGACATTTGGGCCTACTTAAGGAAGCAAGAAGTATTGAAGGAGCACTATTGTACACCATAGAAAGTGGTGTTCATACAGGTGATTTTGGTGATCGTAATTCACCTACAGTCGACACAACAGCTTTTGCTATTGCCATCATTGATAACCTTGGGAAGTTACCAAGTAAAGCCAAAATTAGAGCTACCGAAGACCGGTCTGACTTCCATCTACCCGTAAGGCCAGATCAACAACGTGTGATGAAAGGCAACCCATCGACCATTGAAATAGAAGGAATTGATTTATTCTTCACTTCGGAACTATTGGCTGAGGAAATTGCAGAACAAATTTTCGCTATCTTACCAAGTGATTTGAAATTGGTATCTTTAACGAATAGAGGAACAGTTGTTTGGCCAAATGGATCGGTATATACCGAATGCAGCACGGGTTACGGTGTTCGTTTAAAAGGAAATGGAAAAACAAAGTCCGAATGGTGGGATATAACAAACACATTGGGCAGCGTAATTGACGTATCGTCTACTGAATTTTTAAATGTTATCGATGGTCAACGCGCTTACTCTGTAGGACAAGGTAAATAAAACAACAAAGGTTGTCAGAACGATCTGACATATTGAAATTTTTTAAACCCAGAAGGATTTTGCTCCCTCTGGTTTTAGGGTTTGGTGTATCTGCATACTTCCTGTTTGGATCCGGTGTAACCAAGGTATCTGAAATAACATGGACCAAAGGCGCCATTATGTGGTTATTTGCTGCCATGGGTCTTATGGTAATTCGAGATATAGGCTATATCATTAGACTACGTATTTTATCAGATCGAAAACTAAGCTGGAAACAATGTTTTCAGATTATTATGCTTTGGGAATTCGCGTCTGCTGTGTCGCCTGGTGCCATTGGTGGAACGGCCGCTGCCGTAGTCATAATGGCTCAAGAACGACTCAAAACAGGGTTAACCACAGCCATCGTATTGGTCACTTCATTTTTGGATGAATTGTACTATATGATTATGACACCGATAGCCTTTTGGGCTATAATGAACACCTCTTTGTTTCCGAATTTCGACAACGTTGGTTACGACAGTGTAGTCAATACTGAGAATTTAAGAACGGTATTTTGGGGTGGATATATTTTCTTATTGGTCTGGACTATTTTCCTGGCGTTCGCTCTATTTATTCGACCAGAGATATGCAGAGGATTGGTTCAATCCATCGTTAAGCTTCCTTTCTTAAAAAGGTTTAGAAGAAGGGCCAATCGTTTTAGTGATGACTTATTTACAGCTTCAACAGAATTTCGTTCCAAACCATTTTCATTCTGGCTAAAAAGTATGGGAGCCACCTTTGTTACCTGGACAGCACGTTTTTTAGTAATCAATTGCTTGATCATGTTGCTTAACCATGTGGAAACAAGCGAACATTGGGTCATTTTTGGTAAACAATTGGTGATGTGGATCCTACTTATGATTGCCATTACACCTGGAGGCAGTGGTATTGCGGAATTGATTTTTCCGGCCTTTATGGGACCTTATCTGCCAACCAAACAAATCTCTCGACAGTTATCTATTTTGTGGAGGTTACTCACCTACTACCCGTACATTCTTATTGGAATTATGGTGTTACCAGTTTGGTTGAAACGTGTCGGCATAGATGAGCGTTTTCGTCGCCTACGCCTCCGCAAAAAGACTTGATAGCGCTTCAACATTCAACGGCTTTTCCCAAAGCTGTATGTTTTGATGTAGGCCCTCGTATTTAATCTTTAAGTCGTTATATACGCTTGCTGTAAGAACGATCATAACAGGTAGTGCATCTCCCTTACAATCAATGATTTTCTCTAAAAAGCCATACCCGGTAATTTCGGGCATCTGGTTGTCGACTATAATTACATCAATATCTTTTGAGCACAAGGTATCTAGTGCCTCTAACGGATTAAGGTAACTTTTAAGGTCCGCACGTATACCAGACGTTTCTAGCAATTTTGTATTGACGAAAATATCAATTTCGTTGTCATCAATTAGTGCTATTTGCATCGACATCTGGTTGGTTATTTGGTAAGAATATATTGAAACTGGTGCCTTCATCTGGTATAGATGTTACGTCGATGGTGCCATTCATATTTTCAACAGCTTGTTTCACTAAATATAGGCTAATGTCTTGAGCGCTTCCTTTAGAAAGGATTAGTTCAAACAACCCGTTTAACGCTTCATTTTTAATGCCAACGCCGTCGTCAGTAAACATGATTTGAACTCCATTTGTTGCGTCGATAATCTCGACATCTAGGTTTATGTTGCCTTTGTCCGGATTGATCTGATCACCAACATAATTCAATAAGTTGCTAATGACCAGTTGGACTCTAAAAGGATCGTTATAAAACGGTTCAGAAGTATGAACAGCAACGTTCATATTTATATTGGTAAAGTCTTGGAAACTATCAAGTGCCTGACGACTGTAAAATGTCAGCCTAATGTTTACCACTTAAGAGATAAAGTTAAGTAACAGTTTATTATCTTGAAAGACGTCTTTCAAGGCTTTATCAAATCTTAAAAAGTAAATAATAATGGGAAAAGTAGGAAG